>Ga0334883_1000219_pt1 | contig 109981 bp, 91 predicted proteins | sample GraSluR1_MG_6_FD_207230 | JGI IMG/M metagenome (GOLD analysis project Ga0334883, IMG submission 207230) | Sludge microbial communities from methane-producing bioreactor in Wageningen University, Netherlands - Granular Sludge_09_05-R1 | ecosystem: Engineered > Bioreactor > Anaerobic >... | reverse complement strand
TTCGGGCCGGAATGATTTACTGGTGGAAGGCAAAAAAATTTCGGGAAATGCCGAACATGTTTTCAAAAACCGGGTGTTGCACCATGGAACTTTGCTTTTCAATTCAAATTTGGAAACACTGGGACAGTCCATAAAAGTCATTCCCGGCAAATACCACGGAAAAGCGGTGCAGTCGAACCGGAGTGTGGTTACCAACATCTTACCTTTTCTGAAAAACCAATGGAAAGCAGATGATTTCAGTTCTTTTTTACTGGAAGTTCAGCTTGAAAAATCAGCGAATTCGGTTTACGAACTGAATGAAGAAGATAACCGGGCCATTCAAAAACTGGTGGATAAAAAATTCAGCACCTGGGATTGGAATTACGGCTATTCGCCCAAGTACACTTTCAAAAATGAATTTTTTACAGAAGGTAAAAAGCTGAAAGTGGAATTGCAGGTGGAAAAAGGGCGGATTACAGTATCAAATTGTTCTGGTGATTATTTTATCAAAAAGGAATGGAAAAATTTTAATGAATCGCTTTCGGGCGAAAGACATTTTTATAAAAACATCAGGCAAAAACTGGGAATTTTACATCCTGAAGTTTCTGACGAACTGTTGTTTGGTTTTTTTTAAATTAAAACCGCAAAGGCGCGAAGGTGCAAAGGTTGATTTCTTTGCGTCACTGCGCCTTTGCGGTTAAAACAAATTATTTCGGCAGCGGATAACCTTCCAGTTCTTTCAGGTTAACGGCAATTTCCGATTCCGGGTATTCGTAATCTGTAAGCTTACCTGTCATATACTTGTCGTAACCCACCAGGTCCATCAGTCCGTGACCGCTGAAGTTGAACAGAATCACTTTTTCCTTGCCTTCTTCTTTTGCTTTTTTGGCTTCGCGAATGGCCGAGGCAATGGCGTGAGTGGTTTCAGGAGCAGGAATAATTCCTTCGGTTTTGGAAAACAGCAATCCGGCTTCGAAACATTCGCTTTGGTGGATGGCCTGTGCTTCCATCAACCCGTCTTTTAATGCCGCGCTAACCAGCGGCGCCATTCCGTGGTAGCGCAACCCACCGGCGTGAATAGGCGCCGGAATAAACGAGTGGCCAAGGCTGTACATGGGCAGGAGCGGGGTCATTTTAGCTACATCGCCATGGTCGTAAATAAACGGTGCTTTGGTCAATGTAGGACAACTAAATGGCTCAGCTCCAATGACCTGAATGTCGGCGCCATGAATTTTGTCGTACATAAAAGGGAATGAAATTCCTGCGAAGTTGCTTCCGCCGCCACAGCAGCCAATCACAACATCGGGGTTTTTAATGCCCACTTTGGCCAGCTGCTTTTTTGCTTCCAGGCCAATGATGGTTTGATGCAGCATCACATGGTTCAATACGGACCCAAGTGAGTAGCGTGTTTCGCCTTTCGGGTCGGTTACCGCTTCTTCAATGGCTTCCGAAATGGCAATCCCCAAACTTCCCGGCGTATCCGGATATTTTTCCAGAATGTTTCTTCCAGCCTGGGTTTCCATGCTGGGACTGGCTACGCAGGTAGCGCCATAGGTATTCATCATCATCTTGCGGAACGGTTTCTGATCGAAGCTGACACGTACCATATAAACTTTGCATTCGATACCACCCAACTGGGCGCAGGCAAAAGCCAAAGCACTTCCCCACTGTCCGGCGCCGGTTTCGGTGGTTAGCTTTTTAATACCAAACTGTTTGTTGTACCATGCCTGGGCAATGGCCGTATTGGGTTTATGACTACCGGCAGGTGAAACGCCTTCGTTTTTGTAATAGATTTTTGCAGGCGTGCCCAGCGCTTCTTCCAGCTCGTAAGCACGAATTAATGGGCTTGGTCTCCACTGAAAAAGAATTTGCCTTATTTCTTCCGGAATATCAATCCACCGTTCCTGGCTCACTTCCTGTTCAATTAAATTCATGGGAAATACCGGCGCCAGCATCTCAGGGGTTATCGGTTTCCCATCTGGTCCCAGCGGCGGGTTCAACGGATTGGGAAGGTCGGGTGCAAGGTTGTACCACTGTTTGGGCATTTCCGACTCTTCAAGAAAAATCTTCTTTTGTCTGGTCATAATGTATTGTTTTATAAATTATTATTCAACAAAAAAGGGATTTGCTGCATCACAACAAATCCCTTCTTCTGGTTAATCGGGTTTATTAATATTTGCATCCTGCGCTTCCATTTTCACGTTGCGCCAGTGCCATTCTTTACCGTATATTGGTGATCTGTACATAGTCATTCTTTTATCAGGGGTGTAAAACTACGGATTTTATTTTAAAAACTGATTTTGGTTTGAAAAAATAATCAGGCTTTTGAATTTGCCGGGGTTGCTGTTTTTACCTATTTTTGCACACCTGAAAATGAAAAGGTCCCATAGTTCAACGGATAGAATAGCAGTTTCCTAAACTGTAGATCCAGGTTCGATTCCTGGTGGGACTACCAAAGCCGCTGATTATCAGCGGCTTTTTGTATTATCGCAACCTGATTTAAAAAAAAGGTTGCCAGATACATTTCGGACAACCTTTCCTCTTTTTCTGTTCCCACTGCGTTGGAAATTATCGGGCTGACATCGGATGGCTTTAAAATGAAATACCGGATGTAAGCATGGGTTGAGAACGGATTTGGATAAACAGCGAAGTTTTCTCCTTCATTTACATCAATTACAGAAGTGCTTAAACCTGTCAGTTTGAATACAACAGGATTTGTAATTGCACCTTTAATTTGATCGATATTGAATTGGATTTCTTCTCCGGAAAGCAAAGTGCTTTTCTGGCTCTTTTCATTCCATAATACAACATCAACCGGTTTCCCAACATCGGCTTTGTCTCCGTATATTATAGCCAAAGCCAAAACTCTATGACTTTTTTTAATTTTGCAACATGAATAAGATACTAATGTTTGTCGATGGCAGCATGGATGCTCAATCCAAAACCGGTTATGGTGCCTTTCTCATTGTATCGGAGCCCGTACTTTCACCGGAAATGCTCAAAAAAAATGTAAAAATAAAGCGATTTGTAAATACTACTTCATCCAGACTGGAATTGCAAACATTACTTTGGGCATTAAACGATATTACAACAGCAGAAAGTGAGGTGTTTATTTATACCGATTCCCAGACCATTATCGGATTGATGCAAAGACGGGCGGGTTTGGAGACAAAAAATTATTACTCCGCAAAAAACAAGCGCATTTCCAATCACGATTTATACAGGGAGTTTTTCAGCATTACAGATATTCTGAATATCAAACTGTTTAAAGTTCAGGGGCATCAGCCCACCAGGCACAAAGATGAAATCCACAGGCTTTTTACCCTGGTTGACAGAGCATCGAGGAATGCGATGCGGAGAGATAAATCTTATTGAGTAATTCATAATTGTGATCTTTTTGTATATTTTTTTACAGAATCATTTTTTTTCGTCTCAAAAGTTTCGTTTTATTAATTTTGCGCGGAAATAATCCAGCAAAGATGAAAGTTATCGACATCATTAACCATTCGAAAAAAACGGTTTTTTCTTTTGAATTGCTTCCACCATTAAAAGGAAACGAACCCACACGCATTTACAAAACCATTGAAAGTTTGGTGGATTTCGACCCGAAGTACATCAACATTACCACACACCGCGATGAAGTGGAGTTCAGGGAAATGCCCGACGGTTCCATAGTAAAACGCACCGTACGAAAACGTCCGGGAACGGTTGCCATTGCGGCTTCCATTCAGCACCGGTATGGCATTCCGGTGGTTCCCCACATTTTATGTGGCGGATTTACCAAAAGTGAAACCGAACATGTGCTTATCGATTTGCATTTTCTGGGCATCGAAAATGTTTTGGCCCTTCGCGGTGACGGCATTAAGAACCAGCATGTTTTTTTACCCGAGAAGAACGGACACGCCAACGCCAATGAGTTGGCAGAACAGATTGTAAATCTGAAAAACGGGATTTACCTGGAAGAAGACCTGAAAAACAACACGCCGCTCGATTTTTGTATTGGAGTGGCCGGATACCCCGAAAAACATTTTGAGGCACCCAACATAGAGCAGGATTTATTCTACCTGAAACAAAAGGTGGATGCCGGGGCCGAATATATTGTAACACAAATGTTTTTCGACAACAGGGTGTATTACGATTTTGTGAAAAGGTGCAGGGAAATTGGGATTACCGTGCCCATTATTCCGGGAATAAAGCCCATAAATATGAAAAACCAGCTTACGGTATTGCCGAAAATTTTCAGCATCGATTTACCACAGGAACTTTCAACCGAACTGGCCAAATGCAAAAACAACGAAGATGCACGGAGAGTGGGCACAGAATGGGCTATTTACCAGTCGAAAGACCTGTTGGCAAACAACGCTCCTTCGCTGCACATTTATACCTACGGAATTTCGGACAATGTAAAAGAAATTGTAAAATCGGTGTTTTGATTATATGCTTTCCGGCAGAATATCCACACCAATCTCCTGCTGATTAAGCTTGTCGTTTTCTTCCTGGTTATTTAGTTTAAGGGTATAAATCATGGCTTCTACCTGGCGCAGCAGGTTACGCTTGTCTTTGCTTGGCGCAAAAACGTATCCGTAGGCTACAATCACGCGCTGATTGGCAGCATCGAGCTGGGCCAGCGAAATGTATGGACCGCCCATAAAATCGTTTATCACACGCCACAGCCCACGCATCTCCGACATATAGTTTCCGTTGTGTCTTCCAAAATTATTCACCTGGTCAATTCTTTTTTCGGTAGCCATATAGCTTCCGGGTGTTGGTCCCGGCACATGGGCTTTCAGAATACTGTCTCTCACTTTCAGCTGATAATCGATCGTAAAGGCGCTGTCAGATACATAAGGAAAAGTATAGATAATAATTCCCTGGGAAATTTCAGGGGTTTCGTACCGTAACCAGATGAAATCTTCCTTTTGCTCTGCAATTTGAAAGCCCGGAGCAATCTTCATAGTAATGTCAAAGTCCTGGTCAAGCACATTAAAAATACCCCGCTCGTAATAACGCTCATAGTTCGTTGTCAGCCGATTTCTCTCCGCCCTCAGAAAATAAGCCATAATCCGGTTTCTGTTTTCATTGAAAAGCTTTTCAAACTCAACTTCATTTTTAGCCTGAATTATAACGGTTGCCTGCGGGCTGGCCCAAACATTGTCCTGGAACATTATTCCGATGGAATCAACATTGGATGAAATACGGGTTTGAACAATGTTGCGGGTGGTTTTAAAAATGCTTCTGAATCCTTCGTGCGGCACCCTCACCAGATCGAACATGGGCTCGTCCTGCGGCAAAGCAAGGTGTTCCTGCGCCAGTGTCTGACGAATGAGTTTACCGGGGCTTCCGTCCCATGCCTCATCAGTGATTACCACTACCAGCTCACCTGCTTTTCCGGTAACATTTTTCGATAACCCGGTGCTTTCGCCACCCTGGCACGATATGAGTGCTGACAAGATGATCAAAGAAAAAATCCGGTGTATTGTCTTCAGTTTCATTTTTATCATTTTTTTTGATTTGCCAAAAGGTACTACAAAAACCTTACCATACTGACAGTGTGCGAATTAAAATATGGAAACAAAAAAAATCCCGCTGCTGCTTTTGCAACAACGGGATTTTTCCACCATATCCCGTTTTATTTTTTTTCAATTTTTCCGGGTTCGGCCTGTTCGTCTTCGTCGTCTCCCTCTTTGGTGGCCTTTTTAAACTCCTTCATTCCTTTGCCAAGGCCTTTCATCAATTCAGGAATTTTGCGACCTCCGAAAAGAAGAAGTACAATAATTAAAATGATAATTATTTCCTGTGGTCCGATAAATCCTGCTACTACAAATAAATTCATGACGTAATGTTAAAATGGTTTGATGCAAAAATAGAATTTTTTTACTTAAAATGTTCCGTTAATCATTTTTATTATATCATTGGCATTGGCAAAAAGCACCAAAGCCAGCAACAGCACCATTCCGGCAATTTGTGCATACTCCAGAAATTTTTCGCCGGGTTTGCGTCCGCTAATCATTTCAAAACCGAGGAACATGACATGACCGCCGTCGAGCGCAGGAATGGGCAACAAATTCATTATGGCCAGAATAATGGAAATAAAAGCGGTCATATTCCAGAATGAAAACCAATCCCAGGTGGCCGGAAAAATATTTCCGATAGTGGCAAATCCGCCAAGTGATTCGTAGGCTTTGGTTTCGGGCCTGAAAAACAGCTTAAATTGTTTCAGGTAATCTTTGGTGGTTTCAACTCCGCGGCTTATCCCGGCCGGAATGGACTCAACCAATCCGTAATTTATCGTAGCCAGTTCTAAAATATCCGGGTTATTGAAAACCGGATAAAAACCCAGCTTCCCGTCTTCCGAAACGTTCACCTGCTGTTGTATTTGTGTGCCGTTACGCAGAAGAACAAGGTTAACCGTCTCATTTTTTCTGGAATCGAGGTATTCGGAAAATTGGTCGTAAAACTCAAAGCGGTTTCCATCGATACTCACAAAAACGTCACCCTTCTGCAGGCCAGCCTGTTCGGCCGGGGAATCTTCCACTACGCTTCCTACATGAATATCAAACGGTTTGCGCCAGGACATCACCTCCCGGCTTTTCAGAAGCAGTGCCAAATCGGCATCGTCTATTTCAACGTCAACAACCTGCCCGTTACGGTTTACCTGGACAGTTTTTGCCCCGTCGAGCACAATGGTGGGCACAATTTTCAGAAAATTTTCAACATGTTTTCCATCTACCGAAATGATTTTATCTCCGTTTTGAAAACCAATTTCTTTCCCAACTTCGGTCACTTCAATACCGTACGTTACATTATCGGTGGGCAAATAGGTTTCACCCCAGGCATACAGCACCCCGATGTAAATTACCATTGCAAAAAGGAAGTTCATCATAACACCCCCCAACATTATCAGCAACCTTTGCCATGCCGGTTTTGCCCTGAATTCCCAGGGTTTTGGCGGTTGTTTCATGGCCTCTTTGTCCATCGACTCATCAATCATTCCCGAAATTTTCACGTATCCGCCCAGCGGCAGCCAGCCAACGCCGTATTCGGTTTCGCCTTTTTTCACTTTAAACAGCGAAAACCAGGGGTCGAAAAACAGATAAAACTTTTCGACTCTTGTTTTAAACAGGCGCGCAAACATAAAATGCCCGAACTCATGTAAAACCACAAGTATTGAAAGACTCAAAATAAGCTGGGCCGCTTTAATCAATATAGTTTCCATCTAATAATTTTTCCTCTTAAATTTTGTTCTCTGTTAACAATTTTGCCACTCTTCTTGTTTCGTCATTGGTTTGAATCAGGTCATCCATACCCGGTTTTTGCACAAAACTGATTCTTTTCATGGTTTCTTCTATGATTTCGGGCATTTGCATAAATTCAATTTTTTCTTCGAGAAATGCCTGAACCACAATTTCGTTTGCTGCATTCAACACGCAGGGTACATTTCCTCCTGCATCCAATGCTTCAAAAGCGAGTGCAAGATTACGAAAATTTTTTGTATCCGGCTTTTCAAAGTGCAGGGTTGGATAATCCAGAAAATTAAACCGCGGAAAATTATTTTTTATGCGGTACGGAAAACCGAGTGCATACTGAATGGGCAGTCGCATATCGGGCAGGCCAAGCTGTGCTTTTATGGAACCGTCTTCGAATTGCACCATGGAATGAATGATGGACTGCGGGTGAACAACCACTTCTATTTTTGAGGACGGAAGTCCGAAAAGCCAGTGTGCCTCGATGGCTTCAAAACCTTTGTTCATAAGGGTTGCCGAATCGATGGTAATTTTTGCACCCATATCCCAGTTGGGATGTGCCAAAGCATTTGCCACCGTTACTTTTTTCAGCTCTTCTTTTGTTTTTCCCCTGAAAGGGCCACCCGAGCAGGTAAGAAAAATTTTTTCAACCGGGTTGTAAACCTCCCCGATGATGCACTGAAAAATGGCTGAATGTTCGGAGTCAACGGGCAGAATATTCACCTGCTTTTCTTTGGCCAGTCCGGTAATAATTTCTCCGGCAACCACCAAAGTCTCCTTGTTGGCCAGCGCAATGTTTTTTCCGGCTTTAACCGCGTGCCATGTGGGAATTAACCCCGAATAACCAACCATAGCGGTAATTACCAGGTCGATGGTTTCCATCTGCACCACCTGGTTCAGGGAGTCATTACCGGCAAAAACTTTTACCGGTTCGTTTTTCAGTGCTTCCGAAACGGTTTTGTATTTATCGCTGTTGGCAATTACAACGGCGTTGGGCTGGTATTTTTTTGCCTGGGCAATCAGCAATTCCACATTGTTGTTGGCTGTAAGCACTTCCACCTCAAACATCTCCGGATTTCTTTCAATCACTTCCAGCGACTGTGTCCCGATTGATCCGGTTGAACCAAGAATTGCAATTCGTTTTCTCATTCTTTTAAAAATCGATGTATTGTTCCGGGTCGAGAGGACTGCCGTTATGCCACAGTTCAAAATGAAGATGAGGCCCGGTTGAAAGTGTACCTGTATTTCCGATTATGGCTACAGCCTCGCCCGCCTGAACCCTGTCGCCTTTGCTTTTCAGTAGTTGCGAGTTGTGTTTGTATGCCGACACAAGGTCGGTATCGTGCTGTATGTAAATCACATAGCCGGTTTCAACCGTCCATCCGGCAAAAATTACCGTGCCATTCATAACCGACGATATCCGGGCATTGGGCTCGCTCACCAAATCAACTCCAAAATGATCAGCTGCTGCGTTAAAACTGTTGGTAACCACACCTTTTACCGGTACAAAAAAATGAATCTGACTCAAACTCAACCTCCGGCTCCCCGATGAACCACCCATCGACAAACTGGTTTGCTCGGCCAGCAATTTATCCTGAAAAACAGAATCGTGATTAAATTCTTCAAATTCAACGGCACTGGGCTCAACCGACGACTCAACAACAAGATTGTCTTCAGGAACCTCACCCGAGATAATGGACTGGATGCCATAGAAAAACTGGTCGCGCTTGTAAAGTTCGTTTTCCAGCGAGTCGATTTTCAGCGCGGTTTGAACCAGCAACTGCCGGTATTCGGCCTTGGGATAACCGGGAATGTATTCACGCAATCCGGTAGTGGCAATAAGTAAAATCACCAGAATTACGATTACAGCCGACAAAAGGCTGGTAACGGTAAAAACCTTCAGGCGGGTAAGCTTCATGCTCCACACCGACTGAAAGGTAGTATCGTTGTATATGATTAAACGGTAGCGGTCGCTAAGTTTCTTAAACAGCTTCTTCTTCACTTTCACCCTGCTTTTATTTGAGAGCTACAAATTTAGCAAGAATTGACAAACCAACACGGAGTTTAGACTTTTTTAACCAACTTTTGCCCAAATGCAGATTTAAATCACAAACCAGAAAAACTGAAATATTATATTTGCAGTTTCTTAAAATTTTAAATTGAATAAATAACATGAGAAGATTGAGTTTAGTACTGCTTGCAACCATAATTTTTCTGGGGAAGGCAGTAGCAGATGAAGGGATGTGGCTGCCCTCGTTAATTCACAAACTGAACATTACGGAAATGCAGCAAATGGGTCTTCAGTTAAGCGCCGAAGATATATACAGTATTAATAACTCCAGTCTGAAAGACGCTGTAGTTGCCCTCGACCGCGGATCGTGCACCGCTGAGTTAATTTCAGGAAACGGACTTTTACTTACCAATCATCATTGCGGATACGGTGAAATACAAAGCCATTCCAGTGTTGAAAACGATTACCTTCAATACGGATTCTGGGCAAACAGCTATGAAGAAGAACTGCCCAACCCGGGCAAATCGGTTACTTTTCTGATTCGGATTGAGGATGTGACCGATAAAGTGCTGGCCGAAGTTACCGACGATATGAGCGAAGAAGAGCGAAGAAGAAAAACATTCAGCACCATAAGGGAACTTGAAAGTGAAGCCAAAGGCGATACCCACTACGAGACCTATGTACGCAACTTTTTCAACTCGAATCAATACCATCTCTTTGTTGCTGAAACTTTCAGAGACATCAGAATGGTAGGAACACCGCCAAATGCGCTGGGAAAATTCGGAGGCGATACCGACAACTGGATGTGGCCCCGCCATACTGCCGATTTTATGCTGTTCCGTGTGTATAGCGGTCCCGATGGCAAACCTGCCGATTATTCGGAAGACAATATTCCTTACCAACCCAACTACTTCCTGCCCATTTCTCTACGGGGAATAAACGAAGGCGATTTTGCCATGGTGATGGGTTATCCCGGAGGCACCAACCGGTACAAAACTTCCCATGGTGTTCAATATACCATGGATGTTACCAACCCTGTGCGTGTGGAAGTTCGCGAGGAAAAACTGCGCATCATTGACGACTACATGGCCAGCGGACAGAAAGCTCGCATTCAGTATGCATCGAAGCATGCACGCAGTTCAAACTACTACAAATACAGCATTGGACAAAACAGAGGACTCGAAAACCTGAACATCATTGAAAAAAAGAAAAACCTGGAAGAAGAGTTTACCCGTTGGGTGAATGCCAGCAGCGAACGAAGTGAAAAATACGGAAATGTGCTGGATGACATTGCCGGATTTTACAACAACACAGAGGCCAACAGAGCCCAGGAATACATGGCCGAAGCCATGGTTCGCGGACCGGAAATTTTCATGTTTGCCTACCGTGCTTTGCCTATGTACCGGTTATTGGGCGACAAGGATTTCAATCCCGAATTTCTTGAAATGGCCAAATCGAGAATCACCGATGGCATCGATGATTTTTATAAAGATTACCACGCCGAAACCGACCGGAAAGTAGCTGCTGAACTGATGAAACTATATGCCGACAATGTAGATCCCAAATACCACCCCGCCTTTTTTCAGGAAGTGCAGCGGCGGTACAAAGGCGATTTCGACCGTTACACCGAAAGAATGTTTAAACGCTCGGTTTTCGACGACAAGGAAGAGCTAATGGATTTCCTCGGGAACCCGAAACTGAAAGCCCTTGAAAAAGATATGGCTTTTCAGGCTGCGAGCGACATTTTTGAAAAATTCAGGGAGCTGAACGATTTGGCCGGAGAAAAAAGCGAATTACTCGACGTGGGAAACAGGCTGTTTGTGGCCGGGTTAATGGAAATGCAGCAGGATAAAAACTTCTACCCCGATGCCAATTCCACCATGCGCCTCACCTACGGGCAGGTGCTCGATTATGAGCCGCGCGACGGGGTTGTTTACAAGTATTACACCACCACCGACGGTTACCTGGAAAAAGAAATTCCGGGCGATGATGAATTCCATGTTCCCGGGCGGATGAAGGAACTTCTTCATGCCCGCGATTTTGGCCGCTATGCCAACGACAATGGCGAACTGGTGGCCTGCTTCATTACCAACAACGACATTACCGGGGGAAACTCGGGCAGTCCCGTGATTAACGCCAATGGCGAACTGATTGGCGTTGCTTTCGATGGCAACTGGGAAGCCATGAGCAGCGATATTGCATTCGAACCCGATCTGCAACGCTGCATCAATGTGGACATCCGGTTTGTGCTGTGGGTAATCGACAAATATGCCGGCGCTACCCACCTTATCGATGAAATGCGGATTGTGGAATAAAAAATGTGTTTCACACAAAAAACAGGCTTCACATATTTTATTGTGAAGCCTGTTTTTTTTGAAATCCAGGCAAAGATAAATCGAAAATTTCGAAAATATCAGGATACAAATGGTTCGTTTTGGTTGGAATTTAGAAAAATTACATTCTCCTTTGTACTGATTTTTTTTAAAAAATGGCAAAACCCAAAATAACGATTTATACCGACGGTGCAGCCCGCGGAAATCCCGGCCCGGGTGGCTACGGCATAGTGATGCTTTCCGGCCCTCATCGCAAGGAGATGTCGGAGGGTTACCGGCTTACCACCAACAACCGCATGGAACTGCTGGCGGTAATTGTAGCCCTCGAAACGTTAAAAATTCCGGGCAGCGAAGTCATCATTTACACCGACTCGAGATATGTGGCCGATGCCGTAACAAAAGGCTGGGTGTTCAACTGGGTAAAAAAACGGTTTAAAGGCAAAAAAAACCCCGACCTCTGGTTACGTTTCCTTGAGGCTTTCAAAAAACACCATGTGAAATTTGTGTGGGTGAAAGGCCACGCCAATAACCCGCTGAACGAGCGTTGCGACCAGCTGGCCGTGGAAGCATCGATGAACCCTGAACTGAAAGAAGACGCAGGCTACCTCGATTCTCTTGAGGAATAACTCCGATTCACTTTCATTGATTTCATCTCATTATAATTGTTAATTTTTAAAGGTATTCGATGGAACTCGCTTTATAATGATCCACTTGTGTGGCAAAATTTTGCCATGCTTGTTTCGTCTGTTTTCTTCCAGCGGCACTTCAATAAATGGGCAGATTAAAATCAGAAACAATCCAATCTGCCTGGCTTTGGTCCTGTAACTCCGAACCAGGCCCGGAAAAAGCAATACAAAACATTCCGGCGGCTTTGGCTGCTTTAATTCCGTTGGTGGAGTCTTCAATGACTATGCATTTTTCGGGTTGAACACCCAGTTTTTGGGCAGCCAGTAAAAAGATTTCCGGTTCGGGTTTGCTGGCACCGGCCAACTGGCTGTCAACCACCACATCGAAATATTTTTTCAGCCCGGTTTTCTGCAAAATAATTTCAATCACATCGGCGTAGGATGAAGAGGCCAGGGCAAGCGGAATTCCTTTTTCCTTCAGCTTTTTTATCAGTTTTTCCACGCCAGGCATGGCCTCCATTTTTTCCAGTGAATTGAAATAGGGCGTAATCAGGTTATTGGTCATTTTCACCAAATCCTTTACCGGTTGCTCAACTCCATGCCGTTCTTTTATTAACTCCCACATCCGGTCAGTTGCTGTTCCCTGGTAAGTTTGGTGTTCTTCTTCTGAAATCTCAAGCCCCAGCTGCCTGAAATTGGTTTGTTCCACCTCAACATACAACGGCTCTGAATTCACCAGCACTCCGTCCATATCAAAAATTACAGCTTCAAATTCGGGGAGTTTTATAGTTTGCATTGTCATATTATTCGCTTCCATCAAATGAAATAGATTCTGTAGTCAGTTCATCAAGCAGTATTTCTCCCAGCTTCATCGTATCCTCCTGTTCACACAGTTGAAAGGTTTTTGCCAGTTCAACAGCATGTTCGTTCAGGTATTTTGAGCGGATACCCAGTGCAATAACCGTTCGGTAAATAACCGCATTCAAACGCGGGTCTTTTCCCACCACCGCCAGTTCTTCAAAAAACGGCTCGAACATTTCGTCGATGGCATTTTTCTGGGTAATGGCCAACCTACCCATCAGATGAACTCCGGTAAACCGAACCAGGTGTTTTTTCCCGCGGCACCATTCCAGAGCTTTTACAAAGGCAAATTTTGTTTTTACCCAAAGATTGGCCGAAGCCTGTTCGGCAATCTCCTGGTTTTCAAAACTCTTTGTCCAGAAATCCATCTGTTCTTCGGTAACTTCTTCAGGCTTGTCGAGCAGCGTGGCCAGAATCATGGTTTCGCGCCACTGTTTGTTCCAGAGTTTCAGTGCCAGCAAATGGCCGGGTTTAAATTTCCGCGCCAACTCCCTTAACTCCACCACCGACACGCCCCAGTTCATCTTGTATTCCAACCCCTGCCCCTTCATGGATGCAGCAAGTTCGCCATTTCTCCGCAACTTTATTTCGTCCAGCAATTGCTGAAAATCCTTTTCGGCTTCCGGACTATCTAATAAAAAATCCATACCTTATAAAACAATTTCCGCAAAAATAAAGATTGCAATGATACCCAACGAATAAAAAAAGTAATACTTCAGCGGGTGATATTCATTCAACCGGATATTCAATGTTTTCCTTACCACAACAATCAGGTAAATTTTTTCAAATAAATAGGCGGCAAACGTGGCAAATGCGATTCCGGCAATGCCCCAAACTCTGACCAAAACAAGGCTAAGCGTTACATTTATAACTATTTCGAAAAAGGACGCCACCATAATTTGCCGGGTAAGCCTCAATCCGTTCAGAATGGTTTGTGGCATCAGCAGCCGGCTGATTACAAGCAACAGATAGATGTTAAAAACAGTGGCACTGTCGGCAAACGCAGGATTGAACACCACCGGAAACAAAGGTTTGGAAACCAGCAGCAACAGGGCGGTTAGCGGAAAAAGGAAGTGCATCAGCCGTGAAACTCCGTTTTTTAACCTCCGTAAGTTTTCCTGTAATTGCTCGCGGATTCCAAACCCGGGCAACATGGCACTGCTGAGTGCATTGGCCATAAGTGTTGCCAGCGGCAATTCCCTGGCGCCATATCGGAATACGGCAAACGTGCTCTCGTCGAAACGGGATGTAACAATAAAACCATCCACAAACTGGGCCGAGCCGCTCAGCAGTGCAGCGACCACCAGTGGCATTCCCAGCTTCAGGTGTGCCTTTACAAACGAAAACGAAAACCGGATTTCGGAATAATAAATGAACATGCCCCACAACCAAATATAACGCAGAAGTGCAGAAACAACCAACCCGCGCATGGCCCATTGAACCGGATAACCAGAAACAACCGGCAAAACCACCATTAAAAACTGAATGGAAAAGGAAACAAGGGCAAAAACCACCAGTGTCCGGTTTTGCTTCCGTATCAGGTAAACATATTCTGCCATGGTTGCAGGTACGCCAAAAACAAGGTAAACGACCAAAAGCCCGGGTTCAGGAACTTCTTTTCCGTTCAGCAAAAACCCTGAAAAAACAGGATGTGCCGTGTACAACAACATACCGATCAACAGGCTGAAAAATGAAATTACCACAAAAGAACTGAACAGGGCCGAATTTGATTCCTTTTGACCCGAGGAAAGGGGTAGTAAAGCTTTCAGCATTCCGTTAAGCCAGAAAAAACTAACGGCACCGGCCAGAAAAACAAACGTTTCATACTCGCCAATGGCTTGCTGCGTAAGTGTAGTTTTGGCAAAAACTATCCCGGTAATTACCAGTGCAGAATACCTTGCCAACTGGTAAAACTGAAAGGCGGAGACCGTATTTAAATGGTTTTTCACAGTTTTTTGATTGGCATAAAAGTATAAAATATATCGGTTTTCATTTATCTTTGTTCAAAACCGATGAAATGGTACAACTAAAAGGCTGGGCCCGAAATATGCTGTTAATTGCCGGTGGAATATTTCTCTTGTTCCTGATGTGGTATTTCAGCGCCATTGTTACCTACATACTAATTTCAGCTGTAATGTCGTTTCTGGGCAGGCCGCTGGTCAGGTGGCTTTCCCTGATTCGGTACAAAAAATTCAGAATTCCCAAAGGAATAGCCGCTTTAATGACCCTTGCAGCCATGTGGTTTCTGGTCATTTCTTTTTTTCGTTTCATCATTCCCCTGCTTTTAAAGGAACTGGAAACCCTTTCGGAAATCGACATCGAGGCATTTTTTAACTCCATTGAAGAACCGCTTCTCAGGCTCTTACAAATTTCGGGAAACGAACCTTTGCTGGTGGAAGACCGCTCGTTTTACGACGTTATGGTTGACCAGTTAACCTCAAAAATTGATGTTTCTCAGCTCTCCAATGTTTTCGTGATTGTTGCAGGAACTGTGGGCGACCTGTTCATTGGCTTTTTTGCCGTTTCCTTTATCACTTTCTTCTTTTTAAAAGAAAGAAGCATGCTGCGGGAAGGAATCCTGCTCATTGTTCCTACTAACCTGGAAGAAAAAGTATCGAACATTCTCGATTCTATTTCGTACCTGCTTCGCCGCTACTTTGTCGGCCTCATCCTGCAAATTTGTATGGTAATGTTGCTTGACACCATCGGACTAAACCTGGTTGGTTTGAGCTTTAACCATGCCGTAATCATCGGATTTATTTGCGGGCTGTTCAATGTTATTCCCTACCTGGGGCCCTGGATGGGCGCCATTTTGGGACTGCTTATCGGAGCTGCCCTGAACATTCATGCCGATTTTATGAGCCACACGTTGCCGCTGCTCGGGCTTATGACTGCCGTTTTTCTCACCGTACAAATCATTGACAACGTGCTGTTTCAACCCTTAATCTATTCCAGCAGCGTAAAAGCTCATCCCCTCGAAATATTCCTTGTAATACTGGCTGCCGGAAGCATGGCCGGTATCCTTGGCATGTTTCTGGCCATTCCTGCCTACACCATTGCAAGGGTTATTGCCAAAGAGTTTTTTGTGAATATGAAGCTCGTCAGAAAACTGACCGAAAGCCTCGATGCCCGTTCAGAGTCTGACATTGATTGATGAATTTTCAGTCTGATTCTGTAACAAAGGCAACAATAACCCATTTCAGACAGAGGTGAAACTGTGCCAGTAAAAAAAATTATCTATATTTAGAACCCTTTAAAGTTGTTTTTTGTTAGCTTTATTTTAAAGAAACAAGCATTTTTGTAGTCACACTAAACTGAGCGGAATGGAAGAATTTTTCAATTTTGAGGAGAATCAACTTATCCGGTTGCTGGCCATCCTGTTTTTCATTTCTTGTATTTTTTTAACCCCATATCCATCTTTTTCAACAAACACTGAAAGTATTCTCACCGAAGGATATTCCAAAGAAGAAATTAATCGTGGCAAACGATTCTTCATGGGGCTTTTACCTTTTGAAAGAAATCACGAATCCTGTGTTTCATGCCACAACCTCACCCCTGTTGACACCATGAACTGGAACCCCTCGGCCATGGACATTGCGTTGAAATATGCCGGCAGAGACTTTACATCATTCATGCAAGTGGTAATGGAACCCACAGGTACGGTAATGGAGGCCTCCCACCGCAATTTCAACATCAGCGACGAAGATTTGCAGAAGGTAAAAATTTACCTAGACCACCTGGCGGTTAACGGACCCGATCCGGTAAAACCAACCATCAACCGCCTGCTTTTGTTCCTTTTCCTTGGGCTGCTGCTCACCTGGGCACTGCTCGACCTCATCATTTTTAAAAAAGTAAAACTAAAAATTATTCCCGTTTTGATATTCCTGGGAGCATTTGGTTACCAAATAGTTATGATTTACGAGGAGGCTGTAAAACTGGGGCGCAGCGAAGGCTATCAGCCCGATCAGCCCATCAAATTTTCGCACCAGGTGCATGTAGCCGAAAACCAGATCGACTGCATGTATTGCCACCATACGGCTACCGAATCGAAAACAGCCAATTTTCCCTCTACCGACCTTTGTATGAACTGCCACATTGTGGTACGGGAAGGTTCGCGCAGTGGCCGGTTCGAGATCGACAAACTGGTTCAGGCACATGAGGAGAGCCGCTCCATCGAATGGATTCGCATTCACGAATTGCCCGACCATGTTTTCTTCTCGCATGCTCAACACGTGGGTGTTGGAAAACTCGACTGCGCACAGTGCCACGGACCTGTGGAAGAGATGCACATTGTACGGCAGCACAGCGATTTGTCGATGGGTTGGTGCCTCGAATGTCACAGGGAAACCAAAGTTGATTTTATTGAAAACGATTATTATTCGCTGTTTGAAGCTTTCCACAAAGATTTGGATAAGGGTGTGAGAGACTCAATAATGGCCGTTGACATTGGCGCCAACGATTGTGCAAAATGTCATTATTAATTGATTTTTAGCTAATTCAATCACAATTCAAAATAAAACCTGATGAGTGAAGAAAAAAAATACTGGCATCTTTTGGAAGAATTCGAGCCGCTGAATGATGTTCGCGTGGCCGGCAAACCCGATGTGAACGCCAGTCCGACTTCGCGCCGGAATTTTTTGAAAGTACTGGGACTGGGTACTGCTTCGGCGGCGCTCATTGCTTCCTGCAAAAGACCAGTGGAAAAAGCCATTCCTTACTTTATTCAGCCCGAGGAAATTATTCCCGGGAAAGCAGCATATTACGCCTCGTCGTATTTTAACCAGAATGAATTTTGCAATGTGCTGGTGAAGGTGCGCGACAACCGTCCCATCAAACTGGAACCCAACCCAAAATCGGTGGTCACCCCCAACGGCACCAGCGGACGGGTACAAGCCTCGGTGCTCGATGTGTATAACACCAACCGGTATAAAAACCCGCAAAAAAACAGGGGGCCCATCGACTGGGAAACCGCCGACGGGGAAATTATGGAGCAGTTGCAGCAAATTGCAAAATCGGGAAAACCGGTTCTTCTGATTACACCCACCATTATCAGCCCTTCAACAAAAAAATTAATTGCAGCGTTTAAAGAAACATTTGGCGCCGAATGGCAGCAATACGATGCCATTCCGATGGACGGTTACCGCAAGGCCAATTTGCAAAGTTTCGGAGCCGATGCACTCCCGGAATACGACTTTGAAAAAGCCGATTGCATCGTATCGGTGGGTTGCGATTTCCTGGGAACCTGGCTCTCACCTGTGGAATTCTCGGGGCAATATGCCAAACGCCGCGATTTACACAATGAAAATTCGGGGTTAAACAAGCATTACCAGATTGAAGCCGGCATGTCGCTAACCGGATCCAATGCCGATGTTCGCATCCGTGTCGAGCGAACCGATTATGGAAAAATACTCGCTTATATTTACAACAAACTGGCATCTGAACTGGGAGATGCAGTTTTAGGTGCGTTTGTGCCAGCGCAGGAAATTACCCAAAAGTTAGATAAAATTGTAGCAGCGCTTTTAGCGAACGAGGGCAGATCGCTGGTGCTTTGCGGTGATAACCATCCCGATTCCCAGTCGATAGTGAACGGCATTAACCAGATGCTTGGGAATGTGGGTGAAACTGTAAAATTCGACCGTACCTACAACCATTACCAGGGTTCGGAGAAGTGGAAAGAAACCCTGCTGAATTCGGACCCGGATGCAGTTATCGTATGGGATGTAAACCCGGTTTATAACCATCCGGAATCGGATAAAATAAAGGCTGCCATCGAAAAAGCACAGCTTTCGATAGCCATCAGTTCACTGCCCGATGAAACTGCTGAGTTGTGCACCTACATTTTGCCTTCGCCCGGCTATCTGGAATGTTGGGACGATGCCGAATACAAAAAAGGTGTATTTTCGGTACTGCAACCCACATTACATAAATTGTTTGATTCGCGCCAGGCCCAGGAAACGCTTCTGGCATGGCTTGAAAACGAAATTTCATGGCGCGATTACATAAAAGAGCACTGGACATCAACTTATTTTGCCCAACAGAATGAAAACACCGACCCGGACCGTTTTTGGGTTGAAATTCTGAAAAGTGGCGAGTTGGTGCTACCCGAAGAAGCAACCTTGCTTTCTTTTCAGTCCGGCGAAACAGAAAAATCCATTCAGCATATCGCATCTGAAAAAACAGCAGAAGGGTTCACCATTGAATTGGTTGAAAACATCAATGCGGGCACAGGGCACGGGCCGCTGAATCCCTGGCTTCAGGAATGTCCCGATCCGGTAACTCGCATTGCCTGGGACAATTACGCCTCCATCGCGCCTTCGGTGGCCCGGCAAATGGGCATAAAAAACGGCGATGTAATTCAACTGGGCAACCTCGCCATTCCGGCTTTCGTTCAGCCGGGGCAGGCCGAAAAAACAATCAGCATTGCCATAGGGTATGGCCGTGTTACGGGCGTTCCCGAAGAAATAGTTACCGGAGTGAATGCATATCCGCTGGCGAAAATTGAAAATGGAATGCGCCGTTTTGCCATCCCCGGTTTCAGCATTGAAAAAACCGGCCGGTTCGAAAAAATGGCACTGATACAAGGCCATCAATCCATGGAAGGGCGTCCCATTGTGCGTGAATCAACTTTTGATAAATGGAAGGAAAACCCGGCCGCAGGAAATGAGCTGCACGAGCAAGTGCAGCATCACCACACCACACTGTACCAGGGATATGAATACAAAGGCCACAAATGGGGAATGGCCATCGACTTGAACAAATGCATTGGCTGCAGCGCCTGTGTGCTGGCTTGCAACACCGAAAACAACATCCCTGTAGTAGGGAAACAGGAAAGCATTCGGCACCACGAAATGCACTGGATTCGCATCGACAGGTACTACAACGGCGACGAAGAAAATCCCGAAGTGGTGCGTCAGCCGGTGATGTGCCAGCATTGCGACAATGCCCCGTGTGAAAATGTTTGTCCGGTGGCAGCTACCAACCACTCCAGCGAAGGGTTAAATCAGATGGCATATAACCGATGTATAGGAACAAGGTACTGCAACAACAACTGCCCCTATAAAGTGCGACGATTCAACTGGTACGACTATACCGGTGCCGATGCCATTCCGAAAAACCGGTTCGACCCGGCCAACATGACCGTTGATCTGGCCCGGATGCGTCATAATCCGGATGTTACAGTACGATCGAAAGGTGTAATTGAAAAATGTTCGTTTTGTGTTCAGCGTATCCAGGAAAAGAAACTCACAGCAAAAAGTGAAGGTCGTCCGCTGCCCGACGGCGAATTGCAAACCGCCTGCCAGCAGGCATGTCCTGCTAATGCCATTGTGTTTGGCGATATGAACGATCCCAACAGCAAAGTATCCAAAATGATAAAAAATCCAAGAAACTACCACTTGCTGGAAGAAATACACACCCTGCCAAGTGTGGGGTATTTGACTAAAATCAGAAATAAAAGCTAAAACTAACCGAAAGATGATGCACGTATCACCGGTAAGAGAACCATTAATTAACGGAGAAAAAAGTTACAAAGACATCACCAACGATGTGATGGCGCCCATCCGTGCCAAACCGGGAAAATTATGGTTTGTTGGTCTTGGCATTTCCATGCTGGTTATGCTTGTTGGTTTTGCCATGATTGGCTACACCGTTTGGTTTGGAATTGGCACATGGGGCGTAAACCGCACCATCGGCTGGGGATGGGGAATCACCAATTTCGTATGGTGGGTAGGTATTGGCCATGCAGGCACATTTATCTCTGCCATTCTGCTGCTTTTCAGGCAAAAATGGCGAACCAGCATCAACCGTGCTGCCGAAGCCATGACCATCTTTGCCGTTATGTGCGCCGGGCTCTTCCCGCTCATTCACATGGGGCGGCTGCCGCTGGGATTTTTCATTCTGCCCTACCCCAATACCCGCGAACTTTGGGTCAACTTTAACTCGCCCCTTTTGTGGGACGTTTTTGCCATTACCGCTTATCTTCTGGTTTCACTGCTTTTCTGGTACATGGGCCTCATCCCCGATTTGGGAACCATTCGCGACCGCATGAAAACGCTTTGGAAAAAGAAAGTCTATAATTTTCTGAGTTTCGGGTGGAAAGGTTCGGCACGTCACTGGCAGCGGCACGAATCGATGAGCCTAATCCTCGCTGGTCTGGCGGCGCCGCTTGTGCTTTCGGTGCACACCATTGTGAGTTTCGACTTCGCCACTTCGGTCATTCCCGGCTGGCACACCACCATTTTTCCGCCCTATTTTGTTTCCGGAGCTGTATTTTCGGGTTTTGCCATGGTTCTCACACTGATGATAGTAACCCGAAAAGTCCTGAATCTGCAGGAGTACATTACCGTTGGCCACGTGGAATCCATGAACAAAGTGATTATTGCTACCGGATCCATTGTGGGTATTGCATACATTACCGAGCTGTTCATGGCCTGGTACAGCGGAGTGGAATACGAGCGCTATGCATTTTTGAACAGGGCCATGGGGCCTTATGCCTGGGCATACTGGATTATGATGACCTGCAACGTTATTTCACCGCAGTTGCTTTGGTTTAAAAAACTGAGGCGAAACCTGACATTCACCTTTGTGCTGTCCATTTTTATAAATATCGGGATGTGGTTCGAGCGTTTTGTGATTGTTGTTACATCGCTCCACCGTGATTATTTGCCATCGAGCTGGTCGATGTATAAACCAACCTGGGTGGAAGTAGCCATTTACCTTGGAACCTTCGGATTGTTTTTTACCCTGTTCTTTCTTTTTATCAGGGTGTTTCCGGTTATTGCGCTGGCTGAAGTGAAATCGGTTTTGCGATCTTCGGCCCGAAAGTTTATTGGAAAACCAGTCAAGAATCAACCATCAGAAAAACAGTAGTTATGGGAGCAATTGTTTACGGACATTTTACCGATGAGCCCGATTTGCTGAAGGCTGTAAAAGAGCTTCAAAACAAAGGTATCCGGATTGCCGATGTGCGGACACCGTTTCCGGTGCATGGACTGGATAAAGCCCTGAAATACCGTCGGTCGCATTTACCCAAGGTGGCATTTATTGCCGGAGTTGCCGGAGCAGTGCTTATGTTCTACTTTCAATACTGGGTGTTCACCGAAGGCTGGCCGCTCAATTTTGGCGGAAAGCCCTATTTCTCGGTGCTTTCGTTTATTCCCGGAACATTTGAAATTACCATACTTTTTGCCGCTTTTGCCATGGGAATTGCGTTTCTGGTGCGCTCGAACCTGGGCCCCGGGTCAATTCCAGACATTCTCGACGAAAATGTTACCGATGACCATTTTCAAATCATTCTTTCTGAAAAAGAGAATCGCCTTTCTGAAACTGAATTATCTGAAGCCCTTTCCGCCACCGGTGCGCTTGATGTTAAACATGTAAATGGAGAAAAATGATGGAGAAAAAAGAGATACCGGATGCCGTTCCTTTCAGATTTGAGAAAAAACTAAAACTGTGGCTCGCCATTGCAGCTGGTGTAGGAGTAATTGCATTACTCTGGGCTGTTTTTATTGAACAGGCGCCTGCTTCCCGAATCTGGGCCAACCTCTGGATGAATGCCCTGATGTTTTTGTTCCTGGGCCTTGGGGCACTGTTTTTCTGGACAGTCAACACGCTTGGCGAATCGTCGTGGCAAATTAATATTCAGCGCATCATGGAATCGATGGGTATTACCATACCTTTCGCTGTCATCTTCTTTATTGTGGCTTTCCCCGGGATGAGAAACCTTTTTGAATGGACACACACCGGACAACTGGATCGGCTGCTTCAGGAAAAAACACCCTACCTCAATATACCCTTCTGGATGTTTAGACTTGCCATTTATTTTGCGCTTTGGAGCTTTTTTGCTGTTTATCTGCGAAAAATTTCGGTAAAAAACGATTTTGAACCGCATGAAAAATACCTTGCCCGGCTGCGAAGTACCTCGGGCTGGTTCATGGTTATCTTTGCCATCACCAGCTTCATGGCTGCATGGGACTGGCTCATGTCTATCGATGCCCACTGGTTCAGCACCCTCTACGGCTGGTACATTTTCTCCGGAATGTTTGTAGCAGCCGTTGCAGTTATCATTCTGATTACAATCGCATTTAAAAAATTCAACATTTTACCCAACGTAAACGAAGAGCATTTGCACGATTTGGGAAAATACCTTTTTGGGTTCAGCATTTTCTGGGCATATCTGTGGCTAAGCCAGTATCTGTTGATATGGTACAGTAATATCCCCGAAGAAACGGTGTATTACGTTGAACGGATCGAACATTTCAATTCCCTGTTTTACCTGAACCTGATCGTCAATTTTACAGTACCTTTTTTCGCTTTAATGACACGAAACTCGAAACGGCAAACAACCATTCTGGCAGTTGTTGCTCTCATTGTGCTGTTAGGCCACTACCTCGACCTGTGGCTTGCCATTATGCCCGGAGCCGTTGGACACGAAGCCGCTAAAATCGGATTCCTTGAAATCGGATTGCCTTTCTTTTACCTGGCAGCTTTTCTTGCAATCTTCTTTATTTCGTTTGAAAAAGCGAAACCGGTACCCGAAAATCATCCCTATTTTATTGAAAGTTCAGAGTATGAAAACATTTAAAATATCACATTGGATGGGGTTTATTGCAGCCCTTGCACTTTTTGCCTCGTGCGACGAAAACCGCAACGAACCCGGCTGGAGTTACTTCAACGACATGGAAAAGTCGCAGGCGTATGAAACCTGGAGCGCAAACCCAAACCTGCCGGAGGGAAAAACTATGGTTGGACCGGTTGAAGGAACGGTGGCCATTCATGAACATGCTTTCAACTTTGAAAAAACACCCGAAGATGAGTTGAAAGCCGCTTCACTGGAAAACCCGTTTTCAGGTGAATTGGATTTTGACCGCGCCAAACTGGCTTACGACCGCTTTTGTCTGGTATGCCATGGAGACAACGGCGATGGACAGGGCACCTTGTTTACTTCCGGAAAGTATCCCATTCCGCCTGCCAGTTACTTCACCGAGCGGGCACTCAATAAAACCGACGGCCAGCTTTTCCATAACATCCGCGCCGGTTTTGGTGTGATGGGCGCCCACGGCCCGCAAATTTCGGTGGAAGATACGTGGCAATTGGTGAATTATATCCGGCATTTGCAAGCAAAAGAAAACGAGTAATTTACACTTTTCAGCATTTTTTTAAAAAAAAGTGCTTTCCTGTGTAATAAGTGTTTTGATGTAATTACTTATTAAGTTAAATTTATGTCAAAATAAAAACACTTATCCAATGCTAATTAACTCAATCCTCCCCAATTGGTCCGAAGTGGGAATCTTCGAACAGGTATTTTGGGTAATCACCATCCCGGCAACGGTAATTTTCCTGGTTCTTTTGGTGCTCACCGTTTTGGGAAGCGATGCCGACGTTGATGTGGATACCGATGTTGATGCCGGCATTGCCGATGGCGACACCATTCCGTTTCAATTTTTATCGCTAAAAAATATTGTTGCTTTTTTTGCCGTTTTTGGCTGGTCGGGAGTTGGCTTTATCAATGCGGGGCTGCCCTCATGGCTTGTAATTCTTTTGGCAACCATTTGTGGGTTAGTGATGATGATTGCCATGGGCGCGCTGTTCTATTTTATGTCGAAACTTGCCGAAAGCGGCACATTAAAAATGAAAAATGCCATTGGCAAATTAGGCGAAGTTTATCTTGTTATTCCTGCAAAAAGGAACGGCATGGGCAAAGTACAGTTAAATGTGCAAGGCTCAATCCGAACGCTCGATGCCATTACCGACGAACCGGAAACTATCCCTACATCCTCAATAATTCAAGTGATTGATGTTATCGACGACCAGATTCTCCTCGTTAAAAAACAAGGAATTTAATTATACAAAAAACATATTAAAATGAATGACTATTTTGTAATCCTGATTAGCATTATTGCACTATTTCTGTTTATTATTATTGTGGCAATGATGAGGCGGTACAAACGTTGCCCCTCCGACCGAATTTTAGTTGTGTATGGAAAAGTTGGCAAAGGCGCCGATCGCGAAAACCGCTCTGCCAAGTGCATCCATGGAGGTGCTGCTTTTATTTGGCCAATTATCCATTCCTATGCCTTTCTCGATTTAACACCATTATCCATCGAAATCAACCTTACAAATGCGTTAAGCAAACAAAATATACGAGTTGATGTACCCTCGCGTTTTACAGTAGGTATTTCAACCGAGCCAAGTGTAATGAACAATGCAGCAGAAAGGCTTTTGGGGCTTTCGCAGGATGCCATAAGCAACCTGGCAAAAGACATTATTTTTGGTCAGCTACGTTTGGTGGTGGCTACCATGGAAATTGAGGAAATTAACAGCAACCGCGATCTTTTCCTCGCAGCCGTTTCTTCAAATGTGGAAGCCGAATTGAAAAAAATCGGGTTAAAACTCATTAACGTAAACGTAACCGACATTAACGATGAGTCGGGTTATATTGACGCTTTAGGAAAGGAAGCTGCTGCAAAAGCCATTAACGATGCCAAAAAAAGTGTGGCCGAGAAAAACCGCGATGGAGAAATCGGGCAGGCAATGGCACACCGCGAACAACGTGTGCAGGTAGCCAGCGCCGATGCAACTGCCGTTGAAGGAGAGAACGTTGCCAAGGTAACCATTGCCAATTCGGATGCCGACCGCCGCGAAAAGGAAGCTGAAGCAAACCGCCGTGCCGTAGCCGCTGAAAAAGTTACCGATGCACGCGCCCTTGAAGAAGCGTATGCAGCAGAAAAACTGGCTGAGGAAGTAAGGGCACAACGCGACAAAGCAACCCAAACTGCCAACATTGTTGTTCCGGCAGAAATTGATAAACAAAAAGTTGAAATTGATGCCGAAGCAGTTGCCGAACAAACCCGCCGGATTGCCAAAGGTGAAGCGGATGCCATTTTTATGAAAATGGCCGCTGAAGGAAAGGGTATTTTTGAAATTTTAAGCAAGCAGGCCGAAGGTTTCGACCAGCTGGTTAAAGCTGCCGGAAACGATGCGCAAAAAGCTGTTTTGATGATGATTGCCGACAAATTGCCTGAATTGGTGAAAACACAGGTAGAAGCCATTAAAAACATCAAAATCGATAAAGTTACCGTTTGGGAAACCGGAAACGGGAAAGACGGAAAAACATCAACAGCCAATTTTATGCAAGGCTTGTTTGGTTCAATCCCACCACTCGAAGACGTTTTTAAATCGGCTGGAATGGAATTGCCAAATTATTTGAAAGGCACTCCTGATGAAGAACCCGAAAAGGAAGGAACAGAAGGTAAATCCCAACAGGCTGACTCTTCAGTTAAAAACAAGGAAGAAAATCCAGGGGAATTTCGAAATCAGAAATAAATCCGGTAGTTAAACAACGGGAAATAGTAGACTGAATATTCATTTTTGTCCTAAAAAATATTCGTAATGGATAAAATATCTTATTTTTGTCCATTACAATGGAACTATTGGTCAAAAATATAATAATCCAACAGAAGGAAGAACGGGATCTCTTACTCAGCCTAAAATATATCAACCGGCTAAAGGAAGATGCCATTGCTGACTACCTTAATTCGGGGTTGATAAAACTCATCACCGGTCCCAGAAGAGCAGGAAAATCTGTATTAGCACTTCAACTTTTAAAAAATAAAAAATTTGCATACCTCAATTTTGACGATGATCTACTTTTAAAAAATTTTGATGAAAATACTGTTATCCAAACCTTAAATGAGGTGTACAGCGGTTATGGATACATTCTTCTCGACGAAATACAAAACCTGCCCAATTGGGAATTGTGGGTCAATAAATTGTATCGACGTGGCGCAAATATTGTTCTTACGGGCTCTAACTCAAAACTTCTTTCGCATGAGTTAGCATCAGCTCTTACCGGGAGATTTGTTCAAATTGCTGTCTTTCCTTTTAGTTTTACTGAAGCAATACAAGTAAGCAATTTAAAGATAACCGATGAAAACGATATTACCCCCTCTCAAAAAGGAAACATTCTGAATTTCCTTGCAAACTACCTGCAAAACGGGGGATATCCTGAAACAGTTTTGAATCCGACTTTATTAAAAAATTATCTAAGCTCACTTTTTGATTCGATCCTTCTGAAAGATATTCTGAAACGTTTTCGCATCCGCCAAACGCAGCAACTATACGATTTGGCAAACTACCTGCTAACAAACTACACCAATCCATATACTTCAAACCAGCTTAAAACAGAATTGAATTTCAACAGTGTAACTACTGTTCAGAAATTTATCGACTATTTGGAAGAACCTTACCTCTTCGTGAATTTAACACGCTACTCTTCAAAAATAAAAAACCAGCAAAAATCGCCACGTAAAATCTATATCATTGATAATGGATTTATTAAAGCCCGGTCATTTGAGCTTTCTCCCAATTTTGGCAGACTCCTTGAAAATTTGATATTTGTTGAACTCCTTCGACGAAATTACCGGCCTGGTTTGGATTTGTTTTACTACCATACCCGCAACAAAAGGGAGATTGATTTTCTTTTGCGGAAAGGACACAGGACAGAACAATTGATTCAGGTATGTTATGACCTTTCTCACCAAAAAACATTAAAACGCGAAATCAGTGCATTGAAGGAAGCCTCTGATGAACTTTCCTGTAACAGATTGCTGATTATTACATGGGATAAAGAAGAAATAATTGAAAGCAACGGTTTAAGAATTGAAGTAACAAAGGTTTTAAACTGGTTGCAAAACATTCATATTCAGAAATAAATCCGGTAGTTAAACAACGGGAAAAAACCCAACTGATAAACGGTTTCGATGGCATCTTTGCTTTTGCTGAACGATTGGTTCAGCGGGTTTTTGTGGTTGGTTATGTTTTCCACATAAAATTCCCATAGCTGCGAAACTTTTTTCCCATCCTTGCGGAACCCGATTTTTACGTCGGCTTTTACGTAATCGGGAAACTGCTGCGAATATGCCTGGTCGTAATGGTATTCGGTGCCAAACGGTTCGTTTGTGTTTCGCGAAGCTTCGATATCGATTGGAGTGTAACGTTTGCCCCCGGCCCAGGTCAGCCGGGCATCGAAAACAAGGGTTGACGTGCTGTTTATCGCAAACTCCCTGCCGGCCAAAGCATTAAAAACAAAATTCCCGTTAAATGCGGTATTTCGTTTTACCCCGTCGCTCCCGGTATATTTCGAGTCGAAAAGGGATAGGGTTGTCAGAAAATAGAAATTTTTATGGTAGAATTTTTCCAGTGTTAATTCCACGCCGTAATTCCAGCCTTCGCCGCCGTTAAACATGTTGTCGCGGGTGTTTAGTCCCCAGTTTGCCCCTGTATTCAAAAGGCTGAAATACGAAGGCTTTTTCTCCACCGGCACATCGAATAAATACTGGTAATAAGCTTCTGTTTTAAACCGCAGGTGCTGCGAAAGCAACGCATCAAAACCAAGGACCATGTGATGTGTTTTGGTAAACCCGAGGTTTTTGTTGGTTAACACAATTTCGCCCTGACTGGTAACCGATTCGATAAAATAAGTGGCCATCGACTGTACTTTTGAATGCTTTCCGTAACCAAAATTCAGACTGGTGCCGGGGCTTGTTTTCCAACTGGCCCCAAACCGGGGTTCAAGAGAAAACCGGTCGTTCAATCCAAAATACATCAAATGAATGCCCGGCTTAATTTCGAATTGATCGGAAAACTTATAAATCGCCTGGGAATAGGCCTGGTAAAGGTTTGGGCCTTCAAAAACCGCTTTTTTGTTGTTAAGCCAGTACTCCCACCGATTGTCATTTTCCTTCCAGCTTTTGGAATCGAGCCGGTAACCAAACCGGTCGATTGTAAAACCTGATCTGTTCGACAGCTTCCGGCTAAATTTTCGGTTCAAAATATACCTGAACGAAAGCCGGTCTTCCAGGTTGTTTTCGCGGTACGATGGGGCAGGCTCCTCTCCCGGGTCAAACTCATCCAGGTCAGTAAAACCGTTTTGATTGACGTAAGAAAAAACAATCTTACTGTATGTGTTTTCGTTATGAAAACGGACCATATTGACCCCGGTAGCCAGCGAATTGGATCCGTTTTCCAGGTTCATTCCTTCGTTGGTATAAAGGTCGGCAGAGTTATCCTCGCTGTCGAGCATGGAAATAGAGCTTTTTCCGGCAAGGCCGAACCAACTTATTTTCCCCTTTTTTGTTGGGAAATTCATTTTAAAACTTAAATCCTGGTATTTAGGAATGCCGGATGTGCCGAAGCTGATACCAAGCATATCGAAAATCTGCAACGTGGAATACCGGTAGTTGGCCAGGAAAGAACTTTTACTTCCCTTTTTAAACGGCCCTTCGGCGCCCAGTTCAAAACCGTTAAAGCCAACCTGTCCCAAAAACTCATGTTTTTCGTTGTTCCCCTCCCGCATTTTCAAATCGAAAACACCTGAAAATACGTTGCCGTACTCAGCCGGGAAAGCGCCTGTGAAAAAATCGGAGTTCCGGAGGGTGTTGTTGTTCAGCATCCCCACCGGTCCGCCGGTTGTTCCCGAGGCCGCAAAATGGTTGGGGTTGGGAATATCCACATCATCCAGGCGCCACAAAATGCCGCCGGGTGTATTTCCTCTTACAATGATATCGTTTCGTGAATCGTTAGCGCCTGACACGCCGGCAAAATTGACGGCCATACGCGCCACATCTTCACGGGTGCCGGCATAACGGCCTGCCTCCTCAACGGTAAAAGTGCGCGCACTCACACTGGCCATCTGGTTCAATGCCAAATCTTTCCGGTAATTGCCCACCACCACAACCTCTTCTGTAACTTCCACCCTCTCTTCCAGTTCAATCAAAAGCAAAGTCTCGCGGCCTGAATTCACAATCAGGTTATTTACCAGCCCGTTGTGATAACCGATGAAACTCACCAAAATGCTTTGCCTTCCCAGTGGAACATTTGTGAGGCGAAACTCGCCATCCTGGTTGGTAGCCGTTGCCAAAAGCGGATCGGAGCCGAGCAAAATAACATTGGCCCCCGGCAGGGGCATGCGGGTCTGTTTGTCAATCACTGTACCTCTTATTACCTGCCCCGAAGCACCGGTATCTTCTGATCTTACGTGAAAAACCAACAGAATAAAGACTGAAACAAGTATTACTATTCTCTCCATAAAATCATCCTTTTTTAAACGGGCAAGTATATCATTAACCAGGCGGAGATGAAAGATTTTTCGACGAAAGGTATTAAAATTTCTTCGAACCATTTATAAATTGTAATTTGAAGCAGTTAATACATACCCATAAAAAAAAATTAAGAATGGAATTATTCAGCGCAAGAAATGTAAACAAGGTTTTTGCAACAACCAGAGCACTTACCAACGTCAGCATTTCGGTAAAAAAGCAAAGTATTTTTGGCTTGCTGGGCCCCAACGGTGCGGGCAAAACCACGCTCATTCGCATCATCAACCAGATTACTGCACCCGATGAGGGGGAGCTTTTTCTGGAAGGACGAAAGATGCGGCAGGCCGATGTTGCCCATATCGGATATTTACCCGAAGAAAGAGGACTTTACAAAAAAATGAAGGTGGGCGAACAGGCCGTTTACCTGGCTCAACTGAAAGGAATGAGCAGGAAAGATGCCATGCAAAACCTGAAAAAGTGGTTCGAACGGTTTGAAATGAATGACTGGTGGAACAAAAAAGTGGAAGAACTTTCGAAGGGGATGCAACAGAAGGTGCAATTTGTAACCACCGTTGTACATCAGCCCCAGCTGCTCATTTTCGACGAACCGTTTAGCGGTTTCGACCCCATCAATGCCAACCTTTTGAAACGGGAGATTCTTCGGTTACGCGATGAGGGGGCAACCATTATTTTTTCAACCCATAACATGGGCTCGGTGGAAGAACTTTGCGACCACATTGCCCTCATCAACAAATCGGTTAAAATTGTGGACGGCCCAACAAACGAAATTCGGCAAAAATACAAATCGAATGTTTTTGAAGTTAAATACAAAGGCAACTTCGGGCAGGTTGACAGCGCACTGGGGTACCGGTTTAAAATTCTGGAACATACGGAAGATGAAAAAGAAAACAAAATCAGCATACAATACCTCAACGGAGGGTCGAACAACGAACTCCTTCAAGCCATTATACCGGCAGCGGAGATAATCTCATTCGAAGAAATTATTCCCAGCATGAACGACGTGTTTATTAAGGCAGTACAGGAATCGAACAACCCAAAAATTCAGAAAGATGAATAAAACAATGCTCATACTTCAGCAGGAATACCTGAAAAAGGTGAAGAAAAAATCCTTCATTATTCTGACCCTGCTGGTTCCCTTACTTTTTGTGGGAATGTTTGCTCTTATCATCTTTTTATCGATGCACGACGACAAACAGGAACGCACCATTGCCGTTTACGATGAATCCACTCTATTTTTGGGAGAACTGGAACCGGAGGGAACTACACAATTCCACTTCATACCGAAAGTAAAATACGATACGCTGAGAACAAACCTGAAGGGCAGTGAATTTTACGCCATATTGTTTATTCCTGAAAACGTTTACTCAAACAACACGGCACAGATTATTTCGGAAAAACAACTGCCCATAGACCTCATTGAACGAATTGCCCGCCGGTTAAGCCGGTTTATCGAGAATGACAAAAGACAAAAGGTAATTGATGAAGCCGGCATCCCCGATTTGGATGAACGGCTTGCCGAAACGCGTACCACAGTCAGAGTTAACACGTTAAAAGTATCTGAGACAGGCGAGGCCCGTAAAAGCTCTTCAGAAGTAGCTTTTATTGCCAGCTATGCCATGGGGTTCATCATCTACTTCTTTGTGTTTATGTATGGCGCCTCGGTAATGCGCAGTGTAATGGAAGAAAAGAAAAACCGGATTGTGGAGGTGATTATTTCTTCGGTAAAACCTTTCCAGCTGATGACCGGGAAAATTATCGGCACGGCGCTCGTTGGTCTCACACAAGTTGGCATCTGGGTAATTGTAGGACTTATACTGCTGGGGGTGGGACAAAGCTTTTTTACTCCCGAATCGGCAGGGGAAATGAGCCAGAGCCTTATGGAAAGCAGCCAGCAAATGGGCTCAACCGTTTCCCAGGACATGGCAAACAACCAGGTGGCTGATATCCTTGAACTGGTTGGAAACCTCAACTTACCGCTCATCTTGTTTTCTTTTCTGTTTTATTTCCTGGCCGGTTATCTCATGTACAGTTCGCTCCTCGGTGCTGTAGGAGCAGCGGTTGATAACGAAGAAGATTCACAGCAAATGGTTTTCCCAATCACCTTCCCGCTTATTTTAGCCATCATGATTCTGTTTCCCATTGCCCGTAACCCGGAGGGCCCCATCGCTTTTTGGGGGTCGATTATACCATTTACTTCACCGGTTGCCATGCTGGCCCGTGTGCCCTATGGAGTGCCCACATGGGAACTGCTCCTTTCCATGGCATTGCTTATTCTGGCAACAGTAGGCGCCATTTGGGCAGCAGCTAAAATCTACAAAACCGGATTGCTGATGTATGGGAAAAAGGTGAACCTGAAAGAGTTGATTAAATGGCTCAGGTATAAAAATTAATTATTACAAAAAATTAAACAGATATTTTAATCCGTTTAAATGAAAAATGGTTACATTGCACCTGTTATGAAAAACAGAACATGCCATACATTTGTTTGTTGTCTGGGTAATCAACCCGGAGAAAGCGTGTTTTGTTGACAATCAGAAATGTTGTATCACTACAATAGAAGCTTTCCCGGGAAACCAGGAAGGCTTTTTTTTTGAAACCGATTAAAATTGCAAATTATGAAAGCACAAAACATTTTGGAAACCATTGGAAACACGCCCCACATCAAGGTAAACCGCCTTTACCCTTCTGAATACGAAGTATGGGTAAAAATGGAAAAAACCAACCCGGGGGGTAGCATTAAAGACCGGATTGCTCTTTCAATGGTGAATGATGCTGAAAAGAGGGGAATTTTGAAAGAAGGTTCGGTAATTATTGAACCCACCTCGGGCAATACCGGAATTGGACTGGCCCTTGTGGCCGCAGTGAAAGGCTACCGCATAATTCTTACTATGCCCGAGTCGATGACCATTGAACGCCGGCAGGTTCTTGCCGCCCTGGGGGCCGAACTGGTGCTAACGCCTAAAGAAAAAGGAATGAAAGGCTCTATTGCCAGAGCAGAAGAGCTGGCTTCAGAAATCGAAAACTCGTGGATTCCTTTCCAGTTTTCTAACCCCGCCAATGTGGAAGCCCACAGAACCAAAACGGCAATGGAAATTATCCACGACTTTCCGGAAGGGATTGATTACCTGATAACCGGTGTTGGAACAGGTGGTCACATAAGCGGAGTGGCAGAGGTGCTGAAAAAAGAATTTCCAAACCTGAAGGTATTTGCGGTAGAACCAGCCGACAGTCCTGTTATTGGCGGCGGCGAACCGGGACCACATAAAATTCAGGGAATTGGCGCCGGATTTATCCCCGACAACCTGAAAACAGAGCTGCTGGATGGAACAATATCCGTCACCCAGGAAGAAGCTTATGAATACGCAAAGAAAGCAGCCAAACAGGAAGGTATGTTTGTGGGGATTTCTTCGGGCGCTTCATTTGCAGCAGTAGCCAAAAAAATAAAGGAACTCCCTTCCGGTTCGCGCATTTTAACCTTCTCATACGACCACGGAGAAAGGTACCTTTCGGTGGAAGGGTTGTACTGAACAGCCACCATATGCTGAAACAGAAAAGGAGGAACTACAGTTGGGTTACAGACCCTTATTGGCGGTGTATCCCAACCTGACAATAACGAAATAACCCGGCTTTGCGGATTTCACAAACGTTAGCAATCAGAATAATATCGACGCAACCATTGTTACTGAAAGATCATCTTATTGACACAAACTTTTAATATTGATGTTTATGAAAAGATTAATTCAAATTATTACATTGGCTTTGATGATTTTCGTTTTTAGTTGCAAAAAGGAGAGTATTGACTCTACCGAAAACATTAAAATTGTGACAGGTAAAAATGAATATGTTGTAAATAGCAAGATTGATGTGACCCTGAAAAATGATTTAAGCAAACAAGCATATCATTATAAGTGTGATAATGTTGATTTGTGTCCAACAAAAATATTGAAAAACGAGAATGGTGAATGGATTGAGAGTGAATATGCGGTTGCTTGCACACAGATGGGGCCTATGGGATATTTTGGTGTTTTAAATATGGCTGAGACTAAACACGATACTATATCATTATTTAATGAGATTGGCGAATTTAAACTGAGATATAGATTTGTGGTTGATAATGATACATTAGATTTTGACTCTAATGAATTCTTATTGTATGGATTGGAACTCTGAAAATTAACAGATTATGCCCGCCAATCGGGCAGCTGGACGGTGAGCCGTCAAGCCCAACGAAGCACCTCCTGGCACAGCCACCGGGGTACGCCATCAAGCCTATTTACCAGCTGACCCCAAAAGTCAGCAGGTGAACTACCAGAGTTGAGCAGGTGACTCCCCGTCACCTGCTCAATATTCCGACAAATTTGGTATACGTTTTTAGCAAAAGATTCCTATTTTTAAACCTTGAAGACCAACATCTATGAATAACCACTGGAAAATATCACAGAAAATAGAAAATCAATCTGGAAATTATTTCAGCACAATAGTGGGACTACACCCCCTTATTGGCGGTGGTCCCAACCTGATAATAGAGAAATAACCCAACTTGTTGGTTTGTAAATACGTAGGTGCAATTTTGAACACTAAAATGAAAACAATGAAAAAAACTAAAACTTTCCTTCTTGTTATCGTATCGTTCTTTTTATTTATTGAAAAGAATAACGCTCAAAATGACTATCTTGATTATAGAATTCAAGATACTGTTTCAGATGAAAATTTTACCATTTTCAATATGAATGATTTCCGAGATGCTTTGGTACAGCTCGGTATAAATATTTATAAATGGAATTTGCCAATTCCAAGAGACAAAGATTATAAATTTGAGTTTTATTATCAAGAATATGAAAATACGCGACTTCTCAAAGATACCGTAATTAATAGGTCAACAACAAAATTTTGGGGATTTGATAATAATAGTCGGGTTGAATATCAATATTTTAAAAACATCAGAATTATAAGTGAAATGCCAGATTTTAAAGATAAAACCGACAAGTTACGACTTCGTATTTCTGTAAATTCAGGAAAATTTCAATTTGGAGAAAGTATATTACCACGTCCAGAATATGGAGTTTACTTTTTAAGAAAATTTGAAGAAACTGACTTTGAAATCGGTAAAAACATTCCACTATTATTATTTACGGCTGGTTGGGAAACAAATGTAAGTGGTCAAAAGGTACGCCAGTTTTGTGGACCCAATCAACCACCATCTGATTTAAATGACAAATCACTTTCAGATTCTGACCATTATTTTGTTATTGGGTATCGTGTTATTGATGAGGATTTTTATGGAAGAGACTGAATTAATTAATTTTAAATAGCAAAGGTGAATAAAACCAACACATCACATTTTGCAAATTTAGCTACGCTGATTTCCTCTTCGCTCCAATTCAGGGCGGCGTTTGGTGGTGCGCTGTTGGCGGGTTCACGCCCGATTTCCCTTGTCCTTCTGACAGGAAAGCGTAGGCAACCCGCTCCGATAATTTAGCACCTGACCGTTAGCACAGCCATCCCGATTACTCGGAACGGTTCGCCATCCAGGGAAAGGTCCAATCCGATTTTAAGGTTTTAATTTTTATTGCAGAGGTCCTGCCAGATTTGGCTGCACTTCACTGACATTTGCCTTTTTCAGAAAAAATCTGGAAATTGAACCCTGAAAAAGTTTAAAACTTAAAACTACTATTATGGATATTAAAAGAGTTTACCGAATGATATTTGCCCGAGTTTATCCTTTATATATTCAAAAGGCTGAACGAAAAGGACGCACAAAAGCTGAAGTGGATGAAATTATTTTCTGGCTGACAGGCTATTATAAGCAGACCCTACAGAAACAAATTGACAACAACAGCGATTTTGAAACGTTTTTCGCACAGGCCCCACAATTGAATCCGAATGTTTCAAAAATTAAAGGCGTAATTTGCGGCTACCGCGTGGAAGAAATAGAAGATGAATTGATGCAGAAAGTCCGCTATTTGGACAAGCTGGTGGACGAACTGGCCAGAGGCAAAGCTATGGAGAAAATTTTGAGGAAGTAAACTGCAAAAACGAAAAGAGGGACCAGCAATCTGATCCCTCTTTTTCATATTTTCCAGTTATAAACTTATGCCTGAGCCGTTGGTCCGCCAAACCCCATGGGCGGCATTCCCTGCCCCGGGCCTTGTTTCAAATTTTTGACAGGCCCGTGCACAGCTTCAAACTTTTTAATGTTATCCTGCAAGGCAAGCAGCAGCCGCTTGGCATGTTCGGGTGTTAGAATCACCCGCGACTTTACATTCGCCTTGGGAATCCCAGGCATAATGCGCACAAAGTCGATGACAAACTCTGAACTGGAATGGGTAATCACTGCCAGGTTGGAATAAATCCCCTGGGCTACTTCTTCACTCAATTCAATATTCAACTGTTGTTGCTTTTGCTTCTTTTCGTCCATGTTTTTATTTTTTCATGTCAATTAACCTGTCGTACTCTTCTTTAGAGCCCACAATCAGGTTTTTGTACTCTTTCAACCCTGTTCCGGCAGGAATCAGGTGGCCGCAAATCACGTTCTCCTTCAGTCCGTCGAGGTAATCGGTTTTGCCGTTAATGGCTGCTTCGTTTAGAACTTTTGTGGTTTCCTGGAACGATGCCGCCGACAGCCAGCTGCGTGTTTGCAGCGCAGCCCGGGTAATTCCCTGCAGAATCTGACTCGATGTAGCAGGTATGGCATCTCTGGATTCCACCAGTTTTCTGTCCTTTCTTCTCAACTGTGAATTTTCATCTCTGAGCCTTCTTGCAGAAATAATTTGTCCGGCTTTTAAACCTTCGGCATCGCCCGGTTCAATCACCACTTTCTTATTCCAAATCCAGTCGTTTTCCGAAAGAAAATCGTTCTTATCCACAATTTGCTTTTCGAGGAACCGGGTGTCGCCCGGGTCTTCAATTTCCACTTTACGCATCATCTGGCGGATGATTACCTCGAAGTGTTTATCGTTAATTTTCACGCCCTGCATCCGGTACACATCCTGCACTTCGTTCAGAATATATTCCTGAACAGCCGTAGGACCTTTAATGGCCAGAATATCGGATGGCGTGGTAGCTCCGTCGGAAAGTGAAGTTCCGGCTCTGATGTAGTCGTTTTCCTGCACCAGAATCTGTTTCGACAGCGGCACCAGGTATTTCTTCACATCACCGGTTTTTGAGGTAATTATGATTTCGCGGTTACCCCGTTTGATTTTACCCAACGATACCTCACCGTCAATCTCTGAAACCACCGCCGGATTGGAAGGATTACGTGCTTCAAACAGTTCGGTTACACGTGGTAACCCACCTGTAATGTCGCCTGCTTTTCCGGCAGCTCTCGGTATTTTCACCAAAACCATCCCTGCTTTCACGTCCTGACCTTGTGAAACGCTGATATGACCTCCAACAGGAAGGTTATATGAACGAATCATTTCTCCCTTCTTATCCATTACTTTCAGGGTCGGGTTCTTGGTTTTATCACGGGTTTCAATAATTACTTTTTCACTGTAACCAGTCTGTTCGTCCGATTCTTCGCGGTAAGTAACGCCTTCAATCAAGTTTTCAAACTCAACTTTCCCGTCGAATTCAGTAATAATTACGCCGTTGAACGGGTCCCATTCACAAATCAGTTTGCCTTTTCTTATTTCTTCACCGTTTTTCACATACAGTTTTGAACCGTAGGGAATAGAGTGAGTTGAAAGCGGGATATTGGTATTCTTGTCAACAATTTTAAGTTCGGCCAAACGGCTAACAACAATATCAACAGGTGTATCTTCATCCCCTTTAAACGAAACAGAACGCAATTCTTCAATTTCAACATATCCGTCGTAGCGGGCTTCCACCATCGACTGAGCAGAAATGTTGCCGGCAATACCACCTACGTGGAAGGTACGCAGTGTTAACTGAGTTCCTGGCTCGCCAATGGACTGTGCAGCGATAACTCCCACTGCTTCGCCTTTCTGAACCATATAACCGGTAGCAAGATTTCGTCCGTAACATTTGGTACATACCCCAACTTTCGATTCGCAGGTAAGTACAGAACGAATTTCAACGCTCTCGATGGGTGAATCTTCAATTTTCTGAGCAATTTCCTCGGTAATTTTATCTCCCGATTTGATGATGAGATCACCATTCAGCGGATGATAAATATCGTGAACAGAAGTACGTCCGACAATACGGTCTCCCAGCGAAGCAACAACTTCTTCGTTGTTTTTAATGGCTGTAGCCACAATACCACGCAAAGTTCCGCAGTCTTCTTCAGAAATAATTACATCCTGCGAAACATCGACCAAACGGCGGGTAAGGTAACCGGCATCGGCTGTTTTCAGTGCGGTATCGGCCAGCCCTTTACGAGCACCGTGGGTTGAAATAAAGTACTCGAGTACCGAAAGGCCTTCCTTGAAGTTGGCCAAAATCGGGTTTTCGATAATTTGTGACCCTGTTGAGCCAGACTTCTGTGGTTTGGCCATCAATCCCCTCATTCCGCACAACTGGCGAATCTGTTCTTTCGATCCACGGGCGCCGGAGTCGAGCATCATATAAATGGAGTTGAATCCCTGATCATCTGTACTGATGGTTTTCATTACAGATTGAGTAAGCCTTGAGTTAGCGTGCGTCCAGATATCGATCACCTGGTTGTAGCGTTCATTGTTGGTAATGAAGCCCATATTGTAGTTGGCAATCACTTCATCCACCTCTTCGTATCCAGACTCAACAATGGTTTCTTTGTCCTCCGGAATAATTACGTCGTCGATGTTAAAGGACAAACCTCCCCTGTATGCCATGTGGTACCCTAGGTCTTTAATTGCATCGAGGAATGCTACCGTTTCTGCATTTCCGCATTTTTTAAACACATCGGAAATGATGGTACGTAACGATTTTTTGGTAAGCAACTGGTTAATGTAACCCACCTGCCGCGGCACATACTCGTTAAACAGTACACGACCAACCGTTGTTTCAATAATGTGTTTGAAATACTCGCCGTTTTCATCCACATCTTCAACCTTTACCTTAATAATGGAATGCAGTCCGATCACTTTTTCATCGTGGGCAATCATCACCTCTTCGGGCGAGTAGAAAGTCATTCCTTCGCCCCTGGACCCATTCCGTGGCTTGGTCATATAATACAGTCCAAGCACCATGTCCTGTGACGGTACCTGAATAGGTGCGCCGTTGGCAGGGTTCAGCAGGTTGTGCGATGAAAGCATAAGCAATTGTGCCTCCAAAACAGCGGCATTCCCCAGCGGAAGATGCACCGCCATCTGGTCGCCGTCGAAGTCGGCGTTAAAACCAGTACACACCAGCGGATGTAACTGAATGGCTTTACCTTCAATCATAACCGGCTGGAATGCCTGAATAGAAAGCCTGTGCAATGTGGGAGCACGGTTTAACAGAACCGGATGCCCTTTCATTACATTCTCCAGAATTTCCCAAACAACCGGGTCTTTTCTGTCCACAATCTTTTTGGCCGATTTTACAGTCTTTACAATTCCACGCTCAATCAGTTTCCTGATGATAAATGGTTTGTAAAGCTCTGCGGCCATATCTTTCGGAATACCACATTCGTGAATCTTTAGCTTCGGTCCTACAACAATCACCGAACGCGCCGAATAGTCAACACGTTTACCGAGCAGGTTCTGGCGGAAACGTCCCTGTTTCCCTTTCAGGCTGTCGGAAAGCGATTTCAATGCCCGGTTGTTTTCGGTTTTTACAGCGTTCGATTTCCGGGAGTTATCGAAAAGAGAATCCACAGATTCCTGCAACATTCGTTTTTCATTCCGAAGGATAACTTCAGGTGCTTTTATTTCGATCAGCCTTTTCAGCCGGTTGTTACGAATGATAACCCTGCGGTAAAGATCGTTCAAATCGGAGGTGGCAAATCTTCCGCCATCGAGCGGCACCAGTGGTCTCAAATCAGGAGGAATAACCGGAACTACTTTCACAATCATCCATTCAGGGCGGTTCAGGTTTTTACTGGCCCTGAAAGCTTCAACAACCTGAAGGCGTTTTAACGCTTCGTTTTTCCGCTGCTGAGATGTTTCGGTATTGGCCTTGTGCCTCAGTGTAAATGATAAATCGTCCAGGTCGAGCCTGCTCAAAATTTCATACAGAGCCTCTGCACCCATCCTTGCAATAAATTTGTTCGGGTCTTCGTCGTCGAGGAACTGGTTCTCTTTGGGCAGGGTTTCCACAATATCGAGGTACTCTTCTTCAGTAAGGAAGTCGAGTTGCTTAACCCCGTCGGTTGCTTTAACGCCGGGGTTAATAACCACATACCTTTCGTAATAAATAATGGAATCGAGCTTTTTGGTTGGAAGCCCGAGCAAATAACCAATTTTGTTGGGCAACGAACGGAAGTACCAGATATGAGCCACCGGAACCACAAGTGCAATATGCCCCATGCGTTCGCGACGGACTTTTTTCTCGGTTACTTCAACTCCACAGCGGTCGCAAACGATACCTTTGTATCTGATTCGTTTGTATTTACCGCAATGGCATTCGTAGTCTTTCACAGGACCGAAAATGCGCTCGCAAAACAAGCCATCCCGCTCAGGTTTGTAAGTTCTGTAGTTTATTGTTTCGGGTTTCAAAACCTCGCCATACGATCTTTCCAGAATTTCCTCCGGAGACGAAAGGCTGATTGAAATTTTCGAGAAACCACCTTTTGCTTTATTATCTTTTCTGAATGCCATAATTCTAATTAAAAATCATTATAACAGAACCAAATCACAGGAAGAAGGAATTCTATTCCATCTTAATGCTGAGGCCGAGGCCCCTGAGTTCGTGTAAGAGCACATTAAGCGACTCGGGTATGCCGGGCTGCGGCATCGGTTCGCCTTTAACAATCGATTCGTAGGCCTTGGCCCTGCCCATAACATCATCCGACTTCACTGTCAGGATTTCCTGCAGAATATGGGAAGCGCCGAATGCTTCGAGCGCCCAAACTTCCATTTCACCAAAACGCTGGCCTCCAAACTGGGCTTTACCACCCAATGGTTGCTGGGTAATAAGCGAATAGGGTCCAATGGAACGGGCATGCATTTTATCTTCAACCATGTGCCCCAGTTTCATCATATAAATGATTCCCACTGTGGCCTGCTGGTCGAACGGCTCACCTGTTTCACCATCGTAAAGTGCGGTTTTCCCGAAACGCGGCAATCCGGCCTTTTCTGTATAATCTGTTATTTCCTCCAACGATGCACCGTCGAAAATAGGAGTGGCAAATTTCAGTCCCAGCTCCTTGCCAGCCCATCCGAGTACCGTTTCGTATATCTGCCCGAGGTTCATCCTCGAGGGCACACCCAGCGGGTTAAGTACGATGTCAACCGGAGTTCCGTCGGCAAGGAAAGGCATATCTTCCTGGCGAACCACACGCGAAACAATCCCTTTGTTTCCGTGACGTCCTGCCATTTTATCACCAATTGAGAGCTTGCGTTTTTTTGCAATGAATATTTTTGCCAGCTGAATGATACCAGCAGGAAGCTCATCACCAATGGTTACATTGTAACGTTCACGCCTTGCAAAAGCCTCAGCTTCCTTGTGCTTGGTAATGTAATTGTTGATTACCTTGAAAATCATATCGTTTTTCTGCTTATCGGTGGTCCATTTGGTTGGATTTACCGAAAGGTAATCAATTTCCTGCAACTGTTTCAAAGTAAACTTCACTCCTTTGGGAATGATTTCACTTCCGTAATAATCTTTAACACCCTGCGAAGTTTTTCCACTTACAAGGGTGAAGAGTTTATCTTCCAAGCGGGCGCGCAAGGCAGCAATTTCGCGATCAAAGTTTTCATCGATCTGATCGAGAAGCGTTTTGGTTGCTGTTTTGCCTTTTTTCTCTTTGGCTACCCTCGAGAACAGTTTTTTATCAATCACAATCCCCGATAATGAGGGGGAAGCTTTTAGCGAGGCATCTTTTACATCGCCTGCCTTGTCGCCAAAAATTGCGCGTAGCAGTTTTTCTTCCGGCGACGGGTCTGATTCTCCTTTCGGAGTAATTTTTCCAATGAGGATATCGCCGGGTTTAACATCGGCGCCAATACGAATAAGTCCGTTTTCATCGAGGTTTTTCGTTGCCTCTTCGCTCACGTTTGGAATATCGGAAGTAAATTCCTCGACACCCCTTTTGGTATCTCGCACTTCCAGGCTGTATTCGTCAACATGAACCGATGTGAACACATCCTCGCGCACGATTCTTTCAGAAATCACGATGGCATCCTCGTAGTTGTACCCCTGCCATGGCATAAAAGCCACCATCAGGTTCCGGCCAAGAGCCAGTTCACCTTTTTCAGTGGCATAGCCATCGGTAAGAATTTGTCCTCTGGTAATCCGTTCGCCCTTACTAACAATGGGTTTTATATCTACCGTGGTTCCCTGGTTGGTTTTCGAATATTTCTGCAATTGGTAGGTTACCACCTCGGGGTCGAAGCTCACAAACCGGTCATCGTCGGTAACATCGTACCGAACAATGATCTGATTGGCATCCACATATTCCACCACGCCATCGAATTCTGCCTGAATCAACATTCTGGAGTCAGCAGCTGCTCTGGCTTCAAGTCCGGTTCCCACAATGGGAGCCTCCGGACGGAGCAGAGGAACAGCCTGACGCATCATGTTCGATCCCATCAGGGCACGGTTTGCATCGTCGTGCTCGAGGAAGGAAATAAGTGAGGCTGCCACTGAAGCGATCTGGTTGGGACCTACGTCCATCAGATGAACATCTTCTTTGTCAACCAGCGGATAATCGCCATCCAACCTCGATTTTACCTTCTGATTAATAAAATGACCGTCGGAATCGATGGGTGCGTTGGCCTGAGCTATGATTTTATCCTCTTCTTCTTCGGCGGTTAAATAAATCGAACCGTTATCAGAAAGATCTACTTTACCGTTTGTTACTTTCCGGTAGGGTGTGGCAATAAAACCAAGGTCATTTATTTTCGCAAACACACAAAGGGAGGAAATCAAACCGATGTTTGGTCCCTCGGGCGTTTCAATCGGACAAAGCCGACCGTAGTGGGTGTAATGTACGTCGCGCACCTCAAAACCGGCTCTTTCGCGCGACAAACCACCAGGCCCCAGTGCCGACATACGCCGTTTGTGGGTCATTTCGGCCAACGGATTGGTTTGGTCCATAAACTGCGATAAAGCATTGGTACCAAAAAACGAATTAATGACCGAGGAGAGTGTTTTTGAGTTGATAAGATCGATAGGAGTAAATACCTCGTTATCGCGCACATTCATTCTTTCGCGAATGGTGCGGGCCATACGGGCCAAACCAATTCCAAACTGGTTAAACATTTGTTCTCCAACAGTACGCACACGGCGGTTGCTCAGGTGGTCGATATCGTCCACATCGGTTTTAGAGTTAACCAACTGAATGAGATACCTGATGATTTCGATGATATCTTCTTTGGTCAACACCCGAATGTCGGAGTCCACATTAAGCCCCAGCTTTTTGTTGATCCGGTATCGGCCAACTTCGCCAAGGTCGTATCTTTTATCGGAGAAAAACAGTTTATCAATCACATCACGGGCTGTAGCTTCGTCAGGCGGTTCGGCATTTCGTAACTGACGGTAAATATGCAGCACAGCTTCTTTCTCAGAGTTACAGGGGTCTTTCTGCAGTGTGTTGTAAATAATTGCAAAATCCTGCTGACGCTGATCGTCTTTATGCAGCAAGACGGTTTTCACACCTGAATCGAGAATGTCATCGATGTGTTCTTCTTCAAGAACAGTTTCACGATCGATGATAACCTCGTTTCTTTCAATGGAAACCACTTCACCTGTATCTTCATCTACAAAATCTTCCACCCACGATTTCAACACACGGGCAGCGAGCCTGCGGCCAACCACCTTTTTCAAACCGGTTTTTGAGACCTTAATCTCATCGGCCAGGTCGAAAATCTCGAGAATATCTTTATCACTCTCGTACCCGATAGCTCTCAAAAGAGTGGTTACCGGCAATTTCTTTTTCCGGTCGATGTATGCAAACATGACACTGTTGATGTCTGTTGCAAATTCAATCCACGACCCTTTAAAAGGGATGATGCGTGCCGAGTAAAGTTTTGTCCCGTTTGCATGCAGACTTTGACCAAAGAAAACTCCTGGCGACCGGTGCAACTGCGATACAATTACCCGTTCGGCTCCGTTAATGATAAAGGTTCCCTTTTCAGTCATGTACGGTACGGTGCCCAGGTAAACATCCTGAACCACAGTATCGAAATCCTCGTGCTCCGGGTCGGTGCAATAGAGTTTCAACCGGGCTTTCACCGGTACACTGTAGGTCAGCCCGCGTTCAATGCACTCAAAAATGCTGTACCGCGGTGGATCAACCTGATAGTCGAGAAACTCCAGCACAAAATTATTACGGGTATCGGTAATCGGGAAATTCTCCTCGAAAACACGCCATAACCCTTCCTCCTTCCTCTTTTCGGGGGTTGTGTTTAACTGGAAAAAATCCTTAAATGATTTAATTTGTACTTCTAAAAAGTCAGGGTAATCAAACCTGGTTTGTGTTGAGGAAAAATTAATCCTCTCGATTTTTGTATTTACTGACATGTATTTATACAGGTTAATTATATAAAATATAAATACACAAAAAGGTTTAGAATCCTGCCTGGCAAGATTCTAAACCATACAACCTTAAAAAAGGTCTGATTGCGATTATTTAACTTCAACTTCAGCTCCTGCTTCTTCCAACTGATTTTTAAGCGCTTCGGCCTCATCTTTGGAAACTTTTTCTTTAATTGCTTTCGGAGCTTCATCAACCACGGCTTTGGCTTCTTTCAGACCAAGGCCGGTGAGTTCTTTTACGAGCTTAACTACTGCCAGTTTCGATTGGCCAGCGGCTTTCAAAATTACGTCGAATTCGGTTTGTTCTGCAGCGGCTTCGCCTTCGGCGGCTGCTGCCGGGCCTGCAACTGCTACTGCTGCTGCTGCCGGTTCAATACCGTATTCGTCTTTCAGAATTCCAGCTAATTCGTTAACCTCTTTAACAGTTAAGTTTACCAACTCTTCTGCAAGCTGTTTTAAATCTGCCATTTTTATTTGTTTTTATTAAAGATTTCTAAAAAATTTATTCTCTCTCTTTCAGTGTTTCAAGAACACCGTGAATTGTATTTCCACCTGATTGCAATTGCGAGAGTAATGTTTGCATAGGTGACTGTAACAGGGCCACAACATCGGCAATAAGTTCATTTTTCGATTTCACTGCAATGAGTGTTTCGAGTTGGTCTGCCCCCATGTAAATTGATTCTTCCACATAAGCCGCCTTTAACACAGGCTTTTTATGCTTTTTACTAAAGTCTTTAATCAATTTGGCGGGAGCATTCCCGTTTTCGGTGAACATTACCGTAGTGTTTCCCTTGAGCGCATCGTAAAGCTCTTCGGCACTTTTTTGAGAACCTTCGAGGGCTTTACGCAGTAAGGTGTTTTTTGCAACAACCAGTTTTACATTTTGCTTAAAACATAGTCTCCTTAAATTGCTGGTATCTTCAGCATTAAGACCACTAATGTCAGTCAGGTAAAAATGGCTGTACGAATCGATTTGATCCTTAAGGTTATTGATAATAACTTTTTTCTCTGTACTTTTCATTTCTACTCTGTTTTGTCAGAAACTGACTTGGGTTCTACTTTAATACCAGGGCTCATGGTACTGGAGAGATAAATGCTTCTTACATACGTACCTTTTGCGGATACTGGTTTCAATTTGATGATGGTTTTGATAAACTCAACGGCATTTTCCTTAATCTTTTCCGGTGGAAAAGAAATTTTACCGATTGAAGTGTGCACAATACCAAATTTATCTACTTTAAAATCAATTTTCCCCTGTTTCACTTCGCTCACTGCTTTTCCAACATCCATGGTAACAGTTCCGCTTTTGGGATTCGGCATCAAGCCGCGGGGACCTAAAATACGTCCCAGCTGACCAACTTTTCCCATAACGGGAGGCATGGTAATAACCACGTCAACGTCGGTCCATCCGCCTTTGATTTTTTCGATATAATCATCCAAACCTACATAATCCGCTCCGGCTTCTTTTGCTTCGTCCTCCTTGTCGGGGGTAACTAAAGCAAGCACCCGAATCTCTTTTCCGGTTCCATGGGGTAAAGAAACTACGCCTCTAACCATTTGGTTGGCTTTTCTTGGGTCAACTCCCAGTCTTACATCAATATCGACAGAAGCATCGAATTTGGTAAAAGTAATTTCTTTCACCAGCTTTGAAGCCTCTTCAATAGAGTAAGCTTTTCCTTTTTCGAGTATATCAAGAGAAGCTTTTTTATTTTTCGTAATTCTGCCCATCTTAAATGATTTAATATTTGTTATTTGAATGGTGAAGCACCTTTTACGGTGATTCCCATACTCCTGGCAGTTCCAGCTACCATTTTCATTGCCGATTCAACTGTAAAGCAATTCAGGTCAGCCATTTTCACCTCGGCAATTTGGCGTACCTGGTCCCAGGTAACAATGCCTACTTTGCTGACATGTGGTTCTGCTGAACCCTTTTTTACTTTAGCCGATTCGAGCAACTGGACGGCGACGGGAGGTTGTTTAATAATGAAGTCGAACGACTTGTCGCTGAAAACAGTAATAATTACCGGAAGCAATTTTCCGGCCTGGTCTTGTGTACGACCGTTAAACTGTTTACAAAACTGCATTATATTAACTCCCTTGGCACCTAATGCTGGTCCCACCGGTGGCGACGGATTGGCCGCCCCACCTTTGATCTGTAATTTAATTAATCCAGCAACTTCTTTCGCCATAATAAATTAATAATGCGTTACTATTCCTTTTCAACCTGCATAAAGCTAAGTTCCAAAGGTGTTTTCCGTCCAAAAATCTTCACCATTACCTGCAGCTTTTTCTTCTCTTCATTGATTGCCTCAATGGTTCCGTTAAAGCCGTTAAATGGTCCGTCGATAACTTTTACGGTTTCTCCAACTACGAATGGTATGTTCAACTCTTCGCCGGTTTCAGCAAGTTCATCAACCCTTCCCAAAATTCTGTTTACCTCATTGGCCCGCATTGGCACCGGATCCCCACCTTTGGTGTCGCCAAGGAATCCTATTACGTTTGGCACATTTCTAAGCGTGTGCGTAACTTCACCAACCAGCGTGGCTTCAATAAGAACATAACCAGGGAAAAAGTTTCGCTCTTTGCTGATTTTTTTTCCGTTTCTGATTTGATAAACCTTTTCCGTAGGTATCAAAACCTGTTCAACAAAACCCTTCAGATCACCATTCGCGATTTCGTTTTCGATATATTCCTTTACCTTCTTCTCCTTACCTCCAATAGCTCGAAGAACATACCATTTTTTTGTTGTGTCGCTCATTTTTTGATCCAAGGATTTCGATTATTAATAAAACAATCCATAAACAAACTCCATTATGTTCCTGAATGACAGATCCATAGCGAAGATTACGAGTGATATAATTAAGGAAGCAACCATTACAACCAATGCACTGCTTTGCAGTTCTTTCCAGGTAGGCCAGGTCACTTTGTGAACCAGTTCCTCATAAGCCTCCTGCAAATAAATTTTAATTTTCATTTTACCTTTTGGTTATTTTGTACGGAAGGTAAGAGTCGAACTTACAAAAACAAAAAACTCCCAGCGTGAGTTTCTCCCGTAAAGGGTCCCGGACCCTGGAGTCCGGGACTTATGTATTTCAATCAGATTGTAACAGATTATTCAATGATTTCGGTCACCTGACCAGCACCAACAGTACGTCCACCTTCGCGAATTGCAAAACGTAAACCTACGTTCAGTGCAACCGGGTAAATCAATTCTACTTCAATGGATACGTTATCGCCGGGCATAACCATTTCACGTCCTTCGGGCAGGTGAATTTCGCCGGTTACGTCAAGCGTACGCAGGTAGAATTGCGGACGGTATTTGTTATGGAACGGAGTGTGACGTCCACCTTCTTCTTTTTTCAATACGTAAACCTCGGCTTTAAATTTGGTATGAGGAGTGATTGAACCTGGTTTCGCCAGAATCTGTCCGCGTTTGATCTCTTTTTTATCAACGCCACGCAGCAACAAACCTACGTTGTCACCAGCTTGTCCGTCGTCGAGAATTTTACGGAACATTTCAACACCTGTACAAACGGTTTTACGTCCTTCGGCACCCAAACCAATCAACTGAAGTTCGTCACCTGTATGAACTTTACCTGTTTCAATACGTCCGGTAGCAACGGTTCCACGTCCGGTAATTGAGAATACGTCCTCAACCGGCATCAGGAATGGTTTGTCAACTTCGCGCGGAGGAAGCGGAATCCAGGTGTCAACGGCATCCATCAGTTCCATAATTTTGTCTTCCCACTGAGCTTCACCGTTCATGGCACCAAGAGCAGATCCTTGAATAACAGGCGTGTTGTCACCGTCAAATTCATAGAATTCGAGCAGTTCGCGAATTTCCATTTCAACCAGTTCCAGCAATTCTTCGTCTTCAACCATGTCCACTTTGTTCATGAAAACAACGAGTTTGGGAACGTTTACCTGACGTGCCAGCAGAATGTGCTCGCGCGTTTGCGGCATAGGTCCGTCGGTTGCAGCTACTACAATAATAGCTCCGTCCATCTGGGCAGCACCCGTTACCATGTTTTTCACATAGTCGGCGTGACCAGGACAGTCAACGTGAGCGTAGTGACGTTTTTCAGTCTGGTACTCAACGTGAGCTGTGTTAATGGTAATACCCCTTTCTTTTTCTTCAGGTGCATTATCAATTGAATCGAATGATTTGATTTCGGAAAGGCCTTTTTTTGCCAATACCATGGTGATAGCTGCAGTCAGGGTTGTTTTGCCGTGGTCAACGTGGCCAATTGTACCAATATTGACGTGGTCTTTGTCCCTTACAAATGTTTGTTTAGCCATAACTTCAAAATTTTAATTATTATCTAAATTCATTTGAGCCGAAGACGAGAATTGAACTCGTGACCTCATCCTTACCAAGGATGCGCTCTACCCCTGAGCTACTCCGGCCTTTAAAACACATAAAGAGACAGGAGTTAAAAGTAGGATTACTTAAAACTCCAATCTCATTTTGAGCGGGAGACGGGATTCAAACCCGCGACCCTTAGCTTGGAAGGCTAATGCTCTATCGACTGAGCTACTCCCGCAGTATTTTTTAACGCATAAAATGCGTCGCAAAATTACAAAATTTATCAAAAACTACCGACAAACCGCTTGTCTTTCTGAAATTCGATGAAAAAAAAACCACAAAACAAATCCCCGTAGTTGTTTTTTAAAAGAACCAAACCCCTGTAAAACAGGTGAAACTTCTTTAATTTCAGATGTTTCTGGAACGCCCCTAAAATGGGTGTGCAAATGTAAAAATATTATTTTAAAAATCTAAAGCCTGCGAACAAAAATTAATATTTATTTGCCTTTGAGCTTTTCTTTGAATTTTCCGAGTTGTTTTCGCAGGGCGTCTATGGCCAAATCAGTAGCTTCTTCAAAGGTATCGGCCTGTTTTTTTGCAAACAAATATCCGTTGGCTGGTATCGACAGTTTTATTTCTGCAATTTTGTTCCGGGTGGCTTCGGGTTTTAACAGTTTCAAGGTTACTTCTGCATTAATGATACCATCGAAAAAGGTATCGAGCTTATTCACTTTTTTGTTCACGAAATCCATCAGCTTTTTGTCTGCTGTAAAATGCACTGAGTTGATTATAATTTCCATAGTAACACTTTTTAATTAACCCCTTGGGTGGGCTTGTTTATATATATCATGCAATTTTTCAAAAGTTGTATGGGTGTAAACCTGTGTTGCCGATAAACTGGAATGTCCAAGCAATTCCTTAACCGCATTCAGGTCGGCCCCCTTGTTTAGCAAATGTGTGGCATAAGAGTGCCGCAAAATATGCGGGCTTTTCTTTTCAAGCGATGTTACCAGTTGCAGGTTTCTTTTCACCACCCGGTAAATCAATTTTTCGTAAACCGGTTCCCCTTTCTCTGTTACCAGCAACACCTGCGGTGTATTTCCAATTTCCCTGTTCCTTATTTCAAGGTATTGCTGCAGAAGCGGGTTAATGCTTCTCGGATATGGAATAATTCGCTCTTTTTGCCTTTTTCCCAATACTTTAACAAGATATCCCTTTGTGTCAAAATCTTTTTCTTTCAGGTTCAGCAGTTCGGCAAGCCGTATGCCGGTACCGTAAAATAAAGTAATTATCAGCTTATCCCTCACTCCCTGAAAGTCGTTGTTAAAAAACCCGTCGTCGAGTAAATGATGCAAGTTGTTCTCCTCAACAAAAGCGGGAAGTTTTTTCCTTACTTTGGGAAGTGGTATGTTTACGGCTGGGTTGATTTCAAGTCCGTTAATGCTTTCGTCTTTCATTAAAAACCGGAAAAACGCCTTCAGTGTTGAAACTTTTCTGTTTACCGAGCGGGGCGTATAATTTTTCTCCATCAAATGAACCACCCAGCCACGTACTAATTTTGAATCGACCCTTTTAATATCAAATTCCCCGACCATTTCAGTGCAATACGTCACGAATTGATCGAGGTCTTTTTTGTAGGCTACAACCGTATGTGAAGAATTTCTCTTCTCATACTTCAAATAGTTGATAAATGATTCCTGATAATTCATCAATCGTTATAAGTTAAAACCAGGAATCATCAAATTTCTTAATCTTCCTGGCGTTGTAACTTTTCTATATAAACTGCCTTTTTCACCTCTTCCCTTCGCTTAATGGAAGGTTTTGTAAACTTCTGGCGTTCACGCAATTCCTTGATTACGCCCGTTTTTTCAAATTTTCGCTTGAACCTTTTCAAGGCCCTTTCAATGTTTTCGCCCTCTTTTACCGGAATAACAATCATTTCCAAACCTTTTTAAAAATTGAGGCGCAAATTTAGAAATTATTCATCGTAAATCAAATTTAAAAGAAAAAAATAATAAATCCTACTTGTTTCCCCCCTTTTAAAGATTTTTAACGGCAGCTCAAATAAGGCTTCAAAGCCGCATATTTAGCAGAGTCTAACAGTCCTTCGCTGACTAACTGAAAGTTGGAAGAGAATGGGCCGTTCTCGTTACGAAAATTTAATATTGCCTGCACATGATCGCGTTCAAAGTAAGGATGACGAATCAATTCGGTGTAACCGACAAAATTTAGCCGCAGTTTTTCTACTTTCAGGCTATCTGCCATAAGGTGTTGGCTCAGGGTATGAAATGTCTCCTCCGGAAATCCGTAAACCTCCAGAAGCTGGTGCGGAGAATAAAAACCTCCAAGCAGATCGCGGTATTTCAGAATGCGCGAAGCAAACACCGGACCGATTCCCCGGAGCCTGACCAGATCGAGCGAATCGGCCGAATTGAGTTCCACCATCACAGGGGCGCTCTCCTCGGGTGGCCCCGAAAGTTTTTCCATTTCCGGTTTTTCTTCGATTTGAATTACGGGTTTTATCTGCCTGAAAAATGCCGAGTCAATTCCGTAAATTTTCAGTAGATCAGAAGGTTCTGAAAATACACCCCCGCTTTGACGGTATTTCAACAGGTTGGCAGCCTGAAACCGGTTAAACCCGTATCGGTTTAACTCATTTGCAGTTGCTGTGTTGGGATCTAAAGAGCCGCGGGGCATTTCAACCCCGTCAGTTTGTTGTTTTTCAATGAAATTTTGTTTTTCAGACGAAATCCGTATGTAGGGTTCCAGCTCAGCAAAAATGCTGTCATTCATTCCATAAATTTTCCGAAAATCACCCGGTTGCGAAAATGTTCCGCCGGCACTGCGGTAACTCAGAATATTCCTTTTGATAAAAGGGGGAATTGGAAGCGAATCGAGTGACTCTGCGGTAATGGTATTGGGATTGAATTCAAAATAAGTGATTTCTTCCTGTTGCTCCTCCTGTTCGTTCTCCCATGATTTAAATGCTTCCATAATTTCAGCAAAATCGTACTGCGATTTCAGTTCAATGCGGTTTAAAACCAGATGCCCTGCCATAACCGCCGCAATGATAATACACAGCGCAATGACAGCATTCCTGTCTTTTCCCAAAAAATTGAAATAATCTTTAAAAATCTGCCTGAAGGGTTTTTTCATACTCCTGGCATTAATGGGTTACACATGATTTAATCAAGTGTAATTTAGCACTTTTGAAGAATAAATGCAAACCTGAAAACAAATTTATTTGCCAGGAACAAAAGAATCAGAAAAAGGCTTTCAGGATTTCAGGTGAGCTTTATGAGGCCAACTCCCTGAAGAAAAATAAAAGCAATGGCGAGCGGGGCCAGAAACTTTATTATGAACATGAAAAACGGCATATAGCCAGTTCTGAGTCTCCCCCGATTTGAAAGTTCCCCGGCTGCCTTTTCGCGCCCAAGAAACCAGGCAACAAAAATTACAATGAAAAACCCACCTAATGGAAGCAATATATTTGCCGAGGTAAAATCCATGAGATCGAAAACAGTGAAGCCAAACAGTTTAAAATCAGACATTGAGCTGAATGACAACACACACAATATACCCAAAACAGAAACCGATCCGGTGGCCAGAAGGGTGGCTGCCTTTCTTTTCAGTTTCAACTCTTCAACAAAAAAGGCAACAATAACTTCGAGCACCGAGATGGTTGAGGTAAGCGCTGCCACACCCAAAAGAATAAAAAACATGAGTGAGAAAAAATATCCTCCGGGCATTTGCTGAAAGATGTTGGGCAATGTAATATAAACCAACCCGGCGCCTGCATCGGGTTCGATGTTAAAGGCAAAAACCGCCGGGAAAATAGCCATTCCGGCAAGAATGGCAATGAATGTATCGGCAAATGCGACCGAAACTGCTGTTGAGCCAAGGTTATCGCTTTTCTGTATGTACGACCCGTAGGTAATAAGTGTACCCATTCCAATGCTTAAAGAGAAAAACGCCTGTCCTAAAGCCTCCAGAATAGTAGAAGTTGTTATTTTACTGAAATCGGGTTTGAAAAGGAAGGCTAATCCACTGCCTGCGCCCGGAAGTGTTACCGAACGAATTACCAATGCCAGGAGCAACACCAGCAACAAAGGCATCAGAATTTTGGTGTATTTCTCAATCCCCTTCTGAACACCTGCCATAATAATAACCGCTGTTAGAACCATAAATACAAAAAACCACAACAGCGGGCGGAAACCACTGCCAATAAATGAAAAATACATGCTATTCAGTTCCTGCGCATCCTGCCCCTTAAATCCGTTAATTACCGACTGGAAAATATATTCAAGGGTCCAGCCGGCCACAGCAGTGTAAAAGGCAAGAATCATAAATGCAGCGGCAACCCCCATCAAACCAATCAAATACCACGGCTTGCCAGGGGCAAGTTTTCGGAACGAACCAAATACATTGCGCTGTGCACTGCGGCCAATGGTGAACTCGGAAAGCATTACCGGAATTCCGATTAAAACGATAAACCCCAGGTAGATAAGAAGGAATGCCCCACCCCCGTTTTCACCGGCAACATAAGGAAACCGCCAAATATTTCCCAACCCGATTGCCGAGCCGGCAGTAGCAGCTATCACACCAAATCTGGAACCGAAAGAGTCGCGATTATCAGGAAGACCAGTCATAAACCAACAGATATTAAATTAATTGCCATTGCCAGGCTTTGCTTATAAAACTGCACAAAAACGGGCCTAAAAATGCAAAAAATAATTAAACCCCGTTAACAATTGAAACAAAAATTGACTGCATTAAAAAGGATAGCCAATGGCAAAAGAAAAATTGAAATCGTCGCCGGTATATTTTCTGTGCCCCAAAACCCAGCCGTTACCTGTAGTTTGCGAAGGATCGCGTAATTTCATTCCTACATCGAGCCTGAAAATAAAGTAATTAAAATCGAAACGAAAACCAGCGCCTGTGCCCAGGGCAATCTGCCGGTAAAACGTATTGAATTTGAATTGAGCCCCGGGCCTGTTATCTTTGTTGTTAATGGCCCAAATGTTACCTGCATCCACAAACAGCGCCCCCTCCAAAAAGCTAATCAGTTTAAAACGGTACTCGATGTTGGCTTCCAGTTTTATATCCGACGACTGGTTGGGATAAACATCCACCGGCGATTTATAAGTCCCCGGCCCCAGTGAACGTACCTGCCAGGCCCTGATTCCATTGGCGCCACCGGTAAAATATTTCTTTTCGAATGGCAGCACATCGAAATTTCCATAGGGTAGGCCAATCCCAAAATAAGCCCTTCCCACCACCGAATTGTACCTGTCCAGAATGACCCCGCGCCGGAACTCCACATCTGATTTCACATATTGGGCAAACCGTGTGTTAAACATCTGATAATACTGCGACGACCCTGGTCCTATGGTATCCACCACCTGATGAACAGGGCTGTTTAAAGTTTCTGACAGCAGATAAAGCAGGTTTCCTGCCGATTCCACATTAAACCGGATGTAAGAATAGTTTTGGGTGGTTCCCAAACGCTGTGTATTGTAAATAAAAGAATAATTGGTAGCCAGAATCAGGTGATCGGTAAAACTGCTTTTAATATAAAGGTCCTTAATTAGTTCGATGAACCCGGGATCGAACTGATAAAGATTTACCATATTGAAATCGAGAAGGTTCCATGTGTGTTTACGGTTTTCAGTGGTCATCCAGTCGTATCCGAATTTGATACTGGAAATGGTGCGGGTATATTCCGGTCTTCGCTGGAAATTGTACCCCAGAGTAAAAACCGTTTTCGGAAGAAAATTCCGGAAAGCGCTTACCACCTGCCTGGGGCCGAGTATTTTCGGAAAAGTAAGGCTGGCTTCCGTTCCCAACTCACGGGTGTTAAAATATTCAGGAACATTTTCAACCATACGCTGCTGCCGTTCCATTGCTCCCTTTACATTCATCTGAAATACTTCTGCCCCCCGAAACAAATTCCGGTGCTGATAATTGACATTGCCGGCTATTCCCAGATTTCCCGATGTATTTGTTCCCTCAACATCAAACGAAACGGCTTGTTTGCTCAGTGGCGCAAGCCTGATGTAACAATCGAGCAGGTTGGTATCGGAAGCAGTTTGTGACTCGGAAAACTGAATGTCGATAAACCGGAACTGCCGTAACCTGGTGAATACCTCAAAAGTATGTCGTGCATCGTCGAGGCGATACAACGAACCGCTTTTCACCTGTAACAGGTTCTTAAAAAGCCCTGGCCTGTACCGCATTTCAGGATTAGAATAAAGCGTGTGGTTTTCCCACCTCAGGGTATCGGAAAACTGACTGTAACTGAACTGGTCGGTTCCAACGGGCACCGATGACGGAAGCACTGAAATATAAAACCGGTTCAGGTAATAAGGCTCCAGTTTACCACCCTGCCCCTGTGAAGCGGAATTACCCACATACATATCGAGCAGTATCTCCCTCTCGTGTTTCGTACTGTCGGCCAGATACCTCACCTCCTCATTTGAGAAATAATAATATCCCTCGTTTCGGAAGAGATCCACTATGTCAGTCCTGTTTTTTTCAAGCAGATTGAATTCGAAACGTGTTCCGGGGCTGATGAGCGTTTTCGTAGAATCGGAAAAGAAGAGCGCACGCAGGGCAGAATCGCCAATATGAGTATTTACTTCACGTATTTTGTACTGGTCGCCCGACTTGATCGTGTATTTCACATTGGCTCTTTGCCTTTGTTCCTTTATTTCCACTTCGGTTTCCACTCTGGCCCTGAAAAAACCTCTGTTTGCCAGGTATTGCTTCAACCTGTCTTCCGATGCTGAAACCAGAGCTTCATCAAACACAGCAGGCGGTTCGCCGATTCTTTTCAGCCAGCTGTCCTGCTTTTTTTCCAACGACAGATTATACAGCCACAAATGAAATTTTAAAAACCCAAGTATGCGGTAATTATCTTTTTGTCTGATGTGCTGCCGGGCCTCTTCCCTGGTTATTGCCGGATTATCTGATTCCAGCTCTACTTTGTTGAGCAGGTACCGATCTTCGGGAACGTATTTCACAGGCGAACAGGAAAATACGAAAATACACGAGGCAAACACCAACAGTTTTGCCCCGAAAGCCATATATCGATTTGTATTCTTACTCAATCGCACTCTTTTAATTTTAGCAAAAATAATGAAGTGTTTTAGATGGAAACAGTAAATTTGAAACATTTATTATCCGGCATTCAAACAATTCTGATGATTAGTAAAAACAAAATTAAACTGATAAAATCGCTTGCACAAAAAAAGTTTCGCCAAAGGGAACAACTTTTTCTGGTGGAAGGCGATAAAATGGTAGCCGAAGTTCTGAATTCCGGTTTTCGGGTTACAGATTTATTTGCCACACCTGAATTTTTAAACGCCCACAAACCGTTGACTGGCCGGGCTGAAAATTTCCACGAAGCAGAGGCAGAAGAAATTAAAAAAGCAAGTTTGCTAAAAACTCCCCAGAATTGCCTGGCTTTGTGCAGGCTGCAGCCGCCGGCAGAACTACCGGCTCATTTTTCGGGATTTGCCCTTTACCTTGACGGAATTCAGGATCCCGGAAACCTGGGGACCATTGTACGCACGTGCGACTGGTTCGGCATGGATTACCTGTTCTGCTCGCCCGATACTGCCGACGTTTTCAGCCCAAAAGTGATTCAGGCGAGCATGGGTTCTTTTTGCCGGATAAAAACCATTTACATCCCTTTTAATGAACTTGCAGAATGGGCGGAACAGAACCAAACTCCGGTTTATGGAACTTTTTTGAAAGGAGAAAGCCTGTATGATGCCAACCTTCCGGGAAAAGCCCTCGTAGTTTTGGGAAATGAAGGCAGGGGAATTCGAAGTGAGGTGGCAAACACAATCAGGTTCAAATTAAGCATTCCCTCTTTTTCAAAAAAGAAACCGGGGCCTGAATCGCTGAATGTGGCTTTGTCGGCAGCTATTATTTGCAGCGAATTTGTAAAAGCTGTGTCTATTCAAAATGGAAGCAAAGGGTAAAAATATTGGATCGCAGGCTTTTTATGGACTGAGAATAGTATTGCCGCTGGTTATCGCTGGGTGGAGGGCCCAACTGGTTATTAATGCCCAGGCTCACTTTCGCTTCCACTGAAAAACGAAAAAAAGTAAAGTAATGATCCCAACCGGCTCCAATTTCTGCATAAAATCCTCCGGCATTCAGCTTAACCAGATCTTCCCTTCCGGTGCGGCTGATGTCCTGCCGGTATGCCGGTCCGAAAATAATATAGGGCCGATCGTTGTTTATGCGGCGGGCTTTGTACTTAATGAGGAGCGGAAAATCGAGAAATGTGGATTTGATGGAGTAATACTGTAACGGCTGGTAATAGTCAGTCTCCCATACTTCGTAGTTGTAAGTCAGCTGGCGCTCACCAAAGGAAAGGCCGGGCAAAAAACGCAGGTTCAAATCATTGGTAAGCCGCAAACTTGAGACAATTCCAACCGTAAAGCCGGGGATCAGATCAGCCACATCGGCCCTTACATAATGGTTACGGGTTATTTGTTCCTTGTCGAGTTGCCACTGTTCAGGAACAAAATCCGGGTTCATGCCAATCGGATTGTAATGGGCAACAGCAAAATCGAGCGTATTCAAACCAAGTGTAAAGCCAAAATGAATCAATTTATCATCGAAGGTAGTCATGTGGTTCACCTTTTGCTTTTGGGCAAAGGCAGAAACCAACACCAACATCAATACTATGGTTGTAAAATTCTTTTTCACCTGCAATTTTGCATAACGTTCAGTTCTCAAAACAAATAAAGTGAAATTTTATTGTATTCAGTCCTCATTTTTGGGTTTTTGCGCTTCATAAATGGTGGCAATCCCAAAGGTTTGTGGAAACCACCTGCATTTTGCGAAACCAACGGCTTCCAGAATACGGACAAAGTCATCTCCGTCGGGAAACTCCTGTACCGACTCGGGCAAATAGGAATAGGCCCTGCTGTTTTTCGATACCATCCGCCCCAGCCATGGAAGAATTCGTGTGAAATAAAAAAAATAGAGGCTCCTGAAAAACCTGTTTTTTGGTTTTGAAAATTCCAGCACTATGAAAGCTCCACCCGGTTGCAGAACCCGGAAAATTTCGGTCAGACCTGTTTTCAGGTTTTCAAAATTCCGGACCCCGAACCCCACAATGGCTGCATCAAATGTATTTTCAGGATATGGAAGGTTTTCTGAGTCACCCTTCCTGAGTTCAATTATATTTCCCAGGCCTTTCCTTTCAATTTTCTTCCGGCCGAATTTTAACATCCCTTCCGACAAATCGATGCCGGTAATTTTACGGGGATTCAGCCGTGCAGCGGCAATGGCAAAGTCGCCGGTTCCGGTGGCAACATCGAGTATAGTCGGGGGGTTGTAGCGGCTAAGTAATTTCACGGCCTTTCGGCGCCAGATTTTATCGATATGAACCGAAAGCAGGTGATTCAAAAAATCGTACCGGGGTGAAATCTGATCAAACATCTCTTCCACCTGGCCCTTTTTGCCTTGGTCTGAATTTTTGTAGGGAACTGCAGCCATAAACAGGAAATGTACCTATTGAAAAATAAACCAGTTGTAACTAAACACCGGTAGTCATTTTATCGATGTAGCCATACGATTTATCATCGATTCTAATCTCTCCCTTTGTAATGTGCCCCAGGGTAAAGAAAGGAATTTTACGGCTGGTCATGAAATCCACAAAATCATCCTCTTTCTCAGGATCCACTTCCAGTAAAATTCTCCCCATGGCCTCGCCAAAAAGGAATGAATCGAGCCGCAATTCTGCATCCGTGGTAATATCGAATCCCAGTTCATTGGGGATGGCCGCCCGCAGCAGGGTAAAGAAAAGACCGCCTTTACCCACAGGGCTGGCGCTTTGCAGCAACTTCTCACGGTGCAGGTCGCGCAATGCATTCTGAATTCTTATTTCATCCTCTATGCGGAATGCAGGCAGAGGCGAGTTGGATAATTCGTGATAAAACTCCAGGTATTCAGAGGAACCTATGTCGTCAACCGAACGGCCCATTAAAAAAATATTGCCCCCCTTTTGTTTGAACGCATGGGTTGTCAGGGTTTCCTTGTTTTCCACCATTCCCGCCAGACTAATGATAATGGTAGGCGGAACCGGTCCGTGCCCTGAAAAATGGTCGAACCGGATTTTCCGGTCTGAAATTTTCAGGTTGAATTTTTGGGCTGCATTCTCCAGCCCTTTCTTTGCCCCGGAGGAAATGTACTGCCCGTTGGGATCGGCAAAATTGATGTGGTACAAAAAAGCGCTGATAGCAACCGGACGCGCGCCGAGGCAAAGCATCTTCCGGGCAGCCCTCGCCACAAGTATCTCAGTCGCCTTTTGCGGGTCGTTCTCCAAATGGTGGTGAAAGGCGTGGGTGCTCATGGCCATGCTGGCACCCGTGCTGTCAATGTCAATCAGCCCTATCTCATCAATGTCGCTGCTGCCAATTGACTCAGGAGATATGGGCATTTCGCTGAAATCATTGAAATAGTTGATGCTCGACAGGTTTGGATTAACCATCAGAGAATAAATAACATTTTCAATGTCAGTCGGTTCCGGAATGGAATCGATTAAAAATTCCTTTTCCTGTTGCACTAAATCTTTCATATTTCAAATAATTAAAGCAAAACAAAGGTAATTAAGTAAGCGATTTTACCACAAAATTAGCTGTTTTTTTTAATTTCGGGGACGATTGAAAAAGGTTACATAATGAAACAAATTGCATTGATAACCGGAGCCACATCCGGAATTGGAGAGGCCACCGCACTGCTGCTGGCCGAAAATCATTTCGATTTAATATTAACAGGCCGACGCAGGGAAAGACTGGAAGCGCTGAAAGAAAAAATCGATAAACAGAGTCCGGCAAAAACTTTAATACTGAATTTCGACATCAGAGACCCGAAGGCCACCGAAAGGGCTATAAACAGCCTGCCCAAAGAGTGGCGGAAGGTGGAAATTCTCATCAACAATGCCGGTCTTGCCGTGGGATTAAGTGCTGTTAACGAGGGTGATTTAGACGACTGGGAGCGGATGATTGATACCAATATCAAAGGATTGCTTTACATTACCCGCCTCATTTCGGCCCGCATGATTGAACTGGGGAAGGGCCACATTGTAAATATTTCGTCCATAGCAGGAAAAGAAACCTACCCGATGGGTAATGTATATTGCGCTACCAAACATGCCGTGCAGTCGCTCACAAAAGGCATGCGACTCGATTTTCTGAAACACGGCATTAAAGTGTCGGCAGTTTGCCCGGGCGCGGTGGATACCGAATTCTCGCTTGTACGCTTCAAAGGAGACCAGCCACGGGCACAAAAGGTGTACGAAGGGTTTGCTCCACTCATGGCCAGAGACATTGCCGAGACCATCCTGTTTGTTGTTACACGCCCGGCACACGTTAATATCGACGATATTCTGATTATGCCAACCGACCAGGCATATTCAATAGATTTTAACCGGAAAATTCCATAAATTTGCAGTTCAAACAGAAAACATGTCAGAAGCAATTGTAATAACGCCGGTAAAAGATTCACCCGAAACTACGCTAAGAACCATTGAGGCAGTTTGCCAGTCGGAATCTGATATTGATTATTTCGTGTATAATGATTTCAGTCAGCCGGCAACCAGGGAAATGCTGACAAAACTGGCCCAAAAGCATTCCTTCCAACTGATTCACCTGGAAGACATTACCAAAAACCCCTCGCCCAATTACAAACTGGTATTGCAATTGGCTCAAAAAACCGCCATCGAAAAAAAGCTCCCGCTCATTATCGTGGAATCGGATGTGGTGATTCAACCCGGTACCATCACAAAGTTGCTGAATATCGAAAAAAGCTTTCCCTCAACAGGACTTGCGGGCGCCATTACTGTTGACACAGCAGGCAATTACAATTTTCCTTACAATTTCGAGAAAACAAAGTCAGACCAAACCGTTGATACTTCACGTAGCCTGAGCTTTTGCTGTACCCTCCTTTCGCTTCCTTTCCTTCAAAAATTCAGTTTCGAAAAGCTGGATTCAAAAAAAGACTGGTTTGATGTAACTATCAGCCGGCAGGCAAAAAAAGAAGGGTTTCGCAATTACCTGGCGAAAGGCATCGAGGTGCTTCACCTTCCCCACTCGAGCCGGCCCTGGAAAAACCTGAAATACACCAATCCGATGCTCTATTACTTTAAAAAACTACTATATAACCGCGACAAAATATAATGTTCTGTCTGAAGCGAAATAACCATGTAAAAACAGCTGCCCACATTTTTTTCTGGCTGGCAAGTATAGCTATTATGCTGCTCTTCTTTTACAAAAATGAAAACAGGGTACACTTCGATTTTATAATTCTTTCCAAAGCCCTCATTACCAACCTCGGATTTGCCATTGCCGTTTATGCCAACCTCCTTTTGTTAATTCCCCGTTTTCTAAAAAAGAAAAACTACATCTTCTATGTGTTCTGGCTGGTGGTTTTACTCACATGTACAAGTGGATTTATCCAGTTCCTGCTGGCCTTTCCTCTCAGAGACCTGTTGAAAGTAGGCCCCAGGTACAGCTCCTTCGACATCAACCTGCACGCTGCTTACTTCTCAGCCACTCTTATTTATGTGGCATTTACTTCGTTTCTGAAATTTATTAAGGACTGGATTTCGTTACAGGATCTGAACCTGAAACTGGCAAAAACCGAAAAGCAAAAGCTGGAAGCGGAACTGAAAACCCTGAAAGGGCAGCTCAACCCACACTTTCTGTTTAATTCGCTCAACAACATATACTCCCTTGCTCTGATGCAATCGGAAAAAGTTCCCGACCTTATTCTGAAACTGGCCGATTTAATGCGGCACATCATTTACGAATCGCGCGATAACTTTATTGAACTCGACAAAGAGATAGAATTTGTAACCAATTTTGTTGCCCTGCAAAAAATCAGGGTGGCAGAAGATGTGGAAATTACATTTTTGACAGAAGGAACCCCTCCGCAGGCAAAAATCGCACCCCTGCTCTTCGAACCGTTCATCGACAATGCATTCAAACACGGTTTGCCCGGAACAGGAAATAACGATTTTATCCATATCAATTTCAATTTTGAAACGGAAAACTGGCTCAAATTTCATATCGAAAATAATTACGAATCCAAAACCGATGGTGAAAAACCGGTACACAGTGGAATAGGCATTGAAAATGTAAAGCAGCGGTTAAACCTATTATATGCAGAAAACGAATATCAGATAGAAATAAACCGAAAGGAACACGTTCACTCGGTAAACTTAAAATTAAAACTAAAGCCTCATGGAAATTAAAGCAATTATTGTGGACGACGAACCCCTTGCTCAAAAGGTAATTGAACAATATGCCCGGAAATTGCCCAATTTGGTAATTACAGCCAAATGTAACGATGCTATTTGTGCACACCAGGCTTTGAAAGAACAAAAAACAGACCTGATTTTCCTCGATATTAATATGCCCAAATTGTCGGGGATTTCTTTCCTGAAAAACCTGAAAGAACCACCATTGGTCATTTTCACCACAGCCTGTTCGGAATATGCGCTGGAAGGCTTTGAACTGGATGCGGTGGATTACCTGAAAAAACCGTTCTCCTTCGATCGGTTTTGTAAGGCATTTTTTAAAGCAGAAGAGTTACTGCGTATGAAGAAGGCCATTCAGCAAAGTGATAAACATACCGAAGATGAGGCTGCATTTTTCTTCATCAAGTCGAACAAAAAGAATTACAAAATAAATTTCGCAGATATTTGCTTTGTGGAAGGATTGGGCGATTATGTACAGGTGCACACTACCGACCAGAAACTGGTAACCAACCTGACGATGAAAAAAATACTGGAAATACTGCCTGAAAAAATGTTTTACCGCATACACAAATCCTACATTATTTCGCTGGACAAACTTGAACTAACCGAAGGAAATACGGTTGTGGTAAACAAAAAACGACTCCCCGTGGGAAACAGTTACCGCCAGCAGTTCATGGAATTCGTGGAAAACAACAAGTAATCAGGTCGTAAACCCCTGTTCTTTAAGCGTCTCAATCATTTTGGCTGAGAAAAATTCATTGTCTGCTTTTTTATACCGCACGTCGGTAAATACCTGGGCCAGCGTTTCCTTATTGTTTTCCCGAACAAACTGCTGCATCTGTTCCAGGCTCTCTTTAAAACCGTACAATTCCCTGATGCGCGATTCAGAATAATCCGTGTACTTTTCGTATTGGACAACACCATCCAAAGGAAGCCGGTCGGTCAGTTCCGGTGTTTCATCGGGATAACCCAAAGCTACGGTGGTAACAGGAAAAGTGAGTGGTGGCATCTCCAGAACGTCGATGATTTCGCGGGCATTGTAGGTGGTGGTGCCGAGATAGCAAATGCCCAGCCCCAGATTTTCGGCGGCAATACACACATTTTGTGCTACCAGCAACGCATCGATGGCAGCTGTAAAGAACGACAAAAAATTGTTGTATCCCGGTTCGGCATGATTGGTCGTACACCATTTGGAAAACCGGTTGAAGTCGGCTGCAAAGGTGAGTAACACAGGCGCCTGATTGGCCACCGGCTGGTTAAAATGCAGCGGGGCAAGTTTCTGTTTCTGCTTTTCATCTTCGGTAACCACAATGCTATATACCTGCATATTCCCCGTAGTTGAGGCCCTGGTGCCCGAATATAAAATGCTTTCCAGCAACTTTGGCTCAACCTTTCGGTTTTTGAATTTCCTGATGGTAACATGTTTATTTAAAAGTTCCATTTGACTGACTTCTTTTGATGAGGTAACAAAAGTAAAAAAAACCTTCAAGGTTTAAAAAACCCTGAAGGTTTATGGCAATTAAGGCCATAAAAAAGGGGAAAGCTAAGTGCTTCCCCCCTTTTTAATCAATCAATTCGGTATTACCTTTTAACAATCCTTTCTGTTTTGGCGAGTCCGTCTTCAGTAAACATACTTACAACGTACACACCGCTTACCAGATTAGCAGTACGGATTTCATGAGAAGGATATTCAATATCGATAACCCTCTGACCGGCGATGTTGGTTACAACAACCCTGTTCAGTTTATCGTGGTTATCAATTTTGATATAATTGTTGAACGGATTCGGATAAACTTTGAATTCAACCGATTGAACAGGATCGATGTCGGTGATAGTGATATCAACAATATCAGATTCCATTCTCGCTTCGAGTCTGTAGTCATCCAAACGTCCATTAACAATACCGGTTACGTGGTAGAAGTGGCCTTCTTCCGGAGAATAAGTAAACAGGAATGTACCCACATCTACGTTATCCATGCTTTCGTAGTAAATGGTCCATCTGCCGATGTCGTTGGCAGCAGTTGCGCGAGCGCCTTCAACCTGAACGAGTACACTTTCGTACATCTCGTTTTTGGCAGCCGACGGTGAGTCAACAACAACCGGAACTACGGCAATCGGAGCATCTATCATAGTTACTTCAGAAGCGTTAATGGTAGTAACACTTGCAGGTTCACCCACTTCACCAACAACAGCTACGCCGTCGCCGATTTCGAGATCAGCTGCATCAGGATATTCTACCCAGATTCCGCTCCATGCTGCATTGTCATCCTGCATGAAGAAACCTTCGCCTGGTTTAACACCGGTTACGGTACCTTCAACCTGCAGAACTGTTCCAACAATCGGTGACTGGTTGGCTTCACCCTGAACATCAGCGATGGCAACAAGGCCGGTTACTGAGTAGGTGTAGGACGCACCGGCAAATGCATTACCTGCAAGGTCGGTTACTCCTGTGCCAACAGTAAGTACTACGTCGGACAGACTTGGAGCAGTAACAACTGCTGTGTATTCCATTCCATCACCGGTAACTTCAACTGTTCCGGCAGATACAGTTACTGCATCAGCCACTCCTGTTACTTCTTCGTCGAATGTCAACGTAATTTCGAATTCATTCGTGATGAAAGTTCCAGACTCCGGATCAACAACCAGTGTCGGCGGAGTAGTGTCGGCTACAATGTAAGTAAATGAAACTGGTTCAAGTGGGTTTCCTGCCAAATCTTCGATAACATCTGACAATGAAAGAACTATTTCTGCTTTCGACTCACCGCTGAGGGTAACTTCGTAAACTAAACCTTCAACAACGGTAGAAAGTTCCATTGTTCCTCCGGTTACTGAAATTCCATCAGCAACACCAGTCACTTCTTCTGAGAACGTAAGTTCAACAGTGAATGTATGTTCAGTGTCCATCGGATCTTCAGGACCATCGGTTACTTCTACTGTCGGAGGCGTATTATCACCTACAACGTAAACACCTGTTACTTCTTCAGCAAGTGGGTTGCCGTAACCTTTGGCATCCGGAACATCGGTAATAGTGACAGGAACAGTTACAATAACTGTATCCAAATCAGCAGCTTCAATGATAATGTTGTAAACCAGCGGATCATCTGTAGCTTCAACCACATAACTAATGGCATTTTCAACAGTGATTTCTTCAATTGCTCCAACAACTACCTCAGTGAATACTGCCTGAACCGGAATGTCATTCAAGTCATTTTCAGAACCAGCAGGTATAAGTGTTACAGACGGAGGTGTATTGTCCCCGGTTGTGAAGTTCCATGTAGTAGGATTGGCAATACCTTCAAATGCATTTCCTGCTTCATCACGCATAGCGTCTTCAGCAATCATTACAGTGTATGAAGTATTATCGGCCAAACCTGTAACCAGAACAACAACCTGTTCTCCGTCAATCATGTGCTCTTCAATGGCTGTTTCGTAGAACAGATCATTTTCATCGAGTCCACCCTGTACTTCTAGTATCTCATATACCTTCAGTGTTCTTGCAGGATTACCGACAGCCATTCTTTCGCAGAATTCCATGGTGAGGTAAACATCGCTGAGAACACCCTGAGCACCGTCAACAGGCTCGATGATGGTGAGGCAATTCGGAGGAGTTGTATCCTCGATGGTAAATGTCCATTCGTAAGCTACATTGTCGTTCGGATTGATAGCCAAATCAACAAATGCACCTTCGGGAACAGATACTGTTACGTCGCCGAAGTAAAGCACATCTTCGAGGTTAAGCGTAACAAGTTCTCCTTCAACAACAACTACGCTGCTGTCAACCGGAACAACGGTTACATCTTCACCACGTGTGATGGTGATGTCACCATCCCCTTTGGCTACTTCTTCGTCGAATGTAAAGTCGATAACCAAACCAATGTAACTTTCAATGACCTCTTCATCTTCAGGTGTAGTTTCTACAACTTCAGGTGCAGTATTGTCATCAGTAGTGAAACTCCATGTGGTTTCGTCCTGTGTTGCATTCGGATCGCAACTCAGGTCTTCAAACGCACCGGCTTCAAAAGTAACATCGTAAGTAGTTACGTCTTCGAGGTCTTCAACAACCAGTGTAAAGGTCATGCCGTCTTCCGTTTCCATATCGGTAACATCGAACAACATGGCAGGTCCACCGTTGGAAACAACGATTTTCTTACCTTCTACAGGAACAACAACTTCAGAAGCTTCAACTGTAAGTGTCACAGTCGATTCTTCATCGTCACCGGCAGGACCAATAGCGGCCAGAACCGGCGGAGTGTTGTCGGCAGTGGTAAAGGTCCACTCGGCCAATGCAATTTCTGCATTGGGCAGGGTGTTGTTACCATTGTCGTAAACAGCAGCCTCGTCGAGCGAGATAAAGAATACCGTAGTATCGGGCAATCCACAGAATTCGGCAGTAATAAAGTTAACATCTTCGCCAACAACGGCCGGAGTGCTGGCGAAAATTTCGCCGTCAACCCAAATGTTAACCATGCCTTCACCTGCAGTTACACCGTAGGTTTCATCAAATTCGAATGTAAGCAATACACAGGTATCTTCACACTCGGTGAGTTCGGTTACAAGAACCGGTACCGGAGGTGTGTTGTCGCCTGTACCGAACGTCCACTCAGTGGTGTCGAGCAATCCGTAGAACGGAGTGCTGCAGGTCGAAGTGTCGCCAAATGCTGCTACATCAATGGTAACATAGTATTCGGTTTCGTCAACCAGCGCTTCGGTAGTAAGGGTAAGTGTATTACCGGTGATGTCGTCGTCACCAACAGTGAATTCATCTACCATAACCCCACCTTCAACTGTGAAGATTTTCACAGTTCCTTCAGGAACAGGCCATGCTTCGATGTCTTCGGCAAATGTGATTTCCAATGTACTTGCATCTTCAATCGACAGATTTTCAGATCCAGGCAACGGTTTCACAATTTCGTGTCCTACCATAAAGGTATCGTCAGCAGCAGTATAGAACCTCCAGTCGAAGGCATCGTTTAAACCTTCCCAGTAAGTAAGGCTGCCGGGATATCCGTTGGTAATAGCACCAGGAGTTACAGTTACGTAATACATCCGTGGTCCGAGACATTCGTTATCAGGATTGATATCGTCGCGCAGAGTTACACCTTGAATGGTAACCAGGTTACCTTCAATTACAACACTGTCATTGTTGATGTCAATCTCTTTGTAAAGTTTTTCGTAGTAAGAGAATGTAGCCGGGTTGTATATGTATTCGTAAATACGAACCACACCGGAACCTTTGGCTACGTTCAACGGGAGTTTATCTATTTCATCCACAAACGACATCACCAGGTCGGTAACTACATAACCGTTCGGTTCTGCAGGTAAAGTCTCAGGTGCGCCATCGTGTACAAACAGAGCAGGTTCAGCCCATTCGATTTCCGGAGCAACGTCGTTGGTGATGGTAAACCACCAGCTGTTGTCGCGGATACCGGCCCATTTGTTGCTAAATCCGTCGCAGAACAGGTTGCCGCTTACACGGATGTAGTAGGTCAGGTTTCTGTCGAATACCGTTACCGGATCAACAGTTACCTTATTGCTAACAAGTCCGTTGTAAATATCGGTACCACTAATGGTAACCCGTGGGTTCTGAACATAATCGCCATCTATATCAACCCAGAATGGAATGAATTCCACAAAGTTTCCGAAGTCAACATCCGGATTTTCACCTGTGTTGGCGTAAATGTAGAATCCTTTAGTTGCAAAATAATCGCTTACAGTCAGTTCAAACGGATCACATGCAGGATCGTAAGGCAGACAATCTGTTTGTACATTTTCATCGAAAATAATATACAGATCACTGTTTTTAGCCACATCGTCGGCGCCAATCTGCGGGAAGAATTCTGCACCCATCAAACTTGCGTCAGGTTGCGGAGGAGTATTATCTCCCGTGGCAAATACCCATTCGAATAGAGGAATATTAGCCTGCCATCCCGGTGCACTGTCTTCCGGATCGATTCCGGCGTACATGTTGGAACCGCAAACTGCTGTATCCAATACAAATCCTTCATGAATTTCTACATAGTATAATGTATGCTCTTCAAATTCTGCGTTGTTAATCCAAACAATGGTGTGATCGTCTTCGTCGATGGTAATTTCAGTAGCATCGATAATTTGCTGCTGCTGACCGTTTTCGCGACGGATGATCAGTTTTTTACCGGCTTCGCCAGGTTTAACAGGCTCGTTGAATCGAATACCTAACTGAGTATCGGTAGCAACATCCATCGGGTATCCGGGACCATCAAAACTGCGGTCACATTCAGAATCTGTATTATACAGGAATTCTGCTACCAGAGGTTCTTCGTGGTCAACCACCTGGAACATACAAGTCATTCCGAGGAATTCGTTGCCGTCGGGAACGCGAATCTGGTCTTTCACCACATAAGGAGCAAAAGTGAATGCATAAATGCCTTCAGAAACAAGGTCTCCGTCCCATGCCAGGTCGATGAACTGATTGTCGGTAATGGTTACATCGAATGTAACACCGGCATCAACCCATGCAGAGCCATTCCATCTGTGGAACTTAATAAAGCGGCTGTCGGCCGGATCTTCGAGGTCTTCAGCTTTCAATCCAAGATTGGCTTCAGTCCACCAGTCAACACCGGCATTTTCCCACCACAGGAACGGACGGTTCAGTATTTCAGCCGGAGTTTTAACAACGGGCTTGTTGAATTCCAAACGCAGGTGGTCACCTTCGGCAACACAAATGTTGGTACATTCATCATCCATGTCGTTGGCTGGCCACTCAGGAGTCCAGTAGGTCCACCAATTCATCCAGTTCGGATCGTCAACATCGAAACCAGGTTGGTTGAAGTTGATATAGAATCCGGTTTCCGGACAATCGGCATCGCAGATAACTGCTCCGTTGGCATCGAGAATGGTCAATTCAGGAGGCGTGTCGTCGCGTGTGAAAATTGTAAGCAACTGTACTTCTTCGATGATATTTCCAGGATTGTCGCAACTTGGGAAATCACTAATCATTCCTTCATTCAGGATGATATTGTATTCCGAATTGCTCTTCATGGAACCAAGCAGGTAAGGTTGGCTACCCAAATTGCCATAGCCTAAATGACTGTAATCGTTGGCAATGATAATACGGAAAGCCCTATTACCTGTGAAAGGGATATACTGAAGCCAGTAGTCAGGTCCGTAAACCAGAGTATCGCCTTCGTTGGTGATGGTCAGTGCATTGGCCAGAACTGCCGGATTATATATGGCATAGCTCAGATCTCTCCAGGTTTCTGCCACAGGATCGTACACCTGCGCTGCCTCGTTAAAGGTAACGTAGAAGTGACTGCTTGTGGGAACATCGGTAATTACATCACCTGCAATACCATCTTCCCAGTCGGTTACATATTGATCGTCGGTGTAAGCCACGTAAAGATAAGAATAATCCATTCGTGCAATCCACTCAGCTACAGGAGCTTCGTAGTCTTCCGCACACCATGAAATCTCACAAATTTCACATTCAGTCATTCCGTCAACTTCGCCTTGTCCGTTTCCTGCATATTCGCAGTAGTAAACAGACTTATTGCCAAAGCTGTCGATAAACAGGTCCTTAGGCATTTCAGCCGTATAACATGCACTGCTAAGGTATTCGTAATGTGTTTGGAAAGTAAATGTCCAGACACTGTCGCCGTCAACAACTTCCACAAATTCTTTTGTGTGGCGGCTTAACGGAATCCTTTCATGAGGAATAGAACTACCTACTTCATAAATATCGATAAATGCCGGTGACAGGTTCTCGTTAACAACCACTGAATTTCCATCAGAAACCGTAACAATAATGTCATGTAATTTTTCAACACAATCACCTCGTGGAAGAATATCTCCACAAACAACCACCGGAGGCGTATTGTCCATGGTTTTGAACCACCATGATTTGTCAATTCTCTCAGCAAGGTAATTTGGTCCACCGCAAAGTTCATTGTCATCTTCAATGGCATAACGATCATACGTTACATAGTACCTGTGCTCGTCCATCAACGGTTCATCCGGGCTGATGGTAATTGTAGTTCTTCCATTTGTGCCTACCGAAAGTGTAATGGTGGCATCCACAAGCAGGTTGTTTTCGTAGTCGCGCAATGCAATCTGATTCGGAGTAACAGCAGGTTGAGCTGCAACAAAAGCAGAAGGCTCATCCAGAATGAAATTCAAATCAGAAGTTACCGGAACGGTATTGACTCCAACGGCTGAAGCCCAACCACCACTGAGTGGCTGATATTGCAATGGAGTTACAACCAGCGGAGCATCGTCGTCGCACAAGGTAACTTCTACTGAAACCCAATCGCACACATTCGGTGCAGGGTTCAGATCGCGGATGCGAATCAATTCGAGCCCTTCAATTTCCTTGTATGGCCATTCGGCAAGAATTTCAGCATCTTCGTCAAATGCATCAACCTCGTCATCAATGAATTCCAGGAACACATCATAATCATATCCTGTTGCGTAATTGGCGTCTATTCCAGTTACATTCACGGCAACAGTAGTTTTGGTAGCACTGAATGTAAGCGTACCTGATTTCAAAGCATTGGCTGCTGTGTTGGCATTTCCTTTTCTAACTACGCGGTAATTTACTTTACCGTAGCCGTAATGTTCGGGCCATTCGCCAACCGTAAGTTTAAATCCTTCGGCAGTAATATCTGAAATGGTAACGATGTCATCCAGATCCATATCCTGAGCTTCCAGTTCTTCCAGCGGACAAAGTACGTCTTCAGTGCGGAAAGTAACAGAAACATTATCGGCATACCAGCCTTCGCCTTCCATGCAACCTACGTAGTTGCCGTTGGCATCCTGCATGATTCCAAGTGAACCGTCTCCAAAAGGACCGTCACCGTTTGGCATAACAGTTAAAATATATTCAGTATCGCCAACCATGTGAACGTTACTTGTGGTAATCAGTTCAGGTGCTTCCGGGTCTTCCGGTACAATCATGATCCATGTTTTATCCGCGCTAACTGTTTCCAGGTAGAAAGGAACATCTTCAAGAGTTCCGTCAACGTCTTTTTGCAGATTGAAGTACGATTGAGCATTCAATGTAGTCAGCGGAATCTCAAATCCGGTTTCACCCAGTTGAACAGGTTCGTCGAACTGAACAAACAGATGAGCATTCAACGGAATGTTTTCATAACCTTCTTCAGGCCAGAATGTAACTTCCGGGCAAACTGTATCATCAATACAGAAGGTCCAGCTACAATCAGATTCAGCAATTGTTGTATTCTCAGTATCGAAAGAAATAACCTGAGGCGAAGGTAATCCTCCGGAAACATCAACAAAAGCTCCGGCAGGAATATTCAGGTGATAGCAATTACCAAAAGTAATCACGTTTCCTGACAAACGGGTGATTTCTGAGAAAGGTATGGTATATACCGTTTTATTAGCATTTGGCACCATATCTTCCACAGCAAACTGACCAAAACTGGCAACAGTAGCAAATGGAGTAAAATAAATATCGATAAATGCTCCATCGACAGGTTCAACCGGTTCGTTAAATGTAATAACGAAGTCGGGAGCATAGTCGATAACTTCACCCAGTGGCGAGAACTTGTCGCAAACAAACTCAGGTGGTAAATCTTCTCCGGTAGTGAACCAGAAGAATCCTTCTCCACTTCCCAATGTTTTCTCAAGATAATCGTCTTCCATCAGGTTTTCACATTCATCCTTAACCAAACCTGCATTAAACTGTACATAGTAATTTGTTTCGTATTTCAGGTTACCGGCAAACAGTTTATTCGGAATGGTAACTACTTCATCATCGAAATCGATATCCGGATGACCAATATTTACAGATGCAACCTGGGTATTGGTACCAGCTTCAAAAACTTGCATGTACTGACCACTAACCGGTACAACCGGTTCTGTAAATGTCAACACGATATCTCCGGATACCTTGGTAATTGTTTCTTCGATATAAGGATCAAGGACAGTGGTGATTTCCGGAGCAACATCGTCGCCTACAACAAAAGTAGCAACCACATCTTCTTCAACAGGCCATGTACATTCAGGCGAACCGGCAGAAGATTTAAATGCTCCGGGAGTTACAATAACTTCATACTCATCCCCGGGTACGAGGTCCAGTACAAATCCGTTAAACATCCAAACTTTTCCATCGGTATCGCCATACGTACCGTCGATAATCAAAGAGGAGTAATTAGCAGGGTCGGTAGTCGAAGAAACGGTAACCGTGGGATCATCATCGGTAAATGTCATAGCCCTTTCAAAGGTAAAACTCACCATCAGTTCCTCATCATCGGTAGTAACTCCGTCACAAACTTCGGGCCCAACAAAAATTACCGGTTCGCATACCAGTGGATCGGCAGGATCAACAAAACCGGTAAAGCAAGCTTCTGCTTCTTCGGCCAGGTTGCCAAATTCATCTGAGAAAGCACCGGGACCGTAATCCACTTCGTACAGGTTGCTCAGAAATTTAACCGTGTAGTTTACTCCGGTTTCAAAGTTATCTTCCTCATCAACCGTAGTTTCACTGTCGAAATAAGGATTCAGATACATGTAAGCAGTACCTTTATCACCATCGTCAACAAGCGTGAAATTAACCACGTCGAATTTGAGTGTGTCGTCGGAATCGCAAAGCTCAATTCTGAAATACCTGCGCAATGCATTGGCATCGGCAATGGTTTCAGTATAAACCAACTCACGCGGGAATCCGTCGAACCCAAGCTCAATCCATTCGGTAATTTCAACACCAATGTAATTGTCTAGAGCAAAATCTACCGAAGGATCATCGCAACCGTCGCATTCATTCAGGTACCTGACCCAATCGTTAGTGTAGTCCAGGTCGGTATCTTCGAAGAAGGTAACGACGGGAGCAGTATGGTCAATAATCTGGAAAGAAACATGGTTGGTTTGAGCCCCTCCGTTATATCCTTCTCCATAGCAAGGTCCATCTAAAATGGTCAACCCGCTGTAGCTTTGCAGGTAGCCTTCCACTTCTACGTTGTACCAGTATTCCGACCGGTAAACGAAACCGTTGGGCTCAATGGTGATAACAGTTGAATCGTTGGTACCGAAATAATCAACGGTAACACTAAAATCAACCAGGTCGCCATCGTAAATGAGCAATCCGGTTTCAGCTGCATAAGCATCAACAGCACTTTCGCGGATTTTTACAAAATTCTTAACACCCGTTGCCGCATCGTTTGTATTTGTCAGTTTATCGCCGGTTTCGTTGTAAATGTGCATATCGAATACAATGCGCACTTTACCGTCTTTGGCAACATATATATTGTCATCCGGATAACCAGGCTCGTTGGGCTTGGTCAGGTCCATAGATTCAACAAGTTGTCTGTCGATGATTTTATCGGCAGTCCAGCTGATATAAGGTTCACAGTAGTTTTCTACACAGAACCAGTAGTTATCGGCAAGGTAATTTTCGTTTCCGGCAAGGTCCTTTATACTGTTAACAGGAATAGTTACCTCAAGATTACTACCTGAAACAAATGACCTTTCGGGTATCAGAGTAACGGTAAAAGTGGCCGCATCGTAAGAAGAGGCATCGCTAATGTCAACAGCACTTCCATCGTCAAGCAGGAATGCAGCAGCAATGTCGGCACCGTTGTTGATGTCGCCGTTTACCAGTTCAATTCCTTCGTTGAAGGTTATGTAAACCGGACCATCCCTTTTAATGGGATCGGTATATTCACCATCAATTTCATCTGTGCAAGTATCTTCCTGGTCTTCCTGATCGGTCCTTTCAGCATCGAATTCAGCCAGCGGAGGTAACACATCTTTGGTAGTAGCATCGAAAAGAAGCAAATCAGTTACCCAACCTTCCAAAAGTTCATCACCTTCATCACCATCTACAACCAATTCGTGGTTGTATGGTCCGCAAACGGATTTATCGATGGCAATGGCAAATACCACATATTCGGTACTGTTGGAACGGGGCAAATCCCAAACGCGTTCCAGGTAATCGGTACCTGCCTGTGGTGTATTGAAAATTCCGGCAGCCCAGATGTTTACATCCACATCGTCGTCATCATCTACTTCAAAAGTATATAAATCCAGTGCATTAGCAGGATCTGTATCTGCATAGGGATCGCCGGGAACCGGAATATTTGCATTCGGATTTGTATCGCCATCATATAAGCTTCCCAAATCAACAATTTGTTGCAAAGTAGGTGGATAATAATCGCCGTTCACCCATGCATCGTCTTTTTCTACAACTACATAATAAACAGTAGCCGATTCATCTGAATTGGCCAGTATCTGGAAAGTAGTTCCTTCTTCTGTGGTTACTGTAAAGTTAACTACAGGCGCCAGAAAATCGCCGGCAGTAAAATCTTTGGTTGTAGCCGATACCATATTCAGGGAAGCGTCCCAGAGGTCGGCTTTGCCTGCTTCAGTTGTGCCGGCAGCAAGACCAACAGTATAAGTTTCACCCGAAACCAGCAGATCGTCGGGAGTAACCGTAATAACAACATTTCCATTTATACTTGTTACAACAGCTTCGAAACCACCGCCGGTGTAAACAACATAATCGGTTACATCTTCATCCACTTCAAGTGCCTCGAAGGGAACCATGTTGTTTTTGTATATCACTCCCTCGTTGAGGGTAATGGTAAACTCGGTATCCTGTTCTACATTGCTTCCGCAGTTATTCGTTGCAAGAATAGTAACTGTAGGAGCAGTAGCATCCTTAGTTTTGAAGTTCCATTCGCCGTTATTGTTCAGGAGTTCGTCCTGTCCGTTACCGTTGAAACCTTCCCACAGAAACTCGTCGTTGCATTGCGGACATTCCTGGTATTTCTTAAAGATTCCCTCTTTAATACGCACATACACATTGGTAAGTGCCGGTAATTCGTCAAACTGAATGGAAATCTCGTCACCACTGATAGTAACATCGTCAGGCGTGTGATAAATGATATCGCCACCAAACTGCCCGAAATTGGGATCGGTAGAGGTGTAAATAGCGATATCGCCGGGTTGCAGGTCTGCAACACCATTGGCATACGCTGCCGACCAGTCCATATCCACGTTGAACTCAATTTTCAACGGAGCGGTGGTGCTGACATTGGGCTCCTCATCTTCGGGATCAAGACCTGCCAGTTCAGGCAGTGTAACGTCTTCCACTGTGAAGTCCCATCCGTAACCAAGATCATCTCCGCATGTTAAAGGCCCGGTAAAGTTACTACCTGGAGAGGCATCACCAAGCAGACCGTTGAACTCCGTCAAACTGGCATCGCGGATTGATTGCGGGTGAACCGTAATGTAATAATCCTCCAACTCGTTGAGACCGGTTTTGAAGTCGATTATTACCTGGTTCCCGCTAAAGGTAACAGTTCCGTACGGCTCTATGGAGCTGGGAAATACCCAGGGTTCCGCCGGAAGCGAAGTCCCACCCCACAAAAACTGAATCGGATACATTTGTGTACCGTCATCTGCATTCAGACTGATTTTACCTCCTTTTACAGGAAAAACCTTCTCCTTACCGGTGAAGGTTATGGTAAAAATCTGTCCTTCGGACGATACACTGCAATTGCCGTCTTCCGGCGACAGCTGGTAAGACCAGCCGGGTTGTGCCGAAGAGACAAGCACAAACATACTTAAAAGCATGAATGTTGAAATTAGCCGTGTAAACAAATTTCTCATAACTTGAATTTTAAATTGAACTTAATTGATTGATTGATTTAACTTTATAAAATCTTTTCATCTCTGTTTTTACTAAACTGTCAGGTTTTTACATACTAAACAATACAAACGTATAAAATTTATCCGCAATGTACAAACGATTGCCGGATAAAATATAATGCTATGTTCCTTTGTTTTCAACAGGGGTGTATTAATAACCTGTGTTGGATGTTTAAAACTTTTCGTACTATTCCCATAGGCTTGCTTTTGTTAAAATTTTATGCAATTTTAAATCTATTTTTTTAATTAATCACAATAATACGGCTTTTTTTTCGCTAAAAAAAGAGGATTAAAGATAATTTCGATTCAAAATAAATATTATGAAGAATAAAAGTTCATCCGGTTTTTTATACCATTATATATATAGTGTTTTCAATTGGTTTGGGAAGGGATTGAAAAAATATTCTTCTGTCGGGGTGTCCTTTTTTAAAATTACCGGCACCGTTCTCTTGTTTATGGTGCTGGCAGGATCGTTTTCTTCCTGTAAAACATGTAAATGCCCGGCGTATTCCTATCAGGGGGAAGAGGGGAGTTTTGAGAGAGGGAGAGATTGATGGAGATTGGTGGAGATTGATGGTGATTGAGGGTGATTTGTTGTGATGGAGGAAGTGAAGAGCATGGGGCAGAGGGCAGAGGGCGGAGAGCGGAGAGCAAAGAGCAGAGGGCCCGTCCGAACGGAAGTTCATCCAGGCGGACCGTGCCCAACAACCAACAAGTTTGCCAAACATCCAACAATGAAACAGCGGCAGCGCCGCGTAATATCTTGTCCGACTGCCGGCGGATTTGTAGAACTGCCAGCCACCCATCGAGGCGAAAGGTGCAGCGCACCGAAATATGAAAAGGAAATAAGGAATATCGAATAACGAATTTATAATCAGGAAGTTAGAAGTCGGAAGACGGAAGACAGAAGTCGGAAGTTTCTGATTTCTTATTCCTTATTATTTATTTCTTATTCCCAGGATTTTTAAATAAGGAACACCGAATAACGTTCACCGGGTTGGCTGCTAACCCTGACGGAGCTGCGAGCTCCGTCAGGGTTGGAACGCACAAAAAACCCGAAACTATTTAAATTGAAGGAAGAAATAACCAATATCGAATAACGAATGTAAAATCAGGAAGTCAGGAGACGGAAGTGGGAAGCACGAAGCAGGTAGTTTTTCAGGAACCCCGGTTTCTCATTCCCCGTCTGAACGCCGGGCAAGATTATTTTCCGTCGGAAAGCCGGGCAGGCCGAAGCTATTCCTCCCCTTTCTCCGGATGCTCAAAATTCTCAACCTCCCAAAACCGGCCTAAGAATCTGACAAAAAACTATTTGACTAAAAATTACCCCGCTGAGAATTGAGTATTTGCAGAACACACAAGGCATTGGACGTTAATTTCGGAAAGAAAACGGGAAAACCGAACCAAAAAAATTCCAAAAACTCTTTTTTTTGAAATTGAAAAAGAATATTACCTTTGTTGTGCTACGTGGAGAGATTTGAGATTGATTGCAACCACATGAAAAAAATGCTAAAGCAATCGTGCTTTTTTCAATCGTTTCAATTCGATACATCCCGCAGCCCGAAAAAAATTGTTAAACATGCTGAATTCGTTTCAGCCAAAATTTTGGGATTATGAGTTATTTATTTACAAGTGAATCGGTTTCCGAGGGACATCCCGACAAAGTTTCCGATCAGATTTCGGATGCGTTGCTGGATGAGTTTCTGGCTTTCGACAGCAACTCGAAAGTAGCCATTGAAACGCTGGTGACTACCGGTCAGGTAGTGGTAGCCGGCGAGGTAACATCAAAAACGTATGTTGACGTGCAGGAGGTGACGCGTCGCGTTATCAATAAAATCGGTTACACCAAAGGGGCGTACCGTTTCGAGGGCGACTCGTGCGGTGTGCTGGTGGCCATTCACGAGCAGAGCCCCGACATTAACCGGGGGGTGGACAAAGCCGACAAAAAGGAACAGGGCGCCGGCGACCAGGGAATGATGTTCGGGTATGCCTGCAAAGACACCGATAACTACATGCCGCTGGCACTGGAGCTGTCGCACGAAATTTTAACCGAACTGGCAGCCATCCGCCGCGAAGAAAAGGAGATGACCTACCTGCGCCCCGATTCAAAATCGCAGGTTACCATTGAATACACCGACGACAACATTCCGCTGAAGGTGCATACCATTGTGGTTTCTACCCAACACGACGAGTTTGATGCCGATGAGCCAATGCTGGCCAAAATCAGGGAAGATGTGATCAAAATCCTCATCCCGCGTGTAAAAGCCAAACTGCCCGAACGGGTGCAAAAACTGTTTGGCGACGACATCATTTACCACGTGAACCCTACCGGTAAATTTGTGATTGGCGGTCCGCACGGAGACACGGGACTTACCGGACGTAAAATTATTGTAGATACCTACGGAGGTCGCGGGGCACACGGAGGCGGCGCTTTTTCGGGTAAAGACCCCTCGAAGGTGGACCGTTCGGCGGCGTATGCAGCCCGGCACATTGCCAAAAACATGGTGGCTGCCGGCGTGGCCGACGAAATGCTGGTGCAACTGGCTTATGCCATTGGCGTTGCACGTCCGGTGGGTGTGTTTGTTAATACCTACGGGCGCAAAACGGTAAACTTTACCGATGGCGAAATCGCGGAAAAAATTCAGGAGCTTTTCGACCTGCGCCCGGCAGCCATCGAGGAACGGCTGAGGCTGCGCAACCCCATTTACCTGGAAACGGCAGCTTACGGGCACATGGGACGCCAGCCGCAAACCGTGGTTAAAAAATTTGAGTCGCCCTACGAAAATAGTCCTGCCGTTAAAGAGGTGGAGCTGTTTACCTGGGAAAACCTCGATTATGTGGATGAAATTAAAAAAACTTTCGGGATTTAATCCCGGGGGAAGTGTTCAATAATACGCTTCAGGGGGTGTTTCAAAATTCATTTTGATTCGCCCCCGATTTTTTTTAATAAGTGGTCTAACCACCCCGTCTTCGTCCGCAGCATCTGTAGAACGAATTTTATTTTTTCCGGGACTTCAGCCACCCCCGTCTGATAAATCATGCCGGGTAAACCTCCTTTACTCAACATCCAATTCCAAACAACTTCCGTTAAAGGAGGGGAAAATTTTGTGCTGGGATGTTTTATATGAATTCAAATTAACCTTGTTACTACGAATTTCTTCCCGGGAAACCGGGAAGTGGATACATCTTTGATGGAGACGAGGTGGTTCCTGAAAACAGAACCCTAAGGGAGCTTCGCCAACCCTTAGGAATTCAGGTGAAAACCTTATTTTCAGGAGTTTGACCTTAGTAGTTTAGGTGATTCCCCGTAAAACCCAACCTTATTTACCTTATTATGGAGAAATTACACTGCCACTGATGATTTTTCTACTGGAAATTGTAACCTCTTGTGTTTTGAAACGAATAACCAAACAGAAACAATGTTCACTTAAAACCTGGAAATCATGGAAAAAAAACTGGTAACAATTGTGGTTTTGCCTTACTCCAAAGCACAAATGCTGAAAGTGAGGCTGGAGGAACAAGACATTGAATGCGATCTGGAAGACATCAACCTGATGGAGGATGCCGCCACATCGGTAAAAGTCAAAATCCTTGAAAAGGATGTCCGGCAGGCTGTTGACATTCTCGAAGACTTTCTGGGAAAGAAAGCCAAACCACTGAAAAAGCCGGATGAAAAAGAGGATCATATCCTGGTACCGGTCGATTTTTCGCCGGTTTCCTACAAATCCTGCAAACTGGCTTTCGATATTGCTTCCCACCTTCATGTTAAACTGGTATTTATACACTGCTACATCAACCCGGTGATACATTCGGTGCCTTATGCCGACGTTTATGTTTACGACTCCACACTGCTTGCCCGCATGGACAACGCCGAAAAAAACGCCAACGAAAACTTCCGGAAATTCGTTAAAAAGCTTTCCGGAGAAATCGGTAAGAAAAAATGGCAAACGGTGAAAAGCGACTTCATCATTAAACCGGGTTATGCCGATGAAGACATTCTCGCTTACGCCGAAGAAAACAAATCGCGGCTGATTGTGATGGGCACCGGCGGCGAGGCCGGGCTAATCATGGGCAGCGTAACAGCCGATGTAATATACAATGCCAAAGTTCCGGTACTGGTTGTTCCGGAAGAATCTCCCGAAATTTCAGTTGAAACCCTGAACAAGGTGCTGTATGCGACCAATTTCGATGAAAAAGATTTTGCTGCACTCGACAAGCTGGTGGGGTTGCTGAAGCCTTTCAATACCCAAATATTCTGTGTACACGTGGGAAAAGGAGAAAAATCGGAATGGGACGAAGCCCGGCTGGAAGGAATGAAAGAGGTGCTGAAAGACAAATACGAACAGAAAGAGTTCAGTTGCCGGCTGATTGAGGGCGGGGATTTGCCGGAAACCCTGAACAAATTCATTGAAGAGGAGAAAATCGACATCATTTCGCTGACAACCCACAAGCGGAATATGATTTCCCGTTTGTTCAATCCCAGCGTGGCCCGGAAGATGGTTTTCCACTCCAAAACGCCGTTGCTGGTATTTCATGCATAAACCGGTATCGATTCAGGGAAAAACATTGAAAATTTCGTTTATCCGGCCATATCCCTTTTCAGAAAGGCTGCTGTTTGGGAAATGGATTCAAAAACCGGCAGGTACTGAAAGCCGGTGGCGCGGGTAATTTTGCTTCCGTCGAACCGGGTTACATTTCCGGCAGCTGTGGCAGTTTCGCGGGTAATTTCGGGGCCTCCCCCACTCAGCATCCTGACAAGCGACGCAGCGCGCCAGGCTACAGCCAGCATCAGCTTCGAGGCAAAATATTTGGGCCGGGGTTTGTTCATTGCATTGGCCATCCGGGAAAAAACATCCCGGTAGCTCAGATTTTCGGAATTGAGCAGAAAGCGCTGGTTTTTACAGGATTCAAAATGAGAGTCGTCCATCAGCAAAATCATGGCCTGCACCACATCTTTCACATCCACATAGCCGGTAACTCCTTTGGTATAAAATTTCAGTCCGTTATACACGGTTTTAAAAAGCTGCGAACTTCCCGAATCCCAGTTTCCGGGCCCCAGCACAATGGAAGGATTTACTATAACAGCATCAAGCCCCTCTTCAATGCCTCTCCATATTTCCGTTTCAGAAAAAAATTTGCTTTGCGAGTAGGCCGTCATTTTTTTTGATGGCACCCAGTTGGTCAGCTCATCGGTGGCATAACCGTTCAGGTTGGGACCCAGGGCTGAAACCGAACTCACATGGCAGAACTTTTTTGCGCCGTTTTCCAGCGTTGCATTCACCATATTGGCTGTGCCTTCCACGTTATTGTGAATCATATTTTTGCGTTCCTTCCGGCTGAAGGAAACCACAGCGGCACAGTGGTAAACCTCTTCCACGTTGCAAAGCAGCTTTTCCAGTTTGAAATAATCGAGTATGTCGCCGTTGACCCATTCTATCCGGTGAAACAGTTCTTCGGGCTTTCCGGAGTAATACGAAAACGTCTTCAGCACTTTCGCTGTATCGCTGGATTCGCGTTTCAGTGCCCGTACCTTTTTTCCGGCCGACACCAGTTGAAACAACAAATGCGACCCGATTAATCCTGTACCGCCGGTAACAAAAATCATAGCTGCAATTTTGGACAAATATAGAAATTTCAGGGGCCTTTCCCACTTCGGATTTCCATGATATCAGAAGAAAAAGAAAAAAATGAAATCCGTTCTGCTCAGTTCAATTCACCCGACAACTGGCCGATGAGGTTTTGCACCTGGCCATCAATCTCCTTGTTCAGTTCCGTTAGCTGGTAGTGCCGGGTGATTACCAGTAAATTCTGCAGCAGCCCCATCTCCCGTTCCTGTTCTTCTTCCACAGCCCGGGCAAAATGGGGAGGCAGGCTCAGGTAATAATCAAGCATGGCAAAACTGTTGGCAGCCAGTTTTCTGATTTTTTCACTGCCCTTGTCAACCGCCCCGGCACGCAAATACTGCTCTACCGCCGGAAACGAATCGTAGGTTAACGGCATTTTTTCGTCGGGGAAAAGTTCAAACATTTTATCGATAACTTCCTCGGCCTTTTCGTTTTTACCTTCGTTTACCAAAGCTTCGGCCAGCCTTGCAAACATGTACCGGGCCTGAATAATCCGGATGGACCTTTTGTTGTAGTCGTCCAGAAAAACATCGGGGTGATTCACATTTCCCCATACAAATTTGTCCATTACATTTTCATACAGAATATTTGTATTGATGTGCCCTGTGTTCATTGCCCCGCTGCCGGATTTTACGGGAACGAAACGGTAAGCAAGGCCTTCGAACTGCAGCCAATCGGTAAAATAAATGTTGCCGGTGAACAACAGGCTGTGATCGATATACACCGGTCGCACCCAATTGTTGGCAGCAATAATGTTTAACACCGCCCACTCACTTTTCGAAATGTAACTTTTATTTATACCGAACCGGATAGTGTCGGCAATAAGTCCGGCATCTTCAGGCTGCACTGTTCCGGTTTCAAGCACCCGGTTTCTGTCCACCGGAAGATAAAATTCGTCCGACGGCAGGTAATCGAGTTTGTTTCCGGCGGCCATTTCCACTTTCGATCGCTCATCGTCGCTGCCCATAAAAGCCATGGCATCGCGTAAATCTACAGCGCCGTCAATTCTGTCCAGAATCAAAACGGCATCGCGCCGCCCCATGTAATATTGCTCTTCCTGAAATGAAAACGGCATTGGAGCAGCCTCGTAGGTGGCCATGCGGTGCTGGGTGATGTACCAGTCCATCCCCAGATAACTGATATTCAACACCTTCACATCCGTTCTTATACCCTCCACCTCCTGCACATACCATAGCGGAAAGGTATCGTTGTCGCCGTAGGTAAACAAAATAGCATTTGGTGCGCACGACTCAAGGTAATTGATGGCATAATCGCGGGTCATGTACCGGTTTGAGCGGTTATGATCGTCCAGGTTCTGAGTAAAAAGAATTCCGGGCACAAGTACCAGCGATACTCCTGTTACCACAAGAGCACCGGTTTTCCCTTTCATAATTTTTTTTACGGAATCTGTAAGTGCCGGTACGGCCAGTCCAATCCAAATGGCGAAGGCATAAAACGACCCCGCGTAGGCATAGTCGCGCTCGCGCGGCTGGATGGGGGTTTGGTTCAGGTAAACCACAATGGCAATGCCGGTAAATACAAAAAGCGCAGAAACCACGGCAAATCCTTCTTTGCCGTTTCGCTTGTGGTTGTATTGATAAAACAAGCCGATAAGACCAAACAACAGGGGAAGGAACCAATACGTATTCCGTGTGGGATCGTCTTTCATGAACGAGGGCATATTGTCGCGGGGACCCACCCGTGGTTCATCCAGGAAGTCGATTCCGCTGATCCAGTTGCCGTTCATAAAACCTCCGTGGCCTTGCACATCGTTTTGCCGGCCAGCAAAATTCCACATAAAATAACGGAAATACATGTGCCCCAACTGGTAGGTAACAAAAAAACGAAGGTTTTCTCCGAACGTGGGTTTCATCAGGTTTTTTTCCTCTCCGTTCTCCCTTATTCTCACCGGCTTGCCCTTTATCTTTCCCCAACTTTTATACACCTCCACATGCCGGGGATCGCTGCTGTACATGCGCGGAAATACCGTTTGCATTTGTGGGTGATAAATGGTTTTGGAAGCCGAAATACCCGTCACTTCATACCTGCCATCTACCTGATTGTAATATTTTTTTTCGCCTGCAGTGGCCAATGCAGGAGCATTGTAATACGGTCCATGCACCAGGGGGTGCTGGCCATACTGGTCACGGTTCAGGTAACGCAACAGGGCAAAAGCATTGTCGGGGTGGTTTTGGTTCATCGGGGGATTGGCGGCGGCACGAATCAGAATAAGCCCGAAAGAAGAGTATCCGATAAGAATTACAATAACCGAAAGCGTGATGGTATTCAAAATTACATGGCGGTGCCGGTGGGTATAATAAACAGCCCAAATCAAAACTCCGGTTAAAAGCAGGAAGAAAGCCAGCATACCCGTATTGAACGGGAGTCCCAGGCTGTTCACAAAAAATTTATCGAAAAGAAACGCTATCCAGGGCACACCGGGAATAAGGATAAACTGAATGGCGCCAAGGATGAAAACCGACAACAAAAAGGCGGAAACTGCTCCTTTCCATGAAAAAGCATATTTCCTGAAATAAAACACCAGCACAATGGCCGGAATAGCCAGTAAATTCAACAGGTGAACGCCAATGGAAAGACCTACCAGATAGGCAATAAGCACCAACCACCGGTTAGCATATTTTTCTCCGGCTTCGTTTTCCCATTTCAAAACAGCCCAAAAAACGGCAGCGGTAAAAAACGATGATAGTGCATAAACCTCACCTTCCACCGCCGAAAACCAGAACGAATCGGTAAACGCAAACGCCAGTGCTCCCACCAGTCCGCTTCCCCAAACCGTAATTTGTTCGGCTTTTGAAAGCTCTTCCGGGAAAAGTTTCCGGGCCAGATGGACAATGCTCCAGTAAAGCAGCATAATTGTTCCTGCGCTGGTCAGGGCCGACAGCAGGTTTACCATAAATGCAACCTGAGAAACATCAGGTGCGAACAGACTAAAAAACCGGCCGAGGAGGATGTGAATCGGTGCACCCGGTGGATGTCCCACTTCCAGTTTATACGCACTGATAATGAACTCGCTGCAATCCCACCAGCTGGCTGTGGGCTCGAGTGTCAGGATGTAAGTGATAAAAGCAATCAGAAATACCACCCATCCCAAAATAATGTTGATTGTTCTTTCCCGGTACATTGGCCTTTTTATGAATCAGGACAAATATACAGTTTTGCAGGAATACACCAATCCGGTGCAACCAGTTAACCCAAAGGTAACAAAACCGGAATCGGGTAAAAAAACAAGAGCAAAAGCCCCTGAAAGAAAAAAATTTATATTTTTGCACCGTCTTTAACGAAAAGGCATAAAATGATTGACCCGTGGTGTAATTGGCAACACGTCTGATTTTGGTTCAGAAGAGTCCAGGTTCGAGCCCTGGCGGGTCAACCCAGGCGGGGATTTTATCAGCTTTGATGGAATCCCCGTTTTTTTGTTTTTTCAAAGCCCTTGCCATTTGCGGGATTGGAGAAAAAAATGAATTTACTCTGGGAGTTTGATAACAGTCTAATTCCCGATTATAGATAATTCCGTCCGGAAACAACAGATTTTGAAATATTCTTTTCCCTTCCAAATCTGATTTCTCCCACAATATCAGAGGATTAAGGCATACTTTTGCAGCGAAATTTATCACTTTTATAAGGTTCGATTTATATCCGCCTGTTTTGCCAAGTTCCTGTTCTATTTCAAAACATTCCTTTTCATATTTTGGTCTGAATTTATCGTAGAGGCTGCGGTCAATTTCTCCGGTAACAAAACGCTCTTCGATTGCCTCCAATTTCCTTTTTGATTCCGTCAACTTTTGTTTTAGCAATTTTGCTTCTTCAATATGAGTTTTAAAGAATACTCCCATCAGCTCTTCCAATTGAAGTTTAACAATGCCAAACTCCTCTTTCCCTATTTTGAAGGATTGTAATGTCGCTCTGAATATTTCGTGCATCGCTTTGGCGCTGCGATTTATTTTACACCCTTTTGTATTGCATTTATAATAATACAGTCCTTTTCTTTTTACGAGATAACCCGTTAATGGGCCTCCACATTTGTCGCATTTCGTGAATACTTTCAAGGGCAGATTTTCATTCTCTTTATTTTGAACAAAACCCTGAGTTCTATTTTCCTGCCTGATTTTATGAACCATTAAAAATAATTCTCTCGAGATTAAGGGTTCGTGTTTCCCCTCAATAACTTGTCCCGGAATCATTTTACTAACGATTAGCCCACAATAAAAAGGATTGGCAAATATCTCTATCAACCTTTTTTCAAGAATGTCCAACCCCATTTTATTTAATCGTCTTGCAATTTCAACTGTTTGCATTTGTTGATAAGCTTTCCACTCAAAAGCTTTCTTTAATAGTTTTCCTTCCTCATTAACAACTAATTTACGTTCAGTTGCTTTCCCTTTATTTAAATCCTTGTACCCGCGCGGAGGAGCCCACACCCAATAGCCTTTCATTAACAATTCACGCATACCGGTGACCACCTTGTCCCTTCGCAATTCATTATCCATCTGCCCAAACAGAAATAGTATTTTTTGCTGAAAAGAACCGGAAGGAGTTGTGGGGTCCAATTCCTGTGTGGTTGCCAGGGTAATCACGCCATATTTTTTTAGTAAATCGTCGGCAATGGAAGCTCCGGCGATACCGGAACGGGAAAAGCGTTCATAAGAATAAACAATCACATAATTGACATTTTTCGACCGTTTTACAAAGGTCAGCATTCGGTTAAACTCTTTGCGGTCGTCTGTTTTGGCCGATTCGTATGTTCCGCCAAAATATCCTACGATGTTCAGCCCTCTTTTTTGGGCATATATTTCACAGTATCTTTTTTGCGATGCCAGGCTGGTATTGTCTTCCTGGTCCGCTGACGATACTCGGGTATATATAACCGCATTGTTCCCCTCCTGAAATTGTTTTGGAGCCTGCGTGGCAAATTGTTTAAAAAGGCTTAAATCACTCATAAACGACAAAGTGTTTACTTTTAAAAATTAGTATGAAGACAATTTAGCAAAAATATCTATACCTGATTATTTTTTAAGATAAAGGCTTTCAAAATTAAAAGGGCAACAGTTTCAGTATTCTTAATAAGTTTCTCATAATCTTCGGCTGATAAATCCCTATACTTTGGAATACATCGAATTTTTTCCAAAGGCAACCGCTTTTTAACCCTTTCTGTGGCTTCTTCAATATTTCTGCTTTGTCTTTCCTCCATAGATTAATAAGGCTGATAATTGAGAATATTGATATTTATCTCTACCAGTCAAACAAACCTATGAAAAACCCTAATTCACTAATTAATAGAAGCTAAAGTGTCTAAATATGTCTCTATTTGTCCACATTAATAAAAAAACAAACGCAAACTTGCACGAATTATCGAAGTTTCTTTTCAAAATAATCTAAACTTTGCGCCAGGTCTTCAATTAAATCTTCTATATTTTCAATTCCTGCTGAAAGCCGTACCAAATCCTTTGAAACCCCAATGGCGTTTCGCTGTTTTTCGGGTATGGAGCCGTGTGTCATTGCTGCGGGGTAGCAAATTAAAGATTCCACCCCGCCCAGACTTTCAGCAAGTGAAATAATTTTTAAGTTCTTTAAAAAGTAGTTTACGGATTTTTCATTTCCGTTTTTTAATTTAAAAGAAACCATTCCACCAAAACCGGTCATTTGTTTTTTTGCAAGGTGATGAAAACGGTCAGATGATAATCCGGGATAATAAACCTGTGTAACTGATGGATGATTTTCAAGAAATTCAGCAATTTTATGAGCATTTTCTTCATGTTGTTTCATTCTTACCGAAAGGGTTTTCAGTCCCCTGAGCGCCAGCCAGCAATCAAATGCCCCGGGAATAGCCCCGATGGCATTTTGCAGGAATTTTAATTGGTCAAACCAGGCTTCATCATTAACAATTAACGCGCCACCCACAATATCGGAATGGCCTCCGATGTATTTTGTGGTGCTGTGCACAACAAGGTCGGCACCTAAAGCCAAAGGTTGTTGAAAATAAGGCGATGCAAAAGTGTTGTCAACTACAACTTTTATGTTTTTACTGTGGGCAATCGCCGACACCGCAGAAATGTCAGCAATTCGTAAGAGCGGATTGGTTGGTGATTCAATCCAAAATAATTTGGTTTGCGGTGTAATTGCCTTCTCAAAATCACCGCTACTGCCGCCCACGTAACTAAACCGCAGGCCAAAGGGTTTAAAAACTTGTTCAAACAAACGGTAAGTGCCGCCATACATGTCTTCCGCCGCAATTACGTGGTCGCCGGGTCTTAATGTTGAAAGTACCGCATGTTCAGCCGCCAGGCCCGATGAAAACGCAAGCGCAAAACAGCCATTTTCAAGGGCTGCGAGGCATTCTTCCAATGCCTGCCGCGTGGGGTTTCCGGTACGGGAGTATTCGAACCCCTTGTGCACGTTTAGTTCATCCTGTTTGTAAGTAGAAGTTTGGTAAATTGGCACCACCACTGCGCCGGTTTCTTTGTCGGCTCTTTGTCCGGCATGGATTGTTTTTGTTGAAAATTTCATCTTAACTGTTTTAATTTATGTTATCAATTTTAAAATCCTTTCTCATGCATCCAGGCATCATCATACATTTTTGTAAGGTATTTATTACCGCTGTCGCAAACAAATGTTACCACGTTTTTCGGCTGTTTTTGCTCTCTACAATATTTTAATGCCGCGGCAATAAGGGTTCCTGAAGAAGAGCCTGCAAGGATTCCTTCTTTACGCAGCACCGACCGTGCTGTTGAAAAACTTTCAGTGTCGCTAATGGTATAGGCTTTTTTTGCCAATGAAAAATCGGCAATGGAAGGAATAAAATCCTCTCCAATCCCCTCTACCAGCCACGACCCGGCTTCGCCAAAAGTTCCTTTTTCGATAAAATCTTTTATTACAGATCCTTTAGGATCGGCAACTATCATTTCGATATCAGGCTTAACTTTCTGAAAAAAATGGGTTAAACCGGTGAGTGTGCCCGATGAACCGATTCCACAAACCACGGCATCAATCTTGCCATCAAGCTGTTTTAAAATTTCAGGGCCGGTAGTTGTTTCATGGGCAAGCGGATTTGCCGGGTTTCCAAACTGGTTGATATAAAAAGCATTTGGCGTTTCATTGGCGATGCGCCTGGCCATATCCTGGTAGTATTCCGGGTGGCCTTTATTTACATCCGAGCGCGTTATAATAACCTCGGCACCCATTGCTTTCAGGTGCAAAATCTTTTCACGGCTCATTTTGTCAGGTATTACAAGTACCAGTTTGTAGCCTTTTATCGCTGCAACCAACGCTAGGCCCAAACCCGTGTTCCCGGCAGTGGCTTCTACCAAAACCGAGCCGGGTTTAATTAAACCTGATTTTTCAGCTTCCGTTAACATGGAAAGCCCGATCCGGTCTTTGATTGAACCGCCCGGGTTGGCGCTTTCGAGCTTTAAATACAGGTTGCAAACGCCTGTATCCATCTGGTTTACTCTAACCATCGGGGTATTCCCGATTAAATCCAAAACTGTGTTGTTCATGTTTTTTGATTTTTTTTTGAATAAAAAAAGCCCTTCACGAATCGTGAAAAGCCCATTTTTCAATATAAGATTAATTTAATATACAGATATATGGTTACCACCTTCCACATGTTTTAAAAACAGGCAGCAACAACAACTATTAGTAATGTTTTTTATGGACAGCGTTTTATTCATTTAAAATTTTTTGTTTACGCTTTTAATGTGGATAGAAAACAAACATATAAAAAAAATATTTTATAGCACCGGATTCAAAAAAATATTATTCTGGCGCAGGTGCTTTTCATTACAAACCATACTCCGAAAGCAAAACTTTGTTTTGGTCGATAGTTGGAAGGACCAGCTCAATAAAATCGGATTCTACAACCGGAATGGATTCGATATCGGCTTTTAAAAGTTCAATCCAGGTTGTTTCTTTCTCATCTTGCAATAAAGCTCCTTCTTTAATCGCGTTTTCAATCAGGCTAAGCCCTTTTAAGCAGCCCCGCCTGGCAGCATCTATGTAATTTTTTCCGGCAACAATTTCTTTTGAGATTTCAATAACATTTTTAGGCGCAAGAATAAAAGCCTGCGGGTCGAAATACATATCGGAATTGACAAATAGCTTTTGTAACTGGAGGATTTCCTGTTTGCCCCCTTTTACAGCTTCATTCATCAGGCGGGTATCGTATTGCAACTGTTCGAGGTAAACGGTTGGCGCCATCCCTGCCAGTAATTTTATGTTTTGAACTGATTCGTTGCTCCATAAATCGGCACATGCCGCCGCAATATTTCCAAGCGGGCTAAAGTGGGCACAAGCTGCAGTTTTTCCTTCCATTGAAATGGGGATTCCTGAAATTGCTTTCAGGAAAGGACCTTCGTAACCACAATCCTTGTCTGGCCCTTTGGCTCCCTGTTCAACAGCAACCAGCGTGCGAACAACAGTTGCAATCCGTGCCACGGCAGCAAAAACTTTTGGGATGTACTTTTTTTCTGCCAGCACCATGGCCGTATTTCCAAAGCCACAAGCGGTGTCGCCACCCGGAATTGTCCCCGTTTTATTTGCAATTGCCACTATCTTTCCCCATAACATTTCCATATCGCGCGCGCCAAGCACTGCCTGGGAAAAAATGAATTGCTTGATGTCGCACATCATCAGGGCATCGTCAGAAATCTCTTTTCCCCCGGTCGATTCGATGGATAACAGGTTTCCCCCGGCATTTGCGCCCCTTTCAAACAGTTCCAACATCGGGTCCATCAGTTTTGTAGTCCGTTGTTTTGGAGGCCGTTCAAACTCCCGTAAATCATTTGGTGTTAACCGAATCTCACTTTTCAAACCGTGTTTAATGAAATTTTGCTCGCAGACTTCATTCATCGCTTTTACGATTTCAATGCCCATTTCGGGCACCTGCGTCATTTCAATCAAGGTTTCGAATTCAAGTACAAACCCATCCGTATGCAGGTGCAAAGCATGTTCGAGCGCCCCGGTCACAATTTCGCGGTATTGTTTAATAACTTTGGAATGGTCGTTTTTGTCAATGGACATCATTGGAAGTGTAAAGTTCAGTTCAGGATAAACCATACCACCACCGATAATCAGCCCCCTCGGAGTTTTTACCGGGTTTGGCGCTGTTCCGAAAAATAAATCATCCGGGTTTTTAATTGTTAGTTCTTTAAATTCCATGTTTTAAATGGTATTATTTATCGCAAGTTGTTTTTCCGCAGCACGAACCTGTTTTTGAGTTACTTTGTTGATTGGGTTCAATTTTCATTTCATGGTTCATTTTATTCCTGTTCTCATTACGCTGATATTGGCAGCAGCCGGGCAGTTCAGCATATTTTTTATCGTTGGCGCTGAACAAATCAGTGTCGTGCCCTGCCATGGCAATTGAGGTCTGAATTTGTTGGGTACTTGTTTTTTTATCGTCGTAGGTTACTTCCAGGTTTTTGGTTTCCTGGTCCCAGTCGACCCCGGAAACACCTGCCAGGGACAGGGCCGCTTTTTCGATACGTTTTTCACACATACCGCAGTTACCGTTTACTTCAATTTTTTCTGTTTTTTCGCCGGCAAACACCGCGAATGAACCCAGAGCGAACATTACTACTAAACTTAATGCTTTTGTTTTCATCTTGTTAAATTTTTAAATTATTTATAAAATCATTAATAACATCATTCCAACCATTGCGGCAGCTCCCAGCCCCCACATCATCCCATAATTATTTCGGTGATTGTTTATATTATTATTGACGAAATAGTTTTCCGGGGCTTGCTTAAACTCGTTTAAACAACTTGATGAGTGGAAATAATAGGTAGTACCATCATATTTATAAGAAAGGTCTTCAGAAACCTGTTCCATTGAATTACCGCAAACCGGGTCCACATAACTGATTTCATTTGGGTGATTTTGATATTGATTCGGTGTCGAAGATAAATGCCCAATCCCCATGGTCATGCACGATGACATGAAAAATGTTATGGCCAAAAAAGAAACATTTTTTAGCCCTGAATTTCTACCTTTTTTTGATTTACTTTTTCCCATAAAAATAATTTTTATCAATCAAACAATTTTCCATAATATCTCATAAACTGCATTCGTTCAAAAATTTCAGGGTTTTTGATGTTTTTGTTGCCCATCATTCCCTTAACCTGGCTAACTGAATTAAATCCCTTTTCCTCTAACCACGCATCCATTTCATTTAGTAAAACACTTAAATGGTCAATGCCATTTTTATATAATACCGAAACTACCTGAACAGTATCAGCCCCCGCAAGTATTTGTTTTAAAGCGGTTTCGCCGGAATGAACGCCTCCTGATGCAGCTATATTGCACTCGATATTGTCCGCGAGAAGTGCAGTCCAGCGTAATGGTTTCGTGAAATCGCCTGGCGAACTATATATGTCAGAAGATATTACGCTCAGTTTGTCGAGGTCAAAATCAACTGAAAAAAATCGATTGAACAAGACAATGCCCTGTACACCCGTTTCGCTAATCTCCTGAATGGTATTCCCCAGGTTGGAATAATTGCTGCTGAGTTTTACCGATACAGGAATTGAAACTGTTTTCAGAATTTTCTTCACAATTTGGACGGACTTTTTTTCTACATCCATTATTTTAAACCCGGTAGGATTGAAAAATAGGTTCAACTCCAACGCATCGGCCCCGGCTTCCTGAATTTTCATCGCAAAGTCGGTCCACTCTGTATCAGTTACACAATTGATGCTGGCGATAACAGGAATCAGAACCTCTTTTTTTATTTCCCTGATGAACCCCAGATAATTCTCAAGCTCCTCATTTCGGGAATGGATATCCAAATAATCGTATGTTTCTGAATAATCATAATACAGGAGCCTGTTTTCAGAAGCATCCTTCTTTTTTTTGTCGAGCGTGAGCAGAATTTCTTCTTCGAAAATGGATTTTAGCACGATAGCGCCCGCCCCGTTTTTTTCCATCAGTTTTATGTTTTCCAAAGAAGTGGTCAATCCACAACTACCCACGATAAGCGGGCTTTTGAGGTTCATTCCGAGATAGTATGTTGATAAATCAGCCATAGCTTATTTTTTAATTCTGTTTGTTATCCTGTTTGCTTGCTGTTGTTTTTGACTTCCCATTGTTTTGCAGGTAATTGTGGATATTTTGGGCAGCTTTCCGGCCATCGCCCATTGCCAGTATCACAGTAGCGCCACCACGCACAATATCGCCTCCGGCAAACAAACCCGGGATGTTGGATTGCATGGTTTCGGTATCCACGGTGATTGTCTTCCATTTGGTCGTTTCCAGTTCGGGCAAACTCATTGGGATAAGCGGGTTTGGCGATACTCCAATACTAACAATCACCAAATCGACATCCAAAAAATATTCTGAACCTTCCACAGGAACAGGCCTGCGCCTTCCCGATTGGTCTGGTTCGCCCAGTTCCATTTGCTGAAGTTTCATTTTATTTACTCTGCCGTTTTTATCGGCCAGATATTCCACAGGGTTCTTGAGTACCAGGAATTCTATTCCTTCCTCTTTGGCGTGTTGGATTTCTTCATCCCTGGCAGGCATTTCTTCCAACGACCTTCTGTAAACAATCATGGCTTTTTCGGCTCCAAGCCGTTTGGCTGTCCTGACCGAATCCATTGCGGTATTTCCCCCGCCGATAACTGCCACGTTTTTTCCTTTCAGGACAGGGGTGTCGTGCCCTTCTTTTGTCGCCCCCATTAAATTTATGCGTGTCAGGTATTCGTTGGCAGATAAAATACCGATGTAGTTTTCTCCAGGAATATTCATAAACATGGGAAGCCCCGCACCACTGCCAACGAAAAAAGCGGAAAATCCTTCTTCTCTCAAATCTTCTAAATCGGCTGTTTTCCCAACGATAAAGTTTTTTTCGAAATTGACCCCCAGTTTTTTCAGGTTGTTGATTTCAAAGTCCACGATTTCATTAGGCAGTCTGAATTCAGGTATCCCATATTTCAACACACCGCCAAGTTCGTGAAGTGCTTCGAAAACGGTAACCTGGTATCCCAGCTTTGCCAGCTCACCTGCAGCAGCCAATCCCGAAGGCCCGGAGCCTATAATGCCCACTTTTTCATCTCTTTCTTCATCTCTTTGGGGTATAAAAGCTTTTCCTGAATTCCGCGCATAATCAGCCGCAAAACGTTCAAGATGCCCAATGGCAATGGCGGGTTTTTTTAATTTTATTTGATAAAAACAACTGGCTTCGCATTGAATTTCCTGCGGGCAAACCCTGCCGCAAACGGCAGGCAGTGCATTTGTGTCTTTCAGCACTTTGATGGCGTTGTCAAAATCACGTGTTTCAATGGATTTTATAAACCCGGGGATGTTGATGTTAACCGGGCAACCTTCAATGCAAGTTGGATTCACACAGTCGAGACAGCGTTGTGCCTCTATAACCGCCTGTTCTTCTGTCAGTCCCGAATTTACTTCCACATAGCTTTTAATCCTTTCCAAAGGATTGGCCTCCGGCATTTTTACCCTTTGCATGGCAATCCTATCTTTCGTTTTTATCTTTTTCCGCAAGTCCAAACGCCACTCTTCATTTCTCCCGCTATATGTTCCCAACGTTTTTTCGTCCATTACCCGTAAAGTTTCATATTCTTAAATCACTAATTTTTCATACGAATTTGCTTCTTCGTTTTTGTAAGACCCAAGCCGCATCAATAGCTCGTCAAAATCAACATCACAGGCATTAAATTCCGGCCCGTCCACACAAACAAATTTTGTGCGCCCGCCAACCGTTACCCTGCATGCCCCGCACATACCGGTGCCGTCAACCATTATAGTATTGAGGCTTGCCATGGTAGGGATGTTGTATTTTTGGGTGAGCATACTGGCGTATTTCATCATTATTGCCGGACCTATTACGATTGCCTGGTCAATTTTTTCCTGCCGGATGATTTGTTCCATACCGTCGGTTACCAACCCTTTTTGCCCGTAGCTGCCATCGTCGGTCATAATGATTACCTCGTCTGAAGATGCCGAGATTTCTTTTTCCAGAATTAACAGTTCCCGGTTACGGGCAGCTAATATTGAAATCACTTTATTCCCGGCATTGTGCAAAGCTTCTACAATTGGAAGCAATGGGGCAATACCAACGCCTCCCCCTGCACAAATCACAGTACCAACCTTGCGAATGTGTGTTGGGTTGCCTAAAGGGCCCACAACATCGGTTACATCTTCGCCCACTTCAAGTTTTGATAACCTTTTGCTCGTTACACCGACAATTTGAACTACCAGCGTTATTGTACCTTTATTAATGTTAGCCTGTGATATGGTAAGAGGTATTCGTTCACCTTCGTTCCCGGTTTTAACAATAACAAAATGTCCGGCTTTTCTTTTAGCTGCAATCCGTGGAGCTTCAATTTCCAACTGAACAACTTTTTCGGACAGATATTTTTTTGAAATAATTTTTGACATTTTATAATTTTTCCCTTTCAAGGTTGAATTTTGTAGCATTATCTTTCGTCTTAAAATACAACACAGTGCCAATATTTTTCGGGTTTTGCCTTATTACCGCTGTTACTTTATCTAATTTCTTATTTGAAAAAGGGTCCGTTGCAAAACGAAGAATGTTACTATTACTAATCAGTTTCGCCCTACACCTTGAACAACAAACCCAATATGTTTTATTATCAATTTTCACAGGATTCAATTTTTCAAATTTTATTTCATTACTCACTGAACAGACACTTTGAAAGGCGATTTCCTGATTCATTAAATTCTTTAAAACTTTTTGATTTTCAATTTCTTTAAAAATCGGAATGGAAAGAAAAACTAAGATTACCAACAGAAAAACGAGCAATGTAGCATTCAATCCCCTTTTTTCGTTCTTACTCCAAAGCGCTTTATTATTCTGTAATTTCTTATTTCTTACCATTTCTCATTATTTTCTCCTTAACCGCAATGCGTTTGTAATTACAGAAACGGAACTAAAGCTCATGGCAGCCGCAGCAATAATCGGGCTGAGCAATATCCCGAAGAATGGGAAAAGTATCCCGGCAGCCACTGGTACGCCAAGTGCATTGTACACGAAAGCAAAAAACAGGTTTTGTTTAATGTTGCGCATCACTTTAATGCTAAGGTCGCGGGCGCGGACAATCCCGGTGAGGTCGCCTTTAACTAATGTAATCTCGGCACTTTGCATGGCAATATCTGTACCCGTTCCCATGGCAATTCCTACATTGGCCAGTTCTAACGCCGGGGCATCGTTAATGCCATCGCCGGCCATGGCAACAATGTGCCCTTGTTCCTGTAGCTCTTTTACTTTATTGTATTTGTCATCGGGCAGGCAATCCGCCATGAAACCATCCAATCCCAGTTCGTCGGCAACCACTTTGGCGGTGAATTTATTGTCGCCCGTGAGCATGTGCACATGAATGCCCATTTTCTGGAGGTTTTTAATAGCACTGGCCGAAGTCTCTTTTATTTTGTCGGAAACGCTGACCATGCCTTCAACTTTTTTCCCAATAATCAGGTACATCACGGTTTGTCCGGTAAGTTGCCACTCTTCTGCCAGTTGTTTTTGTTCTTCTGTTAAAGATGCGTTGAAATCATCGATTAAACGATGGTTGCCCAACCCGATATTTTTACCGTTGTAAATGGCTTTGACCCCTTTTCCTGTAACCGATTCAAATTTATCGAGATTTTTCAGTTCCAACTTATTTTCTTTGGCACCAGCCACAATTGCATCGGCCAGCGGGTGTTCACTGTTGACGTCTACCGATGCCGCCAATTGAAGGATTTCCTTGTCGGGCAAATCCCCGAAAGATTTAAACCTATTCAGGCTGGGTCTCCCTTCGGTAATCGTACCAGTTTTATCTATGATAAGCGTATCTACTTTGTTCATTTCCTCAATAGCCCGTGCATCTTTCACCAGGACACCCGATTGTGCGCCACGTCCGGTCCCGACCATGATGGACATGGGCGTGGCCAGCCCCAATGCGCACGGACAAGCAATAATTAGCACTGCCACTGCATTTACAAATGCATAAACATAAGCCGGTTCGGGGCCCCAGATAGCCCAAACAGCAAAAGTGATAATGGCTACAGAAATAACAATTTGCACAAAGTATTTTGCCACGGTGTCTGCCAGTTTCTGGATGGGCGCACGTGAACGGCTTGCCTGGTTCACCATTTCAATAATTTGAGCAAGTAAGGTGTCGCTGCCCACTTTTTCGGCTTTCATCTCAAAAACGGTTTTCCCGTTGATGGTGCCGCCGGTAACTTTATCTCCCTTCGATTTTTCTGCAGGAATGGGTTCGCCGGTAATCATACTTTCGTCAATTACCGCCTCGCCTTTAAAGATACTCCCGTCAACTGGAATTTTTTCGCCCGGCTTCACTTTTAAAATATCTCCAACATTTACATCTTCGAGTGGGATTTCTGTTTCTTCACCATTGCGAATAACTCTTGCAACAGGGGGAACCAATCCCAGTAACGCTTTTATTGCTGAGTTGGTTTTGCTGTGGGCACGTAGTTCCAACACCTGGCCAAGCAAAACCAGAGTAAGGATAACGGCAGCCGCCTCAAAATAAAGGTGGACATTGCCATTGGCATCCTGAAATTGGGATGGAAAAACAGACGGGACCAAGAGGGCAAAAACACTGAACAGGTAGGCTGCGCCAACGCCAATAGAGATGAGTGTCCACATATTGGGCATCCAACGCACGATGGAACTCCAGCCACGTTTGAAAAAGTCCCAACTGCTGTAAAAAACAACCGGAGTTGCAAGCGCAAATTCAACCCAACCCCACACTTTTTTAGGTGCAATTTCTTCCAATTGGAGGAAACTGAAAAACTCCGACATAGCAATAATGAATACAGGGATGCTCAAAACCAGTGCAATCCAAAACTTTTTGGCCATTTTTTTATAGGCTTTTTCTTCTTCGCTGGTTTCTTCTCCTTGCTCCGGGACCAAATCCATCCCGCATTTGGGGCAGCTACCCGGGTGGTCCTGTTTTACCTCCGGGTGCATCGGGCAGGTGTAAATGGTTTTTGCACCACTTGTTGGCCGTTTTTCTTCTTTAACCAGGTGCATCCCGCAAACCGGGCAATCGCCGGGCTGGTTGTATGTTTTGTCGCCTTCGCAGTGCATAGGGCAGTAATATACGCCATCTCCCGATTCCGATGTCTTTTTATGCTGATGGTGTTCATGTTGGTGCCGGTGCTGACTGGCTTTTTGAGTCTGTTCATTAACCGGAACCAGGTGCATATTGCACACCGGGCAGTCGCCAGGTTCGATATATGTTTTATCGCCCTCGCATTTCATGGGACAAACGTATTTGGTCGCACCACCATTTTTTTCAATGTGATTATGATTGATTTTTTGACCAGCGCTTTTATTATTCATATTCATGTTATTTTCTATTCAATTCAAAATATTTAAATTTCTGCCCCTTTTTATAGTATGGGATTGTATTTATTCATGACAACTATAACTCAACATTTCACTTATTCTGAAACTCAACCGGAGTTTTCAATAAACTGTTTCCATTTTCCTTTTACGGGTAGAAACATCGGTACATGTCTTCGGTATTCAAGGTATTCTTCCCCAAACTCTTCAATTACCTTTTTTTCTTCCTTGCGGGCAAGCCTTACATATACCAGCACTATAACTGGGAACAGTGCTATGGAAAATAATGTTGGCCAGTGTACAATGCCTTCTCCAAATAGGGCAATAAACAAACCTGTATATTGAGGGTGCCTCACCAGGCTGTACAAACCTCCCGTAGCGAGCCGGTTTTCTTTATGTGCCCGGTAGAGTTCGCGCCAACCTTGAAGAAAAATACCAAAACCTGTAAAAAGCAGAACATAACCAGCTATCATTGAAATCATCATCCCGGTTTCACCAAGGCCTACCAATGTAGACCATAGATTTGCATTAAGATAGCCCCTGTCCAAACCAAAAAACCGGACAAGCAGGTAAATAGTCAGCGGGAAACCGTACATTTCGGCATACAGCGCAATAATAAATGCCTGTATTAATCCTGCGCCTGCCCATTCACGCCACGTTTTTGGGGCCAGATAACGGTACAAAAACCACGATGCGATAACAATAACAATTAACGCAATTGCCCAGGCTCCTGAATGTTCAATTCCTCTTTCCATTACAATACTTCGTAATTAAATATTATTTATTCCACCTTTTATAAAAGAAATTATAGATGGGTACATATACCAAACCCGCGTAAACACCATACAGGAAACTTTCCAGCAGCCCCAGGAGAAACCCCCACCAGGTTAACCATTTAAAAGCCGGAAGCACCGATTCGAGGAATGTATGCATATGAAGACTATCGGGTGTTACAAGCCCATAAACAACACAAACAATAAAGCTTACGGCTGTAAAGGTTCCTAATGACCAGGTTACAATTTTTATTTTCAGCATGATATATTTCTCCTTTTTTACGATTAATGATGATGAGGAATCGACCCCTCTGAACGTTTTTTATCCTTGTTATCTTCGTGGCTTTCATGATTTCCGTGTCCGCCATGTCCTCCGTGGCCAAACATGTGCATAGCAACAAATGCTATTGCAAATACTATCCAAAGCCAATTTTCTGCCAACCATTCCATAATAATTTCCTTTATTAATTGTAATATCCAAGATTAAATGAAAGTCCACCGGATGAGTGTTTTACCAACAACTCACCCGATGGCTGTTTTCATTCATAGTTACCTCCTTTCTGAATTTTGATGTTTATTCATGATGCTCCTCATGCCCCTGCTGGTTGACAGGCTCTTCCGTTTTGTTTATCTGGCTATTTTCGCCCTTCATTCCGTTCATCTGTTTCATGCATGTTTTCATCATTTCAGGGTTTTGAGCCATCATTTCAGCCATGTTGTGCATGTTAGAATTTGCATTGCATTTTTCCATCATAGCGGTTTTCACTTCAGGGTTGTCTTTCATCATCCCGATACTGTTGGCATGGTCCATCATTTGATGGTTGCATTTAGTTTCCGCCATTCCTTTTTTTGCATTCATTTCTCCGTTATGAAGGTTACCGTTTTGCATCATAGTCATGGCATGTTCGTTCCCCTTCATCACCTCCATAAATTCCAACATGAGTTCATGGTTGTTCATAATGTTGTTATAAACTTCTATCCGGGCTTCCGGGCTATCCATTATTTTTGCGACTTTTTTGCTTTGAGCATTGCTGCTAAGCGCCAAAAATGTAAGCATTGAAAATATTATCGCTATTGATTTCATGATATGTAATTTTTAAATGATTAAATATGATTTATCATACGTGATTATCTTAGCAGCATCCATGGTTGTGTTTATGATGGTCGTGCGAACTTCTACTGTTCTCCACCGGCACCAGTTTCATGTTGCAGTCCGGGCAATTGCCCGGGGCAACGTAGGTTTTGTCCCCTTCGCATTTCATGGGGCAGATGTACCGGGTTTGCTGTCCGGCAACAATTGTGCTACCACTGTCTTGAACTATTTCTTTCTCTTTTCCTCCTCTAAAAAAATCTCTTAGTGTTTTCATGATATTTAATTTTTAATGTTTAACTATTTCAAAGATACAATACGCAGTTATTTAATATGTTACAGTATTTATTAAAAGATTTATATGATTTTTTGTTCTACTTTTTTTAAATCAAACATTACAACGAAAACGTACAATCGTTTCTTTAATATCATTCGCCGACACCAGCTTCATATTACATTCCGGGCAATTGCCCGGGGCATCATAGGTTTTATCCCCTTCGCATTTCATCGGGCAAAAATACTGGGGTTGCGATTTGCTTCTTTTCCATACCGAAGACGAACTATTACTGGCTCCCTTCCCTCTAAAAAAATTTATCAGACTTTTCATGTTGTAAAGTTTTATGATTTAACTCAAATAATTTTTGTAAAAGCCACGTTTGTGAGCTCCTTTTATCAACTAATAAAAAATATATCCCCCATTCACAGGAATCATCTGCATTTTAGAATCCGGGCAAAGTCCGGGTTCATCGTAAACCTCTTCTCCGTGGCATTTCATAGGGCACTGGTATTTTACATCTGATTCCGGAGTGTTTTTTCCGGTATTTTGGGTCGCTGTCTCCATTCCTTGATTTTTTTTTTCTGTTGTAAAATCGTTTCGTGTTTTCATGATATGCAATTTTTTAGTGTTTAACTATTTCAAAGATACAAACATCAGGTATTTAATATGTTACATAATTCACTAAATGATTTATATGATTTTGACTTTTTGAAGTGCTTATATTTCGTTGTAACATTGCTTTATTGTTTTTTTGAAACGCGTTGGTGAAATACCCGTTGTTTTTTTAAACTGACCCGAAAAATGAGGGACGCTGCTGTACCCCAATTCCCAGGCTATTTCAGCTAATTCTTTTTCATCACAAATGAGCATTACCTGTGCCCGTTCAATTTTTAGTTTAATAAGGTATTTCTCAATAGTAATACCCTGGTCAGATGAAAAAAGCGAACTTATATAGGCATAATTTAAATCTATCTTCATTTTAAGAAAATCAGACAACTTTAGTTTTGATTGCCTGCCTTCTGTATATGCATATTCTTCAATACTGGTTTTTATTTTATTTATTAGTTGGCTTTTATGAACGTCAATGATTTCCAACCCTGCCTTTTTAAGCCTTTTATTTACTGAATCCAGCTTAAATGGAGTTATCTTGTCCATTACAACAACATAGCCTATCTTTACATCTTCTACTTTAATCCCGGCTTCTTCAAAAATTTGAGAAACCACCAGGATACATGTTTTGCAGACCATATTTCTAATTTTAATTCTCATAACCCAACATCTCAAAATATCTGTTGTAAAGATAAAAGCTACTATCCTTTAAAGTGTTACACTTTTTTAAAGTTGATTTACATGGTTTTTAAATTATACATCGTTTATCGATTTGCGGTTTTGTTCCCCAAGCTTTTTAAAATACGATGTGGTAAACCCTGTTACTTTTTTGAACTGCCCTGATAAATGGGCCACGCTGCTGTATCCCATTTCAAAGGCAATCTCGCTCAATGTTTTTTCATCGTAAACAAGCAGCTCTTTTACCCGTTCTATTTTCAGGCTAATCATGTATTTCTCGATGGTAGTGCCCTCAACCGATGAAAAAAGCGAACTCAGGTAGGGGTAATCCAGGTTGAGTTTGTTAGTAAGGTATTCCGAAAAATTCATTTTGCTTTCCCCGGAATGGTGGTACACATAATCAACTGTGATGTTTTTTATTGATTCGATTAACCTTCCCTTTGAATCGTTGATTATTTCAAACCCCAACTCTTTCAGGTTTTTGTCCACTTGTTCGAGTTTGTCGGGCGCAACCTCTTTAGTGGTTTTTACTTTGCCCAACTGTATGTTTTTAACTTCTATTCCTGCACGTTCAAAAATTTGCGAAACCACCAGAACGCAGCGTTGGCAGACCATATTTTTAATGTTAATATCCATGAGTTCTTTTTTTATTTTTATTCAATTCATAACCTTTTATAGCACGTAAATTGCCCGTATCATTCGTTTAATGTTTTCAAATAATCAACGAGTCTTTTTTTACTATTTTCGGACAAGCGGGCTTCACGATGAATGAACGTGTAGAATGGCAAAGGCATTTCACCATCTTCAACCTGGCTTATCATTGATTTTAATTTGCTTTGTTGCTTTCGGACTGAATAATCCCCGAATTCACTAAAATTTAAATCTTCTTTGCCCTTATTGATATGATTTTCCAAATACCAACCAACCGGCTGCACCCTGCTGTACCAGGGATAATTTGTATTGTTGCTGTGGCAATTGTAGCAAGACACAGCCAAGATACTCTTTACATCTTCCGGTACATTGTATGCTTTTACAAAGTCTGTTGGCAGCACGATTGTGCTTTGATTGGTTCTGGCGGGTATGAATTGCAAACCCACCAGAACCGCCAATACACCTATTCCTATCCATCTCAACCATTTCATTTCACGGTAATGTTTTGTTGTACGCTACCGCATTTCAACATTTTACTACCAAACAGCGGGTTTTTAATTTCACTGGACGCACTTAGCCACGAACCACCTTCATTGTTATTATACATGGGACAAAAAATTTGGTATAAATTTCTATCAGAACCCGTAATAATTACCAGGTCTTTAACATCCGTACCCAACAATTCAAAATGTTCCCGTTGGTGTTCAATGTTTCCGTTGTTCTCCGTAATATGTTCGGCATGTTCCCTGGCAACTTCAATAATCTCGCCCAGTTCCTTTTGTTGTGATTTTGGTTGGGCTGAAATATCGAATTCTTCAAAAGCATCGAACAACATTTGCCCCGAACTTGCTGCTTTTTTACTGTTATCGGCTACCAATGCATCTTTTAATGCGAGGTAGTTGTCGATAATAGCAGATGCCGATTTAGAACGTTCTACCTCAACGTTTGACTGCTCCATGGATTTGTTTGCCATTTTTGAGTGTCCTTCCGTTGAGTGTCCCATATTAGAATGGTCGTGTTGTGCATTTGCTCCCCAGCTTACTAAAGCCAGAACAAGCATAATCATTGTCTTTTTCATGATAATTTCGTTTTAGATTCATTATAACTCTTCTTTTATTTCACCACATGTTGGCATTTTGTCGCCAAAATAGGGGTTTTGTATTGTTTTGCTTTCGGCAATCCAGTAAGCCCCTTTTCCGTCAAAAGCCATCGGGCAATAAACCGCGAATAAATCACCTTCTTTTAACCCGAAGCTTTTAATGGTGCAGTACATTATTTCAGAAATATGACTGAAATAAGAACGTTTATATCCCAGCCCTTTTACATGTTGCATTTCCTTTAACTTGTCTTGATATAAACTGATGTGGTCTTTCCAGGCATCCAATCCCTCACCATCGAGTTTTTCGGGTTTAACCGCTTTAATATTGCCGAGCATTAAATTGATTGCCTTGTTTGTTGCAGCCACATCACCGTTCACCAGCGCATTTTTCACAAGCAGGTAGGCATCAATTACTTCTTCAAGTTCTGCCTGTGTTTGCTTGTTTACAGGGTAAACCTCATCGAGTATCACAATATTCTTATGCGGAAAATTTTCAGCAAGGTTATTGTGTTGTTTGTGTTCTACCTCGGTTGAAACGCGCCGCTCAGTCCTATCCGACATTGAACCATGTTCGGATGGCATGAGCCTTGGTGATTCTTTTTTTTCTTTATTACTGCCTCCTCCGCATGAAGTTAGAATCAAAGCAATAATAAAGGAAGTAATAACCGCTATTAGAATACTTTTTTTTGTTTTCATAATTCATTTTTTTAATGATTAAACATAAACGCATTTGATTGTATCCACTTGTGGATATCTTTTATACCAACAATCCCTGTCAGTTTGCCGTTTTTCCTGACCGGAAACAGGGATTGTCTGTTCTGTTGCAGCAGAAAAAACTTATCGGAGAGGGCTTCCTCTTCTTCAAGCCAGTAAAAATCTTTCTGCATAAAATCGCTGATTTTTTGATTTCCTTTTCCTTTATGTAAGCCTTCCACAATGTCTTTATCATTGAGTATACCCGTTACATTGTTTTTTTCCATCACCAGAAATGATTTTTCAGATGAATTGATAAAATGGTCGGCTGCTGTTTTCAGGGTTGTGTCCGCATTCAGGATGGCATAACTTGACTTCATAACGTGCATTACCCGGACACCTTCCAGGGCATGTTTAATCTTTTCGGCTTTAGATTCTGCACCGGCCCCAAGAAAGATAAACAGCCCGATAAACACCAACCAGAAATTAAAGAAAAACCCAAAGAAAACAAAAACAATAGCCAGTACCTGGCCTGTTTTCGCGGCAAAAGAGGTAGCTTTTACCGATTTTATTTTCATGGCCAGCAACGAGCGTAAAACCCGGCCACCATCCATCGGGAATGCAGGTATTAGGTTAAAAGCCGCTAAAATAATATTGGCATACATCAGGTTGGCCGCGAAAGCCGCCCCTGTTAGCCTGATGTTTTGCATCGCTTCCAGGTTGAAAGTTTGTCCTGTGCTTTTTAAGTGTATCCATAATATTCCGGCAATGATTAAATTTACTGCCGGGCCTGCAATCGCTACCTGAAGTTCCTGTGCTGGTTTTGTGGGCATGGATTCGAGGCTGGCAATGCCACCGATGGGATAAACGGTTATATCTTGTGTTTGGACACCAAACCGCATTGCGGTGAGGGAATGCCCAAACTCATGCAGTACCACACAGGCAAAAATGGCCAGGATAAACAACATGCCCGAAAAACCTTCGCTGAAACCGTGCCCCATGCGGAAATGCATCAGGAAAATCCAGCCGATAAGGATTAAGAATGTCCAATGGATAAGAACCTTTATCCCAAATATTTTACCAATATGAAGCGACCATTTTTTATGCATTTTTACTGACTTTTAAATTTTTTCGATAAAATAATACTAATGACAGGGCAACGATAATGTATCCGATAACCCCCAGCCACAATACATAAGAGTACCCCCACAACATGGAAATAACAATTACCATTACCGCGGTGGACATGCTGACCAGTGAGGAAATGCCCAAAAACAAGGGGAGGAGATGTTCCTGCTCGCCCGATACTTCTTTAAGTATTGCAGGAAAAGGGATGCCAATGAAAAAGGCCGGTATCAGCAACAATACAACCATGAGTGGTTGTGAAATCCCATCCACCGCAAATCCGGGTATAATAAAAACCCGGACAGCAACCATAACAATTGCCACCAGTAAACTGTACAAACCCGCCTTCAACAGGAAATTTCTTTGGAACAAACCCGTATAAAAACTACCTAAGCCATTACCCAGCAAGAAAGAGAACAGCAGCAGGGAAAATGATTGTGCAGGATTTGAAAGCTGAAGGTTCAGTACCTGGAACAGATAAGACTGTACAAAGAAATAACATATACCAAGCACAAAAACCACAAATGCGAGAAAATTAAGTTTTTTGCGTGTTTCTGGTATTAATTCCTGACTGAACTTCCATCCCCTGGCAGTCATGAAAATAAGCCAGCCCATGACTATCAATGATAGGAAGAACAATGTCATCAGCGAATTAGGGATGCCGTTTTCATAATTGAAAAAATAGGGTGAATCGTCATTTACAGGTTCCAGGTTCAGCACGGCTGCTTCAGAGAGTTGCTTATAATCGAATTCGTTTTGGGAAATGCCATAAATCAACCTGTCAAACATGTACCACTGGTAGTTTATGTTTTCAACCAGGGTATCGGCTTCAAGTTGCTGAATGTTGGGAATGAAGAATGTTTCCCGGTCCAAATTGTATTGATGTGCCAAAATATGGTTTATTTCAGTCTCGTTTTTTTCAAAGGGGGTTTTTCTGATTATCAGTACCGGCATCATTCCGTTGGAATAGATAAAAACATTTTTCATGGCGGTTGCTCCGTCTATGCCTTTGGTTTCCATTAGTTCGAGGTAATTGGAAAGCATCTTGTACACTTCCGTCGCGTTGTGCATGGTGAATATCAACCTTCCTTCGGGCGTTAATACATTCAGGTAATCTTTAACCGCTTCGCGTGTAAACAAATAATTTTCGGAGAGCCCGTAAAAGTCAGCGCCCCTCCCACCTTTGGTTACAGGAATGGTGAGCATGACTACGTCGTACCGGTTTTTTGTTTCCCTGACAAAATTTCTGCCTTCCTGAACGTAAACCGCGATATTGTCTTTTTGTGTAAACGTTGACGGATTGTATTTTTCCATAAGGCTCACAAAAGACGGGTTTATCTCAACAGCGTCGATTTGGCTGAAATTCAAGAGCCAGGTGGCTGCCATGTCAACACCCCCTCCCGGGCCAATTATCAAAACCGAATCTTTTTCTTTTTCCTTCAGCAAATTCAGCCCGAAGGTTGCCGGAAAATGCGCGAACTGATGGGCGTGTTCCCCCTTGTTGTTTTCAATTTCTTCAATACTCACCAGGGTGGTGCCCGCCGCGCCATCAACGAACATTACTTTTTCGCTGCTGCCGTCAGGATTTGTTAATTCAACCAAATCGGTTTTTCCAAACGAATTCCACTCCGTTTCAATAATCCGGCTTTTAATTGCCGGGTTGCTCATCAGCCGCAACATATCTTTGTCGTTGTCCTTACTGATGGAGGGGTTAAAATTGTATGCCCAAAAGCTGGCCCATCCCAGGAAAGCCACCAGCACAACCCAAATTACCCCTCTCAGGTAGGGCTGGTTTTTTTTACCGGAAAGTGAAACCCAGGACAACAGGCCGGCGATCGCGAGCAAAACATAACTTATAAGAAATGCTTTGGGCAGGCCGAGATTGTTGAGGATAAACACGGTTAACAACGCCCCTCCCGCGGAACCAGCCAAATCCATACTGTACAACCAGGCGGCTTTTGTCCTTTGGGTATGGAAAATATCAGCCTTGACTACGCCAATAGCTATAAATGGCAGCACAGCCATCAATATATTGATTATCAGATTAAATGACGGGGTTGCAAAAATGCCCGATTTGTTCAGTGAAACCAGTAAAATGAAACTAAACAGGATACTAAAAGGGAGCACATCATAAAATATCCGGGCTTTTGACCTCACCCACGACCATCTGTAGTAGGCTATCTCCCCAATACCGAGGCCAAAAAGGGTAAAAGCGATTATAATGAAAACAAAGTGGTAGCTCAGCATGTAGGAGAAAAGCCGTGAAAGGCTAATTTCCAGCATAATGCCTGTGGAAGAAACCAGGAGCAGGATTAAAAAGCTTACTATAAGATTTTTTGTTTTCATATTCTTTTAGTTTTGTTTTTTATTATTCCACTAAATCAGATTTATCCTAAACATACAGCGTCTTTCAACATCTTACTTTTCTCCTGTTGCAATGTATGTTGACCCAAAATAATATTCCCGGAACTCATTTAAATCGAGATATTTTTCCAATGATTCCCATGCATGGCGGTCTTTTAAATCGTAGCTACCGCCGTATGGTTTTATAAAAAATCTAACCATTAACTTTGAAAACCATTCAGGCCACGCATTCGGTTTTTTGAAATCGAGGACAACAAACCTCCCGCCTTTAGCGAGAGCTTTTGAGCCATTGCTAATTATAGCATCATATTCAGGGATTAGAGTAATAGCATACGAAGTAACTATCCCGTTAATATTTTTCGGGAACCTGTATTCCGCAGCATCGCTTTGTACCAACGTGAAATTTTTCCAACCTTTCCCTTTAACCAGTTTCCCAGCTTCCTCTAACATTTCATCGGACAAATCGACACCGATTATTTTGCCTTCCGGGCCAACCGAGTTATACAGGTGCGGAAAATTCAAACCTGTACCACAGCATAAATCAATCACGCTATCTCCTTGCTTCAAATTTAGCGCTTCAATAGCATCAACCCGGTAATGATTCACCCTCCATCCGATGAGGTTAAAAAATTGAACAGCGGAATTATAAGAAGGTGCCCTTTTACGATATATTTCTGTAATTTTTTGCTTGTCCATGATTATTCCGTTTTATTATACGTTCTACTCTGACTTTTTCACTTCTTCATATCTTCTGATAATTACCCTGTTTCCTTTCTCATAAGTAAAATAACTCCATAACCAGTTGATGGTGACCATTATTTTGTTTCGAAAACCGATTAGGGACACGAGATGGATGAACGACCAAATTAGCCAGGCAAAAAAGCCACCGAACTTCAGCTTTTTTATCGAGGCGACAGCCTTTTTTCGGCCAATGGTTGCCATTGTGCCTTTGTCCTGATATTCAAAAGGAACCATAGATTCATTTTGAATCAGTTTCATCAGATTTTTTGCCAATAATTTACCCTGCTGAATAGCTGGTTGGGCAATCATTGGATGACCATGTGGATTTGTGTGTGTTTTAATAAGCGCATTATCGCCAATTGCAAATACATTGTTAAGTGTCAATATCCGGCCAAAATCATCTGTCAAAATTCGGTTTTGCCTGCTTATGCTTTCACGTGGAAGCCCTTTAACAATATCCCCTTTTACACCAGCAGTCCAAATAAAAGTAGCTGCACTAAAACTCTTTTCACCGGCAAGAACAACCTTTTTTCCATCGTAGGAATTCACGGATGTATTCAACAAAACATCGACATTCATCCGGGATAAATAGTGCAATGTTTTTTCGGAGAGTTTTTCTGGCATCGCCTGCAAAAGCCTTCCGGTAGCTTCTATGAGGTAAATTTTCATTTCAACACTATTTAATTCCGGATAGTCTTTTGGTAAAATATATCTTTTAAACTCAGCGAGGGCGCCAGCGATTTCTACACCGGTGGCGCCTCCGCCAACGATAGCAACACTACTCAGTTCCCTTTTTTCATGTTCAATGCAAGTAACGGCTGCTTTTTCCAAATTTTGCAGGAGCCTGCTTCTAATGTCAAGGGCATCGGTTACAGAATTGAGTCCTGAGCCAAAATTTTCAAAGTCTGTATTGCCAAGGAAATTTGTTTTGCTCCCACAAGCCAACACCAGATAATCATAATGGATAACACCGATGTTTGTACTCAATTTATTATGAGTCGTATTGATATGTGTTACTTCGGCCATTCTGAAAACAACATTCCGGTATTTTTCAAATAGTTTACGATATGGGAATGCAATATTGTCAGGTTCAATTCCGCTGGTAGCTACCTGATAGAGAAGTGGGAGGAATTGATGGAAATTGTTCTTGTCAATCAAAACCACTTGTACAGGCAAATTCTTCAAACCTTTTATGAAATTTATGCCTGCAAATCCACCTCCAACTACTACTATCCTGGGCAGTTCTGTTTCAGGGACACATATCATCCCCTTTTCCAAACAGTTTAAACTATCGCAACATTGCATTTTTTTTAATTTAGCGTCTAAATGACAAATGGTTAAACCGCCAAAATTCCTTTTTCATCGGTTCTCACTTTGTAAACCTCGTCAACCGGTGAAATGATAATCATCCCATCGCCACGGTAGCCTGTCCGCCCGTTCTTGCGAATAATTTCCACAACCGGATTCACATGTTCTTCTGCCACCAAAATTTCCAGTTTAATCACACGGTAAGCATCGGCAAAAGGGTATTTGTAACTAATGTGTTCCTTTTCGTGGTCGGAATACTGACCTGTACCCTCACACTCGGCAAAGGTCATGCAGCAAAAACCTGCATCGTTTAAACCATTGTAAACTTCTTCCAGTTTACGGTACCTGATATAAGCTTTTATAAGTTTCATAATTTTGAAGTTTTATGTTGGAAAGGAGAAAGGAAGCGCAGAAAAACGCAATCTTCCCATTTTATCCTCTTTTCGGTTTTTCGCAATTCCTGCCATCAAAGGCTATCCCCACATCCAACTATTATTTACTATTTTTCATTTTCCGTGCAGTTGGCTATTTCTTTTATTTCGCAACTGCTGCAACCGCCGCCAACATTGTTCAACTCACGGTCGTCGCCGGCACAACTATGGCCGGGAAATTCCGCATTTTTATCAAAAAACAATTTCACTCCC
>Ga0334883_1000207_pt1 | contig 113092 bp, 107 predicted proteins | sample GraSluR1_MG_6_FD_207230 | JGI IMG/M metagenome (GOLD analysis project Ga0334883, IMG submission 207230) | Sludge microbial communities from methane-producing bioreactor in Wageningen University, Netherlands - Granular Sludge_09_05-R1 | ecosystem: Engineered > Bioreactor > Anaerobic >... | reverse complement strand
GCTTTCGGCCTGGATGAGGATTACGTGAGGCTCAAGGCAACCGAGATCGGCAGGCTGCTTGCTGATGGCGGGTCACTGATGGGATTGCCCGACAATGAAGGAGATGACGAAGATGGCGAGAGTGAAGAGTATTGATTCGATTGAGGCCCAGATTGCCAAGGCCCAGGAAGACCTGGTGAAGGCGAAGGCGAAATACGATGCCACTGCTGACACCTTGGAAAAACTCCTGGCGCAGAAGAAGGAACACCAGGCCCGGCAGATAATGGAAGCATTCATCAGGAGCGGCAAGAGTTTTCAGGAGATCATGAACTTCCTCGATACTGGTCGAAACTGACCTCACAAATCCTTGAGTGTAACTTTTATGCAGAGTTCACAATGTAAGAAGAAGTCAATATATGAAAATGTATAATTCTATATATTAAAAGAACTTAGAGAATGTCATATGTACGAAGAAGTGACCTATAACATCTACCTATAACTTCTCACATTGCACAAGTGTAAACGGGTTTAGCCTACGGAAAGTCCCACCTGTGACAGGGGGTAACCACACAAATTGAGCGGCAAATGCAGAAAGAGTGGAAAAAGCACCTATGGCACAGCTGTGGTTGTGACAAAAGACATGAACGAAGTTGGCCCTCACTTCTGACGTAAGGGCGGTGGGAGAAGTGCTCTGAACTTCTCTCATCTGAAAAGAGGAGAAAGTTTGGTTTTGGAAGACTACGCAATTGCATACGAACTTGCACTCCTAGGCAGGTTGCTCGATTGTCATGCGTTTGCATTCTCCGTACACTGAGTTGGACAGATTGTGTAATTCGCCTAGATGATTGCTGCTGACAGAAATGCTGTCGCAAAGGATTCTTCTATGAAACGAATACGAATACTCTTAACCATAGCGTGCATCGCCCTCGCATTGCTTGGCTGCACCACTACCAACGTACCGGTTGCTGAAGAACTTCCCCCTGCGCCTCCTGTCCCAGTGGAAGAACTTGCTGTTCCTTCGCCCCTTGCAGATATCGAGATGCCCCAGCGGTATCTGAAAGCTCCCCCGGTCAAGCGATATGGCCCTGTGGTTGGAGTCATCAACTCCACCGGCTATACCCTCACCACCTTCGATCTTTTCAGTGATGCCATGTATCTCAACCAGGATGCACAGGTGAATTTGCTGGAAGAAGCGCTTGAGGATGGGAAGCAGGCTCTCATCACCCTTTCACAGTATCCTGAACTGGAAGCTGCTCTCGCAGAGCGGGATGGCTCTCTCTTCAGCTTCAATGCCATCGATGGGGACGGAGACTTTTACTACGGAACCTGGGACCCCGAGAGGGAGAGCTGGAATATCGAAATCACCTTTGACATGTATCAGGAGCGAACCTATGCCAATCTGGTTCCCTCCTTTGGTGATTCCATTGTGGTGATCAACCACACCGCTTATCCCTTGGAAGCGTTGTACCTTGAGTCGAAGCACTTTCTCCAACTCGATGGGAGTGAAACCAACCTGCTCTATGGTGATGTTCTCGATGCAAGCAAGCAGCTGCGCATCCCCACCAAAGATCTTGCAGCGTTGTCAGAGTATCTTACCTTCGATGCATATGCCACGCTCTATCTCACCGCCATAGACCGTGATGGAGACCGCTACCAAGTGCTCTGGCATCCTACAACAGACCTGTGGGCAATAGAGCTGACGAGTGCCGACCTCAATTTCCCGCAAGAGGGACGATTCTTCATCACCGTTGCCAATGAGACGGAACGAACTCTGTGGTACCTGCATGCAGCCACTACAGAAGCGTATGAGGAGGGCTACCTTGGAGAGGACTTGATGGGGCTGAACATCCTCGACAGTGGGGAAGAGCTGGAAGTCGATCTCTCTGAAGTCGATGCTCTTGCCGAGGCCCTAGGAGGAGCGAGCGATGAGGTGATACACCTCGTTGCGCTCACCAGTGACGGGATGCGGTACCACCGGACATTTGTTCCCTATTCGGAGAGCAGGTATGTGGTCTTCGAAGAGCGTGACCATGACGGAGAACAGCTGAAGGGACCGAAGCTGACACTCTACAACGAAACACCCTCGGATTTGTGGTTTCTCTATCTTGCCACCGATGAGATGATCAAGCAGAGGGAGTTGGGAAGAGACCTTCTCGGAAATGAGATAGTGGATGTGGGTGATGTCTTCTCCTTCAACCTCAGCTTGGATCATGAGGATGAAGAGCTGAATCTCTACGCCTATGATGCTGATGACCAGGTGTACCACAAGAGGTGGAACCGCTTTTCCGATGGGCTTGAACTCACCTTTACCGTTGAAGACTTGGCCGCAGATCCTGTCTTATAGATTTGGGTACTTGCAGGAGAGGCCTTCCCGCGGTAGTCTGAGGGGCAGGGGGAAGGCATGAAGGAAGGGTTGGTGAGGGAGAAGAAACAGAAACCGCAAAAAACCTTTCGGTTTCATCTGCAGCTCTTCTGGACCACCTTCAGTCTCAGTCTGTTCACCTTTGGCGGTGGCTTTGTGATCATCAGCCTCATGCGCAAGAAGATGGTGGTGAAACTTGGCTGGATCGACGATGAACAGATGCTTGACTTTGTCACCATTGCCCAGTCGTCTCCTGGACCCATTGCCGTCAACGGTTCGCTGATGGTGGGCTACCATCTTGCCGGCCTCAGTGGGGCCTTGGTGGCGGTGCTTGGCACCGTACTTCCTCCCATGATCATCCTCAGCCTGGTCAGCCTGGGCTACCAAGCGGTTGCCGGCAACGTTTGGATTGCTGCAGCCTTCCATGGCATGCGCGCTGTGGTTGCCGCCATCGTGATGCAAGTCACCTGGGCACTCTTCAAACCCCTGCTTGATAAGCGGGAGTTCTTGCCGCTTGCCTTGTTTGTGGTGAGTCTGGTGCTGTTGTTTGTCCTGAAAGTCAATATCATGCTGGTCATGGTCGCCATGATCCTGTTCTCTGTTATCCAGAGTCTTGTGAAGCTCAAGAAGGGAGGCGAGGTATGAACACCCTGCTCTCCCTCTTCATCAGCTTCTTCCAGGTAGGTTTGTTCAGCATCGGGGGTGGCTATGCCGCAATGCCTTTGATCAAGGCACAGACGGTAGACCTCCATCACTGGCTCACAGCCACCGAGTTTGCTGATTTGGTGACGATTGCCGAGATGACTCCCGGTCCCATCGCCATCAATGCTGCAACGTTTGTGGGAATGCGGGTAGCAGGCCTTACAGGGGTGGTGGTTGCCACCTTGGGCAACATCCTTCCTTCTTGCATCATCATGCTGATTCTTGCCAGACTGTACGAAAAATACAGCAAGCAGACACTGCTCAAGCAGATTCTTGGCGGTGTCCGTCCGGTAGTGATAGCTGCCATTTTCAGTGCAGGTCTTGTCCTGCTGCAATTGGCCATAGGCTCTTTCAACCAACCCGACCTCTTCGCCTTGGTGGTGTTTGTACTGGCGTTCATCACGCTCAACAGCAAGAAGATTCCCCTCGGACCCATCACCTTGCTTATTGTGGGAGCAGGGGCGGGTATTCTGCGCGCTGTGCTGCTCTAGGCTTTCCCCATCTGTTTGAAGTGAGGGAGCAAGAGGGCAAGGAAGATCATCCAGGGGATGAGTGAGAGCAGGGAGAAAATCACACCAATCACTCCAAATGTTGAGGGTATGCTCATCAGAAGTCCGCTTATCAAGCCGATGATTCCGATTTTTCTGGGATATTGGCTCTTCAAGAGGGCGTAGCTGATCATGATCAGGCAGATTCCATTGAGGATGTAGTAGGTGTTGAACGCAGTCCCTCTCCACTGCAGGATCAGGGAATCAGCGATGACCAGCCAGCCTTGCTGTGCTTGTGCTGTAGTTGCAGCAGTATACTGCTTTTGCACTTCCCACAATTCAAATGCTGGGTTGCTGGAGTAGTAGGCGGCAATGCCCAAAAAGCCCAAAAGCAGTGCAATCTGCATGAGCGCACGTTTCTGCTCCTTCAAGAGCTGATAGAGTGCGAGGTAGATGAGCGCTACCAAGCTGTTGTCGATGATGTAGAGGAGATCCATCTCGATCAGGCCAAGAAACCAGCTTTTCTCAAAGAGGGCGAGCCAGAGCTCGGCTGTCTGGGGTGGTTGCTCGATGGCAAAGATGACAATCTGAAGTGGTATGAGGATGAGCATGGCCAATGAGCTGAAAAAAGCGGTTTTTCCCATGAGCCCGGCATCGCGGTGAGTATCCATACAAAATCTCCCCTGTGTTGAGAAAACGATACTTCCCCACAGTGAGCATTGTCCAGCGGTACAGGGGATGGTTCTTGCATAATCTTTCCCTTTTCTCAGGTGTCCCTCTTGTTGGATTGGTGTTTTGGGAATACCGTAATCTATTGGAGGCTAAGAAACTATGGAAGAACAGATATGTTGCCCTCCGTTTGATCCCAAGAAGTGGGTACGGACGATGGTTTCCTTTGACAACCAACGGTTTGTCAAGGTAAAGGTACGCACATTCAATCACATCCCCCTGAACTTCGGTTCGGTCATGACAAAGGCTCAGCGCCGGATTGAGGGTGCAGGTGCACAGGTAGTGGACAATATCGCACTCTCCAACCATCTTTCGAAGTGGACGATGGAGGTGCTCATTGCCGTGGACAAGGAAGTGCCCGGCATGGAGATGGCAGCTCTTCACGGCAAACTGCTCTCCAATGTGTATGAGGGCCCTTTCAAGGACACCGGGATTTGGTGCGAGGACTTTGGGAAATTGGCCAAGGAGAAGGGGTTTGCATTCTCCACGTGGTACATGTGGTACACCACCTGCCCGAAGTGTGCCAAGAAGTACGGAAAGAACTATGTGGTGATCTTGGGTCAGTAAGCAAAACCGCTTGCAAGATGTGCTCTTTCCGGTATCCTGTAGGTGAGCAGGAGGAAGGCTATGCGTCTTGGGGTGATCGCTGATGATTTTACCGGTGCTGTCGATATTGCAGGGTTTCTTGTCCAGGGTGGGATGCGGACGGTCATGTGCAGCAAACCGATCGAAGCAGGCTTGCCAGGCGAGTTTGACGCGGTTGTCATGAGCCTGAAGATTCGCTCGATTCCCCCAGAGGAGGCAGTGGAGCAGGCTCTCACTGCTCTTGCCTTTCTCAAGGCATCAGGATGCGACCGCTTCTACTACAAGTACTGTTCCACCTTCGATTCTACGGAGAAGGGGAATATCGCTCCGGTGACCGATGCGCTTTGCAAGGCCCTAGGGCAGCAGTCGACACTGATCTGCCCGGCTCTTCCGGTCAATGGCAGGACGGTTTTCCACGGGTACTTGTTTGTGCAGGACCAGTTGCTCAGTGACTCTCCGATGCGCCATCACCCGATCAACCCGATGCGTGATTCCAAGCTGGAGCGTTTGCTTGCCCAGCAGTCTCCTTCCAAGTGTGGCCATGTGTTCTATTCTGTGGTTGCCAAGGGACCGAAGGCAGTCAAAGAAAGAATTGAAAATCTTAAAACTGATGGTGTTCAGAATATCATCGTTGATGTGATCAATGATGAGGATCTGGCAACCATTGCTGAGGCTTCCCAGGAGTTTGTGCTGGTTACCGGGGGTTCGGGTCTTGCCCAAGGGATTGCACAGGTGAGGGCAAGAGATCTGGGAGTGGAAGCAAAGCCGCTTCCGGCTTTTGTTCCCATGCAGGCCAAGGGTGTGGTGATTGCGGGTTCTTGCTCTGCCATGATGCAGAAACAGGTGGCTTGGTATCGTGAGCTCGCTCCTTCTTTGAGCCTTGATGAGGCTTCCTGTCTTGATGATCCAAACTATGCTCAGACGCTTGCGAGGTGGGTGCTGGAACACCAAGGGCCAACGTACGCTCCTTTGGTCTATGCAACCAGGTCGCCGGAACAGCTTGAAGAGAACAGAAAGAGGTTTGCTGGGAGAGACGTCTCTTCAGCAATCGAGGCAGTATTCGGTCGGATGAGTGCGTTGCTTGCCAAGGAAGGGGTCACCAATTTTGTGGTGGGCGGTGGGGAGACCAGCGGGGTTGTTGCTACCACGTTGGCCCTCGATGCCTATATGATCGGGCCAGAGATCGATCCGGGTGTCTCCTGGGTTCGTTCTCTTGATGGTCGTTACCAGTTGGTGCTCAAGAGCGGGAATTTTGGTTCGGTGGAGTTTCTTCAGAAAGCACAGGAGATGTACGATGGAAGAGCTTGAGATGAAGCAAGAATTGGTGCGGTTTGCCCACAGTCTGTATGAGCGGGGGTTTGTGGTGGGCAGTGCCGGCAATATGTCGGTGTTGTTGGAGGATGGGTCCTTTCTGGCAACTCCTACGGGTTCTTCATTCGGCAGCCTGACTGAGTCGGAGGTGTCCCACTTTACCAAGGATGGGAAGCTGCTTGGGGGCAAGGCTCCGACCAAGGAGGTTCCGTTCCATCTTGCTTGCTATGAGAGCCACCCAAATTGCAGGGCGGTGGTGCATCTGCACTCCACCTATGCAACCCTGCTTGCCAGTTGTGAGGGCCTTGTTGATGGACAGCCGTTTGTGCCGTTTACGCCGTATTTCGTGATGAAGGTGAACAAGGTGGGCATTCTTCCCTACCGGAAGCCGGGTTCTCCGCTCATTGCCGAGGATATCATCAAGAAACCAGCTTTTTCCACCTATCTGATGCAGAACCATGGGCTCATTGTGTGTGGTTCCTCACTCAGGGAGGCTGTGTACAGCGCTGAGGAGTTCGAGGAGAGCGCAAAGCTCTGGTATCTGGGAAGGGGTCTTCCCATCCAGGAGCTTACAGAGGAGCAGGTGGAGGAGCTGCTGGGGTGAGCTTTAGTCCCAGACCACGGTGTAGAGAATATCATCGTCCGCGGTGACGGTGACGCTGATGGCAGTGGCACGACGGACGATCATATCGTCGGTGATGTTGTCGTCAGATAATGCAGAGGTGTTCAGCTCATAGACTTGGCAGGTCCAATTGCCTACCTGCACAACAGGTGAGGTGAATTCTCCTGTTGTGCCAAGCACAATGAGAAAACTCCCAGGGCGGCTGTCTGCCCGGAAGTGTGCATCCAAGTTGCTGTCTCCTGTAAAGAAGTAGTGTTTTGAGGAGTCGATGTCGGTGATTCTGAAGGTGATGGTTCCTTCTTCGAGCGGGATGTCCTCTTCACAGCCTATGAACACTCCCAGCAACAACAGCATAATGCCGATAAGCCCAAACAGACTGATTCTCTTCATGGATGTCCTCCACTGCGTCTCGGTCTCGAAGTGCCCTACCTGAATGGTAGGGGTGAAATGAGACCTGCACAAGAGAAGGACTAAACAGATTTAAGAAAATGTATAAGAATTGAGGGAGCTGTGGGCTCCCTCAGGGGTGGGTATCAATCAGAAATTATGTGAAAGTGAAGGTGATGGCGGGGTTTTCGCCCTCTGCAATAACTACATTGGATTGGGATTGGTTTTCTTCTGTATCGGCGCCGCCGTCTTGTGGTGTATATTTTGTAACGGTAATATCATACGTTCCGACATTGAGAGTCTCCAGCACAAATCTCCAGCTGTTGCTGGAAAAATAGGCAGTATTGAGAGTTACCTCAGGAGTTGTATCATCTTCATCATGGTCGGTTGCCGAAATCTCATTGACCGTAGCATCTGGGTCAGCCTGGTTGACCCATGCTATTTTGTATGTGTGCAGATCATTGTCGACTGATATCTGTATTGGGATACTGCCTGAAGGTGTAGGCTCTACACTTTCCTCACATCCAACCAAGAATAATCCAAGTACCAAGAGAGTGCCGAGTAGCACTAACAGGCGGGTCTTTCTCATAAAATCCTCCAAGTGTTGTTGACGGTAAGTCTTCTATGCTTGTAGTAACATCTTAGGGGAGGGTTATGGACAAAACAAGGTTTTTGTTGAGATGCATTCAGAAATTATGCAGAAATGTTGAACAAATATGCAGAGAGTAACTTGCTAACAAGACTGATAAAACTTCCTGAAAAATGCGTCGACAGGCTCTTTCCCATAGCGATAGGAGAATCCAAGAAGGATTGCTCCAATCGTTGCTTCTTCCAGGAAGGGTGGATATTTACAGGGGCAACCGAATTCTTGTTCGATTGCTTGTTTCATAAAGGGGCTTTTCCTAACAGCGTTTCCGCTTGCAACCAGAAAGGGCACCAAATCTATGTTGATGGCAGGGTGATGCAACTCTTTGAGAATACCTTGGATGAATCCATAGGCAAGATTTGTGATGGTGAAATTCTTGGTGTCAATATTTCTGATGGTTCCTCGTTGTTCTGGATTCTCACGGGTCCCCAAAAAGAGTGTATCCACTTGGAGGCCTTCAGCATGCATTTGCCTCAGGATAAGTGAGTCAAGCCGATCATATACTTGCTTATCAGAGAGAATGCATCCAAATTGGGCGAGCATATCCATGCAAAAATCCTTGAGATACGCATACGACCATCCACCGCAGAGACTTGAATATGCCTGTAAGTATCCAAACCCAGGGAGTGGCCTGACTTCTATTGAGGGGTTGTAGGCAAAGGTGTCAGTGGGAATGGAAAGCTGCCCACTGGTTCCGATATTGATGACCCCAAACTTGGAAAATCCGATTGCCCCAATAATGCTCGCCTGATTATCTCCGATGGGAGAACACACTTGTACATCCTCAGCAAGTTTGAATCTTTTGCACAAAGGTGACGATACTGTAGCTATAGGGATACCGGATGGAGCAACTTCAGAAAAAAGATGGGAATCCAACCCAAGACTTTCAAGCTGTGCTCGGTTCCAGCGGTGATTGATGATATCAAACACGCCAAAACTTGCAGCCATAGTCTCATCCATGCGGTAATCATTGCAAAGTTTTCCCATAATGTAGGAAGTGATTGAGCATACCTTGCACCTCGAAACATCCAACCTCGACTCTTTGAGGATTCCTAGAAGGGTATTGGATCCATAGCCTACATGGATTGCACATCCATTGTTGGCAGAATATGCCTCAGAGGATTCGACCAAAGCATATCGAGAATCTCTCCAGGTTATGAAGTTGGTCACCGGCTGGTTCTCTTGATCAAGCAGCATTACCCCATGCATTTGACCGGTAATGGTTATCAGCTCGACCGAACTGAAACTCTCTTTCATCTGGTCTAGCAAAGAAACAACCAATTCCCAGGTTTGAATTGGATCCTGCTCATGATGTGTTTTTGGGAGATTCTGTACTGTGGCGGTATTGTTCACAGATTTCGTGGCAACTGTGTTGAATTTCTCTAGATCAAATACGAGTACACAAATTTTTGATGTACCAATATCAATACCGATTGCGTGTTTCATTGCGTAGTTCCCATTATTGTAAGCGAAGCGTGGACATTGTCATTTTCAGCTTATCATCGCATACGTTTTGTACACATACCACACATTCGGAGCACAGAATATCTGGTCCGGAATTGTACGCCAATTCCGGACCAGGGTAGCGACTCAATGCTCAAGCTTTTCCAGCACTGCCGAATACCTGCATACGTTCCTCAATGGTTTTTTGATATGCATCCATCATGTTCCACACCAAGTTCGACATATCAGTATAATGACCATCCAGCTCTTTCATCTTCTTATCCAAGCTGTTGAAAACGGCTACACTTGCACCGGTATAGAAGTTGATCTTGCAAATGCCAAGTGAGGCTGCTTTCCTGAAATCGTCATCAGAGATCCCTGAACCACCATGCAAAACCAACGGAACAGAAGTGATGGAAGCTATCTCCTTCAGCAAATCGAATTGGAGATTGGGTTCCCCTTTATAGAATCCATGGACATTGCCGATTGAAACTGCCAATGCATCGACATCGGTAGCATCTACAAATGGCTTTACGGTTGAGACGTCTGTGTAAAGGCCAGCATCAGTCCCATCGACATCCTCTGTCCCCTCGAGGCCTCCGATTACTCCGAGCTCACCCTCAAGAGAAACCCCAACATGATGAAGCATTCTTGCATATCCTTTGGTAAGGCGGATGTTCTCTTCATAACTATGCGCTGTGGCATCAAACATGATGGAACTAAATCCACACCGAAGTGCCGTCATAATTCCCTTCTCAGTGGTGCCATGATCGAGATTTATTACGATGGGAACCGATGCTTCCTTTGCCCCGTGCACGATAGCGGGGTAGAAATTCATGATATCGACATCCTTAAATGACACTTCGGCGACATTGATGATGAGTGGTGAACGCTGTGCCTCTGCTGCCCTCAATAGGGGTGAAAGACAAAGAGGGTTGGTGATATTGAATGCCCCAACGGCGTATTTTCCCTTCTTGGCTTCTGTCAGGACCTGTTTCAGTGTAACTAGCATATTATGACTCCTTACTTCGTAATAGATTTTCTACCTCTTTCGCAGAATGAATGTGGCCAGAGGCTCCGAGATGGGAAGCATTGATGGCGGCAGCAGCGTGAGCAAAGCGTGCACAATCTTCGATGGCTTTGCCGGCAAGCAATCCGTAGCAAAATGCTGCGACGAAGGTATCCCCGCAACCGGTGGTATCCACTACCTTGGTCCCGGATGTGGGTGGAATCATGGTTTCTTGCTCAGATGTTGCAAGATAACAGCCTTTGCCCCCCATTTTGATTACGATATTGGTCGCTCCGTATGAGCGAAAAATCTGACACATCCTCTTGGGATCAACTTCTCCTGTCAGATCACACGCTTCCTCAAAGCTCGGCATGAGGTAGTCGATCAGGGGAAAGTACTTTCCGATGTATTGAAACCCTTCGCGTAGGGTGTCGCAGGTCATATCTGCAACTGTTATCGCTCCTGCTTCTCTGGCTGCTTTCAGTAAAAGTCCTACGCCTTCATGATCAAAACGAGGCATAACGAAAAAGCTTCCAATAGAAAGGAGCTTGCATGATTTCACCGCTTCAATGGCTGAAAGGGGAGGAACGTACTCAGCACCACAACCCCGGTCAAACATGAAATTCCGTGAGCCGTCATCACTGACGAGCACAATGGAAGTAACGGTGTTGCCGGTTTCCATCGTGTCGACAAGCTCGGTTATCACGCCACGATTTTCAAGCAGATGTTTGAGTTGTACACCTTTCCAGTCATTGCCGATGTAGGTGATCAAGCCGGTACGCAGTCCCAGATTTGAAGCTGTTACCGCTTGATTGGATGCATCTCCCCCCGAATGGAGGGTAATGCTCTGCACTGCAGTACTATCAACGTTGAAGACCTCAGGGCTGACATTGCCCGATACCACGATATCAAGACACGCCACCCCCGCACTTATCATATCGTACATAGCGTCTATTTAACCTTCACTCGTTGGCGATAGATATCGATGATGACCGCTACAATTATGACGATGCCCTTGATTACCTGCTGCCAGAAATAGGGCACGCCAATGATGATCAAGCCGTTGTTGAGAACCGAGATGATCAGCGCACCAACCAGTGTTCCTCCGACCCCTCCGATACCACCATTGAAACTGGTTCCACCCAGAATGACGGCGGCTATAGCATCCAACTCATAGGAAACACCAAGCAGTCCGCTGGCGCTATAGAGCCTTGCGCCCATGACCACTCCGGCGAGACCGCTGAACAAGCCACTGAGTCCATGCACGATGAGGATGATGGCGGTAACAGAGATACCAGAGAAAATCGCTGCTTTCTCGTTGCCTCCAACCGCATAGATTCTTGTTCCTATGACAGTTCTCCGAAGGAATACCCAGGACATACCGATAATGATCAGTGCAAAAAAGACCTGCCATGGGACTATTCCCAGGTTATTGTTTCCCACCCAAGCAAAATTCAGATCGTTATTGATGACGGTAGTTCCATCAGCCAGAAGATAGGCGGCTCCACGTAGAGATGTCATCATTCCCAGCGTTGCTATAAATGGAGGCATTTTGAAGAACGAGATTAGGAACCCGTTTAAGAGCCCAGCTGCGATTCCTGCAATCAGAGCAATAGGAACTGCAAGGTAGGCAAAAGGGGTAAGTGAGACTTTCAAAGCCACAACGGCAGAGACTGCGAGGATGGATCCGACAGAGAGATCGATACCACCTGTAAGGATTACCATAGTCATGCCGGATGCTATGATGATATTGACGGCAGACTGTCTGAAAATATTGGTGATGTTATTTACTGACAAGAACTTGGGTTCCAATACAGCAAACATGATACAGAACAGGATGAGTACCGGTAAGACTCCGAACTTCTGCAAATCCAGTTTATTCCTCGATTTCTTATTCATCATTGTCATTGTGTAATTCCTTATCTTGAATGTGTATCGTTGTCAGCAAATACGTAATCTGGTTTTTTGACACCGGTTGCATATTGCATAACATGGTCTTGAGTTATTTGGTCTTTCTCCTTAATTTCTCCAACAATCGAACCATCGCGGATAACCAAGACCCGGCTCGCCAACCAGATGACTTCAGGCAACTCGCTTGAAATGAATATTACCGATGTCTTTCCATCAGCCACCAAGTCAAAGATTATCTTGTATATTTCACTCTTGGCTCCGACATCCACCCCTCGAGTAGGCTCATCAAGAATGAGTACCTCGGGTTTGATCGAGAGCCAACGTGACAAGAGAAGCTTTTGTTGGTTGCCTCCTGAAAGAGACAATGCTTTCACTTGCGGAGAAGCAAGACGAATCTGTATTGACTTGATGAACTGCTTTGCGAAGTTCTCTGTAGTATCCTTATGCAGGAATCCATGATTGGAAATCTGATGCAGCACGTTGAAGCTTATGTTGTCTGCCGCAGACATCTCCAGGAACAAGCCGGACCCCTTCCTATCTTCGGACAAGAAGCCTATCTGGTTTCTCATCGCATCAATGGGGTTGGTAACATCCAACTTTTCCCCTTTCTTATAGAATTCTCCTGTACTACGGTTGTCTATCCCGAAGAGCATTTGTGCAATTTCAGTTCTTCCTGCTCCGACAAGTCCGGTCAAAGCAAGGATCTCTCCCTTGTATAGGTCGAATGATACATCCTTGATAAGTTTTCCATCGGAAAGATTGCGTACGGAGTACACAATTTCGTCTGATGTAGTATTATGCGCCTCCCCATAGAAGTCGGAGAGTGTTCTTCCTACCATATGCCGGACAATGTCATTCTCGTTGATTTCCTGCTTATCCAATGTGGCAACAAGCGCACCGTCCCTAAGGATGGCGACTCGGTCAGAAATCTCCACCACCTCTTTCAAGCGATGGCTTATGAAAATGATGGAAATCTTTTTCTGCTTCAACCGCTTGATTAAATTGAACAACGATTCCATTTCGTGTTGGCTCAGGGATGCCGTAGGCTCATCCATGATCAAGATACGACTATTCTGGCCAACGGCCTTTGCTATCTCCATCACCTGTTGTTCTGCAATACTGAACTCCCTGGGATATTGATCCGCCCGGAATGGGGCTTCCACCATATCGAGAACTTTTTTGCTTTCATCCATGAGCTTTTTGCGATCTATGAAAAAGCCATGCTTCAAGGGTTCTCTCCCCATGAAGAGGTTCTCAGCCACGGTGATGTCCGGTGCAACAGACAACTCTTGGTGTATGAGACTGATTCCCAGATTGAGAGCATCTCTTGGGGCTTTGATATCTACTGCTTGCCCGTTGAGTATGATCTCTCCAGAGTCACTGGTGTAAACACCGGCAAGAATTTTCATCAAGGTGCTTTTACCTGCACCATTCTCCCCGACTACTGATAGCAGCTCTCCCTCATTGAGGTGAATCGAAACATCGTCCAAAGCTTTGCATCCAGGAAATCTTTTTGAGATGTTGCGTACTTCAAGTATGATCCCCACAGTCAACACTCCTTACTTGCAACTAGGTCGATTATGAAAAGGAGAGACATGCCGGATGAGCCGGCATGCTCTCTTAGTGTGAAGCCAAGTCTTCCCAATTACCAAGGAGTATAAGTATTCATGTTATCCTTAGTGATAAGGGTAACTGGATACAGAATCTCTTCGCCAGCAGGAGGATTGCCCTTCATGATCTCAAATCCGAGTCTTGTTGCTTCCATTGCCATCTTCCGTGGCGTCTGGGCAGGAGTTGCTGCAAAAATTGAATCGGGCTTCTTCATTTCGGTGATTCCATCGGCAGAACCGTCAACACCTACGACAAACATCTCATTCTGGCGTCCTGCCTGCTTGATGGCAAGAATAGCACCAATGGCGGAAGGATCATTGATTGCGAAGACAGCATCGATATCGCTGTATGCGGTCAGGATGTTGGACATGAGGTCAAGGCTGACATCTCTCTGGCCTTTACCATTCTGGTCTTCGGAAAGAATCTTGATATCAGGATACTTTGCGAAAATCTCTTTTGCACCACCAACACGGCCGAACACTGCGGACACCGGGTCACCAGTGAGGATGACCACATTGCCCTTGCCATTGAGTCTGTCAGCAATATACTGACCAGCTTGGCGTCCTGCCTGCCAGTTGTCAGACTGAATGACGAAATCAGCACCAACTGCGCCGACATCAGCAGCAACGACGACAACACCAGCTTCCTTTGCACGCTTTACAGCGGGGCCAATGCCTTCATGGTTTACTGCATTAAGAACAATCAAATCCACGCCAGCAGAAATCAGGTCATCAATTTGGGTTGTCTGCTTTCCAAGGTCATTATCGCCGGAAAGTGAGATTACCTGGCAATCAGGATTGATTTCTTTCGCTGCTTGTTCGACACCCTTTACCATCTCCACAAAGAATGGATTGGCCAAAGTCTGCATCGTCACACCAACCTTTTTGAGAGTCACTTCGCCGCTTTCTTCTTTGGTTCCATTTGCCATGAGCCCTGTGGAAACCAAGGCAACCAGCATCAGAACTACCAACGCCTTTTTCATCATACTTTGTTCCTCCAATTTTTTTATGGACCAAACTGGTCCATTTGCTCCTTGTTTATAAATATATTGTAAACATTGAATTTTTATTTTGTCAAATTTATTAATATAAAATTTACAAGTAAATTTACAATAGATTACCTATTTTGCTTTATTATTTACAGCTGTTCTTACTACTTCTGAAAGGAAAGAATCTGTCAGGCCATAGAACTCCATGAGTGCATCTGCATTTCCCGATTGCCCAAAGGTATCCTGGCTTCCCACTCGGTAGACCGCGACTGGATAGGGGGACGAGGTAACAGCCTCTGCTACAGCACTTCCCAATCCACCAATAATGTTATGTTCTTCTGCTGTAACAAGTACTCCAGTTTCCTTGGCAGCAGTTACAACAGCTTCTGTATCCAATGGTTTGATGGTATGCATATTGAGGACACGCACAGAAATCCCTTCTTTCTCCAAAGTGGCAGCTGCTTTGAGTGCAGCCTGAACCAGCATGCCTACGGCAATAATCGTAACATCCTTGCCTTCTTTCATCAGTACGGCCTTGCCGAGTCGAAATTCATACCCTTTTTTGTCGGTTACAATCTCAAGGGCTGCACGACCCAAGCGCAGATAGCATGGACCTTTGTATTCTGCAATTGCTTTCACGGCTGCTCTGGTCTCGTTACCATCGCAGGGGTGAACTATCGTCATTCCTGGAATGGTTCTCATGATACCAATATCTTCTAGACACTGGTGCGTCGCACCATCTTCGCCAACAGACAACCCGGCGTGTGTCCCAACAACTTTGACATTCAGGTTTGGGTACGCCAAAGTGTTCCGGATCTGTTCAAAGCAACGGCCTGCAGTGAACATTGCAAAGCTATGTACAAAAGGTATATATCCCAATGTTGAGAGTCCAGCAGCAATGCCAACCATATTGGCTTCTGCAATACCTACGTTTACAAAACGTCCAGGGTATTGTTTTCCAAAATCGCAGGACATGGTACATGTAGATACGTCTGCGTCCAATGCAACGATAGATGTTTGTGCACCTAATTCAGCCAAAGCTTGCCCATATGCATGGCGTGTGGCGATTTTCTCAGCCATGGATTGCCTCCAATTTTGTTCTTTGTTCCTTCAATTCAGCGAATGCCAAGTCAAACAGTTCATCTGACGGTGTTTTCCCGTGCCATGCAGATTTGCCTTCCATGAAGGAAACACCTTTCCCTTTTACAGTGTTGGCAATAATAATGGTCGGTTTTCCTATACAGATTGCAGCTGCATCAATGGCATCAGCAATCTCTTGTATTGAATGTCCGTCTATGGTTATGACATTGAAACCAAATCCTGCAAACTTATCTTGTGGTGGGCCCGAGTTTTGTACTTCCGCCACTGTCCCGTCCAATTGCACTTTGTTGTAATCCAAAATGGCAACCAGATTATCGAGAGAAGCGGCTGCTGCAAACATTGCGGCTTCCCAAATTTGCCCTTCCTGTATCTCTCCATCTCCAAGAATGGCGAAGACACGAAACTTCTTATGAGCCATCTTTGCACCTAAAGCCATTCCCACGGCAACAGAGAATCCTTGGCCCAGAGATCCTGTAGACATGTCAACCCCAGCCACATAATTCATCTCAGCATGACCGGATAGATGTCCACCGATTTTCCTGAATTGTTTTAGTCTATCGATTGGGAAGAATCCTCTTTTGGCAAGTGTCGGATACAATGCAACGGTTGCATGGCCTTTGGACATGACCAGTCTGTCCCTATCCTCCCAGTCAGGTCGACCAGGATCGATGTTCATTTTTTCGAAGTATAGCGTAGCCATTATTTCTGAAAGAGAGAATGCGCCACCGATATGCCCGGATTTTGCCTCCCTCACCATCTCGAGACCTAAGATCCTTAAATCTTGGGCGATCAGTTGCAGCTCACTCGTTCGCTCTGAGTCCATGTATGTCCCCCATGTGCAAATTTGGAAAAGATGTCTACAAAAACATACACCAGATGTAAATTAGATGTCAAATAAAAGTTTACAATTATTGAGTTATTTTTTTTACCTATTATTGCAAAAGTCAAAGGAAAGGACTATTATCCGAGTCGGAGATGTATTGATGGGAAAGAACAACATATATTCAGAGATTTACCTTGAGTTGCTAGAGCAGTTGCAAAACCCAATTTACAAAGTTGGAGATGAAATTCCTTCTGCTTCCAAGTTGGCGGAAAAATTTTCTGTATCCCGTCCTACCGTGCATAAAGCGCTGAAGAAACTACAGGATGAGGGAGTCATTGAGAGTCGTGTTGGATCGGGGACCTTTTTGCTTAAGAAGCCAGAAGTAGAGGACCGGATTCCTTTGTTTGGTTTGATTTTCCCGTTGTTGCGCATGGAAGGGTTCTTTGGAAATGTAGCGCAAGCGATTGCCGAGTATTCGAAGAAGTTCAACTTCAATCTGATTTTCGGCGGCCAAGTACCGCAAGGTTCAATTGACCTTTACAGTTTGGAGCACATGACTGACTACTATATAGAGCAACACGTTGACGGTGTTTTTATTGCCCCTGTTGAACTCGCCGATGACAGCAAAGCTAAGAATGAGTTGATCTTCAAAAAACTGGCTGCTGCGCATATTCCTGTGGTCATTATCGACTGTGCTCCAGCTGTGTTTCCTGAGAACCAAGATTGTGATGTCGTTTCGATTGATAATTTTCGTGCAGGTTATATGCTTGCTGATTACATGCTGCAAAATGGATCCAAACGAATCGATTTTTGTACCATGCCGAATTTTGGTCAGGCCGTAAGGCTTCGATGGAAAGGAATTCAAAGTGCACTTCTCGACTATGAGATTATGCCCGAAAAGAGCTGGTTCCATGTGCTGACGGAAGAAGAGAAATTGGGTGCTAAACTGAAGAGCAGTGGTGCAGTTAACATCATTGGTTCCAATGATTATGTAGCCGCACGAGTGATGAGGGCATTGCAGAGAAGATCTTTTTCGATTCCAAGAGATTTTCGGGTAGCTGGCTTTGATGGATCCAAATTGGCCGAAGATATTTTCCCCTCTCTGACCACTATTGTGCAGCCTTGTGATGAGATTGCTGTTTTGGCTATTCAAACCATGTTTGATAGAATACAACTTCCAGAGAAACCGATAAGCCATGTGATGGCAAACATTGCTTTGAGAATTGGCGGTTCCACATAACATTGTAGAATCCTAGATAAACCCAAACTCCTGGTAGCTATAGAGATTCAGGCCGAACATCTCGGTGCAGAAGCGCTTGCCGGTTCTTGTCTTGAAGATGGTGTTCATGGTGTTCTGGATTGAATCCCTTGGCACACTTTTCTCTTGAAGATTCACCAGGAAGTCGCTCTCCACCAGGATCTGATAGTCTTGCCCTTGGATGTTGGAGTACGTGTGGTGGTGTCCTACCAGGAATTCCACTCTCTGAATTACCTCTTCTTCAAAGCCAAGGTGCTTGAGCATCTTTCTGGCTTCTGGAGGTCCTTCTTTCTCCTGCAGGTCTCCCGAGCTCTTGCCCTCATATTTAGCTTCACAAATCTTGATGCCGATGTCATGGACAATGGCTGCGGCTTCAAGGATGAACTGGGTCTTTTCGTCCAAGCCTTCAAGCAAGCCGATGGCTTGGGCATAACCGTGCACTTTGACCAAATGGGCAATTCTTCGTGCATCAGGGGCGTCAAAGGCAATCATGGCATCCAACAATGAGGCGAGCATACGGTTTGGCTGCATAGGGGTGGTCTCCTTATCTCCAATCAACCATGGAATGGAGAATAACGCAAGCCAAACTGTGGTGATCTGTTTGTGTTTCAAGCATTACAGGTCTCGAAGAACTTGTTCAAGACAACGGTTTGTTTCAAGTATTATGTTTGCACTTTGCTGACCATGGTTATCACCTTTGTAATCATTGAAATTTGAAAATGTGAAGAGAATGAAGATACATTGAGGAAACTCTCTATGCGTGGTAAGCAATGATAGAAGCATTGTAATCCATATTTTTATGATTAATTCTTGCATAGATCACGCAAGAGACATAAAATGGTTAACATATGATGTTTACTGAAATATTGACATGGTGGGATGAATGATTATATATTTCAAAACGAAGAAATTGCAGAAACAATGCTCTGAATCAAAGAGTATGAGTAAGGAATTTGGAGCGTTCCTCAGTGCAAAGTTAAAGCAGCGTCTTATGGAATTGCAGGCAGCCAACACACTGAGGGATGTTTCTCATCTCCCTCCGCCGAGGTGTCATGAACTTGTAAATCAAGGTGGAGTATTCTCGGTTGGTCTCATATATCCAATGCGTTTGCTCTTCATCCCTGCACATGATCCGTTTCCTACGCTGAGTGATGGTGGCATCGACCAATCCCTCGTAACGGAAATAACGATACTTGCAATCGAAGATACCCATGATAAGAAAAACCAAAGGAGAAGCATGCAATGAACGGCAATAAGAATGCAGATCGTAAGTACGCCTATACCCCAGACTATGCTGTGGCTCCTGGTGAAACGTTGGCTGAAGTTCTTGAAAGCTTGTCCATGACACAGAAAGAGTGTGCAAAACGCTGTGGCCTGACTGAACAGACGATCGTGCGGATCATCAAAGGAGATCAACCGATCAGCTATGAAACGGCTGATAGGCTGGAAATGGTTACAGGGGTTCCAGCAAGCATGTGGAACGCGCTCGAACTTCAATACCAGACGCAGAACAGGAAGATTCAACAGAAACAAGCGTATGAAGCGAGCCTTTCTTGGTTGGATGGTATTCCTACCAAAGACCTCATCAAGCGGGGAGTTTTGGACGCTTCGCAGTCAAAGGCAGACATGGTTGGCGAAGCCTTGCGTTTCTATGGTGTTGCCAACGTCGATGCGTGGAAGGATGTCTGGGAAGCTCCAAACGTAGCAGCGCGGCGTTCAGATTGCTTTGAAACGAACATCGGCGCTGCTTCAGCATGGATCAGATTAGGGGAGGTGCAGGCTCAAGACATTGCGTGCGCTCCCTATCAGGCTGGCCGTTTCAAGGCAGCATTGATGGAGATTCGTCGCTTGACCGTCAGAGATCCTGCTTCGTTTTTGCCGAAGATGCGAAGTATCTGTGCTTCGTGTGGCGTTGCACTCGTCATGGTTCCGGAACTCAAGAACGTGCCATGGAATGGTGCCTCCAAGTGGTTATCCCCTTCCAAGGCAATGATTCTGGTGAGCCTGCGTGGCAAAGCTGAAGACATTTTCTGGTTTTCATTCTTTCATGAGGTATACCACATACTCCATGGAGAGAAGAAACGACTCTATATAGCCGAAGAGAGAAGCAGTGACGAAGAGGAGCAGAAAGCAGATGCCTTTGCTGCCCAGATTCTGATTCCGAAAGAATGGAACGAAGCAATTTCCCGGATACGTACAAAAGAGGAAGTTGTGTCGATAGCGAAACAGCTCTCCATCAGCCCGGGGATTGTCGCCGGCAGATACCGCCATCTTACCGGTAGATGGTCCTATTTCAAGGATCTCACCAGATCCTATTGCTGGGATGAGAGCATTGGGAAAACAAAGGTGGAGTCATAAGCCTAGGTATGCTGCATACGATGGTATCCAATCAATTGTGTTTGCTGCCTTGGGCGAGTATCTGGCATTAGTTGTATATTTATACCGAAAAAGGAATGTAAAGAAAGGATAGAATAATTTTATGACAAAAAGAAAGGAGAGAAGTCTTCTGACCTCTCTCCCTTTCTTGTCTGGCTAGATTACCCTTGGATCAACATCCTGTGAGTAGTCGATATCAGCAAACCCAAAACCATGGATCTGCTCGTACTCCTCCTGGACGCCTGCCAGGTCTCCACCCTTGAGGATCTCTCCCTCACGTTGGAGAGCCCAGCGCTTCTCTACCTCGCTCTGGACCTCATCAAGCATCTCCCAGTCATCCACACGTATCCTACCTTGCTCGTCAGTAAGTATCTGTTCGGTGTTGGCGTAGAGCAGGGTGGTGAAGAGACGGTAAATCTGCTGGGTACAGTGCTCGTGCAGGCCCCGTTCCTTCATGACTTCATAGAGAAGCGCCATGTAGAGGGGGACTACAGGAATCACTGCACTGGCTCTGGTGACCAGCGCCTTGTTCACCGACACAAAGGCCTTGCCTTGGATGGATTCGAGTTTTTGCGTTAAGTTTGCTGCAGTTCGTTCCAGGTCTTCCTTCGCCTTGCCGATCGTGCCTTCCCGGTAGACCGGGTAAGTGATCTTCGGACCGATGTATGAGTAGGCAACCGTCATGGCATTGGGCGCAAGCAAGTTTCTTTCCATGAGGTAGTCAACCCACAGCGACCAGTCTTCGCCTCCCATCACTTTTACCGTTTCTTGGACCTGCTCATTAGTTGCAGGCTCGATCGTGGCGGTCTTGACGACATCACTGTCGAGATCCACCGAAAGGGCAGTGAACGCAGGACCTATCGGCTTGAGGACCGAGCGGTACGTCTGGCCTGTCACCGGATCGTTGCGGAGCGGACTCGCAAGGCTGTAGACAACCAAGTCCACCTGGCCAAGCTCCTTGGCGATGAGATCGGCTGTCTTTTCTTTGACCTCATTGCTGAACGCATCCCCGAATACGGAGAAGGCCTTCAGTCCCGCTTCCGTGGCTTTCTTTTCGAAGGCCATCGTGTTGTACCAGCCGGGGGTGGCTGTCTTGTTCTCGGTCGGCTCGCGCTCAAAGGAGACGTTGATCGTTGCCGCCTTGGCAGCGAAGGCCGCAAAGATACGTGAAGAGAGCCCATACCCGGTGCTGCCGCCGAGTACCAGCACGCGTTTGGGCAGACTCAGGTTGTCAGCAGCAGGGTAGGCCGGGTTTGACGCATCATGTGCATGCTTTTGCACCCAAGCGATCTGGTCCTCGACATACCGCCTGCACCCAATGGGGTGGGCGGTGAGGGAAACATTGCGCAGCACCTTTTTCGTAATAATCACACTAGGCCTCTTTCTTGTTGTTGCTGACGATGCACATCCAGCTTGCCTCGGCAGCCTTCTGTCCATCGATGAGAATGGTGCCGCTCTGGCGGACCATCGTTTGTGATACCCTCACATTGTGCACCTCAATGCGTGCGGTGTCACCAGGGCGCACCTGGGTCCTGAACTTGGCTTTCTCAATGGTTGCCAGGACGAAGAAGGCACCGTGGGGCAGGATGCCTGCCTGTACCAGGCCGGCTCCTCCGCACTGCGCCATGGTCTCGACCAGGATGACGCCCGGGACAACCGGGTAGTCGGGAAAGTGGCCGGCAAAGAAGAAATGGTCGGAAGTGAAGACCCGGCTGGCGACCGTATGTTGGTCGTCAACTTCAAGCAGCTCGTCGAGGAAGATGAACGGATCACGGTGGGGAATGAGTTCACAGGGTTTTTCAAACATCAGAACGCTCCTTACGCTGGATTATAGGCTTTGAATACAAGCACACCGTTATGCCCACCAAAGCCAAGGGAATTACTCATGGCATAGCGAATTGTACCCCCTTTGCCCTGGTTGGGTACATAGTCAAGATCACACTCACTGTCGAGATTTGTCAAGTTGAGCGTGCAAGGATAGTACTGGTCACGGATGGCCAACAGGCAGACGATCGCTTCCAAAGCTCCCGCTGCGGCGATGAGGTGGCTGGTCATCGACTTGGTGGAGGAGACCTTCAGCTTGTACGCATGCTCACCGAACACGCGCTTGATGGCCTTCGTCTCCATCGAATCGTTGGCTGCGGTACTGGTACCGTGTGCATTGATGTAGTCGACTTCCTCAAGCTTGGCCCCTGCCATAGCCAGAGCTCCTTGCATGGCGCGGGCTGCTCCCTCGCCGTCAGGATTCGGGGCAGTGAGGTGGTAGGCATCACAGGTCATGCTGTAGCCCGCAATCTCCCCAAGGATGGTTGCCCCACGCTTCTTGGCATGGGAGAGCGATTCGAGCACAAGCATTCCTGCACCCTCACCCATGACAAACCCATCACGTTCCTTGTCGAAGGGACGGCTGGCGATTTGGGGAGTATCGTTGTAGCGGGTGGCAAGCGCCTGAAGGCGGCAGAAGCCAGCCACGCTGAGCTTGGTGATGGCAGCTTCGGTACCACCGGTCAGTGCAACATCGACTTGGCCGAAACGGATGGCGTTGAAGGCATCGCCAATTGCATCGGTACCCGAAGCACAGGCCGTGACCGTGGTATGACAGGGGCCTTGCATCCCGAAGTGGATGGCAATGTTTCCTGCAGCCTCGTTGCTGATAAGCTTGGGGATGGTGAGTGGGGCCACAGCATGCGGTCCACGCTCATATAGCTTGAAGAGATTCTCCTCCACCACCTCAAAGCCGCCGATCCCGTTGCCCAGGTAGACACCACTGCGGTAGGGGTCATAGGCACCGGTCTCAAGCTTTGCCTGGTTCATCGCCTGCACTGCAGCATGCACTGCAAACTTGGTGAAGTCGGCCATGCCACGGGTTTCCTTGCGGTCCAAAAGGTCGGAAGGATCGAAATCCCTCACTTCACCGGCAATCTTGGCAGGGTAGTCGGTCGTGTCGAATTTGGTGATGGGCCCGATTCCCGAAACACCTTCCTTGATATGGTTCCAGAACTGCTCGACGCTGGTTCCCAAGGGGTTCACCGTCCCCATTCCTGTTACTACGACGCGTTCAAGTTCACTCATCTCTCTCTCCCTTACATGGACATCCCGCCATCAACAGCCAGAACCTGGCCGGTGATGTAGGAAGCATTCTCTGATGCGAGGAAGGCCACACTTCTGGCCACCTCTTCTGCGTTGCCGATGCGACCAAGGGGAATCTGGGTCTTGATCTGCTCCTTGGTCTGCTCTCCCAGCACATCGGTCATGGACGTGCTGATGAAGCCGGGGGCAACCACATTCACCCGTACCGAACGGGACGCAAGCTCACGGGCAAGACTCTTGGAGAAGCCGATGATGCCGGCCTTGCTGGCCGCATAGTTGGTCTGCCCCCCGTTGCCCATGATGCCCACCACACTGCTGATATTGATGATCGAGCCCTTTCTCTGGTTCGCCATCAGGCGGCTGAGACGGCGGCAGGTGAGGAAGACCGACGTAAGGTTGACTGCCAACACCTCATCCCACGCCTCATCCTTCATGCGCATGATCAGGCCGTCGCGGGTGATGCCGGCATTGTTCACCAGGACATCGATATGCTTCGCTTCAGCGATCACTGCTTCGAGTGCGGCTTCGACCTGGCCTCGGTCGGCCATATCACAGCTCACGTGGTGAGCCACATCACGTTCCAGCTCCTCTGCCTTGCTTCTGGAGAGGTACCAGACTTCCATCCCTTGGCTGAGCAGTTCCCGGATGATCGCAAGGCCGATTCCTCTCGAACCGCCGGTAACCAATGCATGCATACGTTCACTCATAGTATCATTTCCTTTGCAAACTCTTGTATTGCTGATTCGGTGCCCAAACTCCTGCAAACAAGGTCAAGGCCACTGTTCTTGCACAGTCCAGTCAGGACTGTCCCGTATCCCACCTCTGCAATGGAGAGTGGGTTTGAAGCTGAGAGCTTCTTTACGTTTGCGAGCACTGCTGTCCAGCGGACCGGACAGGCCAGCTGGCGGGCAAGGTGCCCGCGGGCATCCTCTTTCGTGGTGATGACGGACCCGTCCACACTGCTGATCACCAGCTCCTTCGGATCGGAGAATGTCTGCGTCTCAAGGAAGGCCAGGAACGATTCGGTCGCCTCCTCCATGAAAGGGGTGTGGAAGGGACCGCTGACCTTCAGGGGAATGACACGCTTGGCACCCATTTCCATCAGAACCGGCTTGAGAAGGGTGATGGAAGCGGCAAGGCCTGCGACCACAACTTGGGCCGGGCCGTTGTCATTGGAAGGGTAGACCCCCTTAAGCTTGGATGCATGTATAGCCTCATTCACCTGGGAAAATCCAAGGCCGATGATGGCCGCCATACCCAATTCACCCTGCGTTTTCGTGGCCTTCTCTGACATTTCGTCCATCAAGGCGGCGCGTTTCTCTATGATGGAGAAGAGGGTGAAGTCATCAAGGATGCCTCCTCCTGCATATGCAGCGAGTTCGCCGAGGCTGAAGCCGCTGTGAGCCTTGAAGGTACAGTTTGCTTCCCTGAGCCTTAGGTAGGCACTGCGGCTTGCCAGGGTGATGGCAAGCTGGGCATTGCGTGTCTGTTTCAGATCGTCTTCACCGGCGGTGCTGAGCAGCGCATACAGGTCTGTGTGCGCTGCCTCGCTTGCCAGGGAGAAAAGCTCCTTGACCTGCTTGCTTGCCTGATGAAGATCGAGGGCCATGCCAGGGCTCTGGGAGCCTTGGCCGGGATAAAGCGCTAGGATTGGTGCCATGTCAATAATGTTCCTCCGTAGGTGAGCCCAGCGCCAAAGCCGACGAGCAGAACGCTCTGTCCCTCTTTGAGCAGGCCCTTGTGCTGCATCTCCGAAAGGGCGAGCGGTATGGATGCAGCGCTTGTGTTTGCATACCGTTCGATGTTCAGGTAGAACCGATCCTGGTCAATGCCATAGCGTTTGGCACAGGCAGCGATGATACGCTGGTTTGCCTGGTGCGGGACGATCCAGTCGAGTTCTGTGAGCTTGAGGTTGTTGCGTTCTGCCAAGGTGATGATCGTCTCCCCTATGGTCCGTACGGCAAAGGAGTAGACCGATCTTCCGTCCATGGTGATGTGCCTGCTCTTGGGATCGATGGTAAGAGAGGCGGAGCCTGCCGCCTCAGCCTTGAGCAGGCTGTCTTGGATGCCGATGCCTTCCTCGTTTGCCTCAAGCAGGACACACCCAGCCCCATCTCCAAAGAGGACACACGTATTGCGGTCTTCCCAATTGATGACATCGCTGAGTTTCTCTGCACCCACCACCAGTGCATTTTTCATGGTGCCGACAGCTATCAGGGCACGGGCTGTCTCCAGGGCGTAGATGAAGCCGGTGCACCCGGCGCTTACATCAAGGGCAGGGCCCTTGCTTCCCAGCCGTTCTGCAAGCAGGCAGGCTGTGGAAGGGAAGCCCGGGAAATCGGGGGTTGCCGTGGCAACGACGATGCCGTCGATCTCAGTTGCTTTTCTTCCGCTTCTCTTGAAAAGGTCTTCGATGGCCTTGTAGGCGAGGTCGCTGGTAAGCTCCCCCTTCTCTGCGATGTGACGTTCGGCAATGCCGGTATGGCTCTTGATCCACTCGTCATTGGTATCGACAAGTTCTGCCATCTCGTCATTGGTGATCACTTTGGAGGGGGCATATGCTCCCACAGCGGTGATCTGTATGGAATGTGGAGGCTTCACAGTCTCCCTCCTTGGGTTCTTCAGATAGGTATACTATTATTACAATTTAGAAATATTTGTCAATATTGACATGAAAAGACCATACTGTTATTATTAAAACCAACTTGGATGCTACGTATTTGCATCCCATCCCCATTGCATGAGGAACACTATGGACACCTTGAACCTTGAACAGGTACTTTCCCTCTTTGACAACAGTACACTCAGCGAGCTGGAACTCTCCTGCCCCACCTATACGATCAAACTCAAGAGATCTTCTACCGAACAGATCCAAGCAAAGCCTTCGGCTCCTGTTGCAAAGGTTGCAGCAGCACCAGAGAAGCCGGCGAAAGCTGAGGAGAAGACAGAGATCATCACCAGTCCCATCGTCGGAACCTTCTACCTTACCCCGGCCCCTGATGCTCCTCCCTATGTACGGGTAGGCAGCACTGTCCAGGCAAAGGATGTGCTGTGCACCATCGAAGCCATGAAGTTGATGAACCAGCTGGAAGCAGACTATGCCTGTGAAATCGTAGAAATACTGGCTAAGCCGGAGTCGATGGTCGAGTTCGGCCAGCCGCTCTTCAAGGTAAAACGCATATGATAGGATCAATTCTCATTGCCAACCGCGGCGAGATAGCGGTACGTGTGGTCAGGGCCTGCAGGGACCTTGGCATCAGAGCGGTGGTTGCCTACTCACAGGCCGACGCCGACACCCTGGCGGTCAAACTGGCTGACGAAGCGGTCTGCATTGGACCCGCTCCCACCCAGGAGAGTTACCTCAACAGCAAGAACATCATTGTGGCAGCCTGCCTCAAGCGCTGTGATGCCATCCACCCAGGTGTTGGCTTTCTCAGTGAGAACGCTGCCTTTGCCAAGGCAGTGGAGGATGCCGGCCTCATCTTCATCGGTCCGAAGAGCGAGACCATCGCCCTGCTGGGCAACAAGGTGGAAGCCCGAAAGGCCGCTCTGGCCGCCGGCCTTCCCATTACCCCGGGCAGCAAGGAAGCGATAACCGACCTTGCCGATGGCAAACTGAATGCAAGCCAGATCGGCTACCCGATCATCCTCAAGGCCTCCAGTGGCGGAGGGGGAAGGGGCATGCGCATCGTACGCAAGGAGAGTGAGCTCGAAGCAGCGCTCGCCCTTGCCCGCAAGGAAGCCAAGCTCTTTTTCGGAGACGATGCAGTGCACATGGAGCGGTTCCTCGAACAGCCCAGGCATCTGGAAATCCAGTTGCTCAGTGATGGAAAGGGAACGGTTTTGCACCTTGGTGAGCGTGATTGTTCGGTTCAGAAGAACCATCAGAAGCTGCTCGAAGAGAGTCCTTCCCCAATCCTCAGCGAAAGCCTGAGAAGCGCGATGTGTGAAGATTCAGTCAAGCTCTTCCAGGAATTGGGCTATCGTGGGGCAGGAACTGTCGAGTATTTGGTAGAAGGTTCTTCCTACTACTTCATGGAAGTGAATGCACGATTGCAGGTGGAGCACCCGGTCAGCGAGCTGGTCAGCAGCTTTGACCTGGTCCGTGCCCAGATTGAGATTGCTCAGGGCAAGAGCCTTTCGCTCTCCCAAAAGGATGTGCAGCTCTCAGGCTATGCCCTGGAGTGCCGCATCAATGGCCTGAGTGCCGGACGGATCGAAAAGTTCGTCATGCCCAGCGGCCCCCATGTTCGTGTCGATACCTACCTCGAGACTGGTTCTGTCCTCAGCCCCTACTACGACTCGCTGATCGCCAAGATCATCATTTGGGCTCCGAGCCGTGAACAAGGGCTTTCGGTAATGCAGCGAGCCCTCGCTGAGGTGGAAATCGAGGGGGTGAAGACCAACCTTGAGGAGCAGAAGCTGTTGATTGCCAGCAGGCCGTTCACCAGCGGACGCTTTGGTACCGACCTGTATGCAAAGGTCTGCGACCAGGAGAAGAAACATGCCTGATCTCTGTCCCCATTGCCAGAAAGAGGTGGCGTTGGATGCCTATCGCATCTGCCCCGCTTGCAACCACTATTTTCCCTTGACCATAGTCCAGCGTCTAGAACTTACTGTTGATGCAGGCTCCTTTGTCGAGATGTCTGCAGAGATGCGGTCGCGAAACCCCATTTCGCTTGCAGGCTATGAGGATAAGCTCAAGGAGAACGAGAAGAAGTCCTCCCTCAATGATGCTGTGACCATCGGAAGCTGCACGATCGAGGGTGACAACGCCATCATCGCCATCATGTCCTTCGCCTTCATGGGCGGAAGCATGGGCTCGGTGGTAGGGGAGAAGATCACCCAGGCGATGATCGAGGGTGCCCTGCGCGGATGGCCGGTGGTCATCTTCACCGCAAGCGGCGGAGCCAGGATGCAGGAGGGGATTTTCTCCTTGATGCAGATGGCAAAGACTGCCAGTGCCGCCGCACTGCTTGAGGAAACGAAGACCCCGCTCTTCTTGGTGCTGACCAATCCCACCACCGGTGGGGTGACAGCTTCCTTTGCCATGCTTGGGGATGTCATTCTTGCCGAGCCTGGAGCCATCATCGGCTTTGCCGGACCCCGTGTCATCGAGGGCACCATCCGCGAGAAGCTGCCTGAAGGGTTCCAACGCTCAGAGTTCCAGCAGTCCAAGGGCTTTGTCGATGCGTTGGTAAGCCGGGACAAGCTGAAGCAGACCCTCTCCTTTTTGATCAAGACCCACACCAGAAAGGAGGCCGCCCATGGCTGATCTGAAACAATCACTCGATACCATCGAGACGGTGGTAAAAACCTCCTACACCTGTGAAGGCACTTCCAGTTGGGACTGCGTACTGCGCAGCCGCCAGCAGGGCAGGCCGGGTGCCAAGACCTTCATCGATCTGATCTGTGATTCCTTCATGGAACTCCATGGCGACCGCCTCTATGGTGATGACCCGGCCATGATCGGGGGCATCGGTATGGTGGGGGGGAGAGCCATCACCTTCATCGGCAACCGCAAGGGTGCGAACTTCAAGGAGAATGTGCTGTGCAACTACGGCATGAGCAATCCCGAGGGGTATCGCAAGGCTTTGCGTCTTGCCAAGCAGGCCGAGAAGTTCGGCCGTCCGGTTGTCTGTTTCATCGACACACCGGGCGCCTATCCAGGCCTTGGGGCTGAGGAGCGGGGCATCGGACAGGCAATTGCCGAGAACCTGAAAGTCTTCTCCACCCTCAAGACACCTGTGCTTTGCTTCATCATCGGTGAAGGCGGCAGCGGGGGAGCCTTGGGTATCGGGGTGGGGGACAAGCTGTACATGCTCGAGCATGCTGTGTATTCGGTCATCACCCCCGAAGGCTTTGCCTCCATCCTGCTGCGCGATCCGAGCAAGGCGAAGGAAGCTGCCGAGGCGATGAAGATGACCAGCCACCATCTCAAGGAGTTCTCGGTCATCCACGACATCATCCCCGAACGCAGCACCGAGCAGACCGCCCAGGCGATCAAGGAGACGATCATCCGCGATTTGGATGTGCTGTGCAACAAGCCGCTTGACAATTTGGTGCGTTACCGCCTCAAGAAGATCCGGGGCATCGGAGAGGTATCGGGGGGCAAGGAGTGGTGGCAACCACTTCTGGAAGTCTTCACCAAGACAGAGAGCCTTCGCTAGATGTGGGCAGCCTTCTTCTCCAGGTCACGCATTCCTCGGAAGAAGAAAAGGCTGGTCATCAGGGTGGAAAGGGCATCGGCAACCGGGGCGGCCCAGAGGATGCCCTGCATCCCATAGAAGTGTGCAAAGAGTAGGATTGCTGGAATCAGGAAGAGCCCTTGCCTGGATAAGGTGAGGGTGAGGGCAATCTTGCTCTTTCCGATTGCCTGGAAGAAGTTTCCTGCTATCACCTGATACCCTACCAGGGGAGTGAGCAGAAACCACCTCCTGAGGGCGTACACCCCAAGACTGAGCAACGCTGGATCCTGGTTGAACATTCCCACCATGGTGCGGGGAAAGAGCTGGGTCACCGCATACCCCACCAGGATCACGGCCGTAGCACTGAGGATGCCGAGCTTGGCAGCCTCTTTGACCCGGTCGTACTGCTTTGCCCCGAAGTTGAAACTGATAAGCGGCTGCACCCCTTGGTTGATGCCGATGACCGGCATGAAAAGTAGGGTCTGCAGGCTGTGGACAATACCCATTGCGGCAATGCCCAAGTCTCCTCCATGGAAGATGAGGGTCTTGTTGAGGATCACATTCAGGATGCTGGACATGATCTGCAAGGTGAACGGGGGAAAGCCCAGTGCTATGATCGAGCGGACCACCGACAGCCGGAAACGATGCTTGCCCAGCCTGAGCTTGACTCGGCTGCGCTTACCCAAGAAGTAAGAGAGTACCCAGATGAACGACAGGCTTTGGCTGATGATGGTAGCCAAGGCCGCCCCTGCCATGCCCCAGTCCAGGACGTAGATGAAAATCGGGTCGAGGATGATGTTGGTCCCAGCCCCGAGGAACATCGAGAGCATCGCAACTTTGGGATTTCCATCTGCACGGATGAAGTGGTTCAGCCCCATGCTGGTTACGCCAAAGACAGAACCCATCAAGATGACCCTCAAATAGCTGGAGGCGTAGGGGAGAACCTGCTCACTTGCCCCGAAGAGCCTGAGGATGGTGGGCATGAAGATTTGTCCCAGCGTAAGAAAGAGCAGGCCACCTCCGCTGAGAAGGAGAAAGGAGGTGAAGAGGACTTCCTCGGCCTCCTCATTGCGCTTTTGACCCAGGCGAATCGAAAAGAGGGTTGCCCCTCCGATGCCGAAGAGCACTCCCAAGGCAATGAGGATGATCATGATGGGGAAGGCGATGGTGATGCCTGCGATGCCGTTCGCCCCGATGGAGGGACTGTTGCCGATGAAGATGCGGTCTACGACGTTGTACAGGGCGTTTACCATCATCCCGACGATGGCAGGGATGCTGAAGCGCATCAGAAGTTTGAAAATAGGTTCGGTCCCCAAGGGGTTTGTGTGTTCAGCCATCTGTTGCATGTCAGCTCAGTTCCTTCTGTATTGAAGCCAGGTGTGCACAGAGCTGTTCGTAGGTCTCGCTTCCGAACTGCTCGATCAGGTCCAGGTTCCACTTGCGCACCCGGTTGGTAAGCTCTGCTTCCAAAGCTTTGGCGTGTTCGGTGAGGTGGATGCGGTTGCACCGTTTGTCCTTCTCATCCTGGGTTCGGGTGACATAGCCTTTGTCGATGAGCACTTTCAAAGCCCGTGCGGTTGCGGCCTTGTCGATGACCAGGGCGGTGGAGAGCTCCTCTTGTGTCTGCCCTTCGGCTTGGTAGAGGGACATCAGAAAGCCCACTTCCCCGCTGGTGAGGCTGTAGGGTTTGAGGACCTGGTTGAGGTAGCGTTGGTTGTGTCGGTGCAAAATTGCCAAGTGGCGTGCAAGACTGGTGTACATGTACACTCTATACCTCAAATTGGTTGATATGTCAACTAATAAGTACTATAGGCAGTCCTGTGGTTGTGGTATACTCATTCCATGCAAGCACAACCCACCATCGCCTTGATGTATGACTTTGACAAGACCCTTACCACCAAGGATATGCAAGAGTATACCTTCATCCCCAAACTCGGACTGAGCAGCGAGGAGTTCTGGGAGAAGGCAAACGACCAGGCACGTACGCAGGGGATGGACAGCATCCTCAGCTATCTCAAGCTCATGCTTGATGAGGCAAAACGATGCAACCAACCGATCCAGCGCAGTGATTTGGTTGAGCTCGGTCGGGACCTGGAGTTCTATCCCGGGGTGGAGGGGTGGTTCTCTGCCATCAATACGGTGGGAGAGAAGCTTGGACTTTCCATCGAGCACTACATCATCTCCTCAGGTCTCAAGGAGATCATCGAGGGTTCGGCCATCGGTTCCGTCTTCAAGCGTATCTATGCTTGTGAGTACTTCTATGATGATCAAGGAAAAGCGGTCTGGCCCAAGCTGTCGGTCAACTATACGGCCAAGACCCAATTCCTTTTTCGCATCAACAAGGGCGTGCTTGATGTCTATGATGACAAGGCACTGAATGACTACACCAAGGAGGCGAACCGCAGTGTTCCGTTTCGCAATATGATCTACATCGGGGATGGGCTGACCGATGTGCCCTGCATGAAGCTGGTCAAGGAGAATGGGGGCAAGTCAATTGCAGTCCATGCCCCCAATAGGCTTGCTGCCTGCAAGAAGCTGATGAACGAGAACAGGATCAACTTCTACGCCCTCGCCGACTACCAAAGCGAAGCTGAGCTCTTCGGTCTTGTCTCAACCATACTGGAGAACATGAGATGTGAGAACATTCTCCAGAGTTGGCATCGAAGGCAGCACAGCGAAGCGGTGCTGCTACACTCCTAGGCCTTCCTGCATCCAGTAACTGAGTGCTTCCATCCCTTTTTTGGTAGGGTGAAGGTTGTCAGCAAGCAAGCCATCACCGATGGTGATCGGGTTACGGGCAAGATCGATCAAGTGGGCTTTCGGGCCTGCCTTCACCGCATCGCGGATGATCTGGGCAAGCTCGAGCTGGGTCCAGCCGTGCATGTTCGGCTCATCCAGCGCCCGGTCGGTTCTCTGCAACGGGGTGCAGAAGTACAGCTCGCTTGAGCTGTGGCGCTTGAGCATCTCCCTGACCAAGGTCTCATAAGCCTCGGCAAAGACTTCTTTTGTGGTCGGTTGGTCGGCCTGGCCCCAGTCGTTGGTGCCGCCGAAGATGATGATCAGATCCCCGCTCAGCCGGTTCTGTCGCTTCTCAGCCTGGAAGCAGGAGGAGAGCGGACGGACACCGGTATAGCTGATTCTGCTGCCCGAGTAGGACTCGTTGGTCAGGAGCCTGAGACCTGTGCGCTGGATCAAGAGGTGCCACCAGGTATGTTCGACGCAGGTGACATCGACCCCTTCACGGGGATAGAAGAGCTCATTCTCCTCAGGGACAAAGCCTTTGAAGGTGGAGATGGAATCGGCAAGGATGGAAAAGGTTGGTGCTGTCATGCAGGCAGTGTAGCGCAGTGCTTTTCCTCGCTCAAGAGTCCGTGGTATGCTCGGATCGGAGGTTCTGATGGATACGAAGATCTCACTGGTACAGAATGGGGCCCTGCAGAAAGTTGGCTCGGTCTTTGTCGAGGCGTTCGGTCGTTCTCCCGCTCTCCTGATTGCAGACGGAAACACCCAACGGGTGGCGGGGTTTGCCGTTGCCAGAAGCCTTGAGCAATCGGGCATTGAAGTGCGCCAGCTCGTCTTCCCCGCCAATCCTCAGCCCTATGCGGATGAACACTCCATCGCCCAAGTGCGGTTGAGCCTGCAAATGGATACCAGTATTGCCGTCGTGCTCGGCTCGGGCACCCTCAATGACATCACCAAGCGAGCCTCCTCTGAGCTCGATCGCCCCTACATGGTGGTAGCTACTGCTCCAAGTGTTGACGGCTATACCTCCTACGGGGCTGCCGTTTCTATCGGGGGGTTCAAGCAGACCCTTCCCTGTGCAGCACCCACCGTTGTCCTTGCCGATACCCAGATTCTCTGCGAATCGCCTTCCGAGATGATCGCAAGCGGCTTTGGGGATTGTATGGCCAAGTTTGCCGCTGGTATGGACTGGATTCTTGCAGATCTCTTGGGTCTGCAGGCCATCCGCGACGATGTCTGGACGATGGTGCAGAAGCCGCTGAGGCAGGTATACCAGCAGCATCAGGGTATTGCAAAGCGGGAGACTCGTGCCATCGGCCAGCTCTTCGACGCCCTCTCTGCAAGTGGGTTTGCGATGCAGATCATGCACGACAGCCGTCCTGCCAGCGGAGCTGAGCACCTGATCAGCCACATCTGGGAGATGGAACACCTGAGCAAGGATGGGCAGCCGGTCAGTCACGGCTTCAAGGTGGCCGTAGGGACGTTGGCATCTGTCTTTCTTTATGAGAATCTGCTCAATCTGGATACCTGGGACTGCTACGGAAATCCCATCGAACGCTGGGAGGAACGAGAAGCTTCCCTGAAGGCCTTCTTCACCGATGAGAAGGTGGCCGACCAGACGCTCGCCATTGCCAAGAGCAAGTTCTTGGAAGAGGATGCGTTGCTGGAGAGGAGGAAGGCGATCAGCGTCATGCTCCCCACACTCAAGGAGCGGATCACAGAGCAGCTTCCTCCCTATCAGGAGCTGAAGCATGCGATGCAGTTGGTAGGCTGTCCAGTTCATCCCAGAGAGATCAATGCAAGCCTTGAGGATCTGAAGCGCGCCATGGTTGGGGCGCAGATGATCCGCAACCGCTATACCATCCTCGATCTCTACTATGAGCTGGGGCTCTTTGACCAAGCCCTGCTTTGTATTGAGGGAATGTAGACGGCTTGGGATGGCAAACCGCCAGAGGTGATGGTATCCTTTTGGTATGGAAACCATCTACCTCGACCATTTGCACAACCAAGCGTATCTCAAGCCCTATCAGCAGAAGCGCATCACCAGCGAGACCTTGATCGATCTCGGCAATCGTGAGGCACTCAGCCTCGATGGCACGTGGCAACTCTGCCCCGATCAGTATGATACCTGCCTTCGGGCACGATGGTTTGCCTACAAGCCTCCCTTTACTTCCCCACAGGATTGTGATTTCGAAGGGTGGCAGGAGACCACCGTCCCCTCCTGCTGGAACACCCTCACCCCCAAGTGGGAGTATTATGAGGGATCGATGCTCTACCAGCGAAGGTTTGCCTGTACCAAAGAAGACAACAAGCGGTATTGGCTCTGCTTTGAAGCGGTTGCCAATCGCGCCTACGTGTTTCTCAATGGCCACTACCTGGGCTTCCATGAGGGATCATCCACTCCCTTCTGTGTTGAGGTGACCGAATTTCTTGAGCCTGCCAATCATCTGCTGCTGTCGGTGAACAACTCGCGGCTTGCCAGTGCAGTACCCTCGGAGAATACCGATTGGTTCAACTATGGGGGCATCTATCGCGAGGTTTCCCTCGTTGCCCTGCCGGCAGTGTACATCAAGCGATGGTTTGTCCATCTTGTTGATGAAAACTCTCTCTGTATCGAGGTGGAGTGCTCTTCTTCTGTTTCGGTGCAGGTAAGCTGTCCCGAATTGGGCCTCGAGGAGACCCTGAGCTGTGAGGAGGGGAAAGCTACCCATCAGGTTCCCTTCAATGGGACGGCATGGAGTCTGGAGGATCCTGTTCGGTATCGGTTTGTCTTCACCTCAGGAGAGGATCGGGTGGAAGACCTGATCGGACTGCGACTGATCACGACCGAGAAGACAGCAATTCTGCTCAATGGGAAAGAGGTGTTCTTGCGGGGAGTATGCCTGCATGAGGACCATCCCGATTTCGGCCGCTTCGTCAATGAGAACTTGCTTCGCAGAAGCTTGGAGGAGGCGAAGAGCCTGGGGTGCAACTGCATCCGGCTCTCACACTATCCCCACCACCGCCTGATGGCCAAGCTGGCCGATGAGCTGGGGTTGTTGCTGTGGGAAGAAATTGCTGTCTACTGGGCTCTTGCCTTTGCCGATCCCGCGGCCTTGGAGAGTGCCCGAAACCAGCTCTCTGAGTTGATCGTCCGTGACCGCAACCGGGGCAGTGTCATCATCTGGTCGGTGGGCAACGAGAACCCTGATACGGATGAAAGGCTTGCCTTCATGTCCTCATTGGCCGATCACGCCCGCACCCTCGATTCCTCCCGCCTGGTGGGAGCTGCCTGTCTGGTAAACGAGGCGAAGCTCTGCATCGAGGATAGGCTGGAAGCAAAGCTGGACGTCATCGGGCTCAATGAGTACTACGGCTGGTACGATGGGGACTGGGCCAAATTGGAAACCCTGCTCACCAACTCGGCAAAAGAGAAGCCGGTACTGGTGACCGAGTTCGGGGCCGGGGCGAAGTCGGGCTTCCATGATGCAAAAGAGGCCCTCTTCTCGGAGGAGAAGCAGGCCTCAGTCTACCAACGCCAGTTTGCACGCATCCTCAGGACTGGATATATCCAAGGCACCTTTGCCTGGATTCTCTACGACTTCCGCTCGCCCCGGCGGATGAACCGCTATCAGATGGGATACAACCGCAAAGGCTTGCTGGATGAGCGGAGGCGGCATCGCAAACTCGCCTACCAGGTGGTCCAGCAGCAGTATGAGAACCTAAAGGATTTGGGCAGATGACCTCTATGCTTCGGTTCCCCAGACTTCGATCTGGGTGAGGGCTGGAAAGGGTGATGGGTCATCAGCCTTTTTCAGCTCACCCAGGGTGATTGATGTAATCGTTGTCGGCTTGATCGGAAAGATCTGGGGAAGCGGGCTCTTGGTCAACGGAAGGACATACCGGGTTTGGTTGCTGTCAGTCACCACCGCCTCGGTCCACCAGCTGTCATGCGGCCAGTCGGCACGGAGGGTGAGGCGGATTTCGTCGACGATGACGCTGCGGCCGAAATCAAGAGACATTTCAGCCTTGGGGTCGCGGTTGATGCCCCAGCTTGCATAGGGGTAGTCTCCATGGCTGTGGTTGGCGAACACCCCATCGATGGCATTGCGTGCGGCAAAGACCATCTCTCCGCGGGTTTCCACATTGGCACTGGCATGGGGATGGATGCCCTTGGTGTGGTGATGGTCGTAGGCATTGAGTGCAAGGTTTCTGCGCATCTCTGGGCTGAAGGGAGTGAGGGTCATCAGATGGCAATCACCGGCGAATGCAAGCTTGGGGTAACAGGTTCTCTTGCTCGCTTCGGTAGGTATCTGGAAACGGGCCTCCTCTTCAAGGTAGACAACACTCTTTCCCAGGCATTCGTCGATTTGCAGCTCAAACAGTCCAGCCTGTTCGACTGAAAGTACCACCGCATCGCCAGCCTGGTAGGCTTGTGTATACTCCAACGCAACCCCATACCCACAGGGACGGCTGGTCGCCACCACCTGATTCTCTTGGTTCACCACACTGATTTGCATCCGTTTCCTCCTCTGGGTTCACTATAGCACAGCTTTGGTGAGCTTGACATGTTGGGTTTGTTCGTCCATGGTTATGGTATGGATTGTACCTATCTGGGCCATAGTGCCTTTTTGTTGGAAACAGAGAACGTCTATCTCCTCTTCGACTACACCAAGGGATCTTTAACGCTTCCTGCATTGGACAAGCCTCTGGTGGTGTTTGCAAGCCATCGTCATGGCGACCACTTCAGTCCCGAGATCTTTGGTCTTGCAAAGCGGGAGGGTAGGACGACCTTCGTCCTCTCCTCCGATATCGCCACCCACCATGCAGGCGGGGTGGAGTCTGTGGTGTGGCTCGGTCCCTATGAGGAGGCAGCGGTTGAAGGCATAGCCATCAGGACCCTCAAGTCCACCGATGAGGGTGTTGCCTTCATCCTGGAGATGGAGGGCAAGACCCTCTACTTTGCGGGGGACCTGAACCACTGGCACTGGAACGGGGAGAGCGAAGAGTACAACCGTCAGATGGAGGAGGACTACCACCAGGAGCTGCGCTTGCTTCCCCGCTCCCTTGATGTGGCCTTCGTTCCCGTCGACCCCCGTCTTGAGGATGCGTATAGCCTGGGGGCAAAGGACCTTTTGGAACAGATATCGGTAAAATACCTGGTACCGATGCACCTCTGGGGAGCGTATGAGCTCTGCTCTCGTCTTGCACAAGAGCTACAAGAACAAAACCTGACTACTGCGGTCGCAATCTTGCATGCTGAGCCGCAGACTTGGAGGATAGTATGAATTTTCGGTTTGTCCATAACAATTTCAATGTCACCGACCTTGAGAAGTCCCTCGCTTTCTACAAAGAAGCCCTCGGCTTGGTGGAAGTGAAGCGCAAGGAAGCAGCTGATGGTTCCTTCATCCTGGTGTTCCTTGGAGACGGGGAGTCGAAACACCAGCTCGAGCTTACCTGGCTGCGCAACTGGGAGAAAGGCACCTACAACCTGGGCGACAACGAGTTCCACCTGGCCTTCCAGACAGACGACCTGGAAGCAGCTCGGGAGAAGCACCGGGAGATGGGTTGCATCTGCTATGAGAACAAGCAGATGGGCATCTACTTCATCTCCGATCCCGATGGCTACTGGTTGGAGATTGTCCCGATCAGAAAATAGAGGCTTGGGTACGCTCCTTGTCTTGAGCTTCCTGTGTGAAAGGACTATGCTTCGCTCGATTTGAGAGGAGTGGTGAACGGTTATGGGACAGCTTCGGTTTCTTGGGAGTATCAAACGTGAATTTTCCGGCTATAACGCCAATGCTTTTTCGAAGGACCTGCTCGCAGGTCTGACCGTCACGGCAGTGGCCCTTCCGCTTGCCCTGGCCTTTGGGGTGAGCTCGGGCCTTGATGCCGCCAGCGGCCTGATTACGGCCATCTTGGCAGGCCTGATCATCGGTGCCTTGGGTGGTGCCTCCTTTCAGATTTCCGGTCCTACCGGTGCAATGGCGGCAATTCTCATCTCACTGTCGGTGCGCCACGGGGTGGAAGGGGTCTTCATCGCGGGCTTCCTCAGCGGCCTCATCCTCATTGTTGCCGCTGCCTTGAAGGTGGGGGCTCTGGTCAGCTACATCCCCAGTCCGGTGGTCACCGGCTTTACCAGCGGCATCGCCGTCATCATCGCTCTTGGACAGATTGATAACTTCTTTGGCACCACCAGCAGCGGAGAGAGTGCCATCCAGAAGCTCTTCTCCTACTCCGAGTTGGGCTTTTCCGTACAATTGCCCACCCTTTTCTATGGACTCTTGGTCATCCTGTTGATGGTACTCTGGCCGAAGAAGTGGAATGCACGCTTCCCGGCAAGTCTTTTGGGCATCATCATCACCCTGGTTGTGCAGATGATTCTCAACCTGCCGGTGGCTGAGGTGGGAGCCATTCCCCGCTCTCTCTTGGGCGAAAATCGACTGCACTTCGGCTCTCTCTCCCTCCCCACTCTGCTTTCCTACCTCTCCCCGGCGATTTCCATCGCTGCCTTGGGAATGGTTGAAAGCCTGCTTTGCGGCTCTTCGGGTGGGAAGATGAAAGGAGAAAAACTCAATGCAACCCAGGAACTCTTCGCCCAGGGCATCGGCAATGTCATCATTCCCTTCTTTGGGGGAATTCCTGCCACTGCGGCCATTGCCCGTACCTCGGTTGCGATCAAGAGCGGCCAACAGACCCGACTTACCGGTATCATCCACGCTTTCGGCTTGCTTGCCTCCATGTTCCTGCTCTCTCCCTTCATGAGCCGGATCCCCCTCGCTTCGCTGGCAGGGGTACTTTTAGTTACCTCCTGGAGAATGAACGAGTGGCACTCGATCCGTCAGATTTTCAGCAAGCGCATCAAGACCTCGATGAGCCAGTATCTGATCACCATGGTTGCAACGGTGGTGTTCGATCTCACCATTGCCATTCTCATCGGCATCATCTTCTCCATGATCATGTTCATTGTCCGCAGTCATCGCATCTCCATCGAGATCGATCCGGTAACCAAGCATCTGGGCGAGTACGACAAGCGCACCAAGGTCGTGTATGTCGACGGCTCGCTCTTCTTCGGCAGCCAGGATCAGCTCAGCAAGGTGGTGGAGCAACTGCTCTCCGAAGGTGTGGAGCGCATCATATTCAGCCTCCGTGGTGTGCCGACAATTGACCACAGCTCGATCAATGAGTTCACCGAAATCGTGCTGCTGTGCCGAAAGCGTGGGGTGGATGTGCTGTTTTGCGGGGTGCAATCTCCAGTTCTCACCCTGATGAGACGACTCGATTTTGTCGCTCTTGCAGGAGAGGAGAAGTTCTACAGCAGTGCGGTCACCGCCCTCGAGGCGCTTAGGTAAACCGGCTGGTAAAGATTCTCTGGTACTGCTTGGGGCTCATCCCCATCACCTTGCGGAACTGCCTCGAGAAGTAGTTTGGGTCGTTGAAGCCGCTGGCTTCACTGACCAGTGCCATCGAGAGGCCCCGCCTCTGGATGAGCGAGCAGGCGTAAGCGATGCGCTTGTGGATGTGAAACTCGATGGGGGAGAGGCCGGTACACTGCTTGAAGCAGCGGTTGAGGGTGCTGGTACTCATATTGGCCACTTCTCTCAACTGCTCGGTGGAGAGCGCCTGGTCAAGATGACTGTCCATGTAGGAAATCACCTCCCACAGTCTGCGTGCGGTTTGGTTTGCTTCATTGGGTGTCTGGTCGTAGATGCGCGAGAGCGCGACCAACAGTTCAACCAGATACGCGTAGGCGAGGGTACGTGATCCCGACCCATAGCTCTGGTCGTCAGCTTCCTTCTCCATCAGCTGGATGAGGGGCAGCAACTCGGCAATCTGGCTAGGGGTGAGTGAGAGATTGGGGATGCAGTCGGTCTGCAAAAAGATGGAGCAGTAACCGGGAAGCTCGGTAAGGTCAAGGGCATGTGGGCTTACAAGGTTGCGTCCATAGATGATGTTGTAGAGCACCAGATTATCCACTTGCTTGTAGCCGTGCTCGAAGCCGGGGGGCACAAAGAAAACCGAGCCCTCGCGAAGCATCAGCTCCTCGTCCTTGGTAAAGTTGATGCCTCGTCCACTGACGACGAAGACCAGCTCGTGAAACTCATGGCTGTGGAGCCGGTACGGGAGCTCAGGGTCCCGTTTGATGACTTTCAGTTGCATAGCAGGTTCATAGAAGAAGGAACTTTCGTCAAGAATGGTTTCACTCATGCCGACATAGTTGTATATCAAAAAGTGTTTGTCAAGGACAGGGGGGTGATGATTGCCCCCCTGCTGGTTGTATGGCACACTGCTAGGAGAGAAAGAGAGGAACGACCATGGACATATTGCTTGACAGTGCGGACCTCACTGCGATCGGTCATGCCTTGGAGTACTATCCGATCAAGGGGGTTACCACCAACCCCTCGATGCTTGCCTCCTTGCGGCAACCGGAGGTGGTGAGCCACCTGTGTGCCATCAGGGCCTTGATCGGGGAGAAGCGCGATCTGCATGTGCAGCTTACTGCCCGTGATGCTGCAACCATGGTGAAGGAAGCCCACCATCTCTGCACAAAGCTGGGAGAGCAGACGTTCATTGCCGTTCCGGTGACCGAAGAAGGGCTGAAGGTGATCAAGATTTTGGCTTCAGAGGGGTTGCACGTTACCGCTTCCACCGTTTTCTCAACCATCCAAGGTATCCTTGCGATGCTTTCCGGAGCACGCTATATTGCAGTTTTCTATGATCGGATGCTCAATTTGGATATCGATGCGAGTCGTGTCATCAGAGAGCTTGCAAGCCTTTTGTGGACCAATACCAGCTCAACCCAGGTGTTGGCGGCGAGTTTTCGCAACGTTGCAGAGGTTACCACCGCCTATGCCAGCGGGGCGGGGTGCTGCACGGTAAAGCCTGAGCTGCTCTCCACCGGTCTTGCCATGCCTTCGATCAGAAAGGCGGTGCAGGACTTCTCCGATGATTGGCAGAAGGTGTACGGGGAGAAGGGGCTGCTGGATCTGTAGCGGGGCTCAGAACCTCATCATGGCCCAGCGTCCGATTGTCTCAAACCCCATGCTATGGTACATCGCCCCTGCCAGAGGATTGTCATAGAAGAGGCAGAGAAAGCTCAATCCATCGGCAAAGCACTGCCTGCACAGCTCGCTCATTACGTGGGAGGCGTACCCACGCTTGCGGTATTCTGGGAGGGTGGCTACCCCGATGATCATGGCTCCGCTCTTTGTCCGTGCGGTGATGTTGGCGGTGCAGACGAGCTTGCCTCCCTCAAAGATGCCGTACCCTATACAGCCTTTCTCGTAGTTGTCCCGGGTTTGTTCGGTTTTCTCCTGTTCATGTTCGAGGTAGGGCCGGGCAAACTCCTCTATCTGCTTGTAGAGTTCCACGATGGCACTGGCATGCTGTGGCCCCAATCTGAGCAGTGCCTGCCCGCCGGAGGGCTTTGGATTGAATGAATCCTTGTTGAGCCTGCACAGGTAGGTCCCCTGTACTTTGACCTGTGGGAAATACCGGCTGATCTGGAGCAAGTACTCCTCTTTTGCGCTGAGGCAGAGCACCTTCTGCGTTTTCAGGAAGGCAGCAACACGCTCCAATTCTGGTTCTTTCTTGATGCTGGTAAGCATGAAGTTCTCGTAGTAGCGCAGCAGCAAGCTGTCCCAGTCATCGCCAAAGGCGAACAGCTCCACCACTTCACGTTCCAGGCCGTACAGTTCGATGTCGCCTTCGATGAACAGGTTGACCTCTTTTTCGGCGGCGATATAGGCGAGAACCGAGTTGATGTCTTTGTTGGAAAGTTTGCGTGGAATAGCCATGCAGACACTATACGGCAAGCAACAGTCGCGTTCAATTGTTTGTTCTTTGTGATATGTATTTGACCAAACCATTTCCACCCTCTATCATGAGTGACGTTGGGGGAGCTTCATAGCCATCGTGCGAAGTCAACTTCTCCCCCCATTCTTCTCCCTGGGGGTTCTCTATGGACTTCTTGTTGGACGGGCTGCTCAACACCACGTGGAAGCAATTGGTTATGTTTGGTGTGGGGGGTCTTCTCATCTATCTGGCGATTGCCAAGAAATTGGAGCCTTCTCTGTTGCTTCCCATGGGCTTCGGGGCCATTTTGGTCAATCTTCCCTTCTCGGGAGCCGTCAACCAGATGATGGTCGGCATCGGAGAGGTGCCAGGTATCCTTGATTGGCTGTTCCACCTTGGCATCGAGGCTGCAGAGGCGATGCCGCTGCTGCTCTTCATCGGTATTGGGGCAATGATCGATTTCGGGCCGCTTTTGGCGAATCCCAAGCTCATCCTCTTCGGTGCTGCAGCGCAGTGGGGCATCTTTGCCACCATCTCCTTGGCAACGCTCATGGGCTTCAGCCTGGTCGATGCCGCTTCCATCGGCATCATAGGAGCTGCAGATGGACCCACTTCGATTCTGGTAAGCCAAGTGCTGGGCAGCACCTACATCGGGCCGATTGCCATTGCCGCCTACTCGTATATGGCCTTGGTCCCGATCATCCAGCCCTTTGCCATCAAGCTGGTGACGACCAAGAAAGAGCGGATGATCCGCATGCCGTACAATCCTCGTTCGGTCTCCAAGCGCTCCAAGATTCTCTTTCCGATCATCGTCACGGTGGTGGCAGGCTATATTGCCCCTGCATCGGTCTCCTTGGTAGGGATGCTGATGTTCGGCAACCTGATCCGTGAGTGCACGGTGCTCGACACCCTTTCCACTGCGGCTCAGACGGTGTTGGTGAACCTCATCACCCTGTTGTTGGGTATCACCATCGCCTCCACGATGAAGGCTGACTCGTTTGTGACAATCCAAACCCTCATGATCATGGCTCTCGGCCTTGCAGCGTTTGTCTTTGATACGATAGCAGGAGTAGTGTTTGCCAAGATTCTCAACCTCTTTGTGAAGCAGAAGGTCAATCCGATGGTAGGGGCGGCAGGAATATCGGCCTTTCCGATGTCGGCGAGGGTCATTCAACGGATGGGCCAGCAGGCCGATCCGCAGAATCACCTCTTGATGCATGCAGTCGGGGCAAACGTTGCCGGACAAATCGCCTCGGTCATCGCAGGCGGCGTCATCCTGGGGCTTGTCCCAGGCTTGTTGTAGGAGGCGATCATGCACACGACATTTCTGAAATCCTTGACGCTGATGGGACAGGGGATGGCGGGTATCTTTACCGTCATCCTGGTCATCTTCCTCCTCCTCCTGGTCTTGGGGAGGAAGAAGGATAAACCCTCCTAAGCCAAGGATACCTGACTTACCACCAGGAAATTCCTGATTCCATCAATTGTTGCCTGCAGGTGCTCTTCCATGAGTTGCTCGCAGGCATTTTTATCGCGCATCCTCAAGGAAGAGAGGAGCAGGCGGTGATACCGGATGCCGATGGCGCAACCGAGGAGGGTGACGATGTTGTCCATCGTGTTTGCAAGCACTTCCTCGATGCTCTGGTTTGCCTGGATGAGGATGGGGTTCTTCGATGACTCTGCAATCTTGCGGTGGAAGAGATAGTCTGCTTGGCTGAACTTCTTCACATCATCGTGATGGATGAGCATCATGTTGAAGATCTCTTCCAGGTCTGCCAGATCGTCGTCAGTGATATGCTGTACTGCCAGTCCGATGGTGCCTTTCTCTACGACCAAGCGATACTCGAGCACCTTGATGATGTCTGTCTGCAGGTTAATCCCTGCCAGGGGATTGAGCGAGGCGACCGATCCCTTGACCCGGTGACGGACCACTTGGGTGCGTCCTCCCTGGTGAGTCTTGATGAGACCCACTGCCTCAAGCTGCTGGATGGCCGAACGGACGGTGACCCTGCTGACACCATACTCTTGGCACAGCTGGTTCTCTGAAGGGAATTTATCCCCAATATCCCAAGTTCCGGCCTCGATCCTATTTTTCAGCTTCTGAAAGATTTGGGTCCTCAAAGCCTGGGGTTTTCCGTCCATATTCTCCATGATGATTTTCTCCTTTTGTATACTTATAATACAAGTAGTTTCTCTCCAATGCAAGCTTTATCTATCGATAAATAAATATTTGTATTTTGCTAGGATATGTACAAACCAATAATTTATAAAGAAATAGCTACTTTATACTAAAATTATGAAAATTTTTCTTTACAGATTGATTTTTCACTTGTATGATGAGTTTATTGTTAGAATCCATAAAGGAGAATTGTACTGCTATGAAAAAAACATTGGCCGTTCTAGCGCTTGTCGCTGCTGCCTCGTTCCTGTTCTTTGGTTGTGAGAAGAAGGCAACCGCTGCTGCAAGCACCGCTGGCACCCTGCCTGCTGCTACTGCTACTGCTGCTGCCGCTGCACCGAGCACAGCCGTTTCTGTGAGACAGGAAGTCCGCACGGTGAAGCCCGACTACACCATTCGCTTCGCTTACTATGATGCCGCCACCTGGCCCGATATCTCCAAGCTTCCCCTTCCTGAGCATGCCTATGCACTTGTTTTCAAGAGCATGGTCGAAGCAAGCTCCAACGGAAAGATTGCTGTTGAGCTCTATCCTGGCAATGCCCTCGGTGACACCAAGGCAACCATGGAAATGGCAATGAGCGGTGGTATCGAGATGGTCACCACCACCGGAACCATCTCCTCCCTGATGCCTGAGACCCAGGTCATCTTCCTCCCCTACGTCTTCAAGAGTGACGAGATCGCATGGGACTTCTTTGACACCAGCGACCTTTGGAAGGAAATGACTGCTGAGCTCGAAGAGATCAGCGGCCTGAAGATGCTCTCCGTTGGTCAGAACGGAACCCGTCACTTCACCAACAACGTACGCCCGATCCGCACTCCTGCAGACATGAAGGGACTCAAGTTCCGCGTTATGCAGAGCCCGATCTACGTCAAGATGGTTGAAGCCATGGGCGCAAGCGCAACCCCGCTCGCTTCCGGTGAGATCTACACCGCTGCACAGACCGGTGTTGTTGACGGACAGGAGAACCCGATTTGGAACATTGCTGCCAACAAGTGGAACGAAGTACAGAAGTACATCACCCTTGATGGACACACCTGGAGTGAGAACTTCGTGTTGATCAACAGCGATTTCTGGAACAAGCTGCCTGAGAACTACCAGCACATCATCACGGTTGCAGCATACCATGCACAGACCGCTGACCGCGCTGCAGAGGGACTCGCTTCCCGCGTTCTGGACTTCGAGTCCATCAAAAAGTCGATGGAAATCTACGTTCCGAATGCTGAGGAGCTCGAGCTCTTCAAGCAGGCCGCCGCACCCACCTATGACTGGCTCCGTGGTGAGGTTGGCAATGAGATCGTTGACAAGTTCCTTGCAGAAGTGAAGAAGTCTGAAGCCAAGTTCGGCTGGTAAGCACTTTGAGACTGGACGGCCGCCAAGCTCATTGGCGGTCGTCTTCCTATAATGAGGTACACTGTGGTTAAGGTATTGGATAGGATCAGTTGGGTCCTCGGTAAGATTGCCACCTATATGGCAACTATCATTCTTATCAGCGTGTTTCTGGTCATCACCCTTGGGGTGGTTGCCCGATTCACCAGCCTGCGTTTCTCCTGGACTGAGGAATTCGCCCGCTGGGGCTTGGTAAGCCTCACGTATGTCGGTGCGAGCGCAGCACTACGCAACAAACAACACGCAGGAGTCAACCTTGTCGTCAACAGCCTCCCTGCCAAAATTGGCAAGGTTGTTGGGGTAATTGCCTACCTTGTGCTGATGTTCTCTGTTGTATATTTCTTCTTCAACAGCTATGAGGCTGCCATCAAGGCAACCCGTATTCGTGGTGATATCATTGCACTTTCGATGAAATATGTGAAACTTTTCATCCCTGCAAGCTTTTTCATGATGTTCTTTCATCTTGCTTGGGGGCTTGGAGATCTGCTTGTCAGCAAAGAAATAGCCGGCAAGACTGTCAGCGTATAAGGGAGTAAACCATGGGTATTCTTTTTGTGGTATTTATTGGCGCCATGGTGATTGGTATTCCCATTGCGTTTGTTCTGGGAGCCTCCTCCCTCTACTATTTCCTGTTCTTGGGTAACATCCCCCTGAGTATGATCGGTCAGAAGATGTACAGCGGTATCGACAACTACATCTTGCTGGCAATCCCGTTCTTCATCCTCGCCGGCGAGTTGATGAACCGTTCCAAGATCACCGATGCCTTGATCAGCTTCTCCAATATGCTGGTCGGCAGGATTCCCGGAGCCTTGGCACAGATCAACATCGTGGCAAGTGTCTTCTTTGCAGGTATCACCGGAAGTGGTGTCGCTGACACTGCAGCCCTGGGTTCGATCCTGATTCCTGCCATGGAGAAGGAAGGGTACACCCCTGAGTACGCAGCAGCAGTTACTGTTGCTTCCTCGGTCATCGGCCCCATCATCCCTCCCAGTGTTGTCATGGTCATCTATTCCATGGCTACCGGTGAGTCGGTTGGTGCACTCTTTGCAGCCGGCTATGTGCCCGGTCTGTTGGTGGCATTGGTCTTGATGATACTCTCCTATGTGTATGCAAAGAAGTACAACCATCCCAGGAGAGCGCTCAAGCTTCCTATGAAGGAAGTGTTGTACACCCTCAAGGAATCTCTCATCGGCATGATGTGTCCGGTCGTCCTGGTAGTTGGTATCTTCAGCGGCATGTTCACTCCGACCGAAGCAGCTGTCATCGCCTGTATCTACGCAATTATTGCCGGTCTCTTCCTACTCAAGACCATGAGATTGAAGGATGTCTTTGATAGTTTTGTTGGTGCAGCGGTAGCCTCATCGGTAACCTTGTTGGTCATCGCTATGGCAAACCTGTTTGGCCAGGTCTTGGCCATCGAGCGCATTCCCTCCCTGATTGCAAACTTCATGCTGAGTCTGACCAGCAACAAGTATGTATTCCTCCTGCTGCTCAACGTCTTCCTGCTCTTCATGGGTATGATCATGGATCCGGGTGCCAGCGTTCTGATTCTTGCTCCGATCTTCCTGCCGATCGCACTTGCTTTGGGAATCCAGCCACTGCACTTTGCAATCGTCATGTTGGTCAACCTCAACCTTGGTCTGATCACCCCACCGGTAGGAACCTGTCTCTATGTGGCAGCCCCGATTGCGAAAATCAGCATCGAACGTTTGTCCAAGGCGGTTTTGCCGTTCGTGTTCATAGAAATAGTGGCATTGATGATCATGACCTTTGTGCCTGAAGTGATCCTCTTCCTGCCTCGCTTGCTTGGCTATATTTATTAGGTTTGTTTGAAAGAAGGATAGTGAAATGAAAGCATTGTTCTATGTTGCTGACAAGGTAATGGAACTGAGGGACATCCCCAAGCCGGAACTCAAGGCTGGGCAGTACCTCATCCAGGTCAAATCGAATGGTATCTGCGGCTCGGACTTCGAGGGCTATATGGGAAAGACCGGCCGCAGGACTGCCCCCATGATCATGGGCCACGAGTTCTCCGGCATCATTGCCGAAGCTCCAAAAGGCGGTCGCTATGCAGTCGGAGAGAAGGTCGTGGTGTTCCCCAAGCCTTACTGCGGGGTCTGTGACCTTTGCAAGAAGGGTATGGTCAACCTCTGTCCTGAAGGTATCTGCATGGGTGTGCTCGATGCCAATGGCTCGATGTGCGAGTATGTGGCCATCGACGAGAAGTATCTGCTTCCGTTCGACGGCATCTCCTTCAACGAAGCTGCCTTCACCGAGCCCTTGGCTGTAGCCTACCGTTCGGTCTTCAAGATCAGCGATGAGGAACTGAAGGAAGCAGAGCATATCATCGTCATTGGTGCCGGTACCATCGGCTTGCTTGTCCTCGCCTTGCTCAAGTACCGTGGAGCGAAGCATGTCATCATCAGTGATGCCACCGACTTCCGCCTCGATATTGCCAAGCAGATGGGAGCCGATGACGTCCTGAACCCCAGAACTGAGGTTTTCATGGACGGCATCAAGCGCCTCACCGGCGGCAAGGGCTGTGATATCTCCATCGAGGCAGTGGGTATTGCCCCGACTGCGCAGAACTCCCTGGAATGCCTGAAGATCGGGGGAACCGCCATCTGGATCGGCAATGCCGCCAAGGTGGTCGAGGTCCCGATGCAGAAGATCGTTACCATGGAACTGAAGATCAAGGGCAACTATGTCTACGATCTGGACGGCTTTGCCGATAGTCTTCGCCTCCTTTCGGAAGGCAAGATCGACACCAAGCCGCTGATGACCAACATCTACAAGCTCGAGGATGGAGTCCAGGCCTTCAAGGACCTGGAGAACAACCGCGAGGGCAAGATGCTGAAAGTCATCCTGGAGAGCTAGGATGCATGTACGTGATAAAGTGATCCTGATCACCGGCGGTGCCGGTGGCCTGGGTCTTGAAATGGCTCAAGTGCTTGCCGAGGGCGGTGCCAAGGTGTACCTGCTCGACCTCAATGAGGAAAGCGGCAAGCGTGCTGAAGCCCAGCTGGCCAATCTTGCAGGAACGGTGAAGTTCCTGCAGATGGACATCACCAATGAAGAGGCCTGGAAACAGGTTGTTGCTGCGGTTGTTGCAGAGCAAGGCCGCATCGACGTACTGGTGAACAATGCGGGGATCAACATCCGAAAACCCATCGAAGAGATGAGCATGGGTGAGTTCAGCACGATGATGAGCGTGAACGTGGGCAGCGTGTTTTTGGGCACCAAGAGTGTGCTCGATGTGATGCGCAGCCAGGGCGGCGGGGCCATCATCAACACCAGCAGCGTGTGCGGGCTGATCGGGCACCGCTACACGCCGGAGGCGTACACGACGACCAAGGGAGCGGTTACGCTGCTGACCAAGGCGATCGCGAGCCGGTACGGCAGCGAGAACATCCGTTGCAACTCGATCCACCCGAGCACGGTGGACACGCCGTTGGTGCAGGAGATGTTCAAGGACCCGGTGAAGAAGCAGCAGCGTCTGGACGAGGTGCCGCTGGGGCGCCTTGCCACGGCGCGCGATGTGGCAAATTCGGTATTGTACCTCGCCAGTGACGAGGCCTCCTTCATCAACGGGATCGCCCTGCCGGTGGACGGCGGGGTCACCTGCTGCTGAGGTAGTATTTAACGTTATGCATAGGAGAGAGACGATGAAGTATTCTCAAGAACTCATTAAGGAACTGCAGCTGAAGGCTATCCAGGTTCGTGCAAACATCCTGGAGATGATTCCCCCCGGAAAGGTGGGGCACCTCGGCGGCAGCAGCTCGATAGCGGATGTGATGGCGGCGCTGTACTTCCACACGATGAAGGTCAGCAAGACCGACCCGAAGGACCCCACCCGCGACCGGCTCATCATGAGCAAGGGCCACGCGGTGCTGGTGCAGTACGCCTGCCTCGCAGAGCTGGGCTACTTCGACAGGGGCGAGCTTGGGAAGGTGAAGACCTTCAACGGCATGCTGCAGGGTCACCCGGACATGGACAGGACGCCCGGCATCGAGGCGGTGACCGGATCCTTGGGCCAGGGGCTCTCGGTATCGCTGGGCATGGCTTTGGGGCTGAGGCTGGACAAGAGCGCGAGCCGTGTGTACGCGATCCTGGGCGACGGGGAGCTTGCCGAGGGGCAGATCTGGGAGGCCGTGATGGCCGCGCGGGTGTTCCGCGCGAGCAACCTGACGGCGATCGTGGACTGGAACGGTGTGCAGGCTACCAGCACGACGGCGGAGATCTTCCCGATCGAGAACCTGGTGGAGAAGTGGAAGGCGTTCGGCTGGAACGTGATCGAGATAGACGGGCACGACATGGTGCAGGTGCTTGAGGCCCTTGATGCGGCGAAGGCGTACACCGAGGGCCCGACGGCGATACTGGCGCACACGGTGAAGGGCAAGTGCTTCCCGTTTGCGGAGGGCAAGGCGAAGTACCACAACGCCTCGATGACCGAGGACGAGTACAAGGTGGCCTGGGAGTGCATCGCGGAGATGAGAAGAGAGGTGGAAGCATGAGAACGAGCGACAGTTTGCGCAAGACATACGGCGAGACGCTGGTCGAGCTGGGAAAGGACAACAAGGCCATCGTGCTGATGGAGGCGGACCTGGGCAACTCGACGATGAGCAGCCTGTTCGCCGCGGCGTACCCCGAGCGGTACTTCCAGATGGGGATCGCGGAGCAGAACATGGCCAGCACGGCCGCCGGCCTCTCGCTGACGGGCAAGATCCCGTTCATCAACTCGTTCGCGGTGTTCGCATCGGGTCGTGCGTACGACCAGATCCGCTCGTCGATCACGATCGCTGACCTGAACGTGAAGATCTGCGGCTCGAGCGCGGGCCTTTCTGACTACGGCGACGGCAAGACGCACCAGAGCATCGACGACATCGCCCTGATGCAGGTGCTGCCGCACATGACGGTGCTGTCCCCGTGCGACGCGGTGGAGACGGAGCAGATGGTGAAGGCGATGGTCGAGCACAAGGGCCCGGTGTACATCCGCATCAACCGCAACGACCTGCCTGTGGTGAGCGACCCGGCTGCCGAGTACCACATCGGCAAGATGACGGAGGTGGTTGGGGGGACCGACGCGGTGATCTTCGCCACGGGTGTGATGGTGCAGCAGTCGATGGCTGCCGCCGAGCTCCTGAAGGCCGAGGGTGTGAGCGTGCGCGTGGTGAACGTGAGCACGATCAAGCCGCTGGACAAGGATGCGCTGCTCGGCTACTGCGAGGGCGTGAGGGGCGTGGTGACCGCCGAGGAGCACAGCACGATCGGGGGCCTCGGCAGCGTGGTGTGCCAGGCGCTTTCCAAGAGCAAGCTTCCGGTGGAGATGCTGGGCGTGGACGACCGCTACGGAACCAGTGCGGAGAACTACGACATCCTGCTCAGGCACTACGGCCTTGAGCCCAAGGATGTGGCGCAGAAGGTTCGCGACGTACTGTCCAGCAAGTAAAGGAGAAAACGACGATGAAGATCGGATTCATAGGATTGGGGATCATGGGCAAGCCCATGGCCAAGAACCTGCTGAAGGCGGGTCATGAGGTGGTGTGCTTCGACGTGGTGGCTGCGAACGTGGCCGACGTGGTTGCCTCTGGCGCTGTGGCTGCGAAGAGCTCGGCCGACGTTGCTTCCCAGGTGCCGGTGGTGATCACGATGCTGCCAAACAGCCCGCACGTGAAGAGCGTGGTGCTGGGCAAGGACGGGGTGCTCGAGGGAGCGAGCGAGGGGCTCATCCTGATCGACATGAGCTCGATCGCGCCTCTTGCGAGCCAGGAGGTTGAGAAGGCCTGCTCCGAGAAGGGCGTGAGGATGCTTGACGCTCCTGTCTCGGGCGGCGAGCCGAAGGCCATCGACGGCAGCCTTGCCATCATGGTGGGCGGGGAGAAGGCCCTCTTTGAGGAGATGAAGGACATCCTGCTGGTGATGGGAGCGAGTGCGGTGCACTGCGGACCCATCGGGGCGGGCAACACGACCAAGCTGGCCAACCAGGTGATCGTGGCGCTGAACATCGCCGCTGTGGCCGAGGCGTTCACGCTGGTGAGGAAGGCGGGGGTGGACCCGCACCTGGTGTTCGATGCCATCAAGGGCGGGCTTGCCGGGAGCACGGTGATGAACGCGAAGGCGCCGATGATGATGGACGGCAACTTCAAGCCGGGCTTCAAGATCGACCTGCACATCAAGGACCTTGCCAACGCGATGGACACGGCCCACAGCGTGGGAAGCCCCCTGCCGCTGACGGCAAGCGTGCGCGAGATGATGGAGACGCTGCATGCCGACGGTTTCGGCGGCGACGACCACAGCGCCCTGGCCCGCTTCTATGCGAAGGTCAGCGGCACGACGATCGGCGAGTAGGAGCAGACGTGAAAAACTACCTACAGTGGTTGGCATCCGAGACACAGACTATCTGGTGGCATGATTCTGCCAATCAGAAGGAACAGGTGAGGGCTTTTGATTGGGGTGCGGTGGGTATGACCACCAACCCCTTCCTGGTGAACCAGACCCTTGCTTCTCATCCTGAGGATTGGCAAACCCAGCTGGCCTCATTGGACACCTCTTTGTCGGGAGAGGAGAAGGTGCTTTCCTTGGTCAAGGCTGTAACCGGCCACTATGCCACTTCTTTTCTTCCTCTGTATCAGAAAGGGGGAGTAGGTAAGGGGTATGTATGCGCCCAGACAGATCCCAACCGCTGTGGACATGCTGCTTCGATGCTTGCTTTGGCTGAGCGGTATGCTTCTTGGTATCCCAATTTGGTTATCAAGTTGCCTGCGACCAAAGCAGGGCTTGTAGTGTACGAGGAGTGTGTGGCTCGTGGCTACTCGGTGGCAGCAACACTCAGCTTTACGGTACCGCAGGTACTGGCGGTAGCAGAGGCGGCAAAACGAGGAAAACAGCGGGCATTGGACCTTGGCATCAAGCCAGGTTTGAGCATCGCAGTCCTCATGGTGGGTCGTTTGGATGATTACCTGCGCGATGTTGCCCAGGACCAGGAGTCGGTGGCAACCGAGTCCGATATCCGCCAAGCAGGCACTGCCTGCATCAAGAAAGCATACAGGCTGTTCACTGAACGGAACTATGATACGTTTCTCATGCCCGCCGGCTGTCGTGGAGGGTATCACATTGCTGCTTTGGCTGGGGCAAGGATGATCTGTTCCATCTCGCCGAAGATCCAAGAGGAGTTGGTAAGTCTGGAAGGCCCCTTCTCTGAGCAGATCGAAGAGCGTGTGGATCAGGAGGTTATCGAACGGCTTTCCACCTTAGCTGAGTTTCGCAAAGCATATGAAGTCGAGGGAATGGCCGAAGAAGAGTTCATCACCTTTGGAAGCACCAACCGAACCATCGACCAATTCATCAATGATGGGTGGAATCCTTTGCTTGGATACCCGCTTGGCAAGGAGAGGGGATGAAGCGCAACCTGTTTGACTTGAGCGGAAAGAGTGCGGTGGTTACCGGAGCTTATCAGGGCTTGGGCCTGGGCATGGCCAGAGGCCTGGCCGAGGCAGGGGCCTCTGTGATGCTGGTGGATGTGAATCCCTTGGTGAAAGAACGGGCCGAGCAGCTGGGCTCAGAAGGCTTGTCGGTTGCGGGCTATGCTGCCAATCTGCTGGATCGGGATGAACGTGCCAAGCTGAAAGCAACGCTTTTTTCAGATCTTGGGGGAATGCTGGATATCCTGGTGAACAATGCAGGGATCCAGATCCGCCATCCTGTACTGGAGTTTCCCATCGAGGATTGGGATACGGTCATCGAACTGAACCTCACCGCTGCGTTCGATCTCGCCCAATGGGCGGCAAACATGATGGCCAAGCAGGGTAAGGGCAAGATCATCAACACCGCTTCGGTCAACTCACTGGCTGCAGGGGTGAATACGGTTGCCTACTGTGCAGCCAAGGGCGGCATCATGCAGATGACCAAGGTCATGGCCAACGAGCTTTCCAGCCAAGGCATCAATGTCAACTGTATTGCCCCCGGGTACATGGCAACCGCAATCAACACGGCTTTGGTGGAAGATGAGAAACGCTTTGCTGAACTGAGCCAACGCATTCCTGCCAAGCGTTGGGGACAACCAGAGGATATGGCAGGAGCCGCGGTCTACCTTGCTAGTGATGCTTCTGCGTATGTGTGCGGCATCATGCTTCCTGTCGATGGAGGGTATCTGGGGCGCTAGAAATGGGGTTTTTCCAGTCAATTCTTCTTGTCTGTACAATATATGGCAAAATAGCGTATTGCTACATTTTTGCTATTATATTGTATTTTTTTATTATGTAAGGATATAGTATTAAACGTTTTTGCTGTTGGTCTCACTGGTATATCAGTTGAAATATCAAAAAAACATATGTAAAACCAATTATACGCATTCAAGGTTGTCATAACTGGGCGCAGAATTGAAAGCAGAAAAAAGGTGTGCAGGTGAACGTGCCCGCACACGACGATTTGACGTTACCTAAAGGAGGTTACGAATGAAAAGATTGATTACCTTGGCTATTGTCATGGTAGTGGCAATCTCCATGCTCAGCGCAGCTGGTGCTCCCGAAGCAACCGCAGCGAAGGGTGAGCAGATTACCCTGAACGTTTGGCACATCGGTGTTGATGTATCTCGCCGTGCGACCATGGAAAAGGCTATTGCCCGGTATCAGGCAGCCAATCCGAACGTAAAGGTTGTTGAGCAGGCGATCGAGAACGATCCCTACAAAACCAAGCTGAAGACCGCAATGGGCGGTGGAAATCCTCCCGACCTGTTCATCACCTGGGGTGGTGGCTGGATGGAAGAGTTCATCAAGGCCGGTAAGGTACTCGATATCTCTGAGCCGGTGAAGGCTGTTGCCGCAAACTATCTTGATCCCGGTCTCTCCATCAGTAAGCTCGGAGACAAGGTGTATGGCCTCCCGATTACTTTGGGTCCCTCCTCTGTCTATTACAACCGCCAGCTGTACGATAAGTACGGTCTGAAGGTTCCCACAACCCTCGCCGAGTTTGAGCACAACTGTGACGTCCTCAAGGCCAATGGGATCATCCCCATCGCTTTGGGTAACGCCAGCAAGTGGCCCGGCGCCATCACGTTCATCTACCTTTCGATGCGCTATGGTGGAGCACAGGTCTTCATCGATGCCTTCAACAGGGAAAATGGAAAGACCTTCGAAGACGAGAGCTTCGTCAAAGCTGGTGCCAAGATTCAGGAATGGGTCAGAAAGGGTTATTATCCTGAAGGCATGAACGGCATCAACTACGATACCGGCGGGTCCAGAATGTTGTTCTACAGCGGCAGAGCTGCACACATCATCCAGACCAACGGCTTGCTCGGAAACACCCGCAATGAGGCTCCTGACTTCTTCAAGAACAATCTTGGCTTGTTCAAGTTCCCAGTCATTGAAGGTGCAAAGGGTTCTGCTGACGAGATCGTCGGTGGCGGAAACGTCATCCACGTCTATGGTGGCACCAAGTACCCGAAGGAAGCTTTTGATCTGCTCGTAGTCCTTTCAGACCTTGAGTATGGTCAGGATATGATCAATGGCTCTTCCATGATCACCGGTGTCAAGGGCATCCAGATCCAGGACACGCTCATCAAGCAGCAATACGATGTGCTCATGGGTGCAAAGGTCATGCAGAACTTCTACGACCAGTATATGCCTCCTGCCCTCGCAGAAGTGCATAAGGATACCACTCAGGCCTTGTTTGGTTTGACCATGACTCCCGCACAGGCTGCAAAGCTGGTGGAAGCAAAGGCTGTTGAGGTCTTGGGTCCCGCAAAATAAGGAGTGTGGCGTTGAAGCCATCCCACGGGAGGCTGCTCCTGCAGCCTCCCACTCTTCATCATAAGGAATGTATTCATGGTTCCAACGAAACGTCGAGCGATAAACCATAAGGAGATTCTCTTTGTTGTGGCAGCCCTGGTGCCCGGTCTTCTGTTTTATGGTGTGTACAATCTCTACGGAATTTTCATGACCTTCCAGTACTCCACCTTGGACTGGACTGGTATCAGTCAGAACACGGGCTTTGTCGGATTGGCCAACTATCTCAAGCTTTTCAAAGATCCCATGATGGGAGTCGCGGTCAAGAACAATCTGATTCTGATGATCACCTCGATCGTCATCCAGCTTCCCTTTGCCCTGTTGCTTGCACTTGCCTTGAACAGTGCCATCAAGGGAACGCGGTTCTTCCGCACCATCTTCTTCCTGCCCATGCTCTTTTCCACCGTTGCAACCGGTATCATGTGGCAGCTTTTCTTCGATCCGATGTTCGGAATCCTTGCCTATGTCATGCAGCAAGTCGGACTGGGTGCTTACATCATCGGCTTCCTTGCCGATGTGCGTACGGCAATGCCTGCAGTGCTGTTTGTCATCTGCTGGCAGTTCATCCCTTTCTATATGATCATCCTCAAGGCTGGTCTGACAAACATCTCCGTCGAGCTCTATGAGGCTGCCACCATCGACGGTGCAAACCGCTGGCAGGCTTTCTGGAAAATCACCTTGCCGTTGATGGCCCCTACACTGCGCACCAGTGCGGTCATGTCGATGGTAGGCTCACTGAAGTACTTCGATCTGGTCTATATCATGACAGGAGGCGGTCCCAGTGGTGCCACCGAGCTTATGGCAACGTACATGTACAAGAAAGGATTCGTGGAATTTGGTATGGGCTATGCCTCAGCCATCGCAGGCTTGATGTTCATCATCTGTTTCGTCTTTGCCTGTGTCTTCCTCTATGTCACCAGGGTGAGGGAGGCTCATTGATATGAAAAAAGAACCTGTATCCGATAAGCTGTTCAAGGCATTGATTTATGCCTTCTGCATCGTAGTTTTGATACTCACCGGCTTTCCCTTGCTCTTCTTGATCTTCAACAGCTTCAAGGGCCTGCCTGAGTACATGATGAACATCTGGCAACCTCCGAAGAAAATCTTCTTTGGCAACTATAAGCTGGTGTTCGCCCCGACCTTCCTGAGGTACTTCATCAACAGCCTCATCGTCAGTGTCAGTGGCGTGAGCTTGGTGATTCTGGTCTCCTCCCTGATGGCTTTCGTCTTTGCGAAGTTCAACTTCCGCGTGACCAAGGGAATCTTTTTCCTTGTCATCGCCGGCATGATGATCCCGATTCACACCACCTTGATTCCCATCTACTCGCTGAGCATCAAGCTTGGGGTGTATGACACACTGTTCTCCCTTATAGGGCCGTACGTCTCGTTCAATATCCCGGTTTCGGTCTTCATCATGACCCAGTTCTTCAAGGAGATGCCCAAGGAGCTGGATGAGGCAGCGATGATCGATGGTGGTTCCCTCTTTTTGATCTACCGCAAGATTGTGATGCCGCTCTCCGGTCCCGCTGTCTCGACGGTAGGTGTCTACACCTTCCTGACCATGTGGAATGAGTTCGTCTATGCACTGGTCATGATCGATACCCGCTCCAAGAAGACGCTATCGCTTGGTATCCGAGACTTCTACGGCTTTCAGACGATCAACATCCCCGCAGTACTCACCGCCATCTTGGTAGGATCGCTGCCGGTACTCACATTCTACTTCCTGGCACAGGACAAGGTTATCAACGGCCTTACCCAAGGTGCCTTGAAAGGCTAAGAGGAGATTCCATGACACGCGTTGCAAATCCGATTCTCAAGGGGTTCAACCCCGATCCTTCCTTCCTCAGGGTAGGGGATGATTACTATATCGCCACCTCCACGTTCGAGTGGTTTCCCGGTGTGCAGATTCACCACAGCAAGGACCTGGTCAACTGGAAATTGTTGACCCGCCCCTTGGACAGGGTCAGCCAGCTCGATATGCGAGGTTGCCTCGACTCCACCGGTGTATGGGCGCCGTGTCTGACCTACGACAAGGGTACCTTCTACTTGGTCTATACGGTTGTCCACACCAAGGAGCACTTCAAGGATACCCACAACTATGTGGTGACCGCTCCTTCCATCATGGGCCCCTGGAGTGAGCCAGTATACCTGAACAGCTATGGTTTCGACCCTTCGCTCTTCCACGATGATGATGGGCGCAAGTATGTGGTTACCATGACCACCGACTTCCGCAAGGGCAAGAGCCGCTTTGCAGGCATCCTGCTTGAGGAGTTCGATAAGAAGGCAGGCAAGTGTCTGGGTAATCCCCGCCTGATTTTCACCGGTACCGAAATTGGGATGACCGAAGGTCCCCATCTCTACCGGATTGGATCTTACTACTATCTCTTTGTTGCCGAGGGTGGCACGTTCTACAATCATGCAGAGTCGGTTGCCCGCGCCAAGACGATCGAAGGGCCCTATGAGCAGATGCCCGGCAATCCCTTGGTAACCAGCAAGGGCAGGGACGAGCTTCCCATCCAGAAGGCTGGACATGGGGCCTTGGTACAGATGCAGAACGGACAGTGGGCTTTTGTTCATCTCTGCGGCCGACCGATCGAGAGGCATTGCATGCTTGGGCGGGAAACCTCCATGCAGAACATTGAGTTCGACAAGGATGGCTGGCCGAGGATCAAGGGCGGCGGCAATTCCCCTCGTGATTTCTTCGAATCCCCGTTCGATGCAGTGCCTGCAGGACCGGCTGACATTCACTATACCTTCGAAGGGGAAACGCTTCCTATCGACTTCCAGACCCTGCGCATTCCCCTTGGTGAGGATATTCTCTCATTGAAGGACCGCAAGGGCTATCTCCGACTCTACGGCAGGGAAAGCTTGAGCTCTACCTTTACCCAGGCTCTGGTCGGGCGACGCCAGCAGTCCTTCGTATGTACGGTCACCACCAAGGTGGAGTTCGATCCCACTTGGTACAAGCATATGGCGGGACTCTCCTACTATTACGGCACCCGCCAGTACTACTACCTGCGTTTCAGCCACGATGAGAGCTTGGGCAAGGTGGTGTGCATCATGAGCTGTGACAACGGCAAGCATGAAGAACTCTTCGATCCGGTTGCAGTGGGTGATACGACATCCGTGTGGCTCAGGGTTGAGACCGATCATGCGGTGGTGAAGTTCTTCTACTCAACTGATGGGGAGCATTTCATCCAGTACGGAGAAGATTGCTCAGCTCTGCGCATCAGTGATGACCATCTGGATAATTCGGCCTTCACCGGCGCGTTCTTCACCCTCTCGTGTCAGGATATGTCAGGGTTTGGCAAGCATGCAGATTTTGCATTCTTGCACTATACCGAAAAGGAATAAGGAGTAACCATGTCTACAGAAAAGAAAGCACTCTTGTTGGTCGGTGGTTGGGAAGGCCATGAACCGGAGCTTGTTGCCAAGCGTTTTTCCACCTTCCTCGAAGAGCAGGGGTTCACTGTCAGGATTGAGCGCGATCTGGAAGTTCTCCAGGACCGTGAGTACCTCTTCAGCCTCGATCTCTTCGTTCCCATCTGGACGATGGGAGAGCTGCACTCCAAGCTGACCAACCACCTCGCTGATGCCATTGGCAGTGGGGTTGGGGTTGCTGGCTGTCACGGAGGCATGTGCGATGCATTCCGCACCAACGTGCTCTGGCAGTTCATCATGGGCGGCAACTGGGTTGCACATCCAGGCTCTGACGGGGTGCCTTATACGGTGAACATCCGCCACAGCTCCAGTGAGCTGACCAAGGATATCAAGGACTTCTCGGTTTCCAGTGAGCAGTACTACCTCCATGTCGATCCGGCAGTGGAAGTGCTTGCCACCACCGCTTTCCCTACCGTTGACTGGTATCACTCCACCAACGGTGTGGTGCAGATGCCTGTGGTCTGGACGAAGAAGTGGGGGTATGGACGGGTGTTCTACAACTCGCTTGGCCACCACAACGATGTCTTTGACATCCCCGAGGCGTGGGAGATGATGAAGCGCGGCCTCTTGTGGGCTGCAGAGGGGAAGAGGATTGCCCAGGAGCAAGGCCTGTCCATCGATCGGTTCGCCAGTGATAGGAAGATGTTCTGATATGAAAAAACTCAGAGTAGGTATTGTTGGGTTGGGGAAGATCAGCGGGATCTATCTGGACAACCTGACCAAGGTTTTCAATGATGTGGTCGAGCTCGTAGGCGTGGTTGACCTGATCGAGGCGAGAGTGAAAGAGGTCTGCGAGACCTACCATGTACAGCCGTATGCCGATGTAGAGGCTCTGCTTGCAGACAAGAGCATCGACCTGGTGCTCAATCTGACCACTCCCCAGAGCCACTATGCTTTGTGCAAGCAGGTTCTTGAGAGTGGCAAGCACGTCTATGTTGAGAAGCCGCTCTCCCTTACCGTTGCACAGGCTTCCGAATTGGTGGACTTGGCTGCAAAGAAGAACCTGATGCTCGGCGGCGCTCCCGACACCTTCCTTGGTGCGGGCATCCAGACCTGCCGCAAGCTCATCGATGATGGCTGGATCGGAAAGCCCATCGGAGCTTCCGCCTTCATGATGAACCACGGCCATGAGAGCTGGCATCCAGATCCGGAGTTCTACTACAAGAACGGTGGTGGCCCGCTGTTTGACATGGGTCCCTACTACATCACTGCTTTGGTGAATCTGCTTGGTCCTGTGGACTCGGTTTCGGGGTATGCCCAGAAGAGCTTTGAGACACGGACCATCACCAGTGAACCGAAGAAAGGTCAGGTTATTGATGTAGAGGTAGCAACCCACATCACCGGCAATCTGCACTTCGAAAGCGGGGCTGTAGCCACCTTGGTGACCAGCTTCGATGTCTGGTATCACAGCATGCCGAATATGGAAATCTATGGAACCGAGGGCTCGCTCAGGGTTCCCGATCCCAATACGTTCGGTGGACCGGTGCTTTTCTGCCGCAAGGGTACGAAGGAGTGGAAGGAAATTCCCCTGCTCTACGGCTATGCGGAGAACTCACGGGGTTTCGGCGTTGCTGATATCGCCTGCGCGCTTGCCGACAAGAAGAAAAACCGGGCAAGCGGAGAGCTTACCCGGCATGTGGTTGCAGTCATGAGCGGTCTGCTTACCGCAGCACAAGAGAAGCGGCAGGTAGCTATTGAGCACTCCTGCAGCCGACCCGAGGCTAGGTAAGCGTTTCGAAGATTCCCTTTTCCTTGTTCTTGCGACAGTTGTCCCAGCTGAAAATCCTTCCACTCATAGTCAGATAGACCCCGGGTGGAAGCAGCTGGACGGCTGAGATTGCACAACCAAGGTTGAAGATGGCATCAGACCCTTCCAGGGAGTAGGGGATCATCGCCCCGGTGAGTACCACCGTCTTGGTGTTCTCCTCCCCAAGGGTCTGGGCTATGACCTTGGCCGTATTGCACATGGTGTCGGTTCCATGAACAACGATGATTCTGTCTTCGGCACTGTGAAAGCAGGTGCGTGCCACCTCTCCCCGTTGCTCTTCGGTCATATAGAGGCTGTCTACCGCCAAGGGTCCTTCCAGATGTACCGTCAAGGTGCAGCGGGATTGGCCTAAAATGCGTGGCAGCTGGGACTCACGGAAGGTGAGCTCTCCGCTAATCGCATCATATTGCTTGTCGAACGTTCCCCCGGTGGTGATGATTCTCAGCTCTTGTGCCATGGCCCTCTCCTTATGTCAGGATTTTGGTGTGTTCGTCTTCTCCGGTATCTTCAAAAACGGTGAACTCATCAATTCTCAGGTTGAATGACTGTCCCACTTCACAGACATCAAAGGTAGTGGGCTCAGCAATGACACGGATCAGCTCACCGCCCAAATCGATGCGGCAATCGTTGACATCGCCAAGGTAGAACTTGCTGACCAAGGTACCCTCGAAATCGCCCTTGATGCTTACCAGACGGATATTTTCCGGCCTGATGCCGATGACCACATCGCCTTTGAGCGGTCCTTCGTAGGGCAGTGTCTGCCCGGACTGGGCAAGGGTAAGCACCTTGTCCTTGCTTGTTGCCTTCAGGAAGTTGATCTTTCCAACGAAGTCAGCGACAAACTGGTTGGCTGGGTGGCGATAGATTTCGGTAGGGGCTCCCACCTGTTGGATGACCCCCTTGTTGATGACGATGACCCTATCACTCATGGTCATGGCTTCCATCTGGTCGTGGGTTACATACACCACGGTGATGCCCAGCTGTTTCTGGATCTCCTTGATCTCGAAGCGCATGGAGTCACGCAGTTTTGCATCGAGGTTGGAGAGCGGCTCGTCCAGCAACAGGAGCCGTGGTTTGGCAACCAGGGCACGGGCGAGTGCCACCCGTTGCTGCTGGCCTCCGCTGAGCTGGCTGGGAATGCGCTGGGCATACTGGGAAAGATGCACTGTCTCAAGCACTTCCTCCACATGTTTTTTGATCTCCTGCTTGCCCATCTTCTTCATTTTGAGCGGGTAGGCAACGTTCTCAAACACCGTCATATGAGGCCAGACGGCATAGGATTGGAAGACCATCCCGATATCGCGTCGTTCGGGGGGTACGAAGTTCTTCGGAGAACTCACGTCCTGGTCTCCGATGTAGATCTCTCCTTCGGTGGGCTTCTCAAAGCCCGCGAGCATTCGAAGCATCGTGGTCTTTCCGCAGCCGGAAGGGCCGAGCAGGGTGATGAACTCCCCATCAGCGAACTCTGCGTTGAACTGGGAGAGCACCACCACTTCCCCAAAGGCTTTCTTTACATCCTTGATGATAATATTGGACATCGTGTACCTCGCTAAATGGAAAATTCACCGTCGGTCAGCTTATTCAACAACCAGTTGATCCCGAAGACGGTGAACAGGATGGCCGTTGCCAATGCAGATGCAGTCTGCTGATTGTGATAGGTCTGATACGTATACAGCTCATACCCCAGCGTCTTGGTGTTGGTGGAGTAGAGCAGGGTAGACATGGTCAGTTCGTAGAAACAGGGCATGAAGATGAGGAACCAGCCGGCCACCAGAGCGGGGGCGATGAGGGGCAGGGTGACATTCTTCATACTCCTGAGCCAAGAGGCTCCCGATATCTGGGAGGCTTCCTCCAGTGATGGGCTTATCTGGGTCAGCGCACTGACGACCGTACGCATACCCATCATCATGTACTTGATCATGTAGGCGATGACCATGATGGTCAGGGTGTTGTAGATGTTGATCCCAAACTTTCCGGACATCGACATGATCAAGGAGAGGGCGATGACAACGCTAGGAGTCCCGCTTCCCACCGTAATCATGAAGTCGGGTATCTTCTTTCCCTTGATGTTGGTCCGGACCAGCAGGTAGGCCATCATGCAGGAAACCAAGAGGCCGAACGTGGCTGCCATGACGGCACTTACCAAGCTGTTTCTTGCCGAGTTGATGATGGACTTTCTGGTGAAGATTCGCTCCCAATACCGCCAGGTGATGTTGCCTTCTGCAAAGACTGATTCACCTAAGTTCACCGTGATGCTGGAGAGCGCGACTGTTACGAAAGGAATGATGACAACCACCAGAGCAAAAATGATTACCAAGGCAGTGATGGGAATCCTCCACCTGCCCAGATCAACGATGTTGGGGCGGGTGGATTTTCCACTGACGGTGATGTACTGCTTCTTTCCGATGGAGAAGGTGGAGAGGTAGAGCACCACATTGGCGATGAGCATGAGAAAGACTGCCAGGGTGGTAGCATCGGTCAAGCCTTCCTGGCTTCCGATATAGACGAAGTCAATGATGCGAGTGGTTACGGTGTGTATCTGCCCGGGTACCCCGATGATCGAGGGGATTCCGTAGCAGGAACCGGCAGCTACAAAGACCAACAGTGCAGCAGCCACGATGGAGGGAAGCATCATCGGCAGGGTGATGGTCCTCAGTGTTGTCAGTGGACTTGCCCCAGAGATGCGGGAAGCCTCTTCCAATGAGGGGTCCATCTTCTCCATGGCGCGACTGATGGTGATGAAAGCATAGGGGTAGTAGAACCCGGTAAGCACCCAGATCAGGCCACCCATCGTATAGATGTCAAAGGGGGCTGACCCAAGGTTGAAGATTTTCTGCAAGAACATGTTCATCGATCCTACGGTCGGATTGAGCAGGCGCATCCACGCCATTGCCCCGACATAGGGAGGAACCATGTAGGTGGCGACAAAGAGGGTGCGGAAGAACTTCTTTCCATAGAGGTTCGTCCGTCCTACCAGCCAGGCCAAGGGGAAGGCGATAAGTACGCCGAAAATCATGGAGAAGGTCGCAGCGACGACGGTATTCGTCAGGGCCGACCAGTTGAGGGGGTACGTATAGACACGTTTGAAGGCTTCGAGGCTGAAGGTGCCGGTTGAGAAGAAGGCACGGAAAACCAGATACACGAGAGGGAAGACCTGAAACACAAGAAGAAACCCGACGATGGCGATGATAATCAGCCATTTCGGGTCCAGAAACCAGCGGTGCTTCTCCTCATTCAGGGGTGCTTGTGGATTGAGAGCTCGCATAGCAAGGGACTCCTTTGGATTATGATACGGGAGCCTTCAAAGAAGGGCCCCCGTATCTAATAAGAGAAGGGTGGCATTATTTCTTGGCTACAGCTTCCTGGAATTTGGTTCTCAGTTCCTCGCGCAGCGTAACGGTTGCCTGCCAGTCGACGGGAATGGTGTTCTTCAGGATTTCCTTGGTCGGGATGGCGTCATAAGGAGGAGTGGGGTACTTGGCGGAGACAGAGTGCATCCAAGCCTTGACGATGTTCTTCTGTCCTTCTTCAGACATGAACCATTCGGTGACTGCCTTTGCAGCTGCACTGTTCTTGTTCGGGCTCCACTGGTCGTTGATCGACATGATCGGAGAGGGAACAACAATGGTTCCGTCGGTGGGGTAGATGACTTCGATCTTGGATCGATCCATTTCGCGCTTCTGCAATACGGATTCCTCGAGGATCATGATGACCTTGCACTCACCGGTTTCCAGCTTGGTCAGGGCAACAGAACCGCTCTCAATCTTTACTTTCTGCTGGCCAAGGGCGGTGAAGTACTCGTAGCCATATTTGTCCTTCAGGGCACTGATGGTGTCCAGGGCGGTACCGCTGGTAAGCGGGTTGGACATGGAGATCATGCCTTCTACGCGCTTGTCATAGGCAAAGTCATAGAACGAGTTGGGGATGTCAGCCTTGCTGAACTTGCCAGGATTGTAAGCAAGCACCATGTTGCTGATGCGTACTGGATACCAATACCCTTCCTTGTCATAATCGAAAGCAAGGTCTGCGGCGTTGTTGATCATGATCGGTTGGAGGACTCCCATTGCCTTGAGTTCCAAGGCGTAGGAGGGGTCGGCAACCATGAGCATGTCACATCCAAGCTTTCCTGCTGCAACCTCAGCGGCGATCTTGGCCTGGAGTGTACCGGTTCCACCATAGAAGAACTCGATGTCGATGGTCGGGAATACTTTCTCGAGCGTCTCATCGATGGCTTCGATGACGTCATCGTACATCGAGGTGTAGATCACCAATTTCCCTGAAAGGCCCCCATCCGCAGCCTTGGGTTTTTCAGCCGAACCGGCTGCAAACACGAGGGTGGAAGCGATCACAAGGACACAGAGAACCATGAACAGTTTTTTCATAGCAACAATCTCCTTTTGTTTGCTCCAGTATACCACCACTTTTTTGGAGTTGCGGGAGAAATTGTCTGCAATTTCTCAAGGATGTGCAGGAAAAAAATATGTTTATCGGGCATGAACGCAGAATGGGAAAAAATTGGGTTGGTATGCATAATGAAGAGGAGGTGGATTGCTCCACCTCCTCAGAGTGTCAGTTCTGCTTATTGGCATTCTCCAGCATTTCCCTGAAAAGAGCCTTTGCTTTTGAGAGCGGCAATCGCATCAAAGGGTCGTTGAGGAAGGCTTGCAGCAAAAGTTTGTCATCCTGTTGCAGCGCCGCTTTGAGCGTCAGCTCCTGTACCTCAGCAACATGCCGTTCCAGTGTCTGGATCGCCAAGGGCGGCAGCGTCGCCAGTGACGGCTTGATGCTGTTGTGGCTTATGAAACCATTGCTTTCCACGATGTGGCCGAGCGGGAGGTAGGGAACCTGTCCCTGGTTGGGGACGTTTATGTTGGTGTAGATTGTTCTTGCTCCCATCAGTGAGCGGAGGATATCCACCCCTTCCTCATTGGTTTCCTTGCTGATGAGCTCATCATCGGTGAACAGTTTTTCCCGTTTGCGCACCGCTTCCCGCTCTCTCCATGCGTATGGGGTGCGTACGATTCCAAAGCTGTGCAGCTCTTTCTCATCGGCAAGATACCAGGGCACAAATTCTGCAAGGTGACGATCTCCAGCAGCTCCGAGTGCTCCAAAATTGCGATAGAAATCCAAGGCGATGGTGTGGTCGCCTTCAAACCATTTCTCTGCCTTAAGACGCTTGTTTGCTGTATCTGTAGTATCGCCAAAGGTTTCCGAATCCTCACAGAGTGCAGCTACATACCCCATCAGATCCTTGCCTTTCCAGCTTGCCTTGGTTGCAAAAGTGAAGTGGTTCACCCCGCTTATATCCACGGCAATCTCTCTTCGATTCGGAGTTTCCACACCGAACCAAGTGCTCACTTTCTTTGCCAGGAAGGTCTGGATGTGGAAAACCTCATGACAGCATCCCATTGCCTTGATGGCAGGGAATGCCTGATAGAGGGCCGCTGTGCAGAGTGTCATGGGGTTGGTGTAGTTGATGACCCAAGCCTCGGGACAATGGCGCTCTATCGACTTGCCGATATCAAAGAACATAGGAAGTGCACGTCTTGCACGGAAAATGCCTCCAGGCCCTGTGGTGTCACCCACTGTCTGCAAGACCCCATACTGCTCTGGGACAATGAGGTCGTTGTAACGATAGCTGGTTTTTCCCGGCTCGATGGAGATGACCACCAAGTCCGAACCTTCGAGAGCCTGGGCAAGGGAAGGACAGCTGGTGATGTGGAAGCGGCCCTCTTTTCCGTTGAGGCGGAAAATTCTGTTACCCACTTCGACATTGTTGCTGGCTGCCTCATGGTCGATGTCATACAGGCAGATCTTTCCTTGGACATCATCCGCTCCGGCAAGGTCACGCATGAAGGTGATGGCCCAAGCACGGCCACCTCCCCCGATGATACAGATATTTACGTTGGTCATAGTTCCTCCTAACCTTTCAGTCCCGTGGTGGCAATACCCTCCACGAGATACTTCTGCAAAAAAATGAAGATGATCATGCAGGGCATGATGGACAATGTGGCCATGGCGAACATGGCACCATAGTCAGACGAAGAGCTGGGGTCGCTGAAGAGTTTCAGTGCCAAGCTTACCGGATACATGTTCGATGAGTTGATGTAAAGCAAGGCAGAGAGGAAGTCATCCCACCGCCAGATGAAGGAGAATATGCCACTGGTGATCAACGCAGGAACAGTAAGGGGAAGCATGATGCGTCCGAAGATCCCATACTTGGAGCACCCATCGATGACTGCAGCTTCATCCAGATCCCTGGGGACACCTTTGATGAAATTGTATATCAGGTAGACAAAGAACCCTTGGGTTGCAAAGTAGTAGGGAATGATCAGAGGCCTGAAACTGCCGACCCAACCCAATTTCTGGTACCACAGGTACTGCGGGATCATCAGAACTTGGGCAGGGAGCATCATGGAGACGAGCATCAGGGAGAAGAGAATCTTGCGACCCTTGTACTCACAGCGTGCGAACCCATATGCCACCATTGCCGAGCTGGCGATAGTGCCGGCGGTTGCCAGCGTTGAGATGAAGAATGAGTTCTTGAAGAAGGTACCGAATCCCACCCTAGCAAACCCTTTCCAGCCGTTTCGGTAGTTGTCCAGAATGAACTTATCCGGAATCAGATGGTTGGCAGTAGCGAAGATGGTGTTGCTCTCCTTGAAGGAGCTCATGATCATCCAAGCCAAGGGATAGACCATCACGAACCCAAAGAGACAGATGATGATGTGATAGAGCACCGCTGAATAGTTCTTTTTCTGCAACATAGCTTATTCCTCCCCCTCAAATACCCAGAACCGTTTTGTAAGGAACAGGAGTGAGGTGATAAGGCCGATGATGATGAGCATCAGCCAAGCCAATGCCGCTGCATAGCCTGCGTTGAAGTACTCGAACGACTGACGATAGGTGTAGACCATATAGAAGAGGGTGGAGTTCAATGGCTTGCCTTGGGTGATGATGTAGCACTGGGTGAAGGCGAGAAAGCCGTGGATCATCTGCATCACGAGATTGAAGAAGATGGTCGGGGTGAGCAAGGGCAAAGTGATGCGGGTGAACTGTTTCCACTTTCCCGCTCCATCCACCCAGGATGCCTCATACAAGGTTACCGGGATCTGCTTCAGGGAAGCGAGGAAGATCAGCATGGAAGAGCCGAACTGCCATACGGAGAGGATGATGAGCACCCAGATTGCTGTGTGGGTGCTGCCCAGCCAGGCAAAATCGGTCTGGATGCCGATGACCGCCAGCAGACGGTTCAATACACCGTCGGAGGCAAACATCCGCTTCCAAAGGATTGATACGGCAACCGAGCCGCCAATGATGGAGGGCAAGTAGTAGACAGCACGGTACAGGCCGGTTGCCTTGGTGGTTTGCTTGAGCATCATGGCTACAAGCAAGGCAAAGGCAAGACGCAAGGGGACGGAGACAAGGGCATAGTAGAAGGTGACGGCGATGCTCTTGTAGAAGAGTGGATCGTCAGTAAAGATCTTGATGTAGTTCTTCAGTCCGATGAATCGTGCTGGAGATAGGATGTTGTATTCACTGAGCGAGTACCCAAGCGACATGATCATGGGTACGATGATGAACATGAAGAAGCCGATGATGAAGGGCAAAGAGAATATGATCCCCGCTACATCATCACGGTAGAAGAATTTCTTGGCACTCAGGCCAGGGGAGGTCGTAGTGTGCTGCATGGTATCCAACTTTTGAAAGAATGGTGTACAAATCCTCGGCTCCCGAAAATGGGAGCCGGGGAAGGTTTCGATCCGAGAAAGTGTGTGCTTGTTCTTTATTTTGCGAGAATCTTATTGGCTTCGGTGAAGAACTGCTGAGCAGCCTGCTCTGCAGTGATCTTGCCGTAGCAAACCTGCTCGCGCAGCGAACCGAGCAGACGGCTGGCTTCGTTTGCAGCAATCGGGGAAGGCGGATTAACCGGGCTTGACTTGGGAGCAACCACGGTATTGATGTATTTCACGACCTTCTGGTTGATCTCATCAAGCATCGGAGCGATGTGCTCGCCGACTTTACTTGACACCGGGACTCCTCGTTCGCACAGCAGGTAGGAACCGGCTGTCTCTGAGTTGAGCCAGTAGTTGAGGAACTGCACAGCTTCGCGCGGGTTCTTTGATTTGCTGGAGATGACCATGAACTGGCTGGGCTTGAGGTAGTTGGAGAGCTTATGATTGTCGCTCGGCCAGTTGGTGACACCAACCTCAAACTTCTCAGCATTGGCAGCTTTCTGGGTTGCAGGAATCTGGTTTGCCCAGAAGAAGGCACACCAGGAACGTGCATCGTTGGAAGATCCGTATACAAGCGGATCCTGCTCAACAGAGCGGAGTACGCGTTCTACGAAAATGGACGGACTTACCATCCAGCCCTCCTTGATTCCCTCCTCATAGATCCTGAAGAAGGGGACGAACTCCTGGGCAGAAGGAACACCAAGTCCTCCATCAGTGTAGAGAATGTGCCCTTTGGAACGCATGTAGTAATCGAGATAGTTCTCGCTGTCACCGTAGTCAATGTTTGTCTTGATGCCGGTCTTCTTGTACACTTCACGAGCAATTGTGATGAATTCGTCGATGCTCATGTGGTCTTTGACGGTAATGCCGATGCTGTCGAGCAAGTTCTTGTTGTACAGCAGGGCAGGGGCAGTGGTGGCAATCATCATGCCATATACCTTGTCGCCTTCGGTAGCAACGCTGCTGACGCTCTCAGGAATGTTGGAAAGGTCGAGCGTGCCGTCCTTGATGTAGGGGGCGAGGTCGAGCAAGAGACCGTTTGTCTCATACTGGTTGATGTACTTGTAGTCCATCTGGATGACATCGGGAAGCGCATTGCCGGCAGCTGAGGTGGCAAGCTTGTTCCAGTAGTCTGCCCACTCGTTGAACTGGCCGTCGATGACTACGTTGGGATTCGCTTCCATGAAGGAATCGATGACATTCTGGGTAATCTCATTTCTCTGCTGGTTTCCCCACCATGAGACGGTTAGGTTGGCTTTTGCTCCTGCTGCTGCAGTTGCTTCTGCTTTTCCACCTGCCCACAAGGCTGTACATGCAACCAAGATGAGACATACGAGTAACGTGCGTTTTTTCATTTATCAAACTCCTTTGATCAGCCTTCGCAGGCTGTGTGAGTATAGTCTGGAGTCGCCATTGTGAAAACACAACCCAACAAAACCGACCTCATAGGTTACGAAACCGACTGATTTTCCGTATTTGCTGTTTCTGGTGGCAAGGATGGTAACAATGCGCTAGGCTGGTGAGGAGCTAACCTGTGGAGACGCAACCGACTATGGCACTGAGTATGACCTCACTGAAAAACCATCTCGATGAACTTTCGATGAAACGAAAACTGTTCCTCATCGTCTTGCTCTGTACCACCATCATCTCTATCGGGGGTTTGTTGGGTTTGCTGATTGTCAGCAGGGCCAACGATCGTCTTCTCTACCAAGCGATTGCGGAGCACCTCAGCTATGCCAGCAAGGAAATATCCGACCGGCTGCAGACGATCGAGAAGATGTCCACCATGATTATCGAAGATCAGGAGATGCAGAGCAATCTTGCGATTCTGGCGGATGATGAACGCTTGGACAAGATTTCCGATGCTTCAAAGCAGCTCTACTCCTTGGTGAACAGTTACTATCGAAACTTCAAGGACAGTGGCGTTCATTTCATCTCCGTCTATGGTGACACCTACACCACCTATTCGAATCGGGTCTGGTCGGACAAGGAGGACCAGCAGGTTCTCAACGAGGTATTGGATCGGGCAAGGCAAGCAGATGGTGCTCCTGTCTGGGTGGGTGAGAAGGGAGTCTATTTGGGACGCCTCATCAGGCGACAGACCTATCCGCATTGGCTCAAGGAGGTAGGAACCCAACTCATCTCAGTAGACCTTGCCCAGGTAATGAAGACCTCCATCGTAGAGAGCAGTTTCTTTAAGGAACGGGCCTATCTCATTTTCAATGGGGATTCACTGCTGTATGGCAACTCTTTTTTGCAAGAAGAGGAGTTGGTTTCTTTCAAAGAGCGGATCACCGACCCCTACGGCATGATACGAGAGGGTGGGCATTACTATTTCTATGTAAGGAAGACCATTCCGTCCCTGCAGTGGGACTATATCTGTCTCGTCCTCTATGATGATATCGTACGAACCATCACGCTCTTTCAGCTGTTGTTTTCTGCCCTGTTGATCATCAGTGTGGTCCTCGCCGACCTTCTAGGCCACCGTCTGATCACCTCTCTCCTGCGCCATTTGGATCTTTTGCTGCATAAGATGGCAACGTTCGGGAAGGACAGCAATTCGGTCATCGCGCTCGGATCAGAGTATGTTGACCGAAAGGATGAGATGGGGCAGCTTCACCGGCAGTTTGACATGATGGCTCATGAGATCCAGCATTTGATCCAGGTCAACTACCGCTCACAAATCCTCTCCAAAGAGGCACAGATCAGGGCGTTGGAGTACCAGATCAATCCTCACTTCCTCTACAATACTCTTGAGTCGATCAATTGGCGGGCAAAGGCTGCTGGCATCACCAGCATATCGGTGATGGTGGAATCGCTTGGCGCGCTCCTGCGAGAGACGCTAAGCCAGAAAGATACGGTACATACGCTGGGCAAGGAAATTGCGATCGTGCAATATTACATGAATATCCAACAGCTTCGATTTGAGGATCGGCTGACCTTCCGCAATGAGATAGGCGAGCAGTATCTCTCCATGTCGCTTCCCAAGTTGGTGCTCCAGCCCTTGGTGGAGAATGCCGTCAAGTATTCGGTCGAGAGCAATACTGAAGCATGCACGATCATCTTGAGTGCAGAGGTAGAGGACACAGTCCTCTCCTTGCAGGTAAAGAATTCCGGTTCCCAGTTTCCCGACAACCTGTTGGAAGATCTGGAGGCCAAACGCTACACCCCCCATGGTCTGGGTATCGGGTTGCTGAACATCAAGGAACGGCTCGAGCTCACCTATGGCCCTGCCTTCAAGCTCTCCTGCCTGAACAGCGAGGAGTATGCGGTTGCCAAGATAACTTTGCCGTATGAGGAGTCAGACATATGCTGAAAGTAATACTCGCCGATGATGAGGCCATCATCCGAGAGACAATCGCCCACATGTTTGACTGGAAGGGTCTAGGAATGGAACTTGTCGGAATGTGCCGGGATGGGATTGAGGCGTACAATATGATTCTTGATGAGTCTCCAGATATTGTGCTCACTGATATTAAGATGCCTGGTCTTTCTGGTCTCGAGTTGATCCGTCGGGTTCGTGAATCCAAGCTCACTGTACAGTTTGCCATCCTCTCAGGGTATGGGGAATTCGAATTTGCAAAACAAGCCATGAGCGATGGGGTAAAGTACTATCTGCTCAAGCCGTGCAATGAGCATCAGATTGAGGAGTGCATGCTCTCCATCCGCGAAGATTGCCAGAAAGCACGTTCGCTCGATACGCTGCAAGAACAGCAGAACAGTCTGATGGGAATGCTTCACGATGCTACCATAACGAACGTCCTCCGCGAAGTGCTCACCCTCAAGCAAGTAGGTAAGGAGGTGTTTGTTCCTTACGAACAATATCTGGATATGGAGAACCAGCAGTACTACCTTACCGAGGCTCCCCTTCCCACGCTGGAAAAGGTCGAACACCTGCTGGGGCGCCTCCAAGTGATCTTTGCTGCAAAAAAGCGCAGGGTGAGTCTACATGGGGTTTATGTGGAAGGCCAGCTTCTGCTTTTTTTCCCCTACCTGGGTGGTGACTATCTGGAATTAGATGCCGTGCTGAAAGAAAGCTCAGCCCAACTGCCTGTCCGAACTTGGTTTTCAGGACTGAAACAGTTGTTGCTGCACCTGCATGAGAAGGTTAAGCTGAAAGGAACCATTCACTGTATCCACTCTTTTCATGTCAGTCTTGTCTGCAATTTCAAGAATGTCATGGAGAGTTCTCTTGCTATCGTTCCCACCAAGGCGGGAGATCCTTGGGATATCCTGGCCATCGGGGAGTATTTGGGAGGAATATCCAACGTTGATTTTCTTAGGCAGATGATCGCCGATCTTCTGCTCAAGTCGACAGCTCCTCCTATGGAAGTGGCCTCTTTTCTCTTGCAGCTGAGCCAGGAGAGTGACCATGCGACAATCCTACAGTTGGCACTAGGAGAGTTTGCACGGCTCAATTCTGCCATGGAGGCTTCTTGTTCAGCGTTTATGGGGCGCTTGAACTGTATCCTCGAAGAACATCTGGGTAATCCAAATCTCTCTCTGAAGTGGATTGCACAGAATCATTTGTTCATGAATGTGGACTATGCAAGCAGAAAGATTCTGCGTGAGTCTGGAAAGAAGTTCTCCACGCTCTTGGCTGAAATGCGGGTGCAACGTGCCAAAGAGTTGCTTGTGGAAAGTGGGGAGCCAAAAATGCAGACCATTGCAGAACAAGTAGGATGTGGAAACAATCCCCAATACTTCAGTCAGCTCTTCAAGAAAGTGACTGGCCAGACCCCATCTGCCTTTGTGAAACAGATGCGGTCGTAACGGGGGAGATGAGTAGGAGTTGTTTGGGAACAAAGGTTCTCAATACATGTATTTTATTATATAATATGCCTAACTCATTTTTAGGAACCTACTCATGGATACACATAGCCCCAATAAACGGATGCCGCTTTATATACAGATCAAGGATTTCATTATTGCCGAAATTGAAGAAGGAAAGCTCAAGCCGAATGAGATGATCTACTCCGGACAAGTCTTACAGGACAGATTCAAGGTAAGCAAAATCACTACAGAGAAAGCCTTGCAGATCCTCCTCGAAGAGGGGGTCATCTATAGGATTCCGGGAAAAGGATCTTTTGTAAGCGGAAAGCAAGCAAAGAGCCAAGTGCTGGAGAATAAGAAGCTGAATATCGCCTTTGTTTGTCCGAACCTGAAGAGCCACCACATCATGAATATCATCCTTGGGGTGGAGGAGATCATTTGTTCACAAGGGCATAATCTCTTGCTCAGAGTAACCCAAGGGTCGTTCAGCAAACAGAAGGAAATCCTCCATGAGCTGCTGGAACAAAAGGTGGATGGAATCGTCTTCTACCCGGTAGAAGGTAAGTTCTACGATGATGAGATCTTCAGGATGAAACTTACCCACTTTCCCTTCGTGCTTGTGGACAAGATGTTCGATCGTATCGATACCAGTTACGTGGTTTCAAACAACGAGGAAGGCAGTTATCTGGGTACTCAGGAGTTGATCAAGAAGGGGCATCGCAAAATAGCCTTTTTCAGTCAGTATGCTCCCGCAAGCAGCAGCAGTATTCGTTCCCGCATACGTGGCTTTGTCCGTGCCTTGCAGGATGCAGGTATCGAGGACCCATATCATTGGGTATTCGATAGCTTTGATGAAGAGGTCGGTGTTCATCTTACCTACGATGAAGAACATCGTGAGAAGTTCATCAAGCGCATCCGTGATTTCATCCAAGCAAGGCCGGGTATCACCGCGGTTCTTGCGGTTTCACCGGGCAACCTCTCCCATGTCGTACGCGGCCTGCGAAAAGTGGATGCAGAATTTGTGAAAGAGGTGGAATTGGCAATTTTTGATATCGACGAATATCTCGACATCAGTAGGACTCCCATGCTCTGTATCAACCAACTCAGCAGGCAGATCGGCAACGAGGCGGCACGGATTATCCTAAGTCAGATTGAGAATCCTCAATCAATCGAGAAACTCATGCTTGATATGGAAATAAAGACCATATAACAGGTGGAGGACGAAGCTTTCGCTCCGTCCTCCGGGTGTCGGCTCACGCAATATCTATGTGTTTCTAATCCAAACAATCATTTCTCCGAGAGCTCTGTTGCTCCAGGTAAAGTAGGGGATTGCCGTCAAGGATCGCTCCTCCCACTCCGGTTCCACCTCTTGGTAGAGTACGTCTTCCCACTGGCTCAATGATCGGCTGGCTCCTTTGAGCTTGATCACCTGTACTCCTCCTAGTAGGTCATCCTTCCAGACCACCTCTGCATTTGCATGGGTATTGAGGACCACATCCTGCAGCCGCTTGCCGTTGTCCACTTCCTCAAAGCAGTACATCATCGGACCGCGAGCAACTGCAACGCGTCCAGTGTTGTGCCGTACAGCAGGATGGGCTTGGATATACCGCACTCCCATCGGTAGGTCGAGGTCGAGTTCATCGCCGGATTTCCATGTTCTTTCTATCGGAAGATAGCCTTTGACAAGGTCTTTATCCGTAAAGGTGTATGGTTTCTTATTGATGCTCACCCTAGGTTGTTTGCACCATGCAGGAATCCTTGCATAGAGCGTGAAGCTGATGGGCTCATCTGAGACAAAGCTGAAATTCACCTTGCCATCCCATGGATAGTTGGTGGTCGTCTTCAGCTCAAAGGCTTTCCCTCCGATACTGTTTTTCACTGTGTTGGCAGTGTACAGGTGCACATACAGGTCTTCTTCAGTGGTGGAGTAGAGGTATTGCCCAAGACTTGCCGTCAAGCGTGCCAGATTTGGCGGACAGCAAGAGACTTCAAACCATGATTGGCGCTCAGGCAACAGGCGTGGGTTTCTACTGACATTATGGGTATACAGCTCGGGCTGGCAAGCGAGATGATTGGAGTAAAAGAAATGGTCTCCAGTAAGGGAGATGCCGCTTATCACCCCATTGTACAGCGTTTGTTCCATCACATCGGCATAGACAGAGTCCTTTTCTATCTGGAGCATCCGGTGAGCCCAGAAAATCAGGCCGATCGAAGCACAGGTCTCGTTGTAGACACTTTCATTGGGCAAATCATAGTCAAAAGTGAAACGCTCGCCGAATTCCAGCGTACCAACACCTCCTGTTATGGACATGCGCGCCTTTGTGACGTTTTTCCAGAGATTCCTGCACGCTTGGAGCAGGCTCTCATCCCCCAGTTCCCCTGCAACATCAGCCATGGCAGTATAGAGGTACATCGCGCGCACTGCATGTCCCACTGCCTCAGTCTGTTCTCGCACCGGCTTGTGGGCTTGGTAAGAAGCATAGTGCCCCTCTGAGAGGTAGTTGCGGTTGAGAATATCCCGTAGGGGGTTCTTGTCCGGATCTTCTCCACGCCCTACTGCCTCACGTTCGAAAAAGTGGGGCTGAGTTCCCCGTCCGTTGATGAAGTAGGCTGCAAGCTCGAGATACGGACGGTGGTTGGTTACACGATAGAGCTTGACCAGAGCGAGTTCTATCTCCTCGTGGCCGGGATAGCCATGGATTTTGCCCTCTTCTGGTCCGAAGATGGTCAGGATATGGTCGGTATAGCGTCTCATCATGGAAAGAAAAGCCTCTTTGCCAGTTGCCTCATAGTAAGCAACAGCAGCTTCGATGAGGTGGCCTGCACAGTAGAGCTCATGCATGACATAGACATTTGTCCATCGCTTTCCCTTTCCCACCGTGGAGAAGTACGTATTGAAATACCCATCCTCCATCTGGCGAGAACACATCAAGTCCACCAGGTTATCCACCTTCTCCTCAATATCCCTGTCTTCCTGCTTCCCCAGTACGTAGGCGGCTGCTTCTATCCATTTGGCTATGTCTGAGTCCCAGTAGTGGTGTGGCTTGTACCAATCTCCCTCCTTCCATTGGTGGGAGAGGGAGGCCACTCTGCCGGTCTTCTCCAACTGCTCATACTCTGCTTTCAGGGTGACGCTGTGGTTGAGTTCTTGCCGTTGCTTCCAGAACCCTTGGGGAAAGTCGACGTGCTTATAGGAAATTGGGTTGAGAACACTCATTCTTGTTGCGCTCATGCATTGCTCCTCGTAGTTATTCCTTGACGGCGCCGGCGGTAAGGGCACCGACGATCAGACGCTGCAATCCGACGATGATCACCAAGGCGGGGACCAAGCCCAGAACACTTGCGGTGGCCATCAGGTGGATGGTTACCTCACCTTCGGTCTGGGTGTCGGCAAAGTTCAGAATTCCCACGGAAATCGGGAAGAGACGGGAATCGTTGATGAAGATGAAGGGGATGATGAAGTTGCCCCAAGCATTGATGGTATTGAAGACCAGCGCTGTAGCAATGCCCGGCATCGCCAGGGGAAGCAGGATGTAGAACAAGGTCTGATATTCATTGAAGCCATCGATGATTGCAGCCTCATCAAGCTGGATCGGAATGGAATCGAAGAAACCCTTCAGAACCCAGGTGGTGAACGGGACCTGAACGGTGATGTAGACCAGGATCAGGCCAAAGTGTGAGTTGAGCATTCCCAGTTGGATGAAGTAGCGGTACAAGGGGATGGCAATGATCAGCTGGCTGATCATCTGGAACATCAGGATGACAAACAGCAGTTGCTTCTGGAAGGCAAAGCGGAATCGGGAGAATGCAAAAGCTGCAGGGATCGTGACCAGCAGATTTCCCAGCGTCGCAAACAAGGTGATTTTGAAAGAGTTGAACAGGTACGTGGGAATTCTGCTGTTTCGGATGATGTGCAGATAGTTCTGTGCACTCCAGACTTCTGGAAAGAGTTTGGGAGGGTAGCTGAAAATCTCAGTTTTTGTCTTCAGCGAGAGCATGACCATCCAGATGATCGGTCCGATGAACAGCAGGATGACCACGGCGAGCAAGATATAGAAGAACAGGATGAAACGTTTGGATGCTTTCTTTTTCATGGTCTTGCTCCTATTGGTTGTCGACGTTGCTCTCGCCGAGCACGAATCGGTAGTAGATCACTGCAATGCTTAGGTTGAGGACCAGCAGCAGGACAGAGATTGCTGAGCTGGTGCCCATGTCAAAGAACTTGAACATCTGTTTGTAGGCAGTGAGGGTGAGAACCTCGGTGGACCTGCCCGGACCTCCTCCCGTGAGGGACATGATCATGTCGAATTGGTTGAAGGTGTAGATGGTGATGAGTACCAGGTTGATGAAGATGATGTGCCTCATCAGAGGCAAGGTTATGCGAAAGAACTGCTGGAAAGCGTTCGCACCGTCCACAACCGCGGCCTCGTACAGGTGCTCGGGAATCTTCTGCAGGCCGGCATAGAGCATAATCATACTGAAGGCGGTTCCACGCCAGATGTTGACCATAATGGTGGACAGGAGGGCCATATTGGGTTCGGAGAGGAACCCAATTCTGGACAAGCCCACAAGCTCCAAGAGGTAGTTGGCTATTCCGTAGTTGCTGGTGGAGAGAATCAGCTTCCAGATGATACCGACAAGGACTCCAGGAATCATCCAGGCGATCAGGACCACGGTGCGACAGGCCTCGGTCATGAAAAAACCTTGCTTCATGCCGGTCTTGATAAGCAAGGCTATCAGCATGCCGATGATGATCTGCATCACGATATTGGTTGAGACAAAGATGAATGTGGTCGCCAAAGTGCCCAGGATTTCCGGGTCGTTGAACATCTTTGAGTAGGATCTGAGGCTGTAGGTGTATGTGGGTTCAAGAATGGATGCATTGGTGAAGCTGAGGCGAATGACATCGAAAAGCGGATAGGCATAGAAAAGGCCCAGCATGATGAACATCGGCAGCAGCCATTTCAAGGGTCTTCTGTACAGTAGTGCTTGGTGCTTTTTCATAGGCTCTCCTTGCAAACAGAGGCTGTACTGCCGAGCAGGGCCCGGCAGTACAGACGGTGATGTTATCGAATCTGGTTGAGGGTCTTCTGATAGGCGGTATCCACTGCCTGCTCAGGAGTCTGGGCTCCCAGAATTACGTTCTGCCACCCTTCCTGGACGTGCTCGCTGATGATGTTGTAGTTGGAGGAGTTCGGTCTCAGCCTGGCAGTCTCCAAGGCAGCACCAAAAGCTTGCTGGAAGCGGTCATTCTTGAATACATCGTATTCGGCGAAGACGCTCTCGCGGACCGGGGTGTAGCCTGCGGTTGAGCACCAACCTGCCATACCATCCTTGCCAGCATAGACATAGTCCATGAAGTCAACAATCAGTTCAAGCTTCTTCGGGTCCTTGGTGAAATAGCCCATGGTATAACCGCCAGGAATCTGCATCTTTACATCTGCTCTATACTGCGGTGTGTTGGCGAAGTCCCACTTGTCCATTTCAGAACCGAGGTTGTCTTTCAGTACGCTCATCAGCCAGGATCCACCGAGGAACATGGCAGTGGATTTTGCCTTAGCTTCAGCGACCAAGTCACCATTGTTGTTGATGTCGAGAATGCGCCTTGGGGTCACCCCTTCCTTGACAGCGCGTTCCCAGAACTTGAAGACTTCGACCAGCTTGTCGCGGTTAGCGCCTTGGCCATACACAGGATGGTCTTTTTCATCGACCAAATCTCCGCCAAGACCGAAGAACATCGGGAATACCGAACCATAGCTGATCTGCTCGTTTTTACCACCCCAGGTCAGGAATCCATATTGGTATCCCTTCTGCTGCAGCTCTTTTCCGACCTTGATGAACTCATCCCAGGATTTGGGAGGATTGGGAACGACAGTCTTGTCATACCACAATCCTACGGTGTTGGTCAGAAGCCAGACAGCCTTGAGCTTGCCGTCAGCGGGGTCGATCATTGCCTCGGTAAGACACCAGTCAAACCAGTCGGCTTGGTCTTCCTTGGAGTAGAATTTGTCAATTGGCTGAAGCCAGCGATAGAAGAGGGGAACGAATTGTCCGTCAATCTGCACTGCATCGGCAATGGTACCGGTAGCAGCCTGCTCAAGTTGCTTGGCAAGGCGTTCAGACGGGTTGTTGGAGAGAATCTGGGGTATCAGTTTCACGTCAGGGTGTGCTTTAGCCCACTCTTCCATACGTCTGGTCAGATACTCTTTTCTGGACGCCGTTTCGGTCTGATGCGAATAGGTCAAGTCGACTGCATAGGTAAGGGTGATCGGTGCATTGGGGTTGCCGATGCAATCCGGGGTTACCCAGACAATGTTTGCAGGTACTTCAGTCGTCTTCGATTCTGCTGCACCGCCGGCGAATGCCAGAGAGGTGACTGCAAACAGTACTACCAACAGTGTGATCAGTTGCTTTTTCATGTACTTCTCCTTTTGTTTGAAACTTTCTTTTGTTTGAGTGTTCATACGTTCGTGAGCCATTAATCCTCCTGTATGCTTAGTTTGAACGTTCCTTCGTTGACCAAAGCGATATGCAAGGTGTTGCTCTCCTCATTGAGGAAGGCCTTGCATGGCTTTCCATTCAGCAGGACTTCCTTGGGAAGTTTGGTCCATCCGTGACAGATGAAGGTCCAGTTGCGTGTCTTGGAAACTACCTCAATACCAAGCACTGAACCTTTGGTTTCGCTGGTGATGGAGGTATCCATCGTTTGATTCTCTTCGGGGATTACCACCGTATTGGTTGCACGCCCGTAGAGGTGGACGGAAAGCTGGGGATCCCACTGCCTCACCCGGTTGGCTACCTCAGTGGTCGGGATAATCGCTCCCTCTCGGACGAAGAGCGGGATTTTGTCGAGGGGAGAGACAGTCCGATAGGTCTTTGGCCCTGACTGAACCTCGCCTGTGTAATAGTCATACCACGTTCCTTCTGGAAGGTAGATTTCCACCTCTCCTCCCTCCTTCAGTACCGGAACAACCAAGAGTGAGGAGCCGAGCATGAATTGGGTTTCCACACTTCGTGACCCGCTGTCGCCTTCAAAAGCGAGACTCATGGCACGTATGACAGGCAATCCAGTTTCTGTGGCTTGCTTTGCGATTGCCAGAATGTAGGGCAGGAGCCGGTAGCGCAGACGGACTGCTTCCATGACAATCTCTTGTGCTTCGTCAGAAAAGTTCCATGGCATGCGGCTGGCGGTTCCGTGGAAACGGGCATGGGAGAGCAAGAGGCCTACCTGGGCCCAACGGACATAGGTCTCTGAGTCAGGCAGACCCTTGAAGCCTCCGATGTCAAAGGACCAGAACGGGATTCCTGACAAACCATAGTTCAACCCACTGATGATGGTGGTTCTCAGGCTGCGCAAATCACTGACCGGATCTCCTGACCACTGCACCGGGAAGGCTTGGCTGCCTGCATATCCGCTTCGCCCCCACAGGAAGGGCGTGTCGGTGTACTCCTGTTCTACTTCCCAGACGGTCTTGTTGTAGAGGTAGGCATAGAGGTTGTGCATTTCTCGACCACTCATTCCGTTGAAGAAATGGGCATCATACGGGGTGACCTCGCCGAAGTCGGTCTTGAATGTTGCCGTTCCCATTTCGATCAGGGGGCGGTGAAGGCTCTTGTACCACTCGACCGCAGCAGGGTTGGAGAAGTCGACAGCGCTGCCCAATGCATAGAAGTCCTCAGCATACTCAGTCTGTTCGGCCGTTCTGCGTTCAGCAGGGACAATGACAATGTGGTAGTCGTAGACCGATCCATCCGCTTTTTTGATGAAGTATCCGTTGCGTTTGCCTTCCTCATACAGCTCCGATCCTTTTTCGATGTAAGGATGCTCCCATAGACAGAGCCGAAGGCCACGCTTGGCCAATGTGTCAATGAATAGCTTGGGGTCGGGGTAGTCCACAGGATCCCAGGCAAAGTCACACAACTTCTTGGTCTTTCCCATCCAGTAGGGGTCAAGATGGATGACATCGCACGGCATCTCATGCTCGTCCAAGGAGGCGATGAACTGGAGGAACTCATCTTGCTGCCATGTACTTCCTGCATCAAGGTAGTTGCCGAAAGGGGAGACCCATACGCCAAAGGACCAGCGTGGGGGCATTGGAGCCTTGCAGGTGAGCTCGGAGTACGCCTTCAGTTGCTCGGCCATGGTCGGTGCAACAATGATGAACAGGTCGATGCCTTGCTGGTCTACTTCGATGGAACAGGAGAACGTGGAAGTGGAACCAAAATCCCAGGTACTGCGGGCAGTTTCATGCAACAAAAGGGCATACCCCCTGTCAGTCAATACCAGCGGGATGTTCTTGTATGCACGGTCGGTCCCCGAACCATAGGGGTTGTCGTTCCATAGGGTGATGCGTCGGTTGTTCTGCCTCAGTGAAGGAAAACGCTCGCCGGTTCCGTAATAGCTGGTATCTGCTGAGTAGGCAAAATTGAAGCGTGTTGAAAGATGTTGGTCTGAGGAAGCGGTATAACCGGTAGGGGCGCTGATCCACTCACTGCGTGCATTCACATCGCTGGCAAACTCCTCAAGCATCATGTTCCCCTGTTGATCCTTAATGCTGAGCGAGTAGGGTTCGGTATGTAAATGGGCAACAAAAGGACCGGCGGTTATGACGAAACTTGTGCTCTCTTCCACAACAACTGCTTTGATGGGTTTGAGCTTCTCAGTGTGTGCAAAGGTGTGCTTCCAGCGTTGTTCGCCTGCAGCCTCAATGCGATAGCGGATATATCCTTCTGCATAGAAGGTAAGTCCGATGAACATCTCTGTTGAGGCAGCTTTTGCCGGGAAACGAAGTTCTCCGTCAACCTCTTTGAAGAGTGATCCAATCTCCTGTACGGGATAGAAACTGCTTCCATTGCGACTTTTCACGCTGTGCCTCCCCTGTAAGCGATAATTATGTATATATCATATATGTAATACATGTATTACTAGTACATGATAGCATGTTTGTTGTATCTGTCAACAATTTTAGTATTCTCTAAAGAGGATTGTTGTGCACCCTTTACTTTCTGTTGCGTTCTTGTTGCTCTTGGACGTACACTCATTGCAGATTTTGGAGGATGTATGGATCGTAAGTCCTATCACAACAGTGTTCAATTGTTGGTGCTCGCAGCGTTCTTGGCTTTGGTGGTGGTGAGATTCTCACACTTCGCCTCTCTTTTGGGAAAACTCTGGATGCTTGCAAAGCCGCTGTTCCTCGGCCTTGTCATTGCGTATCTTGTCGATTTGCCCGCCAAGCGGATGGAACGGAAGTTCCGCTTTCGTCATGCCAGGCCGCTTGCCGTCCTCTTGAGTCTGGTCTTCTTTCTTTTGATCATCACCTTGGTGCTGGTTCTGCTCATTCCCCAGCTTGGTTTGGCTCTGAGGCAGTTCAGCATCAATCTTCCGGTGCTCTATCAGCAGAGCGTGGATGCAGTAGAGGATTTCATGCAGGGAAGAGAGGAGCTTTCCCAGGGGTTTTTGGTGGTGGAACAGTACTTCAACCAAGTGGTTGCGCAAGTAAAGGACTCATCACCCAAAATTGCCGACTACCTGCTCTCCCTGTTGGGAGGAGCAGTCAGCGGGATAGCAACAGCCCTCATTGCCTTCATTTTCAGTCTCTACCTGCTCTTCGGCAAGAAGCGGCTGGTTGGGCAAGTCTCCTATCTTTTCGTTCGATTCCTTCCTACGAACCGGCGATTGCGTATTCACGCTGTATTGAAGGTGGCAAACACTACCTTCGGCAAGTTTTTTGCCGGCCAGTTTCTGGAAGCGATCATCCTGGGGGTGCTCTGTACCCTGGGCCTGATGATATTCCGTTTTCCTTATGCACTGACCATCGGATCGGTGGTCGGCATGACAGCCTTGATTCCCCTGGTGGGGGCTTATCTTGGTGGAGCGGTTGGATTTGTGCTCCTTTTCAGCCAGGGATTGCGGCTGGCCCTGCTTTTCCTGCTCTTTCTGGTCATCCTCCAGCAGCTTGAGGGAAACCTCATCTATCCTCGGGTGGTGGGTACTTCAGTCGGGCTTCCCGGAGTCTGGGTGTTCGCCTCCGTGATGGTGGGTGCAGGGCTCTTCGGCATTCCCGGGGTGCTCTTCGGCGTCCCCCTTGCAGCAACCGTCTATCACCTCCTGAAAGAGGAACGGGAAGCCCAAGGCTCTTGAAGCTCCTGTGTTTTTCTGGTTCCATGACAGCCACTACCTAAATGCCTAGCAAAATTGTGTTCTTACAAAGCTGTGCTATACTCCAAGGTAGACAAGGAGATGGATGTGTATGGAAACGCTATTGCCTCATGAGTACCCTCGTCCCGATTATCGTCGTGCTCCCTTCCAGTTGCTCAATGGCAGCTATCAGTTTGCTTTTGATGATGATGAGGTAGGCCTCTCGGAAGCTTGGTATGGGAATAAGCAGCTTGAGCAAAGCATCCAGGTTCCTTACTGTTACCAGAGCCCGGCGAGCACCGTCGGAGACACTTCCTATCATCCTGTCGTCTGGTACAAGCGCCTGTTCACGGTCGATGCTGCTCTTCGGGGAGGAAAGCTTCTGCTGCACTTCGGTGCCGTGGATTATCAGGCAACGGTCTGGGTGAACGGCAAGTTGGCGGGAACGCACACCGGAGGCTATACCCCCTTCAGTTTCGAGATCTCGGCATATCTTGTCAGTGGGAAGGAACAAGACCTCACCGTTCGGGTGGAAGACCGTTTCGACCCGGCACAGGTGCGGGGCAAGCAGTACTGGAAGACCTACAATGAGATGTGCTGGTACCAGGCGAGTACTGGTATCTGGCAGTCGGTCTGGCTGGAGAAAGTGGGAGAGAGCTGGATCAAAGCCCTTCGTTGTACACCGGACATCGACACGCATACGGCCGCGATCGCTTATCAGATTGAGGGGAGATCAGACCAACCCTACAAGCTGAAGCTTGTCCTCAGCTATGAGAATCTTGCACGCGATCCTTCCAGCTACTCCATGGATCCCTCCTACAAGCCGTCTGCGGCTCCTCGGGTCGCCAGCGAGGTCACTGTTGCCGTTTTTGGAAATGAGGGGAGTGTGACTGTCCCTGTTCCTCCGATCGACAACATCAAGAACACCCACTTCTGGACAGCTGAGACTCCCAACCTCATCGGGGTACATGCCATTCTCAGTTCAGCAGAAGTCTTGTTGGATGCCGTGGACACCTACTTTGGCATGCGCAAGATTGAAATCCAAGGCAATGAAATCCTGCTCAACCACCAGAACCTGCGCCAGATCCTGGTGCTCGACCAAGGCTATTGGGAAGAGAGCTATCTCACCCCTCCTTCAAGCGAGGCATTGAAGCGAGATATCGAGCTGGCCAAACGTTTCGGCTTCAACGGAGCGCGCAAGCATCAGAAGATCGAGGACCCGCACTTCTACTACTGGGCCGATGTGCTGGGCTTCTTGGTATGGGGGGAGTTGCCCTCCACCTACCAGTTCAGCGAACGGAGTCAGGAAGCGATGCTGCGTGACTTGCGCCAGTTCATCCTGCGCGACTACAACCACCCCTGCATCATCACCTGGGTGCCGCTCAATGAGTCCTGGGGTGTTCGGGATATTGTCAGTTCTGCAGCTCAGCAGCACTTTGCCCGAACCCTCTACTTCCTTGTTCGCAGCATGGACAGCACCCGCTTGGTCGTCACCAATGACGGCTGGGAACAGGTCAACGAGACCGACTTCTATGGCATTCACGACTACACCCCGGTACAGGCGATGCTCAATCCTGCCTACTTTGTCTCCCAAGAGGCAATCTTGGGCACCTCAGCACAGAAAAAGCGCTGTATGGTCGACCATCTCAAGCCGCAGGACAAGCCGTTGCTTGTTACCGAGTACGGGGGGATCGCCTTCGATGACGGATCCTCTTCCAGCTGGGGATATTTCGGGAAGGTAGGGGATGAGGAGGCCTTCCTCGCCCGATTCAAGGATATCACCCAAGCCTTTCTTGGTTTGGGCTATGTGCGCGGTATCTGTTACACCCAGCTTACCGATGTATTCCAGGAAAAGAATGGCTTGCTTGACATGAAACGGGTTCCAAAAGTGGCTCCAGAGCAGATTGCCGCCATCATTCGGGGAGGTAAGGCCCAGGATATCAAGCCGAATCTTGTATTATAACAAAAAAGTTGTTTTAACTAATTTGTTATATTTATAGCATATGTATTCAGTTTTTGAGCACATTGCCGAATGTGACAAGTTTTGTTTGACAAATATTTGATTATAGTTGATACTATGAATATAGTTTCCAATGGACGGATAAAGCGTGAATATTTTTTTCAAAATCAAACCATTGGTGACAAGGAGGTCCTAGTATGACAAAGAGAGTGCTTGTATTGGCATTGGCGCTCATGTTGGTCGTTTCGGCCACAGTATTTGCAGCCGGCACACAAGAGAGTGCAAAACCCGGTGAGAAGACCAAGATCACTTTCTGGTCTCCGTTCAGCGGTGGTGATGGCGACATCATGAAGAGCATTGTTGCTGACTTCAACGCCCAGAGCAAAACCAGTGAAGTTGAGTTCCTGATCTTTAAGTCTGAAGAGTACTATACCAAACTTATGGTTTCCGTCTCTTCAAACTCCGCTCCCGATGTGGCTATCCTGCACCTGTCCAGGTTGCTTGAGTTCACCTCTGACAACTTGCTTGAACCTTTGAACAAGTATGCTTCGGCTGTTGGCATGAACTGGGGTGACTTCAGTGGCGTCTTGCAGAAGGCTGCCCAGATTGATGGCAATTACTATGCAGTTCCGCTTGACACCCACCTTCTGTTGATGCATTTCAACACCAAGTGGCTTGGTGAATTGGGAATGCTCGATGCAAATGGCAAGCCTGCAATGGCTCGCGGTGAGAAGGCGTTCTTTGACTACTTCAACGCAGTCAAGGGCAAGCTTGGTGATAACCAGATGCCTCTTTCCGGTACCTCTCAGTTCGGTCTTCCCCAGTATGTGTGGTACACCCTGTTGACCCAGTACGGTGGAGAGATCCAGAACGCAGATGGCACCAAGGCAACCCTGGACACTGCTGAGAACAAGAAGGCACTGAGCGTCATGAAGCAGATGGTTGACAGTGGCATCTGGCCGAAGGGTCAGAAGAATGGTGCTGAGATCTTCACGGGTTTCCGCGCAACCGCCACCATCAACGGCAACTGGGGTATCCCCATCTTCGAGAAGGTCAATGGACTTGAATTCATCTCCATGCCCTTCCCGCAGTTCACCAATGTGAATTCGGTCTATGCTGACTCCCACACCATGGTAATGCCCACCAGCCGCCAGAGTGATGCGAAGAAGCAGGCTGCGATGGAGTTCATGGCTTGGATGGCTGACAACACCCTTGATTGGGCACAGGCCGGTCATATCCCCAGCAAGACCAAGATTGTTGATAGTGCTGAGTTTAAGGCTCTTCCCTACCGCTCCGAGTATGCCAAGAGTGCAGAGTATGCCCACTTCTATCCGAGGTCCCTTTCTCTCACCGGTATGATCGAAGTAGTGCAGAGAGAGCTGGCAACCATGATCGCTGGCGATCAGGATGTCAACACCACCGCTGCCAACATGCAGGCTGGATACCAGAGACTTCTGGACCAGAAGCGCTGAATCTAGTGTAATCAGGTGCACCCTCGGGTGCATCCGATCCTTACGATAATGACGGGACAGCCCCCAGTATGGAGTGCTGTCCTGTTGTTCCTCTTGACCAATCAACTGATAAGGAGGCTCATGCATGGGTTCTCTCAACAAACAACACGATTTGCATGCAGCACAGCGAAAAGAGTCATTAGCAGCTTGGCTGTTCATGCTTCCCTTTCTCGCTTTATATGCAGCGTTTCTCCTGTTTCCCATCTTCCGCGGCCTCTATACGAGCTTCACAAATGCCCGCTTGGTAGGAACCGTACGCATCATCGGACTGGAAAACTATGCCGAGATGCTCGCTGACAAGGATTTTTGGGGTTCCATGGGGAACACCCTCTACTTTGTTCTCATCAGCACCCCGACCATCGTCGTGGTAGGATTTGTTCTTGCCATGCTCATCAACGCGAAACTCAAAGGCACTGTCTTCCTGAGAACTGCCTATTTCTCTTCATATGTGCTCTCCATGTCGGTCGTCACCGGCTTGTGGATTTTCATCTTCCAGCCCTATACCGGCCTGATTAACACGATCATAACCAAATTCGGTGGGCAGGAGATTTTCTGGCTTAGTACCCGAGGAATCGTCTGGCTGGCAATCCTCATGACCACCGTCTGGTGGACGGTAGGGTTTGACATGGTGCTTTTCCTTGCCGCTTTGCAGAACATCCCAACCGAGATGTATGAGGCAGCGGAAATTGATGGGGCTTCCAAGGCGCAGGTGCTTTTCAAGATTACCATCCCGATGCTCCGTGAGAGTACGGTTCTGGTGGTGATGCTGCAGATGATCGCCTCTTTCAAGCTTTTCGGACAGACCTACCTGATGGCAGGCGGCGGACCGGGTACCCATACCCGCACCATCGTGCATTACATCTATGAGTCAGGCTTCACCAACAGAAGGCTGGGGTATGCATCCACCATGTCAATCGCCTTCTTCCTCGTCGTTCTGGGCTTCTCGCTCTTGCAGCGCAAGCTCTTCGCCAATAAGGAAGGGAGGTAAGCGATGCAACATTCATTGAAACAAACCAGTCTCTCACGAGTGCTCACCTATGCCCTCAGCTACATCCTTGCCTTGCTTTGGCTCTTTCCGATTGTCTGGATGACCGTTTCGGCCTTCAAGCCGATGGGCAGCCCGGTCAGTATTCTCTCCGTGGCATTTGCACCTCCTTTTACGGTTGAGAACTTCTCGATCATCTCACAGAAGGCTCCGGTCTATATCTGGACGTACAACAGTGCATACATTGCGATTGCTGTTACCTTGATTGTCCTTCTGATCACCTCAATGGCGGCATATTCTCTCTCCAAGTTGCACTTCAAGGGCAAGAAGATCATGTACATCGTCATCACCATGGGCCTGATGATTCCCATCGAAGCGATCATCATCCCCCTGTACAAGACGATGGCCGATTTGAGGCTGCTCAATACCTATACGGGTCTGATCATCCCCAGCCTTACCGCGCCGTTGGGCGTTCTGATCATGAAGCAGTTCTTTGACGACCTTCCCAATGAGCTCATCGAGGCGGCTCGCATCGACGGGGCGGGAATCTTCAGGATCTGGTACAGCATCTGCATGCCGCTCTCGCGCAACTCGCTGGCTGCAGTGGGTATCTTCACCTTCACCAACTCCTGGAACAACTTCCTCTGGCCCTTCTTGTCGATCACCAGTGAGAAGATGATGACCTTGCCTGTGGGTATTCCCCAGTTCCAAGGGGCAAACCTTTCGGAGTTCACGCTCCCCATGACCGTAAGCCTGGTGGCCTCTATTCCGGCCATCGTAGTATTTTTGATTTTCCAGAAACAGATCATCCAGGGTGTGGCGATGACTGGGATAAAAGGATGATGAAATGAAACAAGCTTCTGCTCGCATCGAGCGTTCAGGGATGGGTATGCCCATCGATAACCGCCTTTACGGATCCTTCATCGAGCATCTGGGAAGGGCCGTATATGGAGGCATCTACCAGCCGGGCCATCCGAGTGCAAACAAGAACGGGTTTCGCACCGATGTCATCGACCTTGTCCGCAAGCTCAGGGTTCCCATCATCCGCTATCCCGGTGGCAATTTCGTATCGGGATACAACTGGGAAGATGGGGTAGGGCCCAAGGAGAATCGTCCAACCCGACTCGATCTTGCCTGGTTCACCAAGGAGACCAACGAGGTCGGCATGCAGGAGTTCGCCCAGTGGCTTGAGGAAGTTGACTCCGAGCTGATGATGGCGATCAACCTCGGCACCCGTGGTGCTGATGAGGCTCGCAATCTTTTGGAGTACTCCAACCACAAGGGTGGCACCTACTACAGTGACCTGCGTATCAGCCATGGGCACACGGATCCGTACAACATCAAGACCTGGTGCTTGGGCAACGAGATGGACGGGCCTTGGCAGATCTGCAGCAAGACAGCCCATGAGTATGGCCGGCTGGCTGCAGAGACAGCAAAGCTGATGAAGTGGATCGATCCAAGCATCGAGCTGGTTGCCTGCGGCAGTTCCAACTCCAATATGCCGACCTTTGGGAAGTGGGAGTCGACGGTGCTCGACCTCACCTACGATCATGTCGAGTACATCAGCCTTCATGAGTACTATGGCAACTTCGACAACGACACCCCCTCCTACCTTGCCAGCAATCTTGTCATGGACAACTTCATCAAGTCTGTGGTGAACATCTGTGATGCTGAGAAGGCAAAGCGCCACTCCAACAAGCAGATCAATCTCTCCTTTGATGAGTGGAATGTCTGGTTCCACACCAAGGAGAGCGACAAGAAAATCGAGCACTGGATCGAAGCTCCCCACCGCTTGGAAGACATCTATACCTTTGAGGATGCCCTTCTGGTAGGAGGCCTCCTGATCACCCTGATCAAGCATGCTGATCGCGTGAAAATCGCCTGTCTTGCCCAGCTGGTCAATGTCATCGCTCCCATCATGACCGAGGAGAAGGAAGGGGCATGGATGCAGACCATCTACCACCCCTTCCTCCACGCCTCACTCTACGGAAGGGGAGAGTCTCTGCCGGTCCAGCTCTCGTCTCCCACCTATGACTGCAAGAAGATGGAACAGGTTCCCTATCTTGATGCAGTGTCTGTCTTCAATGAGGAGCAACAGGAGTTGACGGTCTTCTTGCTCAACCGCAGTCTCGATGAGGATCTTGAGACCTCCTTCGACCTACGCTCGTTTGAGAAGCTCAAAGGAATCGAGCACATCGTCATGGAAGGATTCCCCCTGAAAGCGGTCAACTCCTTCTCCAATCCCCATGCAGTTGAACCAAAGAGATTGCCGTTGCACCTTGTGCAGAAGGGTGGCATCTTCTCCCTCGTGGTGAAGAAAGCTTCCTGGAATGTGCTCAGATTTTCAACCAAGTAAGCGGTTTTCATGGTTTTTCTTCCCCCTCTTGTCTTGTACAGGAGGGGGCTTTCTCTCTGTATGGTATCTCTTTAGGTTAAGATAGGGGTACCATCGGCACCAAAAGAGCAGGTACTTACATTTTTTTTCTTGTGAGAATGCAGATTCGATGGTATCTTCTATTTGTCCGACAAATGGACAAAAGGAGCCTACCGTGAGTTTTGTACCCGTACGCAATGAGCGTCTCTCCGACAAGGTGGTGAACCAGATTCTGGGCATGATCCACAGTGGGGACCTGAAACCGGGACAGAAACTTCCCAGTGAACTGGTCTTCTGTGAGCAGTTTGCCGTAAGTAGGGGAGTGATTCGCGAGGCGATGATCCAGTTGCAGGCGCTGGGCTATATCCGCCGCAAGACAAAGAACGGCACCTTCATCGAGAAAGACATCATCGATCGTCTCAGCAGACCGGTCGCCGATGCCCTGAAGGAAGCGACCTTCCAGGATCTTCTCGATTTCCGCGATTCATTGGAGTCGAGGATGGTGGAGATTGTCATCGATCGCTGTACCGACGAGGAGATCGAGGAGATTCGCCAGACTCTGGATGCCGATGCACTCAAGCTCAGCGGACACTTCAGCCTCGACCACTACTTCCACTACAAGCTTGCCCAAGCTTCACGGAACATCTTTTACATGAACTTCATCGACACCTACTACGACCTCATCGAGGAGCTGGCCCAGGCGAACAAGAAGCAGGAAGGCACATTGCAAAGCATTGCCCAGGAGCACCAGGCAATTGTTGAGGCCATCGGTCGGAGGGACAAGAACGCTGCCCACAAGGCGATGGAACAGCATATCACCAATGTTCGCCAGAGGCGACAACGGGTGGAAGCGGGGAGTGTACAGTGAAAAAGCTCACCATCCTTTCCCCCTGCGGCATCCTTGGTTATGGGTTCCCTGACGCCTCCTTTGCCTATGGACTCTCGCAAAAACCCGATGCGATAGTCGTGGACGCAGGCTCCACCGATGCAGGGCCTCACAAGCTTGGGGCACGTACTGCCATCGTCAGCCGGAGGGCTGCAAAGAAGGACCTGCTGCGCATCATCAAAGGTGGATGTGAGCTGGGCATCCCTGTCCTGATCGGTTCGGCCGGCGGCAGCGGCGGGGAGAGCCATGTTCGCTGGACGATGGATATCATCGAGGAGATTCTGACCGAGCATCCGGATTGGCAGCCCAAGACCGCGGTCATTTGGGCCGATATCCCCAATGAGGCCATCCTTGCGCAGTTGGACGAGGGCAAGGTTGTCCCTTTGGATGCGCTCGAGCTTCCTCTTGACGAGCAGGTTCTCGGCCAGACTACCGGGGTGGTGGCCCAGATGGGCATCGAGCCGATTTTGGAAGTCCTTCAGGCTGGGGCGGATCTCATTGTCTGTGGCAGGGCCTACGACCCAGCTCCCTTTGCTGCAGTTGGTGTGCTCCATGGGTTTGACCTTGCTTTGAGTTACCACCTGGGAAAGGTCCTGGAGTGCGGCGCGCTCTGCTGCAATCCAGGGACTACCAAGGACTGCATGCTGGGTGTGCTCTACGAGGACTGCTTTGAGGTCTATCCCTGCGATGAGAAGCGACTTTGTACCCCCACCAGTGTGGCCGCCCATACCTTTTATGAAAAAGATCATCCCTACCTGTTGCATGGTCCGGGCATTGCCATGGATCTCAGCCTCTGCTCCTTTGAGGCATTGAGCCGCAACAGGGTGAGGGTGAAGGGGAGCCGCCTTTCGGCTACCGATCCCTATCAGATCAAGTTGGAAGGTGCGCGCAAGGTTGCCTATCGGACCTTTGTGGTCGCCGGTGTGCGTGACCCTCTCTTGGTCTCTCAGATTGAGGAAGTCGAAGTCTTGGTGAGGGAGAGCGTACAGGAGCAGTACCCCGAGATTGAGAGGGATGCCTATTCGATCAACTTCATCAACTACGGTAAGGATGGAGTGATGGGCTCACTGGAGCCTGAACATTCCGTTGGTCATGAACTTGGGGTGGTCTTTGAGGTGCTTGCCCCAACCCAGGAGCTGGCCAATGCCTTGTGTGCATCGGTTCGTTCCACCTTCATGCACTACGGCTACGAAGGGCGGAAAGCGACGGCCGGAAACCTGGCCTTCCCGTTTGCTCCGAGTGATATTCCCTTCGGTGCTGTCTATGCGTTCAGTGTCTATCATCTGATGGATGTCGATTCACCCACCGCCCTCTTCCCTTGGCAGTGGTGGGAACGGGGAGGCTCCAATGACAAGACTGTATGAATTGGCCCGGATGCTCCGCAGCAAGAACAGCGGCCCGTTTCTCATTACCCTCGATCTCTTCTTCGATGACCTTGCTACCTACCGTAGGGTCGTTGAGAGCGGGGTGCTGTGTGAAGCTACCCTGAACTCCTGCTATCAGCTTGCTGCGGGGCAACTGCTGGGCATCTACTTCTTTGAATCTGCCTTGGGCATCAAGATCACGTATCGCCGTCCTGTCAGTTCCGGCACGTGTGGGGATAGGGATGTGTATGGGGCGCAGCAACATGCACCCCTGATGAATCTTCTGATTCCCTAGGAGGGAGAACGTATGAAAGGCAAGAAACTGCTGAAAGAGATAAAGGCGCAGAGGGTGCTCTACCTGCTGCTCCTCCCCACCTTGCTCTATTTCATCCTGTTCAGGGTGCTGCCGATCATCAACATGCGCCTTGCTTTCTTCCAGTTCCGGGCACGGGGAAACTGGCCGTTTGTCGGGCTCAAATACTTTGAGATGATCTTCTCCAGCCCGGCGTTTGCACAGATACTGGCCAACACCCTGATCATCAGTTTCATGAAGTATGTCCTGCTCTTCCCCGGCTTTGTGCTCTTTGCCCTGATGCTCAACGAGGTCCGTTCCTTCCGGTTCCGAAAATACGTGCAGGTTGTCTCCTACCTCCCGCACTTTCTCTCCTGGGTCGTCATCGCAGGCATCTGGATCAACGCACTCTCCTTGGCAGGCTCGGTCAACCAGATCGTGATATTCTTCGGTGGGGATGCGGTGGATTTTATGACCGACCGAACCAAGATTCGCTGGATACTGATGATCTGTGAGGCGTGGAGAAGCCTCGGTTGGGACTCCATCATCTTCTATACGGCCATCCTTTCCATATCTCCTTCGCTCTATGAGGCGGCCCAGATTGATGGGGCAAGCCGTCTGCAGATCATCAAATCGATCATTTTGCCGGCATTGATAACGCCGATGATCACGATGTTCATCCTCAATCTCGGCTTCTTCCTCAACGCAGGGTTCGACCAGGTGTTCAACTTCTCCAACCAAGCGGTGGAGAGCACGATTGATATTCTCGATACCTACATCTACCGCATCGGCATTGAGGGAGGGCAGTACTCACTCGCTACCGCAGTCAGCCTGATCAAGGGCTTGGTCGGGGTTGTCCTGGTCTACACGACGCACATCTTCTCCAAGAAGATGACAGGATCGGGGGTGTGGTGATGAGAAGCAGAAAACGCGTATCAGTCAGCCAGCTGGTCTTGGTCCTCTTCCTGTTCTTCGTGACCCTGACCATGCTCGTGCCCCTGCTCAATATCCTGGCCAAGTCGCTCTCAACTCCCAGCGAGTCGGTCCTTATGGGTGGACTTTCCATCCTGCCCCGGCAGCTGGATCTGCTCAACTATCGGATAGTCTTCAGCCATCCCATCCTGGTGCCCTCCTTGATCAACTCCTTGATCATCACCTTGGTGGGGACAGCGGTGAACATTGTGCTCACCACCACAGCAGCCTACGCTCTGACCAGGCCGCGTCTGGCCTTGAAACGTCCGATCATGGTCTTTCTGATCATCATGATGCTCTTTGACCCAGGTCTGGTTCCCGAGTACCTGGTGGTACAGAAGTTGGGGCTGATGGGCAGCAAGTGGAGTGTCATCCTGGTCACCGCGGTGAACGTCTACTACCTGATCATCATGATGCGCTACTTCGAGAAGGTGCCGCAGTCAATCGTAGAAGCCGCCACCATCGATGGGGCGAGCCACCTGCAGATGCTGGGTCACATCTTCTACCCACTGAGCAAGGCAGGGGTGGCCACCATCACGATGTTCTATGCAGTGGTCAGGTGGAACGAGTACTTCCGTGCCGGCATCTACCTTACCCGCAAATCCACCGATACGGTGCTTCAGGTGGTGTTGCGCCAGTTCGTGGTGCTTGGTGATACGGTCTCGATTCTGGGACAGCAGAATGTGTTCGACTACAATGCCCTTGCCCGCGCCGACTACAGCGCCCTCAAGGGAGCCACGATCATCGTGGCAATCATCCCGATTCTGATTCTCTACCCGTTTGTCCTCCGCTTCTATGCCAAGGATGTGCTTTCGGGTGGGATCAAGGAATAAGTGTGTGTTTCAAAAACCAAGGAGGTTTGTGATGAACAAGAAAGTATTTGTGGTACTGGCAGTTTTGTTGGTCCTGGGCGGCATGCTGATGGCCGCTGGATCCAAGGAAGCAGCACCTGCTGCAAAGACAGGGGGCATCGGAGAACCGGGCAAGCCGGTGACGGTGACCTATCTGTGCAAGGATGTCGACCCCATTACCGATGCCCAGCAACTCGGGCTTCTGGAGAAGGCGATTGAAGAGGGCATGGCAAAGCAGGGGACCTATATCGATCTGGTCATCCTTTCGGCCCCGACCGGAAGCTATGCCACGGTGGTGCCCATTGCGTACAGGACAGGCCAGATCAACCCCGATCTGATCTACTTCCAGGGCAACGACCAGCCGTTGGCCCAGGAGGGTTTGCTTGAAGACCTGACCCCCTATGTGGAGAAGTCGGTCAATGTGAAGAAGATCATGGGCGACCATACCAAGGCAGCGATGAAGAACTATCCCTACCTGATGTGGCTGGCTCCTGCACGTGTGCAGATTCCCGTCATGAGAAGCGATTGGTTCGCCAAGCTCAAGACCGGCAAGGCCTTGCTTGAGAACCCGACGGTAGACAACTACTACGCCTTCTTCAAGGAGATCAAGGAGAGCGGAATGGCCAGGTGGGCCATCACCACCGATGGTGGCATCCTCAAGCTCGACTCAGTCTTCAACCATGCTTTCGGACTTACTGCCACCATTGTCAAGGAGAACGGCAAGTGGGTCTATTCCAATGCCACCAAGGCTTCCCGCGATAAGCTTGCCTTCTATGCCAAGCTGTACAAGGAAGGACTTTTGGACAACGAGTATGTCACCAAGACCTGGGAGACGATGGAGCAGTCCTTCTACGAAGGCAGCGCAGCGTTTGTCAGCGGTACCGCCGGTGATGTGGTGAACGTCTACAACAACAAGATGAAAGAGACACAGGGTGTCGATCTTTTCGTGCTTCCTCCTGCCAAGGGTGTGAGTCAGGCTTATCAGAGCATCGATGTCACCAAGGAGAGCCGTGGGTTCGCCATCAATGCCGATTCGAAGGTGAAAGATGCTGCGTGGGCACTGCTCGAGTACATGGCAGGTCCTGAAGGACGCAAGCTCGATAAGCTTGGCCTGGAAGGCATCCACTATACGGTCGAAGGCGGCAAGTATGTGCTGACCAAGCAGTTCCCGTCCTGGTGGGCAAAGTTCTGGCCGACCATGAATGGCCTGGATACTTCCACCGTCGTCGGGGAAGTGCTCTCCAAGCCTGCCATCGATTCGCTGGATGCTGCAGCCAAATACTTTGCTCCCGACACCAATGTCCTGCTTCCTGAGGACCTGTTGCCGGCAAAGGATGCCATGGACAAGCTCTATCGTGAGTACTCCACCGACATCATCCGTGGGGTGAGGCCGATCAGCGACTTTGATGAGTTCGTGACCAAGTGGAATGCCGCTGGCGGAACGAAGATCAGCGACTATCTGGCAACCGTATTGAAGTAAGTGTGTTGTGAAGGTCGGGGCGTTGCCCCGGCCTTCACCCAATGAGGAAAGTCTATGACCACTGTAGAGTACCTGAAGCGTGTATACGCAGGTTTTCTGGGAATGAATATCGGTATCAGGCTGGGAGCTCCGGTGGAGCCGAGCCAATGGACCAGTGAACGCATCGAGCGCTTCTATGGCGATATCAGATCGTATGTGAAGTCCTTCAAGAACTTCGCCGCTGATGATGATGCCAATGGACCGGTCTTCTTCTTGCGTGCCCTCAACGATACTCCACAATCCGAAGAGCTTGACTGCTCATCGGTAGCCGAGGCTTGGCTGAACTACAGCCGGGAAGGGGTGGGCATGTTCTGGTGGGGTGGCTACGGGGTGAGTACCGAACACACCGCCTATCTGAATCTGAAAGCAGGGATCCCGGCCCCTAAGTCTGGATCAATAGAAATAAACGGAAAGACACTGGCCGAACAGATTGGAGGCCAGATTTTCATCGATACCTGGGGCTTTCTCTTTCCCGAGGATTGCAAGAATGCAGCCCGTTATGCACGGATAGCTGCCTCTGTTTCCCACGACGGGGAGGGGCTTGAGGGAGCTGCATTCATTGGAGCAGCCATAGCCAAGGCGTTCGAGACTGAGGATGTCGATGCCATCCTCGATGCCGCCCTGGCCCAGATTTCTCCCACTTCCACCTATGCTGCTGTGGTCAACGCAGTACGGGACTTCCATGCAATGAACCCAAAGGACTGGCGTTTATGCCTCACGTATCTGCAGCAGAACTGGGGCTATGACCGGTATCCGGGCATCTGCCACATCATTCCCAATGCAGGGGTTTGCGTCATGGCTTTGCTCTATGGGAAGAAGTTGAGCCGTGGGGTGGAGATTGCCACCATGGCAGGGTGGGATACCGATTGCAATGCAGGAAATGTGGGATCAATCCTTGGTGTTGCCGGTTCATTGGAGGCAGTGGAAGAGCATTATCGCGCTCCCCTCAACGATATGCTGGTACTCTCCGGCATCTCAGGCTACCTCAACATCCTGGATATTCCCACCTATGTCAGACAGCTCTGTGCGCTCAGTCTGAGAACCCGTGGGTTGGCTGTTCCTGAAGGGTTTGATAGGGAGGAAGGGACGATTGATTTTGATTTCTCGCTTCCTGGTTCCATCCATGGTTTCCGGGTTTCAAATCCCAATGCTTGCGCCCTCTCCAATAGGGGCGAAGGACTTGAGATGCGCTATGACAGGATGGTTCGTCCCCAGTCGTGCAAGCTCTTCTACAAGCCATTCTATCGGAGAAGCGATTTCGATGATGAGCGCTATATGCCTGTCTTCTCTCCCACCGTGTACCCTGGGCAGACGGTGAGCCTGGCGTATCGGTTGGAGAAGTTCAGCGGCGAGTCGGTCTTGATCTCGGCCTATGTACGCAATACCACCACGGGTGAGCATGTGTTGTTCAGTAATGAGGTGGTGTACGACGAACAGGTACATGAGCTCTCCTTTGTCATCGACCCCCATCATCCCAAACTCCAAGGGGCGATGATTGATGAGATTGGCTTGCATTTCGAGGCGAACTCCCCGGCCAAGAATCGTGATTTCGGAGTTCTCCATCTCCAGTATTTCCGGGTTTCAGGAAAAGCCGACTACCTCATCGATGTTGGCAAGCAAACCAAGGAGTTTGCTTCCATCACCCCCTTCAGCCACAACCATGGTTCCTGGGAGCTGGTGGACAAGCGGTGGATGGAGGCAATGACGCTTGACCATGCTGAGGCGATGACGGGCAACTACTTTGCCAAGGATGTCTCTCTTCACTCCACTTTGGTTGTGCACAGCGGAAGATCTGCTTTGCTCAGTCTGAGGGTTCAGGGAGCACAGAGAGGCTATTATGGTGGCTTTCATGAGGGGAAACTGGGAATTTTCAAGCATACAGGGGACAAGATGATTGCCCTTGCTGCTGTAGAGCAACTTCCCACCTTGGAAACCGAATACGAGATTGCATTCAGCGTTACCGGTACAACCATGCACCTTGAAGTGTCAGGGTTTGACCCTCTGGATGCAGCCGATGAGAGTCTTGCCTATGGGATGGTGGGCTTTGCCCTCTACGAGCGGGGTCGAGTCGGATTCGGCAACCTGCAGATAAAGGAGAATTAGGATGATTACACGTTCAGCATTGGTGGCCAACCGGGCGTTGGTGCGGGAAAAGGCTGTAGGGGCTCTGATTGGGCTCGCAGTAGGAGACAGTTTTGGGGATGCAGCCCGGATGCAGGCAAATCGGGAGACCTACGGGTTCATCACCGACTTCAATGCCGGAGCCACCTGGAGCACCGATGATACCGAGTTCGCCCTGCTTACGGCGAAGACCTTGATCAGAAACAAGGGAAAGCTGACCAGCGAGGCGGTGGTTGAAGCGTGGTTTGAGGATGTGGTGGTGCAGGATGAGTTCAAGCGGGGTGGGGCAAGCGAGGTTGCTGCTGCCAACAACCTGCGCAAAGGCCTTCGTCCCCCGCAGAGCGGGAAGTTCAACACCTTCCATATGAGCGACGGGACGGCAATGCGCATTCCCCCGGTGGGAATCATCTGTGCAGCAGAGCCCGACCGTGCAATTGAGATGGCAGCCATCGATGCCTCGGTCAGCCACTATGCCGATGGGGTGTGGGGAGCACAGGCAGTAGCGGCTGCAGTTGCCGTGGCAATGGCGGATGGCAGTTGGGAGGAGATCTTCGCTGCTGCCCTCAAGCCGATTCCCTCCGACAGCTGGCTGTATCACAACATGATGCGTGCCTTCGAGATTGTCGACAAGGCTCAAGGCAAGGTCATCGACAGTTGGATGGCACTCCATGATGAGATCAAGGCGAGCACCTGGGCGACCACTGCAGAGGCAATTCCTGCTGCATTTGCGTGCCTCAGGCTCAGCAACGGTGACTTCCGTTCCTCTTTGGTACTGGCAGGGAACTTTGCCCGTGATGCCGATACCATTGGTGCAGTAGCTGGCGCTATCTTGGGAGCCAAGTACGGCCTCTCTTCCATCCCCTATCATTGGGTGGAGAAGGTGCGTCGTCCCTCAGGAACTTGCCTGCAGTTCACCAAGGGCTTGGATATTGTGGAAATGGGCGAGCAGTTGGCGGAATTGGTTCAGTAACTTCCTGTTCATGCATATGGCTGGAATCATATCCCTTGAAGGATGGATTCCAGCTTTTGTATCATTCACCAAATCAGGCAAGCTTGTGTTCATGTTGCATTGTACATGCATAAAACAAATGAACGTAAGTTCAAATCATCAGCTACATAAATCATCGCTCTTGGTTCAAGTCGTCTGCGAGATGGAACCATAGCCTGAAAATACTCTCTGTGTTCAACATGTGTAGAGACATGTACAATAATTGAACACTATTGGGATGGGTGCAGTACACTTGAGCTGTACCCAGAGAATGTCTTTAATTATTTCAATTATCTATAACATTAAATTTTATATAGAGATACTAGTTATATACAAACAATATTGAGATTCTTGGCACACTATTTGCAATATCTTCCATAAGTTCATTTTTTCAAAAAATTAGGAGGAAATTATGAAGAAACTTGGAAAGAGTGCGTTGGTAGTGCTGCTTTTGCTTGCCATCGTCGTATCTGGTTTGTTCGCACAGGGAGCTAAGGAAGCTCAAACTGGTCCTAAGGGTGTAAAGCCCTACAACATTGCCGTAATCATCAAGGCAACGGACTCCGATTTCTGGCAGTATCTGCTTGTTGGTGCAAACAACTATGCGGTTGAACACCCCGATCTGGTCAAGGTAACCACCTATGGACCTCCTTCGGAAGCAGACATCGACCAGCAGGTCTCCATCCTTGAGAACGTAATCTCCACGAATCCCGATGGTATCGTCATTGCTTCAACCAGTAGTGATGCGACCGTTCCGGCTCTCGAGATGGCGTATGACAAGGGCATCAAGATCATCACCGTCGACAACAGGGTTAATACACCGAAGGTTCATTCTTTCCTCGCAACTGACAACACGTATGGTGGATCTCTTGCAGCAGAGAAAATGTTTGAGTACCTGAAGAAGAACAACATCGCGACCGCAGGCAAGAAGATTGCTGTAGTGAGCGCCATGGCTGGTGTCCAGGTTCTGACCGATCGCGACAATGGCTTCATTACTCGCATCAAACAGCTGATCCCCGGTATCGAGATTATTCCTACCAGATATGTTGACAACGACATCATCAAGGCACTCTCCACCACTGAGGACTTGATCACCACTTACGGAAGAGACCTGATTGGTATCTTTGCTGACAACAACCACTCCGCAGACGGCGTAGCCCGTGCGATAACTGAACAGAATCTGCACAACAGGATCATCGTCACTGCGTATGACTCCGACCCCGAAGAAGTCGCAGCCATCAAGAGCGGAGCCATCAAGGCCATCATGGTCCAGGATCCGTATGGGATGGGTTACAAGGGCGTTGATTCTGCTGTCAAGGCAATCGAAGGTGCAACCCTTCCTGCATATGTCGACACTGGTGTCGTCATCGTTGAGCAGCACAATGTCAATGATCCCGCTTCTCAGGGAATTCTGGATCCGTTCACACTCAAGAAGTATTGATCATCCTCACCTACAAAAAGTCCCTGGCTTCTCCTCGAGGAGGAGCTAGGGCAGTTTTCAGTCATATACGATAGGAGGTCCGGGATGGAAGCTAGACCATTCTTGGAAATGCGGGGCATCTCCAAACAGTTCCCAGGGGTAAAGGCGCTCGATAAGGTTGACCTGACGGTATACCCTGGTGAAGTGCATGCACTGGTTGGAGAAAATGGCGCAGGGAAATCCACCATCATCAAGATTATCATGGGTGTCTATCAGAAGGATGAGGGCAGCATCAGCCTTGATGGAACTGAGGTTGACATTCCCAATGTCATAGAAGCGGGAAAAATGGGTCTGGCTGCTGTTTATCAGGATCTTACCCTTGCTCACCATCTTTCAATTGGGGAAAATTTCTTTATGGGGCAGTTCCCTCGAAAGAAAAATGGACTGATAGATTGGGACTATGTCTACACCAAAACTGAGGAAACCCTCAAGGCATTGAACGTTGATGTCAATCCTAGGTTGAAAATTACCGAACTTTCCCCTGCGATGCAGGAGATGGTTGCGATTGCAAAGACTGTGCACAAGAAGGCAAAACTTATCATTTTTGATGAGCCTACGGCACTCTTGAGCAATGAAGAGGTGGTAATACTCTTCGAAATCATCAGAAAGCTGAAAGAAAGCGGCATATCCGTCATTTATATTTCACACCGACTTGAGGAGATATTTTCCGTTTGTGACAATGTCTCCGTACTCAAGGACGGGAAGCATGTCAAAACACTCCCTGTATCCAAGACGAATCAGGACGAGTTGATTTCGTTGATGGTGGGTCGTGACCTTACCGACATGTACAATATCGATCACTTCCCTAAGGGAGAGGAGTTGCTGAAGGTAGAGAACCTTAGCCGTACCAAGGTTCTTAAGGATATTTCCTTCTCAGTAAAGCAAGGCGAGATTTTTGGCCTGTTTGGCTTGGTCGGTTCAGGGCGAACAGAAGTGGTGCGCGCCATCTATGGGGCTGACCCCATTGATGGGGGGCAAGTGTACTTCAAAGGTAATCCTGTAAAAATCAAGCATCCTTCTCAAGCGATTTCACTTGGAATCGGCTTGCTCCCTGAAGATCGGAAACACCAGGGACTTGCGCTGGCGCAGACGATCAATCACAACATCAATCTGGCTTCCTATAAAGCTATTTCCCGGTTCTCCTTCGTGCAAGGCAAAAAAGAACGGGCAAGATCCGAGGACTCTGTCAAACGTCTGCGAATCAAGACGCCTTCCATCCACCAATATGTACGGAACCTCTCTGGAGGAAACCAACAGAAGGTCATCATTGCAAAATGGCTGTGTTGTGAGAGCAACCTGTTCATTTTTGACGAACCGACGGTTGGGATTGATGTTGGGGCAAAACAAGAGATTTACAAGTTGATTGAGGAACTGACAAGAGAAGGGCATGCAGTCATCTTGATATCGTCCTACCTGCCGGAGGTCATGGGACTCTCGGATAGGATCGGAGTATTGCATGAGGGAAGTATGGCCCATGTTGTGGATCGGGAAGATTTCAAGGAAGAGACCCTTCTGCGATACGCTTCCGGCTTATAAGTACGAACAGGTAAGGAGAGAGAGATGAAATTGCTGTCCAATAAACATAGGTTCAGAATTGCGGAAGGGAACCTCCTGGTGATTGTCGTTGTCCTGATGGTCATTCTTTCATTTGCAACGAAGAATTTCTTCACTGCAAATAATATGAGGAATCTGGTGCGGCAGACTTCGGTAAATGGGATCATCGCACTTGGTATGACATTCGTAATCATCAGTGGCGGGATCGACCTATCGGTTGGTTCAGTGGTCGGGGTGTCGAGCATTGTTGTCTCCAAACTGCTCGTCAGTGGAGTTGGAATCCTTCCTGCACTGCTGATTGCTGTGTTGGTGAGTACAACCCTTGGCTTGCTTAATGGATGGATTATCCACTACGGAAAGGTGCCACCGTTCATTGCCACCTTGGGCATGATGCAAGCTGCCCGTGGTATTGTGATGCTCCTTTCCAATGCAAGAATGATAGCAGGCTTGCCAAAATCCTTTACCGCTTTTGCCCAGAAGGTAATCATTGGGTTTCCTTCCTTGTTCTTTGTTTGGTTGGTGGTCATTCTGATAACCTTTATTCTGACCACGAAAACAGTATTCGGACGTAATATCTTCGCTTATGGCAGCAACGTCGAAGCTGCTCGGTTGTCGGGTATCAATACGGCTAAAGTTACTCTGAGTGTATATGCCATGAGTGGCCTGCTCAGTGGTATTGCAGGCATTCTTATGACCAGCAGACTTGGAAACGGTATTCCCACAGCAGGACAAGGCTATGAGATGGATGCAATTGCTTCTGCTGTTGTCGGCGGTGCCAGCCTTAGTGGCGGTTCTGGAACAATTTTGGGAACGGTTCTTGGGGCTCTCCTGATTTCCTTGATCCAGAATGGAGGGAACCTGCTTGGAATCAATGCATTCATTTTGCAAATCATCGTGGGTGTCCTGATTGTTGGTTCAGTTTGGATTGACCAGAAACGAAAGAACGTTAAGAGCTGAAACCAAGTAAGGGGTAAGGAATGAAACGGTACATATTGGCACATGACCTGGGAACATCAGGAAACAAGGCCACATTGTTTGATGAAACGGGAGCCTTGGTCACCAGTAGGGTGACTCCATACCAGATGAATGTGTTCAACACTAATTGGGCAGAACAAGATCCGAAGATCTGGTGGGAAGCAGTTTGCTCCTCCTCACGGGAGGTTTTGGCTACCATCGACCCAAAGCAGGTGACTGCAGTCGCATTCAGCGGCCAGATGATGGGCTGCCTTCCGATAGATAAGGAAGGGAAACCGCTGCACAATGCGTTGCTCTATTGTGATCAACGGAGTACGGAGCAAGAGCGGCAATTCATTGATACCTTGGGATTCGATCGTATCTACGCCATCACCGGTCATCGGCCAAGCTCTTCCTACTCCCTGACCAAGCTGCTCTGGCTCAAGAAGCATCGCCCACAGGTCTATGAGAAAACGTTCAAGGTGTTGCAAGCCAAGGACTATATGAATTTTCTTCTGACAGGCGAGTATGCAACCGATTATAACGATGCATCAGGAACCAATGCCTTCGATCTTTCCACCCTTGATTGGTCAGACGAGATTCTTACCGCCATGGGGGTTCCCCGGAGTCTCTTTCCCCAAGCTTATCCTTCCTCGGCAATAATCGGGAAAGTGCATCACAAAGCAAGTGAGCAGACAGGTATTCCGGAAGGTACGCCGGTTATTGTCGGAGCTGGTGATGGTGGTTGTGCTTCGCTTGGTGCTGGTTCGGTGTCCTTCGGGAAGCCCTATTTGTACATGGGAAGTTCCTCATGGGTTTCCATTGCAAGCAAGAGGCCTCTCTCAGGGCCAGAAAAAATTGGTTTTACATGGGCTCACCCGGTGGCAGGTTTGTATCAGCCGTGTGCAACGATGCAAACAGCAGGGGGCTCGCTCTCGTGGTTTGCCCAGACCTATCTGGGAAAGAGTGACGGAAAAACATTGGATAATGTCAACGAGACGGCCCGAACATCCGAGCGTGGTGCCCATGGACTGTTCTTCCTGCCATATCTGCTTGGTGAGCGTTCTCCCTGGTGGAGTACAAAAGCAAAGGGTGCTTTTGTCGGGCTCGATCTCAATACAACGTTTGCAGACCATTGTCGGGCGGTATTGGAAGGCATTGCGATGAACCAAAAGCTAAATTTCGCCGAGATGCTCAACATGACAGATGATCGGCAAGTCATGTTCATTGGAGGGGGGGCTCTCAACCAATATCTGCGTCAGATCATGGCTGATGTTCTTGGCTGTGAGATAGCAATCCCAAAATTCTTGACGGAAGCCACCAGCATGGGAGCAGCACTTTTAGGAGGCGTTGGCTCAGGCCTGTACGAAGATTTCTCTTTGATAGAAGCAATGAATCCCATCCAGCAGATTATCTCCCCCAATAGGGAGAACGTACAGTATTACGAGGAACTTACCCAACGGTTCGCCCAGTTGTATCGCAGTCTTGAACCTTGGTTCAGGCAGTAGGGTGTTACAAGGAGAGGGGCGCACAATGTATGACAGACTCATCTTATCGCACAATCTAGGGACAACCGGAGACAAGGCTGTAGTGTACGATGAGAAAGGACGCATCATCAGCTCTTGGCTTTCTTTGTACCGCGTTATCTACAAAGAAGGCAATGAGGTAGAACAAGATCCAAACGATTGGTGGAGAGCTGTATGTGAATCAACCCGAAAAGTGATGCGGGGTATCAACGAAAAGTCTATTGCTGTGGTGACCTTCAGTGGGCAAATGATGGGGTGTCTCTGTTTGGATAAGGCAGGGGATCCCATAGGGAACGCAATCATTTGGGCTGATATGCGCTCCGATAAGGAGTCGAAGCAGTTGGCAAGCCAGATTGATGAGAACCTCTTTTTTCACATCACCGGGCATAAGATGAGTGCTTCCTATACGTTGAGCAAACTGCTCTGGATCATGAACCATAGACCTGAACAATTTGCCAAGACTTCCAAGGTCGTTCAGGCAAAAGACTATATCGTCTATCGCCTTACCGGTGAGATTGTAACCGACTATTCGGATGCTTCAGGTACAAACCTTTTCAATCTTACCAAGCGGGAGTGGTCGAGAACGTTGACCTCCATCATCGGCATCAGCCCCAAGATATTGCCTGATGCCATCCCTTCTACGGAAATTGCCGGCCATGTGACGTTGGAAGCTTCCATTGCCACTGGTTTGCTTCCTGGCACTCCCGTTGTAATCGGTGCTGGGGATGGGGTGTGCGCTGCCATTGGAGGGGGATGTACCACCGATGAGGATGCATACCTGTATTACGGCTCCTCGGCATGGATAGGGATGACCAAAAAGACTCCGTACTGGGAGCCGCAGATGAGGACTTTCAACTGGGCATTCATCCAGCCCGACCAAGCTTCCCCTTGCGGAACCATGCAAGCCGCCGGATCTTCGTTGGACTGGCTGAAGGATGAGCTTGCCAGGGAAGAGGTCAACCAAGCGGAGATCCAGCGGGCGAACCCTCAGCATCTGATTGAGATGCTTGTTTCGCAATCGCCTCCTGGTGCCAACGGCTTGCTTTTTCTTCCGTATCTGATGGGCGAAAGAAGTCCGTATTGGAATCCCCAAGCGAGAGGGGCGTTGCTTGGGCTCAAGAAAAATTCCCGTAGAGCGGATGTCTTTCGTGCCTGTTATGAGGGCGTTGCCTTGAATCTGAAGATCATATGGGAGGCTCTCAAGCCCATCAACAAGGCTCAACAGCTTGTGGTGATCGGGGGACAGGCGAACAGCGATATCAACAAACATATCATTGCAGATACCTTTGGAATTCCCGTAGTGTCACACAACCACCTGAAGGACAGCAAGAACTTTGGAGCAGCCATAATTGGGGGTATGGGCATTGGAATGTATGAGAATGCTCATGTTGTGAAAACCCTGCTGCATTTTGAACGTTGCATTGAGCCGGTGGCTGAGAACGTAGAGTTCTACAACCGCTTGTTGCCTCTCTACGAGGACGTCTATCACGATTTGGTAGAACATTATCAGAAATTGGAACAATTCACACACTATTCGGAGGTTGCACATGCATGAGTTGGCTAGGATACTGCGTGCACAAGATGTTGATGTTACGATCAAACGCTTGGGACTGGACGTAGATGCGATATTCCCTGGTCTGGATACCTTGGTGGAGAATCCTTATCGCTTTCATACATGGCTGGTCAAGGAGAATCACGGGTTTTTGGTGGTGAATGCCATCCCCAAGGAAGATGACCAGGATCATCTGTTTTGGGAGGAGTGGTACAGGTATCAAGGCGAGGTGCATCATCATCTGCTTTCCCATTGGAAACCCTATCTGCATCATGAGGTATTTACAGCGCCCGCATCAGATGATATCCATCCTCCCCAGAGTTTCGGGAAGGTCTGGTATGTGGTCGAGGATCCTGATATGCGCTCGTTGCTCTTGAGGAGGTAGGGATGTACTACGTATACCTTGGAAGAACCGGGCTCAGAATGAGTGCGCTCGCCCTGGGGACTCAAACCTTCGGCTGGAATATTGATGAGCAGCAATCAAAAGCATTGCTGGATCAGTATGTTGAGGCTGGAGGTAACTATTTCGACACTGCAGACTCCTATAACGGTGGAGAATCCGAAAGAATCCTTGGATCCTGGTTGCATGAGAGGGGTGAACGAGACAAGCAAATCCTCGGGACAAAAGTGTTTTTCCCCACTTCTGAGCATGTCAACGATACGGGGGCCAGCAGAAAGCACATCCTCAGTAGTGTGGACACCAGTCTTAGGCGTCTGCAGACTGACTATATCGATCTTTTGCAGATTCACTGTTATGACCGTAGGACTCCGCTTGAGGAGACGCTCAGAACGCTTGATGACTTGGTTCGATCAGGAAAAGTCCGGTATATCGGAGCTTCGAATTTTACTCCTTCCGAGTTGATGAAGGCCATCATGCTCTCACGCTTTCATCATTGGGAAACATTTTCCTGCTTGCAACTGGAATACAGTCTATTGGTTCGAAGTGCTGAGTGGGAGTTGATACCTCTGTGCCAACAAGAGGGTTTGGGCATGCTTGCCTGGTCTCCTCTTGCCGGGGGCTGGCTGAGTGGGAAATATCGCAAAGGAAATGATATTCCTTCCGACAGCCGTGCAGGCCGAAAAGATCGGTGGGATGACAGTGCAGAGCAGCGTGGAAATGACCAAGCCTACGACATCATTGAGGTGTTGCATTCCATTGCGTCTGAGGTTGGTCGATCGGTATCCCAAGTCAGTCTCAATTGGATCCTGAAGAAGTCCAAGGGAGTCATCCCTCTCATTGGGGCCCGTACCCAAATCCAGCTCAAGGAGAATCTTGAAGCCCTTGCATGGGAGTTGGATGAGACACAGATGAGTCGGCTGGATGAGGTGAGCAACATCGGCCTGCCTTCTCCGTACAGCTTCATAGAACGCTATACAAGGAAGTGATGCAATGAAAGGAAAGGTTACCGTACTAGGAAGTTTTGTAGTGGATCTCATGGCCCGGTCACCCCACATTCCGGTACCTGGAGAGACCGTGAAGGGATCCATCTTCAAGATGGGTCCCGGGGGGAAGGGCTCGAACCAAGCAGTGGCAGCACATAGGTGTGGGGGAAACGTCACCTTGATCACCAAGGTGGGAAAGGATGTTTTTGGCAAGGTAGCCCTTGATTTCTACCATGGGGAAGGAATGGATACCCAGTTTGTTTTTGAGGATGAGACCTTGTCCACAGGAATCGCGCTCATCATGGTCGATGAGCATACCGCACAGAACAGCATTACCGTTGTGCCTGGAGCCTGTGGTGCAATCACGGAAGAAGAGATGCAACGAGCTTTCCCAGTTCTTGATGAGACAGCAATCCTTGTTTCCCAGCTCGAGACCAATCTTGATATCCTCGAACCGGCCGTTGAGCGAGTGCACCAACACGGTGGGATGGCCATCCTCAACCCGGCACCAGCTCCACAGAAGCCATTGGATGACTCCTTTATTGGTATGTTTGATGTGGTGACACCCAATGAGACTGAAGCAAGCTTCCTTACAGGTATCGAGGTTGTCGATCGACAGAGTGCACACAAAGCTGCACAGGTACTTCAGAAGAAGGGAGTGAAGGATGTCATCATAACCTTGGGGAAGATGGGGTGTTTCCTGCTGGCTTCTGGGGGACAGGCCCTCTTGTTTCCCACCATGGATGTGAAGGTGGTCGATACCACCGGGGCAGGGGATGCTTTCAATGGCGGTCTTGCCACCGCACTCAGCCAAGGTAAGGACCTCAGGCAGGCAATCTATATTGCCACTGCCGTAGCATCGCTTTCAGTGACCAAGGTAGGTACTGCCCCTGCAATGCCCAATGAAAAGGAATTGGCACAGTTTTTGGCGAAGTTGGACAGTGCCGCATATTGGGAGAGCGTACGATGATCCTGGTACGAACTGAAGAACAGGCAAAACTAAGCATTACGGGTTCGGGCAATAAGGTTCGATGGATGGTAGGTCATGAAGATGGATCGTCCAACTTCGAGATGCGCAAGATTGCCCTTCCCCCTGGAGGCAAAAGCAGCAAAGGAAGTCACCTTCATGAGCATGTAGTGTACATCCTTGGGGGAATCGGCAGGGTGGTTGGAGATGATGGGGAACAGCAGCTTATACCCCATAAAGCCGTCTTCGTTCCGGGTGGTGAGGAACACCAGTGGATCAACGATTCAAAGACTGAAGAGTTGGTTTTCCTCTGTGTCATTCCTTCGGGAAGCGAAGATTTTCTGAAGTGAGGTAAGGTATGGAATTTCTCAGTGCTTGGGTCGATCGGGAAGAGCAAATTCAACTCATACGAAAACCATTGGAAGAACCCAAGCCCAATGAGGTAGTGGTACGGGTGAAAGCCTGCGGCATCTGTGGGACGGATATGCATTTTGTGAAAGATCTCCCGACGGGTGCCCTTACCCCCTTGGGCCATGAGGTCAGTGGGTGTATCCACCAAGTGGGTTCTGCTGTCAATGATCTGGCTGTCGGGACCTCTGTAGTTGTCCAGAACAATGTGGCATGTGGTATTTGCAACGCATGCCTCAACCAGAAGGTTCATGCGTGTGAGCATATCAAGAGCTATATGGATGACAAGGCAGGAATAGCAGAGTATCTGGTAGTCCCCAGATCCATGGTCATTCCCTTCGATGGGCTGGATTATCCCGAGGCTACCTTGGCAGAGCCGATTACCGTTGCTTTGGATCTTAGTCGTGAGGCACAAGTCCAGCTATTGGATGATGTGCTCATCATGGGACCAGGTATCATTGGGCTGAGTTGTATCAAGTTGGCAACCATGCGGGGTGCACACAAGGTGGTGATGGTTGGTCATCATCTTGACTCCGTGCGAGGCTCCTACCGAAAGGAGGTTGCATATGCCTTGGGAGCGGATCTTGTATGTGATAGTGCAAAGCCAGGATGGAAGGATGAACTCAAGGCACAGTTTCCGGACGGATTTCAGCGTGTCATCGTGACATCTCCACCCTCGACGCTCGCCGATGGTATCGAATTGGCAGGCTTCTGCTCCTATATTGTGTATGACGGCATCGATTTCAAGCATGACGAGGTCACCCTTCATGCAAATGCCTTTCACTTTGCGAAGAAACGCCTGATCGCATCGCATGCAATCCCCAACTGGGGTTTTCCCCAAGCCCTTATGCTCCTCAAGGAAGAGAAGATTCCTGCCAAATTGTTGCTAACCCACCGATATTCCTTGCACCAGCTTGATGAGGCTTTTTCGGTTTTCGCCGATGAGCATGAGAAAGTGATCAAACCGGTTGTTTTGTTGGATTGAATGGATATCCAGACCGCCAGGAAAGCGGTCTGGATGCACACGCTTAATGAGGAAGTACGCCCTTGCGGATAATGATGCAACCGTACTTGACGATGGAACCTGATACCACTACTGCATATGCGCGTTTTGCGCGGTCATAGAAGGCGTCACGTTCAATTTTTTGGATTTTTGGTGTTTCAGGCCAGTACTTGTCCAGTACTGCTTGGAACGAGCGTTCCACATTCGGGTCTGCGCTGTCACCAACGGATGGCTGCATCATGACCACCGGATCTTTGACATAGTCATCGGGATTCATCAGCCGGAATATGCCATCCAGCAGATCTTCCACTGTGATGCCATCTGCTCTGATGCATCGGGAAGAACGAGTGTCGCCGGGGTAGAAAGCGTCTACCAAGACGATTTCATCACCATGGCCCATGCGATCCAGAGCTTCCAGCAGCTCCGGCCCAATGTACGGGGAAATTCCTATCAGCATATGCATGCTCCTTTTGGTTTCCTCTCAAGAACGCTAGAGATCGTCCTCAAAGGAAGAGATTTGTATATAGTATAAACCGAATGTTAGAGAAGTCAAATCTTTATTATATATAAAAATAACCGTATTTCTACGGTCCGGTTTTCGTAGGGTTTGGAGAAAGATATGAAGCTTTTGGCACTTGAAATCAGTACCACTTCATCCAAAGCACAGTTTCTGGATACAGACAATTGCGCTGGATTGGTGTTGTCCGAACGCCACCAGAAAGGAGCGACCATTGAGGACCTTTGTCAGCAGGTCCTTCGATTGGGCAGTCAGGTATGTGCCCAGCACCCGGTCGATACGATTGCCATTGCCGGTACGTGGCACAGCTTGGTTGTTTGTGACAACACGATGAAACCAATCTTTCCCCTGATGGACTGGACGGATATTTCTGACCAAGCCTTTTGTGATGAGTTGCGCTCTGATGATGCCTATGTGGAGACTTTTTACCAAACGAGCGGAGCTATGGTGAATGCCCTCTATCCCTATTTCAAGTTACAGCGGTTGCATCGTGATGGAGTGTTGAATGAGACTCATCGTGCTTGCTCGTTGGGTTCTTTTCTGCACTATCGGATTACGGGATCTTGGAAAGAGACAGCCTGCATGCTCAGCGGTATGGCTCTCTGTTCGGTGAGTAAGGAACAGTTGCATCCTATGGCGATGGCCTTACCCTGTCAGTTTGCACCGTTGGTTGGCTGGAAGGAGGTAAGTAAACTGTCTTCACAAGGAGCCTCCTTGCTCGGACTGAATGAGGGTGTTCCGGTGCTTCCCGCCCAGCCGGATGGGGCTCTCAACCAGATTGGATCGGAGGCCGAAAGCGGTTCTGTATTGACACTTTCGTTGGGTACCAGTGGTGCTCTCCGTCTCGCTTCTCCCACACCGTGGCTCTCTCCTTCAAGAAGCACTTGGCTTTACCGATCTCCCACCGCTTACTTGGTTGGAGCGGCAACTAGTGGTTGCACCAACTGTCTCGATTGGTACAAGGAGCAAGCCTTCGGTAACCGTGTATCCTATCAGCATATTGAGAGTAATTTGAAGGTAGAGAAGCAAGTACCCATGTTTCTTCCTTTTTTGGTGGGTGAGCGATGTCCGAATTGGCAGGATACCCGACGTGCGAGCTTTCACGATGTAGGGTCTGCCACTACCAAAGAGGATCTCTACCTTGCCGTATTGCAAGGGGTTCTGGCAAACCTCTACCAGTGCTATGAGAAACTGGGGGAATCAAAGCTTCCCATCTCTTGCATTCGTCTCTCTGGTGGAGTGTTGAATTCAGCACTCTGGAAGCAGATGTGTTGCGATTACTTCGGCCATCCCATGGAAGAGGATACACATCAGCATGCTTCCCTTTTTGGGGCACTTGTCCTGGCCGCCCGTTCTCAACGCATTGATCTCCTTGCACAACAGAACAGAAAGCGATCAATGCTGACACCATCATCGGCACTGCATGAGCAGTATCAAGCACACTATCAACGGTACCTTCATTGGTACCAGAAAACTGCACCTTGAATTGCAGAAGGGGAATAAGTATATGCAATCATTTTTGGTTCTGGTTACTGCCCGATCATTCGGAAATGCTGACAAGAAAGCATGGGAGCTTCTTTCGGCCCATGGTTGTGAGGTACGACATCTCAAAGCAACGGAACAGGAGAGTCTTGAAGCACAATTGGACCGTCACATTGCTGTAGCTGATGGCATCATTGCAGGCTTGGAAATGTATGATCGCCAGTTGCTCAGCAAAGCTGAGAGGCTGAAAGTCATATCACGGTATGGTGTTGGCTATGATGCTATCGATCTCGCGTATGCACAAGAGCGAAATATCGTGGTAACGATTACTCCAGGGGCAAATGGAGACTCAGTGTCGGATCTTGCAGTGGCTCTCATGCTTTCTGCCGCACGGCACGTACCCTATATGCACCAGCAGATGCAGAAAGGTGAGTCGCAACGCCCTACTGGGGTGGAGATGTGGCACAAGACCCTAGGAGTTCTGGGAACCGGGAGAATCGGGGCAGGGGTGGTCAAACGGTGTCGTGGCTTTGAGATGGATGTGCTCTGTCATGACATGTATGAGAATGAGGAGTTGAAAGAGCGGTATGGGGTACGATACGTGGATTTTGATACCTTGGTACGGTCCAGTGATTTCATTTCCATCCACACCCCGCTAACACAAGAGACCAGCAACCTATTTAATGCAGAAGTGTTTGCCAAGATGAAAAAACGTGCAGTCCTTGTCAATACCGCTCGCGGAGGCATCATCAATGAGGAAGACCTTGCCGTAGCATTGCAAGAGGGACAGATAGGTGCGGCGGCCTTGGATGTAACACTGATGGGAACCCCCTACCAAGGGCCTTTGGCGAGTCTGGCCAACTGCATCCTCACCCCGCATGCTGGAGCAGCAACCTACGAAGCATCGAGCAATATGAGTTTGATGGCCTCCCAAAACCTTGTGGAGGTCCTGGAAGGCCATCTGTGTGTAAATGGAGTGAATCGCGCTATGCCCTGATGAGGTGGAGGGCGAAGCCTCCGGCCTCCTGCTGAAGGTAGCAAACCTTGATCTTGCCCTTCGCATCGCGGCTGATGGTCTCCTCGTTGACGGTGAAACCGAACTTGCCCAGGTAGG
>Ga0334883_1000198_pt1 | contig 114768 bp, 88 predicted proteins | sample GraSluR1_MG_6_FD_207230 | JGI IMG/M metagenome (GOLD analysis project Ga0334883, IMG submission 207230) | Sludge microbial communities from methane-producing bioreactor in Wageningen University, Netherlands - Granular Sludge_09_05-R1 | ecosystem: Engineered > Bioreactor > Anaerobic >... | reverse complement strand
CGGAGCCCAACGAAGCAATCTCGCCGAATAATAGGTCGAGCGTCCCGCTCGACACACGGCGAGACGCCGTGTCTATTAATAATTGCGAATTCGTCTGGCAACCCGACCCCTCCCTCGGCAGTGGCGTGTATCTCGTCCGGGCGCGGGTCGGCGGGCGAGGAGACCTCGCCCCTACGGGACAGGCGGCGACGAAACGGATCGTGTATCTTAAATAGGCCGTTCGTCGCGAATTAACTGACCCCTGTTCTCAGATTATACGATTTGGCATATAATAATAACTGCCCACAATTTCAGCTTTTTACTTGATTCTGACAGGCAAAAGATTAAATTGAAAAACTCTCGGCCCTGTTAACGGGATGCATGGTCGAGAAGGGCAAAACATCCCGAATTGAAAGGAAGTTATGAGAGCGAGATTGTTGATTTTCGCGGCACTTGTTTTCGTTGGTTCGTTGGCCGCATGTTTCGATACCTACCTTTTCCTCTCGGAAAGGCCGATGGTATATCCTCGTAACACCCTCGCAGTCGAGGGTTTCGGAGAATATTCATTTAACGAAATGAAATCTCCCGATAGCGATGCCCTTATGGCAAATGTCAATTTCTATTACGGAATTGCCGACCGTTTCTCGATGCATCTCGGCGCGGGCTCTGCCGAAAAAGCGCGCGGCGAGTTCTCGGTTGACGAGGTCTCAGTAAGTGCGAGCTACAATATTCTCTCCAGGCGCGACGGCGCTTACACTCTCGACGGAATCGCGGCCTGTGTCAACAATTTCGGCGGCAAAGAGGTCGCTTTCGAGATTTCCGCGCCGAACCTTTTCCATGTCGGCGGATTCACACTGGTTGCTCATCCGGTTTTCGAGATGGTTTCCGGTAACGGCTTCGAATACGGTTTCGGAGCGCACGGCGGGATTTTCAAGAATTTCGACAAACGCGCCGTTTTCGGAGTTGGGATCGAGTATATGAGCGGTCAATCCGGACCGATTTTCGGCGATAGATTAGTCGAGGGCGAATCGGCTACGAGCCTATTTTTCGGCGCAATGCTCGGTCGGAATTTTTATATTCAAAATGAGCTTGCAAAAGGACTTTCCAATTCCCGCGATTTCGGTTTCGCAACTACGCTTAAATTCCTGTTCGACCTTAACAGATAGTTATATCATCATTGGGGCGGCTTTTGCCGCCCTATTTTATTCAGATGTCATCTTATCGTATTCTAATTTATATACATTCCACAAATATATAAAATATCTTATAACCACTAAAGCAAATATTGGAAGAAACATTAACCCTACAAGAGCTGAGTATTTATAAAATTCCCAATTATAAAAGGAGTCAAAGAAAGATAGCATAGGAAATAAAACTGTAAATACAATTACATATTCCGCGAGAAAGATTATTGTGCCTTTAAGACAAAACTTGCTTTTTCCAGCCATTATTATCTTTTCAAGCTTTTCCTCGGTCGGTATTTTTATCAGTTTTCTTTCCAAATCATCCATTCCAATTAGATTAAGAACTCCGACGAAGACAAACATAAGCGCAAAAACAAGAAATACCGCGCTTACAAAGTCTGGAGATAAAACAAAGGGATATGCCAACGATAACCCTAGTCCAATCAGAATAACGGAGAATACTTTTTTAAGCACTTTCATAATTAACCTCACTCGAAATGTTTCGATATATACTCCATTGTTTCCTGCGGATTTAGTAATTGTGTATTGTTGCCCGTTCTGACAAAGAAAGCGCCGTCAAGTTTCTTGACGAACACCGGCTTGTCGTTTGGACGGATTGTTATACTGCAAATTTCGATGTCTTGTATATTTGGAAAGGAGATCGTTATATTCCCGCTGAACTCTACACCGAGATAATCCGCGACGAGTCTATATAGAATAAGTTCCATTCCGTCGGCGTCCTTTTTGCCCAATGATGCATAATCTTTGTCGAGGCCGAGGGGTTTGCCGTCGTCATCGACGCCGATAAACAAAATACCGCCCTCTGCGTTCATAAATCCCGCAATAGTTTTAACAATTACCTCTTCGAGCTTTTTGTTGGTTTTGTTCTCGCGATAATCCCACCGCAGGCTCGATTTGAATTCTAAGCGCTGGCTTTCCGGCTTAAGCAGTAAGGCTTTTGTCGCGTCGAGTTCGGCTGTTTTTGTAACAATTGTCTTGTCGGCAATGAAAGTCTTAATGTAAGCCCTCAGATTTGCCGCTCTGAAAACCGCCGCTATCGCCCCTAAAATTGGATACTGTATAACATACCATGCAGTATAAAATTTAAAGTGTCCCATAACCTCGTTTTCACTACCGGGCATCGACCTGAACCAATTCCGAATGAACCCTCCCACCCCGTCACCGAAAACTCTTTCGACCAAATCCGCACCAAAAACTGGGCGAACAAAAACAAACCACAAAACGATATACAAAATCGCACAATACAACCCCAAAAACATCGATACCCTCGGTTTGAAAGGCATCAGAATCATCCCGAAAAAAAGAACGACAACATACAAAATGCCGTAGCTGTTAAAAAGGACATCGAAATTCGCGATATCCTTGGCCACCCCCCATGTTGCAATGAACACAACCGACAACGCAAGAAGCCACATGTCGCGTTTGTCGCCGCGAAGAACTTTGTGCAGGCCGAGAATAATCGCCATTCCGGCCACGAGGGCTATCAGGCTTCGCACAAGCACAAGCGTCTCGATGTTCGACCCGAGGCTGAGCAGAAAAATGAAAGCGCTCATGGCGAAAATCATCGTGAAGACCAGAAAGAGCGACGACCCCGCCTGGCGCGTGAAAATCTCCTTCAGCCGCGGGTCGATGCTGTCGAGATCGGGGAATAAAAACTCGCGCGCCTTCGCGAACGAAAGGTCTCGGGGGATGATATGTTCCTCGCGCCGTGTCATCGCAATCGAAAGATACGCGTATTCGCGCCATTTCGCAACAATATTTTCGTGATGGCGGTTTCTTGGCGATTGGTGTCGAAAGTGAACTTAGAAGCCTCCTTTATAAAAAGCTTCCGGTCGATGTCCATCGGCAAATATTCGAATATTTCCTCGAAAAAGGGTTGAACTCCCCAAAAAGTGTTACTTTCCGGCGCAGGGGGGTTACTTTCCGTCGAAGGAATTTGATTTTCCGGCGCAGAGAGATAACTTTCTATCGACGAATTGTTACTTTCTATCGACAATTAATAACTTTCTGTCGATAAGGTATAACTTTCCGTCGCAGAGAAGTTAAGTTAAATCGATGAGTAGTTACTTTCCGTCGAAAAAAAATTGCTTTCCGTCAACGAGAACTAAGATTCTACCACGTGTTTTCGGCATTTTATTCCTCGACAGGAGGAAGATGAAACATCCTCTCGGAGCGGCAGAAGTCCTCTTTCGGGGCCAATTCCACGATCTCGATACGGTAACCCGCCGCGCCGAGAATCTGCACCACGGAATCGAATCGAGCCGATGTGAAACGCGAGTTCATTACGCGTTTGATGGTTGACGGCACGACACCGGAAAACTCCGACAACTGTTTTTCGGTCAATCCGCATTTCGGCACCAACTGCCGCAACTCGCCGAGAAGCCTTTTGGTTTCGCCTTCCCAATGTTTTTTGCTTGCATCGAGTTTGTCCTTTGAGGCCTTTTTCTTCGCCTCGATTTTTGTGTAATGTTCATCCAGAGACATTTTTTTCTCCTTCTATTCGATGTTATTGATTTGCGATGGTTTACGGCCCCACGGTGAAGGGCCAGTCGATTGTTGACAGCACCCAGTAGCCTTTGCCTGGACGAAGGGTGTCGGCGTCGAAATAATCGCCGGTTATGGCATCGTAGCCGAAGACCGGCGGGATAATCCATGGCCGTCTGGTCAAATCCTCGACCGGAACAGAATGCCCGCACGCGCCGATTAGATTCCACCCGACATGAAGTTCGCCTGTGACCGAATCGAGAGCCTCGCCGCGAATAGTGTCCGGGTAATCCGAGCCTACCGGAAACCAATAGCCTTTGCCCGGCACAAAAGTGAGGGCTTCACGATAGGCTATGCCGTCGTTGACATATTCATAGGTCGGCCCCTCGATAAAGGGCGCAAACTCGGCGAAATAGCCGGGGTCGTCGGTCGGGATGCTCAGAAGATTCCATCCGCGACGGATATATGTTGTCGAATCGGTTTCGTATGGGAACTCGAATGCGCCGATGTCCCACCCCGCCCCCTGCGGACGGGGAAGGCCGCCGATGTCCGAACCGGGAGCGGCTGTTGTTTCGTAGTGAACCCACATCAGAAGACTGTCGTACCCATAAACCGGTCGTTCAAAAAATACCGAATCGATACCAGCATCGATACAACTCGAACCTCTTGCAAGTCGGAAATCGAAGGCTTCGACATCTACGAAATCTTCCGGGGAACAAAGTAAGTTATTACTTAAGTGGCAGTAAGAAAATATCGAAGTCCAAGGCGTATCTATGACCACTCCCTCTCCAAGAAAAGCATTATTAAAGGCTATTAGGTAGGAATAGAAAGGCCAAATTGAGTCGATTGATGTAACAAGAGAATCCCCTGTATTGTTAATGAATTCGATTATCTCGGCACATCCCATATTAGCACTGATATAGGTGCCTCCAAAAATGATGTTGTTACGAATAGCAACATGAATACTACTGCCACCACTAAAATATTTAAGTCCATAGTCTGTATTTTCCCATATTTTATTATTGCTTAATGAACCGTTGCCTGAATAGTTGATGCCCACTCCATCATTGTATGTTACGATACAGTTCGTTACGAACGATCCCGAAGTATTTATTCCCTTTTTATTGTTATTGACTATGCAACTATCAATAATGTGTGGTGCACCAAAAGGATTAGCTTCGATAGCGAAACCTCTATTATTCTCGAAGACGCAGTTAATTATGCTCGGGCTTACCCCGCCACACCAAACTCCAGTAGAGCAGTTATCGAAAGTGGAATTCCTAACCGCCTTATTGTTTCTTTTCATGCTATATAAAAAAGCTCCGGTATTCGATATGTCTTTGAATACACAGTTTTCGATTACGTTAGATGACAAACTATCGTAATGATCCCCCCAAAACAAACCATCCGCACTTTTATGAAAATGCGTATTAGATAGCAATAGTAGGCTTCCATAATATTCGATGACATAGCTTCGAGAAAAAGTGAAATCACAGAAGCTAAACTCGCATGTTCCTGGAAAGAAACTCATTTTAATTCCGCCCCATCCCCCAGTCGAATCGGTCAGGACCGTATCCTCCGCGGTGAAGATAATCGAGTCCTCCGCCGTGCCGATGGCTTTGAGGACGGCGTTCGAATCGACGCAGAATTTGTAATGCCCCTGGAATATGACCTCCACGCCCGGGCCGATGCGCAGGCTGTCACCGGAGGGCACACAGATCGAGTCGGTCACGTAGAACGGCGACCCGGTCGAATCCCAGACCCCGGATACCGCGCCGGAGACATATGTCTGCGCGAATGACGCCGCGGCGGCGATAAGAATCAGAATGGCGAATTGAATAAAACCTGCACGAAGTCTCATAATTCCTCCCCTGGAAGATTATTTATGTCGTTATAATATTAAGGCGTAAGTGCATCGAAGTCAAGAGTATTTTCACTTGATGATGCAGTTCTCGGAATCCCTCGTGAAACGGGGGCGTTCTTTTCAAATTTCTTTGGGGGATTATTTTAACGGAGAGGCCGGGATTTGAACCCGGGATACCTTTCGGTATACACGATTTCCAGTCGTGCTCCTTCGGCCAGCTCGGACACCTCTCCAGTTTCCAAATCAAAGGCCTATCGGTCCTTTGTGCGACGGAATATATGAATATGACAACAAACACGCAAGAAAAAAAAGAGTCGAAGATGAAAAATCCTCCGATGAGTATCCAGAGCTATTTTACAGTTTCGCTACCGAACATCTCGCCGCGTTTATCGCGATGGCCTGAGAGAACCCATATCACACCGCCAATCACTCCGCAGATAATGCTTATTCCGAAGAATATCAGCGATACGAGAAGCCCTTTTGCCTCCGAAGCCCCCCACATCGCGAAGAAATAGCTGAAACTCGCCTCACGGACACCGAGAGCGTTCAGGGAGATCGGAATCAGCGAAATTATCCAAATGAGCGACACAAACACGAAATAGGCAGTCCAAGGGATCTCGCTTACTCCGGCAATAACGGCGATTAGATATACGAAAGCGACCAATACACCTTGGTAAACAACCGACAGGATGAAACCTTTGACCAAAGCGGGCACATCTTTGCGGTAAAAACGGAGTGCCTCGACAAAATCGGCGATTTTGTGGCCAAGTCCCGATGGCAATTTGCCAAGAATCTTTCGAAGAAAGCCTTCGAGGTTCAGGAATACGAAAAGGACAGTTCCACCCCAGAAAACCAGATTTAGGCCGATAACCAGCATAGGTATCGGCGAAGGCGGTTTAACAATCGGTAAAAAAGCGAGTGCGGAAACTAACGAAGCGAGAAGCCCTGAAAACCTTTCGGCAACGATCGACGCAAAGACCTCTTTCATCTTGCCGCAGTTTTTTCCGGCGGAATATCCTCGCACAACATCTCCGCCAACGCCGCTTGGGAGGAAGTTGTTAAAAAAATACCCGACCATATAAAGTTCGATGCCCTTTAAAATACCTTGCTCGATGCCATGTGCACGAAGGAAAACTTTCCACCGCCAACTTCCGAAGAAGATTGTAACGATGAAAAGTAAGGTCAGCGGTGCGATTGTCCACATCGGAAATTCACGTCCTGCGACGATGAAGTTTTCGAGGTCGATCTTTGTGAGCAGAAAATACAGCAAAGCCGCGCTAACGGCGACTTTTGCGGTTAGTATAAGGTTGTCCTTCAGCTTCTGATTCATCTCACCATGTCGAATCTATTAAGTTACTCGGAATCGTTACCCAATCGCGCTGACGGCGTCCGATTTCCTTCAGAAAGGCACGGAACAGGGGGCCACTCTCGAATTCGGCATCGGGGATAATCTCCTTAACGGCCTTAGCGAGTGCAGGTTGGATGTCGTCATAAAGATATTCGATCGTTTCTTCGAGCTTGATTCTGGGCATAATTTCCTCTCAATCGTAAAAAACTTCGACGAGCCACAGCCCTTTTCCGGGCGCAACCTCGTATCCATATTTCCGCTCGCCGGTTACTAACATCTCGCCGAATTGCCCCGGTGCGAATCTTCCGCGGATGCAGTCCAACATCGCCCCAACTAAAGAGCGAACCATAGTGTGTAGAAAACGGTTGCCCTCGATTGCGAACACCATCCCGGAGCCGCTAATCTGCCATTTGGCGAGGGTTATTTCGCATTTGGGGCTATCTGGGATTTCGGCTTTTCTGGCGAAGGCGGAGAAATCGTGTATGCCGACTATCCTCTCGGCGAGGTCGTCGAGAATCATCTGAACCTTGGGCAGATACTCGGGTCTGTTAATTCGATGAGTGCCAAGTCTCTCTTTGGGGGATTTATCGAAAACGATTCGATACTCATATCTTTTGCCCTTCGCTGAGTATCTCGCGTGAAAATCCTCGCGGACTTCGGTGGTTTCGCGGACCGCAATATCTTCCGGCAGAATGGCGTTAAGCTTGTATTCGAGATCGTTCAACTCAAATTTTGGGGGAATATCGGTATGCGCAACCATTCCGAGAGCATGGACACCGGTGTCCGTTCGGCTCGATCCAGTAACGGCGATGGGCTGGTCGAAAAGCCGCGAAAGAGCGGCCTCGATTTCACCCTGAATCGTTTTGCAATCGGGTTGAATTTGCCAGCCGTTGTAAGCAGTTCCATCGAAGGATATTTTCATTCTAATTCTCATGAACTCAAAATACTCGCCTTTGCTTTCAAGTCAAGAAGTAAGGCAAAAAAGGTTTTTTCAATTACTATATTGACATTGAAAAAAGGAAGGTTATTTTCTACTGTGGTTATTGTTCTTCTTCCTAAGGAGTATATATGTGTAATAATTATCGTGTTTTCACAATAATTCTTCTGTTGGTTGGGGTTACAGCCAGTTTTGCATTTACAAATCTTGGCAGAGATTTCTTCCTCGCATACCCCGCAAACGCCGCACGTGAACCCGGGGGCGACCCTTTGGCGGCATATAACGGAATGATAATCCTGACATCGACATTCGCCACAACCGGCACGGTCCGTAACTGGGACGGAAGTCTTACCCTTCCTTTCTCGATACCGCCCAATGGTGTCGCTACTGTTGTTATCGACACTTTCCGCTGGGTGAGCACCTCGGAGACGGTTCACAGGAAAGGGCTTCGAATTCAGTCAGATAGAGACATCTCGGCATATTTTCTGTCCTATGAAACCCCCGGCTCGACTAATGATATGGCACTGGTTTATCCTGTGCCGAGTCTTGGAACGGAATATATCACTATGTGTTGGAGGGATAATATTCCAACATATAACCCCATCTTCACGAACCGCGGCCCGACAATGTTCATGATTATTGCACCTTTCGACGGCACAAATGTTGAAATCACAACGACAGTCCCGACACAGGGCGGGCATGCCGCAGGGGTTCCATGGAGCATCACACTCAACAGTTATGATTGCTATCAGGTTCTGGCGAATTCCCCCAGTTCTACTACACTTTATGATCTCACTGGCTCTGTGATTACCTCGGATCGGCCTATTGCGGTGCTTTCGGGTAATCAACTGGCTTTGGTTCCTAATGATATCATGGCGGCGGACTATTTAATCGAAATGATGCCTCCGGTCTCGACATGGGGTGTTAATTACAATGCCTTCCCGATTCAACAACGAAACTACTGGCAGGAAGATGTTTTAAAACTGGTCGCTTCGGAAAATGCTACTAATATCGCCATTCAAGATGCCGGTGGAACTACTAATATCGTTCTGAATAGAGGGCAAACCTTCGAGTGGAACGGCCAACCATGCACCGCTGGAAGCTGGCTTTTTGATGGAGACTGCTCCGGCCCGACTCTCGACAGCCCAACAAGAATAACTGCAGACAAACCAATCCTCTGCGGCCAGCTTATAATGGGTGGAACGATGGTTAGCCGAACGAATATTTTAGGATCATATACAAATCCTCTCGGTGACCCGGCATTTATGCTCATTCCGGCAGAGGAACAATATTCGAAGCGTTATATTTTTCTTACACCCAGTGGCTACAACAACGACTATCTCAATGTCGCTATTCCAGCGGGATTCGAGGGCACAATTACACTCGACGGCGGCCCACCGACATATACTGGGCCGTGGTTTAACATTCCCGGAACTACCTATCGCGGAGCGAGAATATCGCTCAACCCCGGCGGACATGTTTTAGAAGCCGACACAACTATGATGATCCAGATGTATGGTTTCGACTCCAACTGGGCTTCCTATGCCGCTGTTGCAGGGCAAAACCTTATCCCCATCAACGCCGAATTCTCGATCGTGAAGTATTGCCTTCACACGCCAACCTACAGCGGAACACAGACAACATGGCGTATTGTCGTAATTCAAAACGGCGGCGATCCTTCCACCGGTTTAACCATTGTCGATACGCTTCCACCGGGGTTCCATATGTCAGCCTTGCCGGCGACTATCGAGCTGTTCGGAACAGCGACAAGAACTTCAGTGCTTAATCCTTCGACTGGCGATGACATTCTCGAGTGGGGTTATTTCAGCACCAATGTCGGCGATTCCATAGTGATAACTTTCGTTGCCGATATCGATTTCGGTGTGGTCGGATTATTTAACAACGCTGTCGGATGCGTCAACGACTCCGGCTTTGGAATGACCAACGGCGGCGGCTATATCACATATCACGACGATGTGTTGGTGCTATTGCCCGGCGCTCCCGCGGCTCAAGCCGGAAGGGACACTATCATTTGCGAAGGAATGAGCGTTACTATCGGCGGTTATCCTGCGGCAAGCGGCGGTATTCCACCATTGAGTATTTCGTGGACGAGTAATCCCCCCGGATTCGTCAGCACAACAGCTAATCCTGTTGTTTCCCCCATCGTCCCGACGACTTATCAGCTTGTTGTTACGGACAGTTTATCGCAATCGGATACAGATTGGGTGTTCATAAACATCTCCCCCTCCCCCTTCGCGGATATTGTGATTCCCAATCCTTGCGGCTTAGTTACATCCTGCGAATTCCAAGAGTTTCAATGGATAATTATCGATACAACCGTCGGTGTCCGCGCGGAATCTACAATTGTCAGGGTAAACGGAACGAGCTATTACCCCGGCGGTCCGTTAACATTGTCAACCTCCGGCGATACAACCTTCGTTACTTATACTCCGGCGACTCCATGGTCTCATGGTGCGATTGTAACAGGTGAACTCGTCCAAGGGATGAACAACGCCTATTGTTGGACATCTGTCGAACCATGCTCCTTCATTGTCGATTTAGAGCCGCCTATTGTTATCGATACTATTCCTGCGAATGGCGACACACTTTTCGAGGCCTCTCCTGGAATTTCACTGACCTTCACGGATATCCCCGCAGGTGTCGATCCTGCGAGTTTCAGTTACATTACAATCACTGTGGACGGCGTGCCGATTAGCGGCTGGTCTTATGTTTGGACCGATCCGACGCTGACCTTCACGGGGCTTTCATTCAGCTCGGGTGATACGGTTGTAATCTGTCTCGATAGCCTTTTCGACGCTCCTGATTATAATTATTGCCCGCCGAACGATACAAGCTTCTGTTGGGAGTTTTACATTATCATGACGACACCGGAAGCTTGGATTATCGAACCTGTTGACCTTAACAGCGATGGAGTTGCGGCTTCGGCATGCACCTGCCAGCCTTTGATTTTCCATCTCGACGATGAGCTTGGAATCGATCTATCGACAATCGTGCTTACAATCGACGGCTTACCCATTACAATAAGCGATTCACGTCTTACAATCGCCGGAGATGTTCTGACATTCCAACCAACGATGCCCTGCTGGTCTGAGGGAACACACACTTACAGCCTCATGGCCTCGAATATCATTGGTGCACCGTTGCCTACACCGGTCAACGGAAGTTTCGTTATCGACCTTTCGCCGCCCTATTTTACAGCGATAACACCGCCACCGGGAAGTTTCGTCGGAGGAACACCCACCGTTTCGCTCAATATCAATGACGCCGGACTGGGAATAGTTACCACGGATGTTTATATCACAATCGAAGGGGTCTCCTATCCCCCCGGCACACCGGGAATAACATGGGACGGTGCTCATTACACCGCTAATTTCGCGACGCTTGGTCTTTCTTTCTCCGATGGCGAGGTTATAGATATTTGCCTTCGCGGCGCTCATGACAATCCCGACTATTGCCCGCCAAATTCAGCGGATACCTGCTGGACACTGATTGTCAACCTCGCTTCGCCGATAGCGACTTTGGAAAACCCGCCAATTGGAACAATAAGCGCGTGTTCCTATCAGGGCGTTTTATGGTTTGTCGAAGCCTCCAACGGAATCGATCCGGCAACAGGTTTCGTGAATGACGGCACGGCGATTTACAGCATGTCCTCTCCGGAGATGAGCTATCTTCCGATATCACCGACATCGGGGTTCTACCAGTTTATCCCCACAACACCATGGGGCGCTCTTGATTGGCTAACAATCTGCATTTACGGCGTCGAAGACTCTATGGCGCATGTTATGATCGACACTGTCTGCGCGGAATTCCGGATGGACTTGATTCCACCGGAGATTTACGGGATCACTCCCGCACCGGGAACAGAAACACCGACGACATCACCGTCGATTTATTTCTGCCTTAGCGATACTGTCGCCGAGATTAACGGAGATTCGGTCGAGCTTACTGTCAATGGAGTGCCCTATACTTTCGGATCAGGCTGGATAACGGATGACACATGTCTCACATGGAGAGCCTCCGATTGGGGAGTTTCCTTCCCCTTAAGCGACACTATTGTCATCTGTCTTCATGCCGCCGATCATCCGGATACCTGTCAGGCGAACGCCCTCGATACATGTTGGACACTCATCATGCCCCCGCCAAGCGTCCATGCGCACGCAGGGGTCGATGTTACAATCTGCCCCGGCCATTCGATTCAGCTTGGATGCACTCCAACCGGTTATGGCGGAGTCGAGCCATACACCTATTCGTGGTCGAGTATTCCTGCAGGCTTCTCAAGTTCCGATCCGAACCCAATTGTAAGTCCAATGACCACAACTACTTACATCGTCTATGTTGTCGATGACGCACTTGTTCCGACTCACGATTACGATACGATAGTCGTTACCGTCGATTTCGTGCCGGTTGGCGCACCTGTAATGGTTACACCGACAGCGGGCGCTCTGATACCCCCCGCACCGGCATCGACGAACCTTTTATGGAGAACACCGACAGGCACAGGCACTTTCGTTTACGATGTTATAGTCGATGGCGCGGTTGTGGCCACGGACATCGCGGACACATTCCACGCTGTTACTTTCCCCTGCGGCGAGACGCACAGCTGGGCGATAATCGCGAAGAATTTCTGCGAGAGCGAACTGTATTTTTGCGAGGTGGACACAACCGGCGACTCGACCTACATCTACTACGACGACCCGGACACCCATTATGCAGTATCTGCCGACTCCGGCAGAATCTTCTCGACTTATCCCTGCGGCGGGCCGGTTCCCAGCGTCATTCGCCCGCTGGACGGCACATTCACCGCCTGCGACCCGGAAAGCATCATCATCCATATCGACGATACATCAAGCATTGTCGAGGCGACTATCGAGCTGGTGGTGGACGGCGTCTCCTATGCGACCTCCCACGCCTACCTCAGGTTCATCGCGCCGAACACTCTTATCTTCTCCCCCGGCACGGGTTTCTGGAGCGACGGTGATGTCGTGAACGTTACTTTACTCCATGCCGAAAATGTTTACGGGGTAGATTTGGCTTCACCTCTGGTATTCAGCTTCACTGTGGATTATTCCCCGCCAGTATTTAGCGGATTCACTCCGCCCACTGGCGGCTATGCGCCCGGTTTCGTAACTGTTGTCTCTTTCGATGTCAGCGATGCCCTTAGCGGAGTCGATCCCTCGACTGTCTGCATCTCGGTCGATGGTCCAGGGTATCTCGATACCTACTGTGTCGGAGATCCATGCATCACGTGGGATGGCGTCGCCGAGAATTTCGAACTCGACCTCTCTTGCGCGGGTTACGATTTCGACCGTGGCGATACAATCACATTCTGCGCAATAGCCGGGGATTCTCCCGATTACTGCGACGCCAATTTCGATACGACATGCTGGACGATAATAATCATCGACTGCGATATGGTCGTCTCGATAGATATTCCGGATACACTTTTCTGCGGGAGCGATTTCGAAAGCTTCGTTGTTCCCGCAACAGTTACCGACGGCACACCGCCCTATACTTACAGTTGGACGCCGCCAGTGCTCTTCCTCGACCCGACAATCGAAGACCCAACTATCGAACTATATGCCCCCTCTGCGGTCTATGTTGTCCTCACCGTTACCGACTCCACAGGTTGCATGGTTCGAGACAGCGTATTTATGGGCATCAGCAACCCTTCAGCACGCGCGGGTTCAGACCTAAACGTATGTCCCTCTGGATATGCTTCCGTCGGCTGTGACCCTATCCTCACCGGAAGCGCTGTTGCCCCGGTGGATACGAGCTGGTTCCGCACCGATGGAACTCTCGCGCACAGTGGCTGGCCATTTGTTTACGCTCCAACCCAAACAGATACTTTCATACTTGTTATAACCGATTCGATCGGCTGTAGTTCTATTGATTCGGTCATCGTCCATTACGACCATAAAGCCCCCGGCCCCTTCAGCTGGCATTCGCCTGAACCGGATGATACTGTCGGAATCGGCATGGTTGAGCTTTGTTGGGAGATGCCGTCGGGCACTGAACCAATCTATTTCAATGTCATTATCGACGGAGATCCTATAGCAGAAGGCATCACCGACACATGCTACTTCATCGGTCCTTACCCCTGCGGCGTTACCCATTTCTGGTATATCGAGTCTTATAACTTCTGCAGACCCATCGATTGCTCCGGCATATTGGATACAATGGAGTTCATAATTATAGGCGACAGCTTCGCCGGCGGTTTCGATCCGCCTTTCCATACCGAGCCTTGCCCAACAGGAACGCCTGTGATCATCGAACCGCTCGCAAACACATGGTCGGCCTGCGATGATCAGCAGATAATCCTCGAAATAGTCCAGCCTGACAGCGGTCTTCCCCTGCTGGCAAGTTCCTTCATTCTCGAGGTCGAGGGCACGGCATATAATGTTGACGGTGTAATCCTCGACTGGACAGCTCCGACATTGACTTTCACCCCGCCGACCATCTGGACGGACGGACAGGAGGTCGATGTCTGTCTGAATCAGGCCTTCGACACCGACTCCAATTCTGTCAACGCTCTCCCCTTCTGCTGGAGCTTCTTCATCGACCTCACTCCTCCGGTGCCGACAGTTGTTACTCCTCCTCTCGTCGATCAAATTTCTTCGCCGACGAGCTTCGAGTTTACTCTCACCGACGCTGGAAGCGGGGTCGATCCATCGAGCGTATTCGCCCTCGTTGGAACAGCTCCCGGGCCATATACCCCCTATCCAATCGATGGCACAATCCTCACTTTCGCCCCGCCTGCACTCATATTTAACGCTACAGCCGCTGGTGAAAGCTGGGTTGCAGGCGATTCTATCGTCATCGAGATAGTCGCTGAAGACTCTCCGGATTATTGCATTCCGAACATCGATACTACCCATTTCGCATGGTTCTTCCGCGATCCCAACGCGCCGGTGCCGACCATCATCCGCCCCGATTCCGGCGACTATACGGCATGCGATCCCGACAGCATTGTTCTCCAAATAATCGACCCGGACGGCGTGGTTGAAACTTCGATCGAGCTTGTGGTCAACGGCGTCACATACACGACCGCGGACGGCCAACTCACATGGAACGACCCATACCTAATCTTCCGTCCAACACCGCCATGGACTGATGCCACGGTGGTGAATGTCAGCCTGACCCATGTCGAGGACATCTACGGCAACGACATCTCGTCCAGTGTCGAATGGTCTTTCACTGTCGATCTATCCGCGCCGGTTGCAAACATGGTAATCCCCATCCCCAACGGCCAAACCAGCGACCGCGAGCAGGACATTCATATCGATCTCGACGAGACACTCTCCGGTGTGGACATCGCAACAGCGGAGCTGACAATAAACGGTATCCCTTACACCAGCGCCGATTTCACATGGAATCCCGACGGTGGCGGTGGAGGAATGATCATTTTCCGGCCGGAGAACTCCGGTGTTAGCTTTGTTTCGGGTGACACTATCGATGTAAGCCTTATTATCGGCGATTCTCCGAATTGGTGCGAGCCGAATATGGCACAGTTCGATTGGATTTTCTATCTCGAACCGGATGTTACATGCGCAGTTCTGCCGAACCCCTTCACTCCGGACGGCAACGACATCAACGATATCGCAATGTTCACCTATCCGAAGATGATGAGCGAGCCTGCAACTATTATCATCTATGATATGCGGAATATCGAGATATGGCGAAGCGAAGCGCCTGTGCAAACCCGTTTCGACGAGGCCATCGGAAGGCTCTGGGACGGCAGAGATAATGCAGGCAAAGCCTCACTGCCCGGGCTGTATCTCTATGTCATTATGATCGACGGCGAGATTATCTGCAACGGCACACTCGTTCTTTTGCGATAGTCTAATACAGAACCCCACATGCAAAGGCGGAGCTTGACTCCGCCTTTCTTTTGGGGTGATTTTCCTCTCCGAAAGCAATTAACAATGTAGCTTGCGTGTGGTTTGAAAAGCATCACTACTCTTTGGGCTGAAATCTTTCTCGCAGAAATAAAGAGATGCAAGGTTTATCAGTTTAACGCGCTTGTTCGATGGATTCTCTTCGGTGGTTGATCGAATTTATCGGGTGGTTGATTTAGTTTCTCGAGTGGTTGATCGTTCTGATTCGAATCGGAATGTGTGACCACCGAATCGGAACGGCTGACCACACGCGCTTTTCATCGACCACCAGCACGAAAGGCTCTATAAACAAAAAAAAAGGGCGGGACAAGCCCGCCCTCTCGCGAAAGTTTTACTATCTGGCCTTAGCCGGAGATTTGCAGAAGGGTATAATGAACATCGGCAAAGCCAAGGAAACCATCATGCCGATAGTTCCGGAGGAAGGCGCGTCCTGAAACTTGCCGATGAAGAGCACCATCGTTGTCGTCAAAGCCACAAGACTCGTTACGATCGCGCCAACCTTGCCGAACCGCTTTGTAAACATCCCCCAAAGAAACGGCCCGAGAAAAACCGATGCTATCGCGCCCCACGAAATCGACAATATCGTTACGATAACCGCCGGACGCAGGAGCGCAAGGATAACGGATAATATAATGAAGAAGGTGCTCGCGATTCTCATGAGTGTTGTCAGACGTTTATCGGAGGCCTTTTTGTTGATTAATCCGCCGTATAAATCCTTCGTAACGGTCGAGCTTGAGATTAGGACCAATGCGGCAAGTGTGGACATCGAAGCGGAGAGCATCAGCAGAAGAATCAGTATCGATAGTGATCCGGGGATGGCTTTTGTCAGAAGGGCGGGCATGAGGGCGTCGAAATTCGGCGCGCCGCTCGTGGTGAATGCTTCGGGAGTATTTGAAGGATTGATGAAAACCCTCGTAAGCACACCGGTGAAATAGGCCACGCCTGCTATCAACAAGGCAAATATTGTTGAGGCGAAGGTTCCGATTCGCACCGATTTTTCGTCGCGAATGGCGTAGAATTTCTGAAGGAGTTGAGGCATTCCAAAAGGCGCTACACTTGTGAGAAACACCAAAGAAAAGAGCGGCCAGATTCCGGGAGGACCAACCGCTTTAGTTAGCTGTGGGTTGATATCGCGAAGATGGGCAAATATTTGCTCCATTCCTCCACCGGCGGTAACGGTGCTCGAAAAGAGCGCACCGACACCGAAAAGCATAATAATCCCGAAGATGAAATCTACCATTGTCATCGATTTATAGCCGCCCATCACGAGATATACGCCGGTGAAAACCCCCATAAAGGCAAGCATCAGCCAATATGGAAGCCCGAATGTCGCCTCGAAAAGGTAGCTGAGACCCATAAAAACCGCGGCGGTATAGGGCACGAGGAAGACAAATATCGCCACTGCGGAATAGGTCTTGAAAAAGGGGCTACTATAGCGCGATTCGAGGTATTCCGGCATCGTATGGATATTGAGTTTGAGAGTAACCTCTTTGACACGTTTACCAAGGAGAAGCCAAACGAGGAGAGTCCCGATAAGCGCATTACCGAGGGCAATCCACATGCCGGAAATTCCGAAAGCCCATCCGATTTTGCCGGCAAAGCCGATAAAAATCACAGCGGAAAAATAGGCCGTGCCATAGGTGAATGCTGTAAACCACGGCCCGACATCGCGCCCACCCAAGAAGAAATCCGAAAATGATTTCGTTTTGCGCATCCCGGCGACACCCAGCCAGATGATCATCGCGACATAAGCGAGCACAACAGCAATTTTTACGACCATAGGATTCCTTTCAAAAATCAATAATCAGATTGGAATTTAAACCGTCGATTCGATTTTGTCGAGTAGTTTTTGCTCCTATCTTCAAGAAAATGTTTGCACGAAAGAATTTCAGCTGTTAAATTGTAAATGTTATGAAACGAAAAGATTCGCCAATAAAGCTATTCTTGATTTATGCTTTCCTAATTTTATGGACGATAGGAACGCTATATCCTGTTTTGCGCGTGATTACAATTTCGCTAAGACCAGCGGATAAGCTTCTCTCGACAGATTTGTCGATTATCCCCGACGGCGCGACATTCAAGAATTACACCGACCTTTTCACATCGACCCCCTTTCTCAGGTGGATGCTAAATTCGCTAATTGTAACGGCTGTGGTAACTATAACCGGAGTCGCTTTGGCGTCGATGGGAGGCTATGCAATTTCGAAATTCCGTTTTGCCGGTAAAAAGGCCGTTATGCAGTCTTTGCTAACCACACAGATGTTTCCGGCGACAATGTTGCTCCTTCCGATGTATATCATGCTCGCCAAACTCGGGCTTATAAATAGCTATATCGGGCTAATGATTGCCTATTCGGCGACAGCTCTCCCCTTTTGCATCTGGCAAATGAAAGGTTATTACGACACTATTCCAACGGAGCTTATCGAGGCGGCGCGAGTAGATGGTTGCGGGAATTTCGGCGCATGGTGGCGCGTGATTTTACCATTGGCCGCACCGGCATTAGTTATTACTGCGCTGTTTTCCTTCATGGCGAGTTGGAACGAGTATGTCGTGGCGGCGGTAATCCTCCAAGACCCACAGATGTTCACGCTTCCCGTGGGGCTAAAGATGTTTCAGGGGAATATGTCCACACAATGGGGGCTTTTCGCGGCGGGAAGCTTTGTTGTTAGTGTTCCGGTTGTGGTTATGTTCATCATCCTCTCCCGATGGCTCGTCTCCGGTCTAACGCTTGGGAGCGTGAAGGGGTAGTTTCCATCCCACTGAATAAATTGCATTACTCCGCTTTTTTCTCTTGCGTATATCAATTATGTAAGTTAAATTGCGAATTAAGGTCGCATAGGCTTTGTGAATGAAATTTAACAACAATAGTATAGGGAGGGTTCAATGCCTACCAGAGTTTCAGGTGCTATTCTAATCGTTGCGATTCTCGCTTCGGTTTGTTTGGCTGTCCCGGCTGGGATTAATTATCAAGGAAAACTGACTGATAGCGACGGTGTCGGTATCAACAGCAACCTCGAAATGGTCTTCCGGCTTTTCGACGCCGCCACAGGCGGAACACTTCTATGGGAAGAAACCCATGACGGTGTTAACGAAGTTACTGTTACCAAAGGTCTTTTCGATGTTGAGTTGGGAAGCATTACACCTCTCAATATCCCCTTCGAGGCCGACCATTGGCTCGAAATCGTTGTTGACGGAACAGCACTAACTCCAAGGGTGAAGCTTCTATCTTCCCCATATGCTTACCGCGCGGCGATCGCAGACAGCGTAGCGAACCTTCCTCAATCGTTCAAGAAAATCCGTGCAGACGGAGAAGCCTGGCTTCTTGATAGCGCTACGATTATCGCCGGAGCGGGCATCGATATCGACCAAACCGGCCCGGAAATCACAATAACTGCAACCGGCGGCGGCGGAAGCCTTTGGACCGACCACGCGACAAACCCCTACATATTTGCGAACAATAACGATATGGTTTGGGTTTTGGACTATGGCGAGAATTATGCCATTCATGCCGAAAACGATTACTCTACCGGTGTTGGAACCGCTATTATCAATGCCTATTCACCAACCGGTAGCTGGGATGCTACTTCTTGGCAATACGATGAAATGAATGCCGGAGTAAAAGGGTTTATAGGATTTGGCGGAGACTACACCGCAAGTGTCGCCGGATACTATAACGCCTATGGGGAACCTTCTGCCGCCGTTCTCGGTGCTTATTCTAATGGCACTGATGAACTCGGTGCACTTGGTTACTATGACGGCGACAATTTTATCGGAGTTTACGGGCGCCAAGGTGTGTGGGGCAATTACGCCGGTTGGTTCGAGGGGAATTTCCACCTCGAACCGCAATCAGAGCCACTTGCTCCGGTTGTGGGCGACATCTACGCTGATAATGTTACTAATAAAGCATATTTCTATAACGGCGCCAGCTGGGTAGATATGACGGCCACCCCCGGCGCGGGTTCTTCTCTATGGACCGACCATGCGACAAATCCCTACATATTCGCGAACAATAACGCTAATGTGCAGGTTTGGGACAACGGCCAAGACACGACCATTCTTGTCTGGAATGACAATTACCTTGGGACAGCCCTTAAAGCAGAGGGCGGCTGGGGAATGGATTCGAAAGCTTATTTAGCAACAGGCATTGCTTTACCAAATCATCCTGATAGTTGGCAGGGCGCAGGTGTTGTTGGTATCAGTGATATGTTCGTAGACGGTGTTTATGGCCTTGCCACTTACGGTGGTTATGGTGTTTTTGGTGTTTCGGGATACAATGGCGGAGAATTCGGTGGTGTTGGAGGTTATAACTTCGAGTCCGGCTTCATGGGTAAGCTCGGAACTTACTACTACGGTGGTGAGTTCACAGAAGGTATAAGAATCCAACCGCAGGATGTCGCACCAGCCGCGAACGAGGGTGCTATCTATGCAAATTCTCTCGATAACAACCTTTATTACTACGACGGCGCAAGCTGGGTAGATCTCACAGCGGCCGGCGGCGGCGGTATCGGCGGAAGCGGAACGGCGAATTACATTCCTCTCTGGACGCCGGATGGGACTACTCTCGGCGATTCAAAAATCCGCGATGAGGGAACATATTCCTTGATACATAATCCCGGCTGGAATCCTGCAAAACCAGGCAATTTCAGTGTAGCCGCCGACGAGGCGTCCGATTACTTTGCTTTATGGGCATCGAACTTTGCTGGAACAACAACACCTGGTTCGGCATGGACACATGGCGGTATCGGTGGCGGCGGCATATATGCCGATAACAATGCAGATTCAAAATACTTCGCCGGTATCTTCGGCTTCAACTGGTCGGATGCTGAAACTACCGCGGCGATTATCGGTGCGGATGATAACTCTTCGAACTTCGGTGCACTGGCTTATCGGGCAAATAACAAAACATGGGCTGGCTATTTCAGAGGCTTAACTGCAATCACCGGTTCATATCAAGACCCTGTAGCAGGTTGGGTTGGAAGAGGCGAAGGCATATTGAACGTCTCGAACGACAATCTGACCGGAAGAACCTATGGAATTCAAAGCAGAATCCCCTATACTGCAAATGAATTCAGCGGGGCAATTGTCGGTAGTATTTATGACCCAGCCACAATAACTGGTGTTATGGGGGCGATGGGTTATGTGAACAACGTTGGTGAATATACAGCCGTCTGGGCATACGATAATACTTTCCCCGGTCCTACTTCATATGCATTATGGGCTAAATCCACAAATTCAGACGGTTATGCCGGCTGGTTCGAGGGCAATTTCCATCTCGAACCTAAAGCCACTGCAATTGCATTGGAAGGTAACCTTCACGCCAACTCGACCGATAACAAGCTCTACTACTACGACGGCACAAGCTGGGTCGATCTGACATCGGCCGGCGGCGGCGGTGGCCTTTGGACCGATAACGGAACTTTCATCTCTGCAAACACCAACACAAACGCCCGTGTTTACGACGAAGGCCAACCCTATGGACTTTATTATTCGGGTTCGAACAAATATGGTGTTTATGGATACACAAGTAGCACCGCCGCAGGAGCTTCAGGCGTTTACGGCTACGTGGAGGCTTCCACTGCTGGAACCGGTTATGGATATAACAACTCTATTGCCGCTGTTAAAGGCCATTGTCTTTGGGGCAACGCCTATCACTTTGGTGTTCACGGTGATACTTACTCGAACGACTTGGACAGTCCCACCGCCGGTGTTATCGGAACTTTTGCGGACAACGGGTCAATCTGGGGTGCGCTGGCATATAAGCACACGGATGATAATGTTTGGGCCGGCTACTTCAACGGCGATGTCTATATCAGCGAAAGCTTAGGCATTGGCATTGCTGACCCGGTGGAAAGAGTCCATATCGACAACGGCTCGTCCCATACCTATCAGATGTTCACGAATGAGGCCACAGGCAGGACTTCGTCTGACGGTTTCAAAATTGGTGTTCGGGATGATGGTATTCCTTTCATATGGTCATATGAAAACCTTCCGATGCATTTCGGAACAAATATGGCTATCAGAACCACAATAGACGGTGCCGGAAATGTCGGCATAGGAACTATTACCCCAACTGCTCAGCTTCACACAACTGGCAGTGTTAGGTTTGCCGGCGCAGGAACTCCCGGCCTCGGCAAAGTTCTCACCTCCGACGCTACCGGAACTGCGACATGGGAAACCCCATCGGGCGGCGGCGGTTTCTGGTCTCAGTCAGGAACAAATCTCTATCCGAGCACACTAACATGGGATGTTGGAATTGGAACAAGTTCTCCCTCTGGAATTCTCCATGTTGGAGTTAAAAGTGCCACAAAAAATGAATTGATTATCGGCGACAATATTACTGCGTGGGTATCAGAAGTAGAAGCAACAATTGGAAACACAACTGCCGATGCACTCTTGTATATCGGGCAATCAACGAACAACAAAGGATTCTTGATTTGGGATTATAATCCCACTCCCTCTGATGCTGTTTTCCTAATCGGCACTTATAGTGGTAATAATAATATGTCATTGCAGTCTGCAGGGGGCAATGTCGGTGTTGGAACGACAAGTCCGACCACTAAACTCGATGTTGATGGCCAAATTCGAATTCGCGGCGGTGTTCCCGGTGTTGGCAAAGTCCTGACCTCCGACGCTACCGGAACTGCGACATGGGAAACCCCGACCGGCGGCGGTATCGGCGGAAGTGGCGTGGCGAATAAACTCGCCTACTGGACTGGGGCAAGCAATATTTCCTACAACAACAATCTACACTGGGATAACACAAATTCAAGACTGGGAATTGGAGCCACAACCCCCCTGTATAATCTGCATGTCGATGCAAGTTTAATATCGAACACTGCAATTTATGGCTATACTGGAGCCGCAGTTTCCGGACAATTTGGCGTAATTGGTGCGCAAGAATTTGCAACCTGCTGGGGTGGACTCGGCGGATACACTTCCGACTATTATGATGTCGGTGTTTATGGTTTCCAAGGGACGGGAAGTTACGCCGGATATTTCAATGGTGGAGTCCGTATCACAGGCGATCTTATTGTCGATGGCGATTTCGTTCACGACCACTGGGGCGATAGTTGGTCCGGTTCTGGAAGTCAGGGTTTAAGACTAAGCAATACAGCACCTTCAACAAGCCAGATCGATCTTGCATCAAATGTGAATGGCATCACAGTCACGCATTATAACCATTCGGATTACGGTGCGGCGATTTCAGCTATGGAGGGTAATGGAACTGCAGGCGGAACCTATTCCTATGCAAAACTCGCATGGTATGCGGACGGCTCAACTCCCTTAAGCCCAGCTAATGTCGCAGTTTACGGCATGATTCCTGCCGCGGGCGGCGGTGGTTTCGCAATCTACGGGGAAAACCTGCGCACAGGTCCAAGCGAATACGCCGGCTACTTCAACGGTCATGTAGCTGTTGACAATGGAAATCTGAACATCAAACAAAACGGCCTCGTTATCGAACTAACCGCCGGCGAAAACCTTGCCGTTGGAGATATCGTATCTGTCTCCACAACAGCAGACCTTACCGTTATCAAAGCGCCAGCAGGAAGCGAGACGGTTGTTGGCGTAGTTGTCGAAGCGGCCACATCTGGAAACACTGCAAAAATTGCTATTAGCGGTGTTGTTCAGGTTAGAACTTCAGCGGCTGTTACACGCGCCAATTTCGTAAGAGTAGGCGCGACCGCAGGACAGGCCGTTAACAGCGGAACCACCGGCCAGGCTGGCGACTTCGGCATCTTCCTTCAGACAACATCCGGCGCTGGGCTTGCATGGATGGTCTTCAAACAGGCTGAGATTTTTTAATCTCTAACCCTCTCAGCTAATCGAAAGGCGGCGCTTAGGTGCCGCCTTTTTTTTGAAAGAACTTTTGCTTGCGAGGAGGAGCAAAATGGACATATTCAAAGGGAGGAACTTGAAAGAGTGTTAGGCTCGAATGAGCAAATGGGATAAATTGATTGCTAAAATACTTCAAGGCAATTCTGATCTAACATTGCTTTCGATGATATTTGCGGTCTTCTTCACTGGTTGGGGTTCGACGAAAGAACCCGCGGTAGCCATCACTTATTCAGGAAACATGGCGTAGTTGAGAGAATCAACCTCCAGAAAGACAAATCGCAAGCTAAGCCTTATCAAGTGCATCAAATAAGAGAAATTATTGTAAAATATGGATTCGGTGAGCAAGATGGAAAAGTATGAGATTATAATTTACTGGAGCAATGAGGATGAGGCATTCGTCGCCAATGTCCCTCAGCTGGCTGGATGTATGGCTCATGGAGATACACAAGAAGAGGCCTTGCGAAACGCCAAAGAGGCAATCCAGTTATGGATCGACACCGCAAAGGAATTCGGAGATTCCATACCTGAACCGATTGGACGGCGTTTGATGCTGGCATAATACGAAATTATCTAAAGAATCCTTTCGGGCGGCGCTTAGGTGCCGCCTTTTTTTTTGAGATGTCTTTTTAATCCTCCCGGAAGTCTTTGAAATAGAAAAGGATGTCTTGAAATTGCCTTTGTATAGGTTGAAAATCGCGGTGTATGTCTTGAAAAAGCTGTTGTTCGTCTTGAAAAATGCATTGCATGTCTTGAAAAAGTCGTTGTTTGTCTTGAAAAAGGCATTGTAAGTCTTGAAAACACAAAAAAAGTCTTCCAAAACATAGGACGATATGGACTTACATATTTTGCACTGTTTTTGTGCGACAGGTTTTGTTATCTGACCATTTGAGCAACAATTTTTCCCAATCGAATTGTATTGCTTGCGCTCAAGTCGAAAATTGCTTAATTTCAATTAATGATGTTTTCAAAAAGGAGCGCATGATGAAGAGAGTAATGTTTATTCTGTTTGCCCTTTGGGTTCTTGTGGCTTTCGGACAGGCCACAAAAACCATCGGCATCTGGGTCGAATATGTCGATTACACCGGCGAGTATGTGAACATCATCTCAGCCCTCGATGCCGCCACCGAGTTCGACTACGAGCTTCACGAATACTGGGATTATATGTCGATTACAGCGGAAAGCCTCTCCGTTATCGATGTTTTCATTGTTCCGGAGCTTGAGCGGGGTTACAGCATGGGGCGTCCCGGCGGAGAATTTCTCGGCCCCATCATTCGCCCCTGGGTCGAAGCGGGCGGATTACTTATCGGCATGTATTCTCACGGCAAGGATTTCATCTGCGGCGCCGGTCTCGACAGCATCGGCGGGACGTCGGCTTCTGTTTATGGAACCACACTTAACGTGATTCTGCCCTCACATCCACTTGCCGCCGGTGTAGCATCGACTTTCACAGGGATGAACGCATCCTATGCTTACAGCTATTACGGCAGTTATACGCCTGTAGTTACCAATGCTTCTTCATATATGCACACGGGATTTCAGGAATTCGGCACGGGCGCGGTGGTTTTCTTTGGCTGGGACTATTTCGACGCGGTTACGCCGAATCAGGACAGGCTTATGCAGAATGCCATATCGATTTGGGGCAATGCCAGCGAAGGCCCGATTATGCGCGATTTCTTCCCGCTAATCAGAAGTTATGTTTCGATAGACACACCGATTGTGATGTTCTTTCAGGATGAAGACGGCATCGACCTTTCATCTTTCCGCGCAGAGGTAAACGGCGTTCTTTATACAGGCTCTTCCCCCGAGGTTTCGCTTGTTGGAGACAGCGTAATCATCAGAATTCCCGGCCTAACAGATGGGTCTGTCGAGGTCAATCTTCGCCAAATCGCCGACCCTCTCGGCAATCTTGGTCCTGACACTTTGAGCAGTTACATATTCTATGTCGATAAAACGCCGCCGATGCTCACAATGAGTTTCCCTTCCGGAAACATGACCAGCATTCCAACCGGCGCAGAGATTCGTTTCCGCGACCTTCTTTCCGGCACAAATCACGAAAATTGGATTCTGTCCATGGCGGGCGATGGTCTTATCACATCCAGCAATCCGGCGATAATCACCGAAGGGGATTCGCTGTTCTTCGTGATATTCAGCATGACCGGTGTGATAATCACCCCTAACGACACAAACTGGGTTGAGTTCCGTGTTTGGGACAACCCCGATTACGGCCCGCCGAAAGAGGAAACCTACCGCTGGTGGTTCTATCCGCAGGTCGATGGCATCGAAGAAACGGGACTTCCCTCGTTCTCCGGCCTGAACATATCGCCGAATCCCTTTAACAGTGCTTGCAGAATCACCGCCCCCCGCGATGGACAAATCGAAATCTTCGATGTCGATGGACGTCTTATTGAAAGACTTCCCGCTGGAAGTGTCTATTGGACACCATCGGAGGAGCTGGGCACGGGAGTCTATCTTTTCAGGATGACAACCGAATCTGGAGAATTCTTCCAGAAAGCCCTATATGTGAAATAGGCTAAAAGGAGCAAAATGAGATCGCTAACAGCATTGTCGATAATTGTCGTTATCGCCTTTTCCTCTTTTGCGCAGTCCGATTGGGAGCTTGTAGTTCCAAGCGCTTCTTATGACGGTGGAGGGCTTATTGAAACTTGGCCGGACCATCCACTCGACGCCGTTTTCTCATGGTATGATGAAATGTCTTACGAGAACATGATTATAGGAACCCGCGACACTTTTCAAACATTGGATACTCTTCTAATCGGCGCGAGGTTTTTCAATACTCATCCCACTGACTTCAGAACCATTCTTGTGGTTGACGCTACATCCCAATTGATTAAGACAACAGACCGCGGCGAAACATGGAGTGTCCTTTTGGGGGTTTGTTATGGCAATGCGGATTTCTGTGATACTGATCCGAACTACATTTGGGCACTGCCGCAGGATGATTTCGGCGGAGGAGTTCTTTCCTATTCATCCGATGGTGGAACAACATGGAACGATGCTTCAGGTGATTTTTCTGGATACATTTCGAGCATTTTCGCGTTGAATACCGATGGTCTTCATGCTCTATTAGAGGATGGCTCGGAGATTTATCGCACCACAAACGGTGGAACAAATTGGGTTTCTGTCTATTCCGGTGCGATGCTCGGGGAAAGTTTTTGGAACTTATCGGTTTCAAAGGCAGATCCGAACAGAATAGCAATCGCTTATGACTATTCTGTCGTCGTCTCCAATGACGGCGGCGCAACATGGACCGCCTGCACGACCTTTATGGAATACAACTGGGGCATCGAATGCGATCCATTCGATCCAGACTTAATTATACTTGGAAACGATGAAGGCGTTTTTCGTTCTGGCGATTTTGGGGAGACATGGGAATATTGGCCTTCTTCGAGTTTAACGAACTATGTCGAGGAATTTGCGGTAACAACTATCGGCGGGGAGAGAAGATATTACGCCTCTTCAGAGGAAGGAATCTACAAACGCTCCGGCGGAACTGTCTCCGGCGGCCCGAGATTGACATACCGCTTTCCCTTTAATGGTGCATGGGTCTCCGAGGACACGCTTATCATCCTTGGTTTTTCTGATTTTGAAGGCATCGATGCGACGACAGCCGTTATTGAAGTGAACGGCTCGAGTTATACGACAGCCGATCCGGAGCTAACCGCCGTGGGTGATACTCTGGTTTTTTATCCGCCTTTCCCGTGGCTTGATGGCGACATTACCGTTACATTGATAACAATCGAGGATACCGGCGGCGAAATTACTCCCGACGCCGGAAGCAGTTTCACTTTCCATATCGATAAAACTCCGCCCCAGGTGCTTTTCTACGAACCGGATTCCGGAGCGGTTCTTACCGACGCGCCATCAGGAATTATGCTGGTTTTCCACGATTACGGTTCAGGAAACACCCATGATACGTGGGATTTCACCGATGGCTCGATAACTCTCGGCTCTTGGTCAGCCGGAGTTATGATGGAAGGCTCGGATACGATATTCATCGACTTCGGCACTGCGGGTATCCATATTGATTTGGGCGATACGGTTAGCTTTCTTTTCCGCGGCTGGGATAGCCCCGATATCGGCGCACCGAATATGTTCGCTCAGTATTGGTGGTTTGTAGTGGCGACCGGAATTACCGAAAAACAGCTCCCCGAAAATAACTCGATATCCGTTTCGCCGAATCCTTTTAATAGCACCTGCGCAATAACTGCGCCTTCGGATGTCGAAATTGGGATTTTTAATCTTCACGGCCAACAGATCGACAGACTACCCTCGGGCACTACTATATGGCGACCGTCTGAGGATGTGCCCTCGGGGATTTACTCAATTAAAGCGATAAATTCAATGAATAAAATCTCTACCGATGTCATTTACTTGAAATAACTCCTCGTGAACTCGATAGAATTACTCGAAAAGACACTTAAAGATATCCGCGCCGGAAAGGTTCTCGATATCGCAACCGGCGCGGGGGAATTTTTGCACACTATTCTTGAATTCTCGAATATCGAGTCCATAACCGCGCTCGATTCCGGAGAGTTTTCCGCTAAGATTATTGCCGAGAATTTCCCCGATGTCGAATTCATACTTGCCGACGCCGTGAATATGCCCTTCGAGGATGAATTTTTTGATACGGTCTGTATGTCGAATTCGCTTCATCATATGCCGGATATCGATTGCGCGCTCTTCGAGATGCTTCGAGTGCTTCGCAAGGGTGGGAATTTCGTTCTCAGCGAGATGCACAGAGATACGCGCAACGAGATAAGCCTCAATAATGTGCGCCTTCACCATTGGTCGGCATCTATCGATCGAAAAATTGGAAGATTCCATGCGGAAACATTCGGCGCAGAATTCCTCAGATCGAAATTAGCCGATCTCAATCTCGATGATCTTGCCGTTATCGAGTTTGAGTGGCCAGTCGAAAACCCCTTCGCCGAAGAATTTACCGCACGCCCTATCGGCATAATAGAAACGACTATCGAAAGACTCTCCTGCCGTGAAGGGTTCGACGAAATCATTTCCGAAGGCAGGGGAATCTTGGATTCCATTCGCAAAAACGGTTATGGAAGCCCACCGTTCCTCTTCTTCTGGGGGCGAAAGGCGAAAGGTTGATAATGATAAGAAAAATCGCACTACTATCCATTCTCTTCATCCTCTCATTATTCGCACGCGAAGTTGCTTTCCGTTTTACGCCGAATATCCCCGCAGATAGGGTGAACCTTGCAGGGGCATTTAACGGATGGAGCACCGACGCCACTCCGATGGTAGATAACAGCGGCATTTGGGAGGTAACTCTCGACCTTCCCGACGGCGAATACCAATACAAATTCGTTGTCAACGGCAATGTCTGGATTACTGACCCAAATAATCCGAAGAGCGCTCCCGACGGTTTTGGCGGACAGAATTCCGTTATCACAGTGGGCGATTGGGAGAAGTTCGTCGGAAAATCGGCTCGGGGTGATGGCGAAATCATGGATGGTGCAATCTGGCATGAGCAAGCTCTCCCCTACCTTTGCGACGATGGTTATGGCAATCTTTGGATTCGAATTCGTGTCAAAAAGGACGATGTTCAAGAGGTTCGTCTCGAATATAAAGATTTTCAGACTGGCAGATTGGAAATCCCAATGAACTATCTTTGTTCGGAACACCCTTTCGAATGGTTCGAGGTTTCGATTCCATCGGGCAAAAAGGTCGAATATTCCTTTAAAATTATCGATAGCGAAGCCAGTTTTCGAACTCCCGTCGGCGAGGTTTACAAATTCACACCAAAGGAAGCCCCCCTATTCGTAACACCGAAATGGGCGCGAGGCGTTCTTTTCTATCAAATTTTTCCGGAAAGATTCGCTAACGGCGATCCTTCGAACGACCCTGAAAACGTTGTCCCATGGGGAAGTGTGCCGGAATATGACAATTTCATGGGCGGCGACCTGCGCGGAGTAATCAGCAATATTAGCCACTTGAGCGATTTAAGTGTTGGTGCAATATATTTCAACCCGATTTTCGAGGCTGGAAGTAATCATAAATACGACACGCACGATTATTTAAAAATCGACGACAATTTCGGCGATACCGAGATTTTCAAAGAGCTGAACAAAAAAACCGAAGCTGTGGGGATAAAAATTGTCCTCGACGGCGTTTTCAATCACTGCGGTTTCGGTTCGGAGATCTTTCAGGATGTCGTCAAGAACGGCGAAAAGAGCAAATACGCCGATTGGTTTTATGTTCATTCCTATCCGGTTCGCGGCCCGGAAAACCCAAACTACGACGCATGGTGGGGTTTCGGTTCCCTTCCGAAACTGAACACCTCAAATATCGAGGTGCGAAAATATCTTTTCAAGGCAATTCGCAAATGGCAGGAGTTGGGGGCCGACGGCTGGCGTCTCGACGTCGCAAACGAAGTCCCGCATGAGTTCTGGCAAGCCTTCAGAGACACGATTAGGGCAATCGATAAGAATGCCTATTCGGTTGGCGAGATTTGGGGTGACGGCACTCCCTGGCTTAATGGCAAAGAATTCGACGCCGTTATGAATTATCGCTTCCGAGACGCATGTATCGAGTTTTTCGCTTGGTCGAATATCAAGCCGAGCGATTTTCTCGACAGATTGGGCGGATATGTCGCGGATTATCCCCAACCGGTTAATGCCGTATCGATGAACCTTCTCGGAAGCCACGACACGCCCCGTTTCCTCACTATGGCGAAGGGCGAACCTTGGCGCTCGAAACTCGCCATAGTCTGGATGCTTACTTGGCCGGGCGCACCGTGTATTTACTATGGCGATGAAATCGGAATGCTTGGCGAAAAAGACCCCGACTGCAGGCGAGCTTTCCCATGGGACTCCCGCGAAACATGGAACATGGACATATTTAAAGCCACAAGATACATCGCGGGACTGCGGCAGAAAAATAAAAGCCTTATGCTCGGAACTGTCCGGCCTCTTCTGTTAGACGATGTGAACAATGTCTTAGTTGTTGAACGCAGATTTGAAAACGAAATTTCAATAGTAGCGATGAACCTCTCTGGCGAACCCCAATCGGTCTCGGTTCGCGTTTTTGGCGAAAACCCCTTCGCCCCGGCTGATAAAAAGCCACTCGATAAAAAAACTCTCGGAAGGGTTACCGAGGTTTTTTCGGGCGAAAGGATTTATGATCCCCATCCTCTCGAATTCGAGCTTCCCCCACACGAGACGAAAATATTCATTTTCAAATAACAAAAAAAGGGCGGTTCGCGAACCGCCCTTTTCCGAATCCCGTATAGAAGAAGTCTAATGAGTCCCCTCTTCGAAGCGGAAAATCATCTCACCATCCTCTATCATGCGGAGTTTCTCACGGGCGGCGCGCTCACGGTAATCCGAATCGGTGCGTAGCCGCATGAGAACATTCTGGAGCGAATCGGTTACCGCCTTCTCACTATCGAGGCTTTTTTCAAGCATCTTTTCATAGCGGGAGTAGCGATAAATTGCGATAAACCCGGATTGTCCTCCGAAAATGATAGCAATCAACACGAGCAAAACGAGAGCCACCCCGGCATATCGCGCCCTCTGCCAGACCCTGCGACGTTGTTCGGGGTCTAACCGAAGGAACTTGGCCTTCGATGGAGTTTCTCTTTTTGCTCGTCTGTCGGTCATTTTTAATATTTCCGCAATCTTGGGTAGATATCCGCCGGATCGGGATAAATCCATACTCCGGTAAGTTCTTCTTCAATGCGCATTAGCTGGTTATACTTCGCGATTCTCTCGCCTCTGCAAATGCTTCCGGTCTTTATCTGAGCGACTCCTGTCGCCACTGCGAGATCGGCTATGAAAGTGTCCTCGGTCTCTCCGGAACGATGCGAAATAACCGCGCCCCAACCGGCGTTGAGGGACATTTTAATGGCATCGAGTGTTTCGGTTACAGTGCCGATTTGGTTCAATTTGATAAGTGCCGCGTTGGCTGTTCTATTTTCAATACCGAGGCGAATCCTATCGGGATTAGTTACGAAAATATCGTCGCCGACAATCTGAATTTTGTCGCCTTGAGCCGCAGTCATAGCTTTCCAGCCTTCCCAATCGTCCTCGGCCAAGGGGTCTTCGATGCTAAGGATAGGATAATCGGCGATTAAACTGCCGTAATAATCGATCATACCCGAGTAGTCCAGTTCCTTATTCTCGGCCTTCAAACAGTAAAGCTTTCTTTCGGAATCGTAGAATTCAGACGCGGCGGCGTCGATAGTTATCCAAATATCCTCACCTGGACGATACCCGGCCATCTCGATAGCGCGAAGGATGAATTCGATCGCTTCACGGTTAGATTTCAGTGTCGGAGCCATTCCGCCCTCGTCGCCGACCGCAGTTACGAGACCGTGCTTGTCGAGGATTTTCTTTAGCGATTTGAAAGTCTCGCTTGCGGCACGAATCGCCTCGCCGATACTGTGAGCACCCGCGGGAAGCATCATAAATTCCTGAATGTCGAGATTGTTGCTCGCATGAGCACCGCCATTTATTACGTTCAGCATCGGCACAGGCAAAGTTCTGCTGTTAATTCCGCCTATGTATTGATAAAGCGGCAATTCCATATGGTTCGCGGCGGCGCGTGTAACTGCCATAGAAACGCCAAGTATTGCATTTGCGCCGAGTTTGCCCTTGTTCGGGGTGCCGTCCAAGTCGATCATGAGCTTGTCGATTCCAAGCTGATCGGTAGCATCGAGATCGATAATTTCAGGTGCGATGACCTCGTTGACATTATCGATTGCTTTTAAAACACCCTTGCCGAGATAACGGTCAGGGTCGCCGTCGCGAAGTTCGACCGCCTCGTGGCTTCCGGTAGAAGCCCCACTTGGAACCGCGGCCCAGCCAATTGCGCCCGATTCTAGTTCGATTTCGACTTCGAGCGTCGGATTGCCTCTGCTGTCGAGGATTTCACGCGCCCATACGCCGATGATGATAGGTTCTGTCATTTATACCTCCTGATGTGTTTGTTTTCTATTCGTTTAGCGATTTGTCAGATCGCCCTTGATTTTTCACAAATTGTTTATTTTAACAATACAGCGCGCTTGCATATCGACTTCGTTTCGGTCGAAATTCGCAGGAAATACACCCCGCTTGGCAATTCTGCACCGGCATAATCGCCCTTCCAATGAAGGACATTTCGTCCAGTAATTGCCCGCGTTTCGTAAACGCGCCGTCCGAGAACATCGAATATATCCAATCTCGCGGCCTCTCCCTCCGGAACCTCGATTTCTATGCGAAGCACCGCGTTGAAGGGGTTCGGCGAGGCGTTCAACGAGAGTTCCTTAGGCAGTTCGGTTTCATCGACAGATGTGTTAAGCTCGCGCCAGCCTTCGACAATCTGCGATGGTAAACTCAAATGTCGGGAATAATCGAATTGGACTCGATAAAAATATTTCCTGCCGGTCTCCGCAGAATCGTCGATGTAAAAAGTGTCCGACGTTTCGATGATTTCCGGCAAGCCTCCCGGAGCGTTGTATTTGAGAAGGCGATAGCCGCTAAAAGGCAATTCCGCGGAAGGTGCCGACATCCAATTGAGCCTAATTTCGGTAATCTCACCTTGCGAGACATCGATCCCCGCCGGAGTCGGTATATGGTTGAGGGCGTAATCGACGACAGCGTGCTCATCGGCGATAAGAGAGAGGCTTTCCGCGCGCGGGAAATGATAGGGCGCTTTGCAGGTAAGCACATAATCCCCCGCAGGGAGTTCCAGAAGACGCCAATCGCCCGAGGTTTTCGGGCGGGTTATTTGGCCGAGGTCGGTGGATATAATCGCACTTGTCGGAACATCGCCTTCGAGATCGACATGGCCGGTGATTAGCGCTGAACCGCAATTAGTTGTGAACTTTATCGAAGTGCCGCCGTCAATAAGCGCCGCACCGTCATCGTAATAGGCTGTGAATAGATACTCGATGCCCATTCCGTGATCCGGGGATTCGATTCCGACTGTTGAATATTCGCCGGTTGAATCGAGGTCGAGAATAGTGCCGGTATATCTGAACTCGATTTCGGAATCTCCGGTTCGTGTCGGATGAGTTGTCTGATCGAAGAGGGCAATCTGGAAGGTGTTATCAACTTCGGAATGGCGCACATGCCCCATATTTTGCCATTGGACGATGAATCTGTCCCCGAGGTCTTGATAATAGATGCCACCGCCGGATCGTGGATTTAGGTCATCCCAGAAAACCGCCAGAGTTCCCCATGGGCCGTTGGGAGCGGGTATCGGAAGATTATAGAAATCGAGCATGAACCAAGGTTGTATTCCCGGAGCGGCCCAGCCGTTTGTATTGACGGTAATTGTATCGTAGCTTTCGCCGTAATAGATGAACTCGAAAGGCAATGCGAGATAGATGTTTTCATCGTCGCCAACCGAAACGAAGGTGCCGGTGGCGGAGATGTCCTCGAATACACCCGGAAGAATCCCTGCGGCGATGTCGGTGTGGTCGTAGGCGAAATATCCCCATGCGTCGCTTCCCATGGGGTCGTCGGAGTTACGTGTGCCAAGTTTGAGAGTTTGAGTCGTGATGAATAGGTCTCGGTCGTTGTAATGTATCTCTATTCCGACCGGATAACCATGGAAAGCCTCGTCATGGGCACTAACATCGAATTCGTTTGACCAAACTGAGGACATAGGCGGAATAGTCGGCACGATAACTGAATCGCCACTGGGAATACTCACCCATCCGCTTGTTGAGTAGAGATTTATCGCGAAGGGGTCGATGTTTCCAGCTCCGTGATTTGTTATAAGCACAGAGGCTCTGCCGCTTTCTCCCGGTTCGAGAGTCCAGTCGCCGTCCCCGCCCGCACTGTCATTCACACGAATGGAATCGATAGAGATTCCACCGCGCGGAACCGGTATCGTTATGGGCAATAAAGTCCTGCCGTTTCGGGAATCGCAGAGAAGTTGCATAACAGCGGGGCCGCCACCGGTTGCTTCGCCGTTCGTTTCGATTGTGAAGACAAGTTCGTTCGTCGAGAAACCCTCGATCGTTGCGGAATCGAATTCATCGCGGACAAAAACGCCACGGTGATCGACCCAAAGATAGGCCTCGACAGGACTTATTGCCAAGAACGAGTAATTCTCGACCGTTATACGAAGAACCGCTATTTCGTTTGGATCGAGAAGACCGTTACCGTTGCCGACGATAGTATCCTCGATTTCGTATCCGAGAACCCTAAACCCCGGACGTCCGGAAACCTCGACTGTATCGACATAGGTTGTATGGAAAGGTGCGTAAACGGTCAGCACGATTCTGCCGCCGCCTGCTCCGGGGACATACAGCTCGGTTTTGCCCATGAAGTCGGTATGTGCGAAGGAAAAATCGCCTGTCTCGAGACGATACATGCAAACAGTGGCATCCTCGACAGGGAATCCGCTTTCGGCAACATCGACGCGGACTAATGCGCCATTCTCTATAACATCGTGGCTAACCTCGAGAATTCCCGGCGCAAAACGTTGCATCATAAGCCCAGGATCACCGAGAGTGCCATAGCTGTGAAAATACAACTCGATATGAGAATATTCCCGCGGATGAAGCCTTAAACACTCGGCCTTCGCGATCCATTCGCATTGCCCCATATGTGGTAAATCTTGAACGAACAGACTAGTATAGAAACCGCCGTTAATAGGATTATTATATCTTGTATTCGTGTCGTGGTCTGTAGTGCCGAAAAATGCCGCACCGCCGCGAGGGGTTGCAACTGTGCCGGCTCGAAGCCAAGCCTCACCAAAACATGGGTCGGTAAAAGCCCCATAATCACCGGTGCCACAAACTATGCTCGTTACAACCGGATAAGCCTGAGAATTGTTAAGCGTCATAACATCCGTAACTGTGTATTGAGGCTCCCACCAACCATTACTTCCAGCCCAACCTCGGTAATTAATTATTCCAAGTCCGGCGTTTATAGGTGCAGAAATCTCCGCTGGAGATGGAACGATCGAACCGCGTTCGAAGAAAGTATCGACTTGAGAATAGCCATAGCTAAGAAGAAGCTCGCGAACCCAAAGAACATTCCATACAGGCGACACAGCGTGGTCATAGGTGGCAATTACCGTTGCTCTCGTCAGCCAATCCGAACCGCCTGAAGTCGGAGTGGTCTCATACCATCTGACCTTTTGAGAATAGATACGGCATTCGTTGATATTATCGATAGACCATCTTCCAAAGAATAAATCCGAGAAATAATCGTCGCCTTCGAGTAACGAATAGCCATGCCCGGAATAATAATAGCCGTAATTATAATCCGGAACAGCTGTTCCGTCGTTCATGGTAACATCGCCGACGAGGATCATGAATGTAGGTGCTGGATTTTCAGTGTTATAGAGGTCCTGAACATAGTTCTTAATGTCGTGCCTCGACGGGGGTGAACCGAGTTCGGAAAGCCTTTTATGGATTACTTTGTGCCCGCGTGTCCTTTTGTATTGGGCGAACTCTTCCATCACGCTCCAGCAGTTATCGGGAGTAATTATCACATATGTTCCCGGGTCGCCGGGCAGTGTGGAAGGTAAAACATTGCCGTTGAAGACATAGGAGGCCATCATTCTCGCGAAAGGTGCACTGTTGAGGCGTTCTGAAGGCATCGCGATTTCACCGCCGAGATCGACCTCGAACTCGATCTTGCGATGAACCAAATACGCTCCAAGCTGGAAATCGTAGCGAACAGGGTTCACAGAAAGTAAGCCTAATCGATAGCCACGCGAAACTCCAGCGTGATTTATCTCGACAATCTTGTCTGGAAAAACACCCGAGGTTCTGTAAATATGCGATTCTCCCGGAAAGAATCCATTTCTTTGGCCGCTTTCGGAAAGGGGGACGTTGGTTGGGTTCGGCGGTGGAGAATAAATTGTCTCGGTTGTCGCAAAGGTAATAGTTATCGCCGGCTCCGAAATTTCGTTCATAAGGATAAATTCTGAAGCTATCGGCAACTCCGGCTCTCCCGGAATCGAAGCCCAGCCGATTTCATCGATCAACACCGACGAATATTCGCCATTGTGTTCAATTTCATATTCCCCAAGCTGGAAACCGGCGCTGAAACCGCGAATGTCAGAGTGTATTACTTCAATGTTGTAGCCCATAAGACAGATACAAGAAAGTATAACCGCGATTATTGTCGTGTTGAATTTGCGCATTTTCTATTTCTCCTCGGATTCCTTTATAATAATCTTCACGTATTTAACTCTTTGCCTGAGAACAGATTCCACAATTAGAAGCAGATCTTCGTATTCGAACTTATCTCCCGGAACTGGGATAGCCTCCGCGAGGCCATAGATAAATCCTCCCAATGTCTCGACATCCTCTTCGGGCAGATTTATGTTCAAAGCTTCATTTATCTCGTCAATCTGGAGTTTGGCGTCCACAAGATAAGCATTGTCGTCGAGCTTTTTTATATGAACCTCTTCGGCGTCATATTCATCATGAATCTCACCGACAATCTCTTCGAGCAAGTCCTCGATTGTTACTAATCCAGCGGTTCCACCGTATTCGTCCACGACGATGGCCATATGCATTCTGTCCTTTTTGAAAACCCTAAGCAAGCTTGCGGTTTTTTTGGCTTCCGGAACAAAATATGGCTCGCGTGCAATTTGCCTAAGGTTCTCGATATTTTCTTCTTTGGAAATTGCAAGAAGAAGATCTTTGGCATATAGAACGCCAACGATGTTGTCCACTCTGTCTTCGTAGATAGGAATACGGCTATGCCCCATTTCCGAAATCATCTCCACAGCTTCTCGAGGCGTTGCATCCGCCGGAACACAAACCATATCGATTCGTGGCACCATTACTTCGCGCACAGTGGTATCTCCAAACTCGACCACGTGGCGAATCATTTCCTTTTCCTCGGTCTCCAGCCCCGCAAAGCCCTCTTCGTCGGGAATAAGAGCGTCAAGCTCGCGTTCGATAGCCAACGGGCCGCCAATGCCTCCTTCTGGTGCGAGAAGCCTCAATGTTGCTTTCCAGACAATCAGAAATGGGGCTAAAAGAACATTAGCAAATCTTATAGTGGGAAGTTTCCTCAGTGCTTTTTCGAGTTTATTTCCACGAATTGCCCCACCCGGAAAAGCGAACCCGAAAAGCACCACGGTTATCCAGAAAACTAAAGCACATACTGCCGCAAACCACCATTCGCCAATCATTCTCGATAATGCGAACAGTAGAATAGCGGCTATTGTAAAGAGCAAAGTTCGAACCACCACGAAAAGCAATGCAAACTCTCGCGGCTTCTTAAGCCTATCAGAGAGCCATTTGCTATCATGGTCTTCGCGCGAGGATAGCTCGCGAATATCGTCCGCTGAAAGCGAAAAGACAAGGTTTTCCGCGGAAGAGAAGCTACTTATGAAAACCATAACGAGAAAATAAGAAGCCAGTATCAATATATATCCTAACATACGATTCCCAAGGCAGGGAAAAACCTCCCATGTTTAATCTTCATCGAATATTCCGCCATCGAGTGGTTTGATCTCGCGGTTTTCGAGATTCGGCCTTCGATGTAGAACGCCCTCCATTATTGTAGCGAAAGATTTTGTTATCAAATTCAAGTCTTTTGTTGTAATATCAGTCTCCGAAAGCTGACCGGTCTCGAATTTATCGTCGATCGTGTCCTTAATTATTTTTGTAAGTTGACTAACATCGACTTTGTTCATGGATCGAATTTTCGCCTCGACACTGTCTGCGAGCATTATGATGGCGGCTTCACGAGTCTGCGGCTTAGGGCCGGGATATCGAAAAGCATCTTCGGTAACCGATGGATCGCCGACTTTGGCCTGTTCATAGAAGAACCTCATCGCCGCGTCGCCGTGATGTTGCCTTACAATGTCGATTATGGCTTCCGGAATATCGTGGATTCGTCCGAGACGGATACCCTCTTTCACATGCGCCGAAAGCACGAGGAAGCTCATATGTGGGCTAAGTTTGTCATGCGGATTTTCATCGCTAAGATTCTCGGAAAAATACTCCGGATGGGTCAGTTTTCCTATATCATGATACAATCCGCCAACTTTGGCAAGCAAGGCATTTGCACCGGTAGCCTCTGCGGCCCTTTCTGCAAGAGTGCCGACAACCATACTATGATGATAAGTCCCCGGTGCTTCGATTGCTAATTGCTGAAGAACCGGCGCGTTTGTGTTCGCAAACTCGACCAGTGTAAAATCAGTAACGACTCCGACAATTTTTTCGAAAACCGGAATAAGAGCGATTGCCAACAGTGGCCCAAAAATGCTTCCAGCGCTTACAGAAAGAGCCTTTGGCCACATTTTACCAAACTCTACAAAAGACATGAAATCGAGTATTATTACTGCTATCACGCTCGCGACAAGCGTATAGGCTATCGGACGGATACTTTGGCGTCTCTGCGCGAGATGGGAAAACATCTCCGCCGCGACAATGCCCTCGATAAGCAATATTATCATCGAAGAAACGGAGCTACCTCCGGCAACCGCGAGGATCATCGTGGAGGTTACCACAACGACAATCCCCAGCTGGCTTCCGAAAAGCACCGCGATTAATGTTGCAGAAAAAGCTATGGGTATAAGCAGTTCCGGCCAATTCGTTATTCTAAAAATAAAACCGAACAACCCCGGTAGCCATATCGAAAAGAGCACCACGGCGAATTTTGATGTATCTGTCCATATGTCGTTAAAATAGTTCCTTACATAATATGAGAATATTACGATAAGTAATAACGTCAAAAACAAGCGTCCAACAACACGAAAAGCATTGTAAACAGAAGGGGTTGTAGAATATCTTCCTGATTTCGCGATAGCGAGCGACACAAGCTTCTGATGAATCTCTTCTGTTATCCGTTCGTGGGCATCTACGATACGTTGGTCTTTGAGAACTCTTCCGCGGATAGGTTTGACATTTTCGACCGCTCTCTGGCGGTTCGCTTGTGTCAACTCTATTTCCGGAATGAGATTCGGAGCCATCAGCCCGCGTGCTATCTCGAATGTAACCATCCCCTTTTCAGGATATTCGGAAAATCGTTCCAAAGACCGTTCTTTTAGTCTTTGAATGGCATCTTCGAGAGTAAGGACTCTTCCGGAAGGGATAATATCCTCCTCACGGCCTCTTCGAATGTTGAATAAATGGGCAGTATCGCCAACCGGCATGCTTTTCCAATCGAAAACGCCGGTGGAATAAACCTCGGTAAGAATTTCACGGACATTCTGACGGACATTTGAGACCACACGGAACTCAGAAAGGGTTTTAGCGTCTTCCTCGGAAATCCACGGGAAGAAGACTCGAACTGAATCGACACGGCCGGGTATCCCCTTTTTTTCAATAAAAGGCAATGCGGACTCCCAAAGGGAATCGAAAACTTTTAGTGCTGAATCTCCTACTTCCGCATTGAAATCGAGTATTACAGGAACATTCATCCTGACAGTCATACTTTCGCGTGCAAGCTCTTCGTCGGACTTTAGGATAGGAAAATTGAAGGGAGCAATTACTTCTTTAGTGCTGATGTCGTCTATCTCCGGAATATCCGAAGTAACGCCGTGGAAAGGAAGGAAGAATACCAGGTGCGCAAGGACAACAATGGTAATAAGTATTAACGGAACACGGTCGTGTTTCCTCGATCGACCGGGTTTCTCGGCGTCGCCCTTATCGGGAGATTTTCGCTTGGGGGATGATTTTTTTGAACTCGTATCTTTCACAGGTATATTTCATTTGCGTTCTACTAACTTATGAATATAACAATTAGACGCTGTGTTGCAAGCCCAAAGTGATAGTTGATTGTCCGGTAAAGGGACATGGTATCTACAATTATTTTAGAATATAAGGGTCTGAAAGAACAGGAAAATGGCAGATAATGGGATCGTCTATGAAAAGCGACGTGATTGCTGAATTAACAATTTCTACAGCATATCTGCAGAGACTTCTTTTAGCCAATCGATAAACCGCTTAAAAACTGACCGGCGCTTAGAAAACAGTTTGCAGAGCTTTCACGACATTCCGACAACTCAAAATGCCGCTGATAGGGCTTAAGATTGGCAGTTGAGGCGATAGACCACCTCAAAGCGAAACATTTAGCCTCTAATCTCCTCTGTAGGGCTTTTTGATTGTTATTTACGCTTGTTTCATCTGAGAATTACACCCTTTTGAAAAAAGCCTTGACCCGATCAAATTCTCTCTGTTTCTTTCTTTCGGCGACATTGACCTTCCTATTTTGAGTTTTCTTGATGCACGGAAGTCCCCATGGCCTTTTTCAATCTCTTTGCTTAGTGAACATAAAATATTACGATATATTTTAAAAAAAGGGAGTTGCCAATGTTGAAGGAACTTATGCGAAATTGCCGAAGTGTGCGGCGGTTTTACGGTAACCGAGTTATCTCTCGCAAAACGCTTGTGGAGTTGGTCGATTTGGCGAGATTGTCATCCTCCGCGGCAAATCTTCAGCCACTGAAATATATTCTATCAACAGATAGCGAGCGCAATACGATAATATTCAAGCACTTGCGATGGGCGGGTTATTTTAAGGACTGGTCGGGGCCGTCGCCGGAGGAGCGACCAACAGGATATATTATCATTTTGGGCGACAACAAGATAAAAGAAAATGTAAAGTGGGATGATGCTCTTTCTGCGCAAACGATAATGATTGGCGCAACGGATATGGGGCTTGGCGGATGTATTATCGCTTCGGTCGAGAAAGAGGCTTTGCAGGCGGAGTTGAAAATCCCCGAACGTTTCGATGTTCTTCTGGTGGTAGCTATCGGCTACGCGAAGGAGAAGGTTGTAATCGAAGATATCGAAGAGAATGGTGATATCAAGTATTACCGGGATTCCGAAGGTGTTCATCATGTCCCAAAACGAGCGCTGGCGGATATTATACTCGATATATAGTTAACTCTTTAATGATAAATGAGTTACGCATTCGACATGATACGTCTGCGGGAACATATCCACGATTGCGAGTTTGTCCATTTTATATCTCGACGATAGAATCTCGAGGTCTCGGGCAAGCGTTGTCGGGTTACACGAAGCGTAAACAATGGATTTCGGCGCATAATCGAGTAACCGCAGAAGCGATTTTTTCGATATTCCACCGCGAGGTGGATCGAGAATCACCACATCCGGCGCAAATTCCTCGAAAATTCTGTCGCTGACATTCTCCACACGGTCGCAAATAAACTCGGTGTTTGCAATGCAGTTTCTATCAGCACTTTCACGGGCATCGAGCACCGCCGATTCTTCTGATTCTACGCCAAGAGCCTTGCTGGCGCGTTTTGCCGCTAACTGGGTTATCGTCCCGGTGCCGCAGAATAGATCGAGCACACGTTCATCGCCATTAAAAGCCGCGTATTCGACTATTTTTGCGTAGAATTTCCTCGCCATTACAGTGTTGGTCTGGAAAAAGCTTAACGGCGATATTCTGAAGATCACTCCATCGATTTCCTCTTCGATGAATCCCCTTCCAATAAGATTGTATGGCTCGCCGAAAGCTGTGTCCCCAGTGCGATCGTTGTGAATCATAACTCCGGCGGACATTTCGGGTATCTCCGACTCGACCTCTCGAAGAAGTGTTTCTATCTCAATAGCGTGTTTTTCTCGCACAGTTATCGAGCAGATATAGTCTCCGTGGGTTTGTGAAAAGCGAAGCGGGACATATCGCAGAAGCCCCTTATCCGCGCGGTTGTCGTATATTGGAAGTTTCATCCGCAAAGAAATTTTTTCGATGGCCGAAAGAATTTGAGCTCCAATTTTTGGCATAAGAAGGCAATTTTCCGCCGGCACGAAACTGTCGAAACGACCTTTGCGATGTTGGCCGAGAAAAATGGTCCCCGCTTCATCCTTCGCGAAGCCGAATTCCATTTTATTTCTGTAATGAAATTCGCTCTCTGCCGGAATAAAATCGATTTCCGTCGGAATCGCAACACCACCGATCCGCTCTAAAGCGTCGTGCACGATGGCGGTTTTATACTCAAATTGCTTTTCGTAAACTATATCTTGATGCGAACATCCACCACAAAGGCCGAAAACAGCACATGGTGCCTCTCTGCGATATTCAGAAGGCTCGATAATCTGCACCGGTTCAGCAAAAAGAATCGATTGTTTTTTTTTGTATATCCGCGCTGTTACAATCTCTCCGGGGTATGCCCGTTGCACAAAAACGACACGACCGTCGATTCGCCCGACGCCGTAGCCGCCAAAGGCTATGTTGTCGATTTTTAATTCAATTTCGCGGACAATCGATTTACTCACTCGACGATAACCTCTGTGCTTATCTGGTCGTTGAAGAAGCCATAGCTCGAATAAGTTGGCTCGTAGGTCATGCGGATGGTATATTTACCTGGTGGAACTCGGTTACCGGCATTGTTTTTCAAATCCCAGGACACTCTGACATCTCCCTGACGAAGACGTTTCTGTTCGTATATTTGCCGGACGACATCTTTACCCGATAGAACCTCTATTTTTGCATAAGCGCCGTCTGTAAAGAAAATATCGATATCGATCGTCGGGTTGCCGTCGCGATCGGTGCCTTTTGAGGTTTCGAATTTCTCGACATCGGTGCCAATCCAGAAGTATTGTGCACAGTTGCTTTCGCCGACCACAACCTGCCCGAAACGTCGCCATATTGCGATTCCAACCGGATTTGTGAATTGATAATCTTTGGTTCCGCATTCGCCTATCGATGTGATGTATTTCAAGTCCACATCGAATTTGTGGATTTTGCACACAACGGAATCGGTTGCCCAAAGGTTGTCGTAGAAGTCGAGGGCGAGATATTTTACCGAAGCATTGGCGACGGGAATATCTCGCAAATTAGCTGTAGCGATAACTTTGCCTTCATAGTCGAGACATCTGAGAATCTCGCCGTCGGCATCGGCAACATAGATTCGGCTATAGCCATAACGTGTTTTAGTCATATTTGGGTGATCGACCGCGATTCCGCGCGGGTTCACAAATCCTTGCAGGGTGCGGACATGTTCGCCGGAATAGGTGAAGACCTCGATTGTTCCGCGCGCACGATCTGTAACGAAAACAGTTTCAGCTTCTGTAACGGAGACATCATGAGGTTCTTCGAGGATGCCCTCGCCGATGACTCCCGCCCATTTAAGGGTTTTGCCGTTGTTGAAAAGCTTCACGAGGCGCTTGTTACCGGTGTCGCAGACGAATACCTCCCCCTTTGGATCTGCAGAAATCCCCCTCGGCGAGCGAAATTGGTCTTTGCCAGAACCGGTCGAACCATATAGCCCGAGAGAATACATGCTAGTATTGTAAATTATCTGATTTCGCCCTGCATTTACACCGTAGGCGGTCAGCTCGTCGTCGTCTTTGGTGCTTTTTGGATCGTCCCAGGCTAAGAGTCTTGTAACAGCGATGCCCTGAGGATTATCGAAATCCGTGGCGTTGCCCAAAAGCATGTCCAACTTGGCTTCGGTGCCTTTTGTAACTCCCCACGTGTGCTTAAAAGGCGGATATACGAGAGATTTCAGTCCAAGAACCGAAGCGACAGATGCAAAAACCACTAAGATGATTATAGACTTTTTCATAGTTCACCCCTTCGGAGTTTTTAACCAAGGGAATTACGCAGTTTTCATACCGTTATTTGGAAGGCGGTGGGATGCTCTCGTCCCAAAGCTCTTTGTAGGCCCAATAATCACCGAGAACATTCTTGATGTAGTGTCGTGTTTGTGCGAAATCGACCGATTCGGTGTAAAGTTCGATTCGTTTCGAGTGGGGAATCTCGCGCCATCTTTCGGCGTGATTCGGTCCTGCGTTGTATGCCGCGAGAATATATTCCGGTTTCTTAAACTGCGAGACAAGCTCGGCAAGATGCCTTGCGGCGTATCGAACCGATGTTTCGAAATCATAGAGGAGTTCGGTTTCAAAAAAATATCCCTCGCCAAGTTGTTCAGCGGTGGTTTTTCCGGTAGCGGGCATAAACTGGCAAAGCCCTATTGCGCCGGCATAGCTCACAACATGAGGGTCGAAAGCACTTTCACGGCGGATAATTGCGAAAACAAAGGCAGGATCAACATTCTCAGATTCTGCGGCGGCGCGGACAAATTCCTCGAAAATTGTCGGATAGGCAAGGCGAATAATCTCTTTCGGAGCTTTAGCATAGCCGCCCATATCGGAGAGCAATTTAATGGACAAATCGTAGGCAACGCCAGAAAGTTTCCAATCGGTCGCAAGCTCTAAAAAGGCTATTCGCACGGAAGGAGTCATTTGAATTCCAGCCATCCATGCCTTGAAATGATATTGCGATTCGTAAAGCAATCCCATCGAGGCGAAAAGCTCCGCCCTTCGCGCATCTGCAGAACTGAGCGATAAAATAGCCTCTTTGTGCCCCCTTTCGGACATTGCAGAACGAGCCTGTTTGATCCCCTCTTTGTAACTAATCCATTTCGATGATCTCGACAAGCCCGGTTCGGGAAGCTTGTATCCGCCGAGTTCCGCCATTGAGAGGTATCTATAATAATGAAGAATGGGTGATTTGGCGATCTTTTCGAGCAAAGCCGAACCAGAGGGATCACCGGATTCAATACGTGAAATTCCAGCCCAATATTCGCCTGTTTCGACAAATTTGCGGTCAGTATATTTTTGGGGAATATAGGCAAAGCGCGTTTTCGCGGATACGTAATCTCCGACAGCAAATGCGCCTATTCCAGCCCACATGGCACCGTTGTCTCCAAGACTATGCGTTGGATATTTCTTCGAAAGTCTTTCGCCGTAATGCCCAGCACTATCGTAAGAACCGAGATCGATATACAGATCGACCGCCTCCCAAAGCGCTTCCGCTTCGGCATTCGTCCCTGCGCCGTCGGAGATAGCTTTCTGAACATAGATTCTCGCGGAATCATATTTCTTCAATTTGCGATAGCACCACGCCATTCCAAGCTCTGCCCAAGCCTTATCGTAGGCCTTGTCGTCTATAATTGCCTTGTAATGGTCGATAGCTTTCGAATAGCTTCCGCGTTTACTGAGTGATCGAGCATATAAATAGCGGGCTTCTCCGCGTTTGTAGGTTTCGCCGGTCTCGATATATCTTCCAAGATAATCGACCGCCGAGCCCCAACTTTTGCGCTCCACCGCAGTATTTCCAGCGTAATAGAGGTCGCGGCCTTCCAGCTTGCGGAGCTTATCAAGCGCTTTTGCCGCCGAAAGAGCATAAGAACCGGTATTGTTCCGCAAAATATGTTTGTAACCCTCGATTGCGGATTCGTTTTCTCCCTTTTCTACAAGTAGATTTGCACGTGCAAGTCGATACTCCATGTTCCCGAAATGAGATGGGTAATCCGCGTTGATTTTATCGAGAGTTTTTAGCGCGTCTGAATACCGTTTGCCGGAAAGCTGAATCTCATATTTTAGAATCTGCCCGCGTTCAGTAAAATCTTTCGGAAGTTTCGAAATCCGCGCTATTGCTGAATCGGGTTTTCCGAGCGCAGACAAGGCTTCGATAGAGCCAATTAGCGCGTAAGGATAGAGCACAAATGAGGTGTCCTCCGCTACCTGATCGAAGAGGTCCACAGCCTTAGAATATCGACCTGCTTGTTGATAAGCCCTCGCCAGCAGAAAAGCTTCGGCGGTGGAGATGGAAGGTTGCTTTTCGAGAATCTCGACAACCTCTTTCCATCGAAGGCGCATTGCACGATTTGCCGCAGAAGTATCAACAGTAAGCTTTTGTGAGTCTGTCTTGAAAATATCCAGGTCCGGCCAAATCTCCGGTTGCTCATCTATTATCGGCGGAATAATTTCTTCCGAAAAATCTTCCAGATGCTCCTCGTCAGGATGTGTTGCCACATAGCGTGCGCTACTGGCGCAGGAACAGGCCAGAAGAGCTATCAAAACTGATAGAAGGCTTATTGCGGTTATTTTACCCATACGTTATCATCGCCAAGTATTTCCCGCAATTCCGATACCAGCGTTTTCGAGCCGTCAGTGAAAAACTCCGTGCTCGATGCCCTATAGGTGTGCTCGGGAGCAACAATATGCAATTTTGTGGGGATTTTGCCTTCATATTTTGCCAAGACCTCTTTGATTTCGGATATTTCGGAATCAGCTATTTCGGAATCTAAACGGATATGCAACTCGCTGACGAGTGCGCTCCATACTTCATCCAGTGGCATTATTCGCTCGGAGGTTATCTTTACGCCTCTTGAATCCATTTCATAAGTGCCGCAAATCAGTATCATCTTATCGACCGCAAGTGTATCGCTGAACTTCTTATATACCTCGGGAAACGCTACAAACTGAGCCTGTCCGGATAAATCTTCAATAGTTCCGAAGGCCATCTGTTCCTTTTTCTTTTTCGTTATGGTCTTCTCGAGTGAGATTATCATTCCGCCAACAGCAACCGGCACCCCGCTTCCGAGTTTGGGGAGATCGGAGAGTTTGTGCGAAGCGAAATACTCGATCTCCTCAGAAAACCTGTTGAGGGGATGTCCTGAAAGATATAATCCGAGCACTTTCTTCTCGTTTTTGAGCTTCTGTTGTCGCGGAAGTGGGGGCACCTCGACAGTATCAGGATATTTTTTTAGTTCCTCGGAGGAGCCAAAGAGATCGCCTGCAGAAGAGGCTATCTCATTGCTTCCTGCTTTGGCCGCCCAAGCTAATGTATCGGGGATAGTAGCCATCGCAGATGCGCGGTTCGGTGCAAGACTATCCATCGCACCGGCATGGACAAGATTTTCCAGCGCGCGGCGGTTTACGAGGCGCAAATCTACCCTTTGGCAGAAATCATAGATGTTTTCGAAAGGACCATCTATCTTTCGAGCCGTTTCGATCGATTCGGCGGCGCTTCGCCCAACATTCTTGATTGCCGAAAGGGCATAACGGATATTTCCTTCCTCAACACAGAAGTTCACACAGCTTGCATTGACGTCGGGAGGAAGAATTTCGATGCTATGACGTCGAGCCTCGTCGATAAAGACCGCGAGTTTATCGCTGTCGAAGATTTCATTGTTCATGTTTGCTACGATAAACTCGAGGCGGTGATGGCATTTTAGGTATGCGGTTTGGTAGGCGATTATTGAATATGCGGTAGCGTGCGCCTTATTGAAGCCGTATTCGGCAAATTTCGCCATCATATCGAAAACTTCTGTAGCGGTCTTTTTGTCTATTCCCTTTTTCTCAGTGCCTTTCAAAAATTCTTCGCGCATCGCCATCATTTCGGACTGTTTCTTTTTGCCCATTGCACGGCGAAGAATGTCCGCTTTGCCGAGGCTGAAGCCGGCCATCGCCTGAGCAATCTGCATTACCTGTTCCTGATAGACGATGATGCCGTAGGTTTCGTGAAGTATTTCTTCGATAACTTTGTGAGGGTATTCGACCTTCTCATGGCCGTGTTTGCGCGCGATAAAGCTGTCGATGAACTGCATCGGCCCGGGACGGTAAAGGGCGTTCATCGCGATCATGTCTTCGATGCGGTTCGGATGGAGTTTTCTTAGATTCTTGGTCATACCCTCGGATTCAAACTGAAAAACACCCAGTGTATCGCCGTGGGAGATCATCTCGAAAGTCATTTCATCGCTGAATGGGATTTTCGAAGCGTCGATTTTCTCACTGGTTTGTTCTTCGATTATCCTTTCGGTTTCCGAAATGATGCTGAGGGTTTTCAAGCCGAGAAAATCCATCTTCACAACCCCGATATCCTCGGCGGATACCCAGTCGTATTGAGTGGTTATTTCATCTTTGTTGGTTCGGAAAAGCGGGACATAGTCGGTGAGTTTTCCGGGGGTGATAACTACTCCGGCGGCATGTTTGCCGGCGTGGCGCGGAAGACCTTCGAGCTTTTTGGCAAAATCGAGAAGGCGTTTGACATTCTCTTCGTTCTCGTATCTTTTGCGAAGGTCGAGGACATCTTCAAGCGCGTCGTCGATAGTCTCCTTCGGTCCCATAGGCACAAGTTTCGAGATGGCATCTACTTCATCGTAGGGCATTTCGAGAACCCTGCCGACATCTTTGATTGCACTTCGAGCTTTCATAAAATTGAAAGTTATAATCTGAGCGACAGAATCCTCACCGTATTTTTCACGGACATAGTCGATAACTCTGTCGCGTCCGGTGTCCTCGAAATCGATGTCGAAATCGGGCATCGAAACCCTTTCAGGGTTTAGAAAGCGCTCGAACACGAGGTCATATTTAAGCGGATCGACATCGGTTATGCCAAGGGCGTAAGCGACGATGCTTGCGGCACCACTTCCGCGTCCGGGGCCAACACGGACACCTCGTGCTCTTGCGGCGTCTGTGAAATCTGCAACGATGGCGTAATATCCGAGATACCCCATCTTTTGGATGACCGAAAGCTCGAACTCTGCGCGTTCGCGGATTTCTTCGGTGATTTCACCATAGAGCTTATCCAAACTCTCGAATGTTCTCGCGCGGATGTAATCGCGGTTGTTCTCGAAACCTTCGGGGATGGGAAATTTAGGGAGAAGCGCTTCACCAAGTTGGATATCGACATTACATCTGGAGGCGATTTCGCGTGTGTTTTCGAGCGCTTGAGGAAATTCGGTGAAAAGGTTCTCCATTTCCTCGGGTGTTCGGAAATATACCTGACGGCTTCCGAATCTCATACGGTTTTCATCCGATCTTACTGCGCCTGTTTGAACACAAAGCAGAATATCGTGGAATTCCCAATCTTCTGGATGGAGATAATGCGCATCGGTGGTTGCTACCAAAGGTATTCCAGTTTCAACGGACATGCCGGTAAGCATTGGCAGAACTTTCCGCTCCTCTGAAATTCCATGATCCATAATTTCGATATAGACATTTTCTCTACCGAAAATATCGAGATACTCTCCGAGAGCTTTTTTGGCGGCATCGGGACCATCGTGTAGAAACCGGTAAGGCACTTCGCCTTTTAGGCAGGCGGTTGTCGCGATTAACCCTTTGGCATGGGCGGCGAGGAAATCTTTATCAACGCGCGGTTTATAGTAAAAGCCTTCGAGGAACCCCGCGCTGGAGATTTTCATTAGGTTTTTGTAGCCTTCGTTGTCCTTGGCAAGAAGTATGAGATGGAATCCGCTTGCCGGAGCGCCTTCGATCGGGTTTCTGTCGGTCATTCTTCCGGGGGCGATGTAGGCTTCCTGACCGATAATCGGCTTGATTCCAGCCTTTGTGCATTTTTTGTAGAAAGGAATCACACCGAACATGACTCCGTGATCGGTAATCGCGAGCGAGTCCATTTCATATTTTGACGCAGTTTCGATAAGCTCGTCGATTTTGCATGCGCCGTCGAGAAGCGAATATTCTGTGTGCTGATGAAGTGAGATGTATGGTTTTGGCATGATACGCTAAGTTAATGCTATTAAACCGATTAACCCCAAAATTAGGCAATAGGGACCGAAAACCCAAAGTTTGCCCTTATCGAGGACTTTTATCAGTATCTTCAGTGAAATATAACCAATTATGAAGGAAACCGCAATTCCGAGGATATGATAAGTCTTAAATTCCGAAGCGTGGCCGAGAATATGCATGAGTGCCGCTCCCGCGACAGCAGGAATCGCCATGAAAAAGCTGAAACGCGCCGAATTCTCGGCATCGATTCCAAAATGGCGAGCTGTAACAATAGTAGCACCGCTTCTCGATATTCCCGGCAAAATCGCGAATGCCTGCGCTATTCCTATTGCGATAGCGTTCCAAAATCCGATTTTCGCACCATCTCGAAGAATAAAAAACGTGCTCATTAGAAAAATACCCGTAATGATTAACATTATAGAAGCTACAGCGGGTCTGTCGAAAAAGCCCAACAGCTTGGATTTGAAAGCAAGGCCAATTATTGCCGCAGGGATTGTCGCGATTGCCACAAGTCCGATGGTCTTCGAGGATTCGCATTTAATCGAATCACAAGATTTGACAAGTTTTACTATGTCATTCCAATAGAATACGATTATTGACAATAGTGTCCCAAAATGTAGTGCTATCTCGAGACCAGCTCCCGGTTCACTTAATCCAAGAAAACTTCCGACAAGAACGAGATGCCCCGAACTCGAAACTGGCAGAAACTCGGTTATACCCTGTAGCACAGCCATGATGATTATGTAAAGTAACCTCGTCATAACAGAAACAATTTAGTCGATAAAAATAGCTTTTGCAAGGAGTATGAGCAAATCTCCAAAAAATGCCGGCGTCGCGCCTTCTCTAAAATTCTTTTCGAAAGCCAAAGCTTCGAAAAGGCAATAGAGAAGGCTGGGGACAAATCGGGTACGAATTTTTAACTTATAGAAATTTTTTCCGATTTGTCCCCAGCGGATTTCATCCGCGCGACGCCGGCATTTTTGGGTTGGAAATTCCAGATAGATACACTATAATATTAGAATGGCAGAGAGTAAAACAAAATACCGAGAAACGAGATTCTGCGAAAAATGCGGAAACCGCACCGAATGGAAACCAGTCGAGGGCAATTCGGTGTTGGTCGAAACATGTCCGATTTGCGGCCATCACATGTTCAGAAACTCGAAACCTTGCGCAGGTGCGTTGATTTTGGATGCCGGCAAGCTTTTGCTAATAAAACGCGACATAGAGCCGTTTAAAGATTTTTGGGACATCCCCGGAGGCTTTTTGGAAGAGTCAGAACACCCCCGTGATGGTGCGATTCGCGAGACAAAAGAGGAGGCCGGGGTCGAAATAGAACCGACGGAGATACTTGGAATATTTCTTGATCTTTATGAAGGGCAAGGAGTTACACATAATACTTATTACATCGCGAAAGTTATCGGGGGAAGAGCAATCGCTGGAGAGGAATCAAAAGATGTCGGTTGGTTCGAGATTGATGATTTGCCCGAGAATATTGCTTTCCCGAACCATGCAAACGAGGTTCTGCGATTGTTGCGCGAAAAATTAAAGGATAGTTTGAAATGAGAATCCTTATCGCGGACGACGAACCGAAAATGTGTTTTCTACTTGCTTCGCGGTTGGAGGAAGAAGGCCATTTTGTGAAGTCAGTAAACGGCGGGAAAGATGCCCTTTCAGAACTTCCTAATGGCTATGACCTTCTGATAACCGACCTTAAAATGCCCTATATAAACGGGGTCGAACTTCTCGAGAGCGCAAAAACACAATATCCCGGCCTCAAAGTCATACTTATGACCGCTTATGCCAGCGTCGATACGGCTATTTCTGCGATGAAAGCAGGTGCCGAAGATTATATCATCAAACCCTTTCCACTGGACGAGATGGTTTTATTAGTCGATAAGGTTGATAAGGCGCGTAAACTTACGCAGGAAATCAATTTCAGGCGATGGGACGAAATCTCCGAAGTCGTGATTGTTGGCAAATCTGCATGTATGCGCGAAGTCTATGAAGTTATCGAAAAAGTTGCCGAGACTGACGCCACTGTGCTTGTTTTAGGCGAGTCCGGCACTGGAAAAGAGCTTGCGGCGAGATCTATTCATCTGAAATCGAAACGCGCTAACGGACCATTCATCGCGATAAATTGTGCTTCGCTATCTGAAAACTTGCTCGAAAGTGAGCTTTTCGGCCACGAAAAGGGTGCTTTTACCGGTGCGCACAAAGCAAAACCCGGAAGATTCGAGCTTGCCGACGGCGGCACACTGTTTCTCGACGAAATCGGCGAGCTTCCCGGCGGAATTCAAGCAAAACTTCTTCGTGCAATCCAAAACGGCATCATAAATCGAGTGGGCGGAGTCAACCCGATTAAAGTCAATATACGCCTTATAGCCGCGACCAACCGCGACCTAAAATCCGCTATGGAAAAGGGACTGTTCCGTGAAGACCTCTACTATCGTTTGGCGGTTTTTCCTATTCGGATGCCCTCTTTGGCCGAAAGGCGCGGGGACATCCCCGATTTGGTTAACTATTTTCTCCGTGAAAAGGACTATTCAGGCGGCATCGATGCCCAAGCTGTTCAGATGCTCAAAACCGCATCTTGGCGCGGGAATGTCCGAGAACTATTCAATGTTGTCGAACGTGCAACCATTCTCGCGTCAGGCGACCTTATAGAAATAAAGCATCTGCCTCGAATGGAAACGATACTTGCCCCCACAATATCACCTCAACACAGCAGAAGAACCCTCGAAGATATGGAACGCACGGCCATTATCGAAGCGCTTCGTAAAACTCGCGGAAACAAAACCGAAGCCGCGAAAATTCTCGGGATTACTCGCCGAATGATATATTCTCGAATGAAAAAACTGGGCATGTCGGACGAAGAGGTGCGCGAGCCATGAAAAGCCGAATAATAAAGATCGTGATAATAATACTCACCGCGATAGTTTCTATCGCAAACGCAAACGAGCAATCGATTCTGCCCCACGAGGAACATTCGATTCTTTTTGGCGGCGAACAGATATATGAAATGCCGAATATCGCCTTTCGTCCCTTCGAGCGCTCACCTACCGCTCTCAGCCACGAGGTTTACGGTTTTCTTCCCTATTGGGAATACACCGCTTATGATTGCCCCAGATACGACCTTCTGACTCGTGTCGCCTATTTTGAGGTTACTTTGAACAGCTACGGTAATGTTTCAAATTACCGCCATTGGCCGGCTACAGCATTAATTACAGCGGCGCATTCGCAGGGATGCGCTGTCGATGTTTGTATCGCGGTTTTCAACGACGATGATATAGCTTCGATTGTGAACAATCCCACAAACCGCTCAAATGCATGCAAAACAATCTGCAATGTTATGGCGATGGGTGCGGATGGCGTAAATATCGATTTCGAGCTTCCGCCAAGCACCGCGCGCGCTGGATTTTACGCCTTCATGAGGGAGCTTGCGGATTCAATTCACACCAGAGATTCCGAAGCCGTCCTAAGTCTCTGTCTTCCGCCGGTGGACTGGCGAAATACTTTTAACTCGGATTCGCTTCTACCTCACACAGACATTCTATTTCTTATGGGATATGGCTATTACTACGGCGGTTCGTCTTCCACCGGCCCACTCGCGCCACTCGACGATCCCGGATGCACCTACGACATAGCATATTCGGTCTCGGCCTATTGCGGGTCGAACATGTTCAAACGCTCAAGATTTATCGTAGGTCTTCCCCTTTATGGCTACGATTGGCCTTGCACCGGAAGTTACCGTGGAGCAACGACTACAGGAAGCGGTTCGGCTAAATTCTATAGAACCTGTGTCGCCGAAACCTTAACCTATGGCTGTAATTTCGATGTAAACGCCCCCGCACCATGGTATGTCTATGGCAGTTACCGTCAATGCTGGTGGGATGACGCTCGAAGCCTTGACGAAAAATATCGCTGGACAGCCGAAAACAACCTAATGGGTGTCGGTTTCTGGGCATTGGGCTACGACGATTGCGATCCTGTTTTCTGGGAAGGCATTCGGGATGTTTTCGGGGATTCTGTCGTCCACGGAGATTCAATTATTATCGATAATGGCGACCCCGAATTTGTTACAGGCGGGACATGGTATCCGGGCACTTACGCCCCCGAATCAGGATGGTGGGGTGATTACACCTTTTGCAATTCCGGCGGCACTGATGATTGGGCAACATGGACTCCTAATCTGCCGGACTCCGGCTATTATGATATCTATATGTGGTGGCTCGCCGGCTCGAACCGTTGCGACAGTGTGTTCGTCAGAATTTTTGGAGTCGAGAACGAATCGCTGTTCGTCTCGCAAAAGGGAAGCGGCGCGGAATGGCACTATCTCGGACGAAAGCTCTTCGATAGTGGTTCCGGCGGCTATGTTGGAATCAGCGATAGAACCGCTGTCAACGGAAGTGTCGTAATCGCGGACGCAGTGTTATGGATTCCCTTCGGCACAATGGAAATCGCGGAAAGCGAATATAAACCAAAAGAGATTTCGATACGCGCTTTTCCTAACCCCTTCAACGCTGAATGCACTTTTGAATTATACGGCGAGTGGGAAGGCGAAAATATCTCGATATATGACATCTCAGGGCGGCTTATTAAGCGCTTGCCAATAACCGAAAAACGAGTTATATGGAATGGAACCGACAACCGGAACGAGGCTGTTCCCGGAGGGATTTATTTCGTGGCGGTATCCTCGCAAAGAATAACCATCACTTTACTAAAATAATCTATAAGGAGAAAAATGACAAAGCCGACAAAAATCGAAGGACGTATCTGGGTGATTCGCGACGATAAGGGCGCAAGAATAGACAACATCGACACAGATATGATTTACCACAATAAACATCTTGCGATAACTGATATTAATGAAATGGGTCAATATATATTCGGCAATCTCGATGGTTGGAAAGAATTCCCAAAGAAGGCTCAGAAAGACGATATTCTCGTGGTTGGACGAAATTTTGGGTCGGGAAGTAGCAGACAGCATGCGGTTGACGGCTTCGTTGCTCTCGGGGTGCAGGCGATTATCGGCGAGTCATTCGGGGCGATCTATTGGCGCAACGCTGTTAACGCCGGAGTCCCGGTTCTGGAAGCTCCGGACATTATGGCGAGTGGAATCGAATCCGGCCAGATAGTCTCGATCGACCTTGAAAGCGGCGGAATCGAGGTCAAAGACAGTTGCACACGAATTCAAGCCAAGCCGATGAGCGAAGTCCAGAGAGACATCTACAACGCCGGCGGCCTGTTCGAATATGCAAAATAGCAGGGAGATATAAACATCGACAATCGCGAGACGGAAATTTACAAAAGGCAAATTGCCATACCGGAAATCGGCGAAGAAGGGCAAAATAAGCTTCGCCAAGCCAAGGTGGCAATTATAGGTGTCGGTGGGCTTGGTTGCACCGTCGCTAAATGTCTCGCAGGAGCGGGAATCGGCCGGTTGGAGTTAATAGACGATGGTATTATCGAACTATCGAATCTCAATCGGCAATTTCTCTATCGATTCAACGATGTCGGTTTTCCCAAAGCGGAAATAGCGGCGAAAAGGCTTTCAGAGCAGAATCCCTTTGCGGAGATAGCATTTTCACGAACTCGGATCACCGAAGAAAATGTCATCGAAACATTTGCGAAAAGCTCTTTGGTAATTGATTGTTTGGATAATTTCGAATCGAGATATATCGTAAATTTAGCCGCGGTAGCGATCGGAAACCCCTTTATTCACGGTGCTTGTAGAGGTTTCGAGGGCAGAGCGATGACGATAGTCCCAAATAAAACCGCATGCCTAAAATGTGCAATACCTTACGCTTCGATGGAATCGAATACTCCGATTATTGGCTCCACAGCGGTTTTTGTCGCCTCGATTCAAGCCTCCGAAGCGGTTAGAACTCTTGTGGGTTTAGTTCCCGCGCTGGAAGGCAAAATGCTCTTTGCCGATCTTTCCATGATGAGATTTGAAACGGTATCGATCCCAAGAGACTCTGAATGTAGGATTTGCGGGAGAACGTGAATATGAAAATCGAAGTGCAAATCCACGGCAATATGCTGAAGCCGCGAGGAGTCGCTGAAGAGATTATTATTCTCGATGAAAATGCTTCTGTTGCAGAGCTTTTGCGCGAGATGGGATATTTGCCGGAACACATAAAGTATATAATAGCGGTCAGGGATGCCATTATGCTCAAACATAGCGCAACACTCCGCGACGGAGACATTATTCAGCTGTCGATCCCAATCGGCGGAGGATAGGTAAGTTGATATTTGTCAATTAGCTACTATTAATTTGAGAGAAAAAACATAATTTGAACGGAGATAACATGAGACTTTCTGTAAACATCGACCATGTTGGAACTTTGCGCGGCACACGCCGAACAAAATATCCCGACCCCGCCCATGCCGCTGTCTTAGTCGAGCAAGCTGGAGCGGACGGCGTGACGGTGCATCTTCGCGGCGATAGACGGCATATAAATGACCGAGATTTCTACATCGTCCGCGAGCTTGTAACTTCGCATCTAACGCTGGAATGTTCAGCATCTCAAGAGATGATCGACATCGCTCTTCAGGTGAAGCCGGATATGGTTACCCTCGTGCCGGAAAACCCCTCCGAAAACACAACAGAGCGGGGTTTTGACCTTGGGCAGGAGGCTCCGGAAATCGAGCATGCGGTCGAACAGCTTTCCGAAGCCGGAATAATCGTATCTCTTTTCGTCGATCCGACCGAGGAAAATATGAAAACTGCGGCGGCTCTGAACGCCGACTATGTCGAGCTAAACACGAATTATTACGCAGTATGCAAGAGTTTCGAGGAGGAGATCGATGCGCTTAGGACGCTGGAACGTGCCGCGCATCAGGCCTCAAAGCTGAAACTCGGAGTTGCGGCGGGGCACGCGCTCAATTATCGCAATGTCCGCAATATTGCCGCTATCGAACCGGTCGAGGAACTTTCTATCGGCCATGCGATTATCGCACGTGCACTTTTCGTCGGACTCGACGCCGCAGTTCGTGAGATGTTGGAAATTGTTAGGGCAACACGCAAGGCAATCGGTGTCTGAAGAACGTAAAATATTCACCGTCTCCGAGCTCAATACCCTCTGCAGGCTTACGTTAGAGGGCATCGAGCCGGAAGGACTCTGGCTTGGAGGCGAAATCCGCGATATAAAGCTTCCGGCATCAGGACATATTTATTTCGCCATCACCGACGACGACTCGAAAATCGATGCGGTTATGTGGCGATCCTCGGCAGAAAGGCTTAATTTCCTTCCGGAAAATGGAATGAAGGTAGAGCTTTTCGGGACTCCGACTCTCTATGACAAAACCGGGCGCTTTCAGTTCATGGCGCGAAGGATGTTGCCCGTGGGCGAGGGCGCGAGGGCTATCGCATTTCGTCAGTTGAAAGAAAAACTTGAGAAAGAGGGCCTTTTTTCGAGCGAATTCAAAAAGCCACTCCCCCGCTTCCCCTTTAGAATCGGTGTTATTACGAGCGGCTCCGGTGCGGCGATTCGGGATATTGTCAATGTGATCACGAGGCGCGCGCGCTATGTTTCGATTGTCCTTCGCCCCGCAAAAGTGCAAGGGGAAGGCGCCGCGGAGGATATCGCTTCGGGAATCGCTGAAATGAACGAATACGGCGATGCCGATCTACTAATTGTTGGGCGCGGCGGGGGAAGCGAGGAGGACCTCTGGTGTTTTAATGACGAAGGTCTCGCACGAGCGATTTTCGCGTCCGAACTGCCCATTATTAGCGCTGTGGGACACGAAATCGATTTCACTATTTCCGATTTCGTCGCGGATCTGCGTGCGCCAACCCCATCTGCCGCCGCAGAACTTGCTGTATCGGATATGGAAGATTTGCTCGATCGAATTGCGGGCTTTGTTTTCACTGCGAGAAGAGGGCTTAACTCACGTGTGGAGCGCGAGATGTCGCGGATTAATTCTTTCATCAGAAGACCGGCATGGCGTGCGCCTCTCCGAATTCTCCACGACTATGAACAAAGTCTCGACGATCTGTCATCGAAGGCAGACAAGGCTATAGTCAGAATCGCTGAGCGAAAAGGCTCGAATCTCAACCGGCTGATTTCAAGACTGGGCGGTTTAGCCCTCTCGACCTCAATAAAACGCGGCTTTGTCATCGTCTCGAAACAGGGTCGAGTGATAACAAAAGCCGCTGATCTGAATCGCGGAGAAATTATCGACATCCGCTGGCCGGATGGAAATCGTTCCGCAGAGATATTAGAATAAATCCGGTTCGATTACTTCTTGGACTTGCCTTTGCATTGCTTATTATAACTGAAAAGCATTCCGAGAGCCACAAGCATGAGGCAGACCGAAGTCGCTTCGGCGAATAGTGGGATACCGTAATTGATGAGAAACGCCTCATGCACAAGCCCCAACAATCCGAGAAAGAAGACAACAATAATCCAGAAGAGCATATAACCCCCTTTGAATAGTTTAGAAGAACTATTCAAAAAATACCACTATTATTACGTATGCGCAAGCGAAAAATTTAAAATTATTTCCATACTAAATCAGAAAATACTCGACTTAAAAAAAGGAGCTTGACTTAGGGAATTTAGATAGATATTCTATCGGCAAATTATGGAGGTAACTATATGATTTTTAGTAAAAATGAAAACAAAAAATATGGAGAGATACCGCAATATAGCTAAATAAGAGCATTTTTTGTTTGGATACCGCGGAAAGTATTAGGAGTTCGCGGTTCTGAGTTCCTCGAACCACAATTCGAGGTTTTTTGTTCATTGAAAATGAAGGGGGAGATACCCCCAATAACAACCTGTTCCGACGCCCCATCGGAGAGGGCCGAACTTCACTAATGAGCACCGGCATTGAACATTAACTAAAAAACGCCAAAAACCATGGTTAAAGACAGCCGAATTGTTCGTCAGTTAAGGTCTGGACCGAACCGGCTCGGGACGCTAAGTCAAAGGAGATGACTTATGGAACGGGCAATAAACATTCTCGAAACTCAAGAAATTGAGGTTCGAGAAAAAGAAACCCCTCCTGAACCTGAAACAACTCGGCCACAGAGGGTCGAACAGCTCGGTGTTCTGTTTATTCGCGGTCTGCTGGGACCATAATTTAAAAACAGAACACCGCAAGCAATCGGAGGTGCAATATGTTGATTAAAAAGAATCCGAGAATGTCCGAAAACAAAGGAAAACCTTAGATTAGGTCAATCTCGAAAAGGAAGCGATTTAATCGAAATATTGAATCGAAAACCCGAGTGAGCGCTCAATTATGAGCGCTCTTTTTTCTTCTCCGGATTTATCGGGCAGGCGTCGGAAAGTATTTCGTTGGACATGAGACCATTACTGTTTACGCAGGCGGGAGATTCCAATTGGTTTGAAAAATTTATTTCTGATAGGCTTTGTCGCGACGATCGATATTTGCTATGCCTATAAAGTGGTTATCAAAATCTAACTCGTAAAGAATACGAAAATCGCCGACTCTAACTCGAAACAGAGAATCGGCACCGACAATTTTTTTTGTTTCTCGGGGCAGAGGTTCGCGAGTTAATCCCTCTATCTTTTCGAAAATCCTTTTGGCGTCAATTTCACCAAGTTTTCGTAAAAACTTAACCGCACGGTTGGAGTATCTAATCTCGAAATTCACAGCCCTAATTCAGCTTTGAGTGCTTCGTGGGAAATGAGGTCGCCCTCAGTTTTTTCTTTCCGGTAATCAAGAAGAGCCTCCAAATCGCCCTCAGTCAAAATCGAGTCGATATCGACCATATGCTCTTCGATCGATAGGATCTTCTTTTTCAGAAAATCCAGCTCTTCAATAATTTTTTCTAATGTTGCCGTTTTGCTCATTTCATTCTCCTCATTGTAGCATACCTATAATTACAATAAGCATTGCAGATTGAAAGTCAATAATGGAATTCGCGCAATAAGATGAACATTGAGACGTGAAGTTGCAGAAGCCACGATCAGCTTTCGGATTCGCCTTTCTTTTCCGGATTTATCGGGCAGGCGTCGGAGAAGGGGCAAGAGGCGCAGGAATCGCGCTTCGTATCGCGTATGATTCGAATAGCAAAATAAATCAAACCGGCTAACAGAGCTATTATGGGGATTATCCAGGTCATGTTATCCCAAACCTATCAACCTGCCGCCGCGATAGACAATAGTGGCCAAAATCCACGCGAGGCCGGTGTTGAAAGCTATCGAGAAGAGTGCCCATTTCCAGCTTCCGGTCTCCTTCTTTATCGCCGCGATGGTGGCGATGCAGGGGGTATAAACCAGTGTGAAAACCATGAAGGCATACGCCGAAAGGGGTGTATAAATGCTTCCGAGGGCATTGGCAAGGTTCGCATCGTTGCCCGAACTCGCGAGCACCGCAAGGGTCGCAACTACAATCTCCTTGGCGACGAAACCGAAGATAAGCGATACAGCTCCCTTCCAGTCCGTCCCGAAGACGCGGACTATCGGCTCGAAAAAAGCTCCTATCCTTCCCGCAAATGATTCAGCCGAGGCATATTCCGCGCCCGGAGGAAGGCTTCCAAGCGCCCAAATCACTATCGACCCGACGAGAATAAGAGTTCCCGCCTTTTTCACGAAGGCATAAGCCCGCTCCCATGTGTGAAGCAGAATCCCCTTGAGCGCGGGGACATGGTAGGGCGGAAGTTCCATCACAAAGGGTGTCGATAAGCCCTTGAAAAGGATTATTTTCAAAGCTTTTGCGGCTATAATCGATATCGCGATGCTGAGAAAATACATCGAAAACAAAACCAGCCCTTGATTCGACTCGAAAAGTGCCGACGTGAAAAGCACGAATACCGGCACTCTCGCACTGCAGAGCACGAAGGGCAGAATTAGAATTGTCAGCAGACGGTCTTCGCGGTTTTCAAGGGTTCGAGTGGACATCACCGCAGGCACCGTGCACCCGAAGCCTATTATTATCGGAATAAAGCTCTTGCCGTGAAGGCCGAATTTGTGCATAACCTTGTCCATCAGGAATGCCGCGCGCGCCATGTAGCCGGAATCTTCCAAAATCGACACGAAGAAGAACAAAATGATGATGTTCGGCAAAAAGATGAGCACACCGCCGACCCCCGCTATCGCGCCGTCAACGACCATCGAAATGAGGGTTTCCGAAAATCCCGCCGAAACCATAAGATTCTCTAATGAAGCGGAAATGACCCCGAACAGGGAGTCTATCCAATCCATGGGATAAGCGCCCAGTGTGAAGGTCGCCCAGAATATCAGGAACATAATCCCCGCGAAAATCGGGATACCGACGAAACGGTTGAGCAGGACATCGTCGATATGGTCGGTGGTGGTAGGCTCGTCATGGCGCGGATGATCGACGACCTCGTGATAAATTCCGCTGGCCCATCCGTGGCGCATGTTCGCGAGCATAGACTCGCCGTCGAGGCCGAGGCGGGTCTCCATTTTCAAACGAATCTTGCCCACCGACTTGCGGATATTCTCGGCGTCGGGATCTGCGGACAATATCATAGATGTGATTTCGGCGTCGTTGGCTACAAGGGATGCCGCAAGATACCTGCTGATGTGGCATTTCATCGCCAAAGGCGGCGCGGCGGATATTGTGTTTTCTATCTCCGTAATCGCCCTCTCCGCGACTTTGCCGTAGTTCAGCGGCACCGGGCAGTAATCTTTCTTCGAAACATCGACGATGCTCGAAATCAATTCCTCGATTCCCACGCCGGACCGCGCAACAGTTGGCACCACAGGAGCGCCGACCAACGCGGACAGCTTGTCGATATTAATAGTAATTCCGCGGCCCTTTGCGATGTCAATCATATTCAGCGCGACGACAATAGGTAAATCCAGTTCAACAATCTGGGCAACGAGATACAAATTCCGTTCGAGGTTTGAAGCATCGACCACTACGCATACGACATCCGGTCGCTCGAAAAGGAGGAAATCCCGCGCGACACGCTCATCCGGCGAGTAGGGCGAGAGAGAATAGGTTCCGGGAAGGTCGGTAATTTCCAATTCGTATTCGCCGGTTTTGCGATGTCCGACGAATTTCTCTATAGTAACCCCCGGCCAGTTCCCGACATACTGCGACATGCCGGTAAGTTCGTTGAAAATCGAGGTCTTGCCGGAGTTTGGGTTGCCTGCGAGGGCGATGCGTATTTTGCCTTTGTCAACAGTCATGTTCTGTGATTTTCGCCTTTGCGAGAGGGCTATTTTTTGTCATCGAACCACTTACAGAACCTGCGCCAGAACCCTCGATGCCTTCCGCCTTTGCCATGTCCGCCGCGCCGTCCGCAGAATCCAATTTGCTCGACTTCAATCATTTTGGCTTCGGCGGGACGAAGAGAAACGAGGGTTCCGCGGACACGAATCTCGAAAGGCCCTCCGCCGGGGGCTCTGCGCAACATACATACCCGCGTTCCCGGCACGAGGCCGAAATCCATCAGCCGGGACCGAATTGCCCCCTCGCCTTTGACGGCGGCGATTTCAGCGTGATCGTGTATTTGAAGTTCGTCTAAGGTCATCTCTCTAATTGTTAGGTTATCTTAACTCAACTCAATATAGCCATTCGACAAGAAATATCAAGGTCTTTTTTTGGGGGGAGTAATTAGCCTATTCGATTCGCACAACTATCCTAACCACTGCGCTGAATAGACGATATGGTCGAAGGCTTTCGCCTACTTAACGTAAACCACCGGCTTGGTGTATGTCCTGCCGTCCTGTTCGATGCGGACAAGATAGACGCCGGAAGGGAGGGATTCGTCGGGATGCCAGATGAATTCGCCGTTCCGTAGGGGCGTGGTCTCAGACCCGCCCGTTTGTGGCACGGTCAACGAGCGGGAGGGTTTCAAACCCTCCCCTACGGGCAGATTATCTACGATTCGCCCCGCCACATCATAAATCTCCAACCGTAGGGGCGTATCGCATACGCCCGCGCCGTCGATGGTGATGGTTACCGCGGAATTGAACGGGTTCGGGTGGGCGGAGAGGGTGAAGGTTTGCGGAGTGGGGGTTTCGGCTATGTTTGAGAAATCGAATTTGAATGTGTCGCAAACCGGGAAATCCCAGAGGACGGTTTCACCACGATAATCGGGGAGGAACATCAGGCAGACCTCGACGGTGTCGTAAACGGGGTTGTAAATGGGCGGATTGTCTATTTCAAGGATGTCCGGCGCGATGAACCTCGCGCCAATCTCGTGGCCGCGGAACTGATAGGGTGGCCAGACATGAAGAATGCGGAATTTCCACCTGCAGGAATCGGGATTGAAATGCGTGAAATCGCCGTGAAGATAAACTCTGAAAGTGGAATCCGCCTGCTCGATTCCCGCGCTGTCGGCGCGAGTGTTGCAGGCGAAAAGCTGCCGCGCGAATTGGAGGTTGTCGAAAGTAGTTATAAAGTCCGTCCAGCCGTAATAATGTGGGTAATTTGCGAATAAATTGATATCAGCAACGACTGTTAGCTCGCCGGAACCATAGAAACCGGCGAGAATCTGAACCGCAAATGAGTCGTAAACGGCCGTGTCTGCATCGTAAGGATGACCATAGCAATCTCTTGCGCCCCAGCCAACGATACTAAGGCAACCATCTGACTCTAAGCCTACTGAAACACCATCGCCAGTTAACAGTGTGTCAATTCCACTCCCCCTGATCCATCGGTTGTCAAAGTTTAATATAAATGAAGTTGAAGCCCCCCCACCATAATAAAAGTCGGGATATGAATCACGAACAAATTCATTATAGGCTTGAGGCTCACCTAGTTCTTCAAACCACGGTTCATATTCGAATATTCTGTTCGTTGGACCGACTAAATAGCCCCTGCAGTCGGGAACGAGTATGAGATGCCCTCCAGAACAAACGAAGGTATAGAGTTTCGCTATATTAATATCGGTCAGTTCCTCATCCGGGAAAATCCAGTAGGTATCGAAACCCGAGGGATCGACGAAAGTATCACTTACACCGAAAGGCCTATGACCATCCCGCCATAAAGAGTCGATAAGCACGGTATACTCGCAACTAAAGTGGTGCATTCCGACTAAAGCGACGTCGCCTGCCAGGGCAGTAAAACAGAGTATTAACATAAGTGCGAACAGAATAGCCGTATTTTTTAAAAAAAAATCCTTGCATCATGTTTCCTTTCAGCTCGCTTCCCCCCCCACCGCGGCGAATTCCTATCGTCTGTCTGTATTCCATCTCGCTTAACTATGCCTTAGCTAGCCTTATCCTTCCGCACCTTTCGCATCGTTCACATTCAATTCTACGTATTCCCCCCAAAAGTGTCAAGCAGGTTGAGGGGCAAAAAAGCGGCACGCGAGAGTATCGGGTGCCGCTTGGTGCATAGGTAATCTGCGGTTATCTACTTGGCGAAGAGAACCTTTCGCGTCGTCGTCTCATCGCCGGCGTTAAGGCGCACGAGATAGACGCCGGTGGGCGAATCTCCCGGTTCCCAGCGAATTGTCCGCCTGCCCGAAGTAAGTTCGCCGTCAATCAAGCTCGCGACTTTCCTGCCGGTGATGTCGAAGATGTCCAGTTTAACCTCGCGGTCGGCGGGAATCTCGAAATCTATCTTCACCGCGGAATTGAAGGGGTTGGGCGAAACTGACATAAGCAAAGGCTTTTCGGGAAGCTCGGTCTCTTCGACATTAACCACACCATAGCGAAGATACTGCAGAATGGCTTCCATAAAGTCCCTGCGGTTAGTCGCCCCTCCGATAGTCTCCCATCCGAAGGCGAAATAGACGAGTCTGTAAGTGCCGTCATAAACCACGCCCGCACCCGGCGAACCCGATTTTTCATAATAGAAGGCAAGCTGGCTTCCGCCGGTCGGGGCAATCTCGCTCTGCCAAGCTCCATCGAAAGGCGCACCGTCCGGAGCATGAAGCTCGTAGGTATGCCCGACGAAAGGTCCTGTCGCGTTGCCGACAATTGTGTTCTCATCGGAATCGTCGGCGAGATAGGTCGCCTTGAAATAGGTATTATACCATGTCGCGACCGTGGGATGGGTAACATTAAGGAAATAACCGAGGTCCTGGCTGGAGAAGAATAGCTTGCCGCCGCCGGTCATGTAATTCTGCAGTGCCGCGAGGTCGTCGTTGTCGATAATCCCCGAATAGTCGTCACCGGTGAACCAGAGGACAAGCTCGAAATTGTTCATCTCACTCGCGGAAATTGAGCCGAGAGCACGATTGTGAGTGTAATAAACCTCGCCGAGTGCATCGAGAGCGGCCTGATAATAAACCTCGCCGCCGTCGCCCGCGTCATCGTCAACGAGGAGTATGGCGTTCTGAATCACGGAATAAACGATCGTCTCGGTCGCACCGGAACCGACCGATCTTATCACCAAAGCTATCTGCGCCACGCCGTTTCCAGAGGTCGTAACTCCGATAGACACATTCGTCGAATCGCCCGAATTAACCGCCACAATCACCGAATCGGAATGTGTTACGCCGCCGACAGTCAAGGAGGAGTTCCATGCCGCGGGCTGGGTTTTTTGTATCTTCACAACATAGGTGTCATTGCTGGTGCCGACATTTTTAAGTTTGTCCCCCGCAAGAGTTACCGTGGAGTTAGAAGTGAGGATGTGCTTATAGGTTCCTCTCCAATAAAGCCATTTATAGCTCTGCGGCCACCATGTCCAGAATGCGGAAACGACGTTGTAATTCGTTACGGCGGCGGTCATATCCTGCACCCAGACAACGATTTTCATATTCTCGGTTACATATGTTCCGCCGTCCCAGGTGAACGGGAAACTGAAATGCTGTGTGCCGACCGTCGTGAGGCTGATTGTCTGCCCTGTGGTGTTCGGCAACAAATCGCGGAGAACATTGTGATGGATTGTCTCGCCATTAGGCGCGGAATAGGCGTTGTTCGATTGAGTTATCGCCGCGAAAAGCTTGTATGAACCGGATGTCGAGTTGTGCGTGTGAACATCGATCTCGACATTCGATCCGGAGGTTGTAACATCGAAGGAAATAGGTGCTGGTGTGCGCGTGGGAGCGAGCCGCTCGGCGATTGCGGTTGGCATCGTTGACCACGCGGACAACTTTTTGCCGTCCACACATGAAGTGGGAACACCGGTTAATGAGTAGTGGCTCGATCTTGCGGCCATCTCCGTTGGATTATACGTATAAAAAGGGTCTCCCGATGTTGGTCCGCTTGTATGTAACTGAACAACTGCTACTTCTGGGCCGTAATAATGGGCGAGACTGTTTGTCATCTCGCCGTTTGGCGGACAATAACCGCATCCGTGGTTCGTGAACCTCTCCACGAAAGCCGCCTGACGCTGAACCGCAAAGGCGCTTCCTACTAAAAGCGCTACCAGAATCACGATCGATATTTTTTGAAGACGAGACACTGCTCCTCCTTTTTTTTAACATTCAGTAACTATAAAGAAGATATTAACCGTTCGAGTCTTCGCAACCCCTTTTTTTGTATTGGAGTGCGAGGTTACACAGTCCATGTTAGCTGAATTCGAAGGCTCTGAGGGAGATTTCAAACTCATAGCCAAATTCCAAATGGATGTCGAATGCTCAAAAGTCAAATGGCGATTACTGGGGAGCTTTTAACATTTGGATTTCGTCATTTTTCAATTCGTTTCGATACGCCCTTCGGGGCATGGGATCGACCGCGTTCCCTCCATCGACTATCCTCTCTTCATTGCCGCCGGTTTCAACCGATGTAAAGCTCAGGCATCTTAGTCGATAACCAAGCCCAAGAGAATGAATTCGCTTCCAGCGGCGATAGAATATCTATCTTCAATGTTTTTGTAAATATCTATTCGACTTACTGAACTCGAATCCGGTGAGGTATAGAATCCTTCGTATCCGGGATTTACAACATTATTAGGTGCTGTATCAATGAAGTTATATATTTGAGACCTAAAAGAAACAAACGCATTTTCGTTATAATCGAGATAAATAGGTATATCCATCTGAGAATAACCAATACACCAACTGCCAAGGTTAGAAAAATCCCCATGGCTATAGTTATCTGAGCTGTCGGAGTTGAATCGCATTCGTAGGAAACCGTTTCCTTCATGAACTGTGTCTGGGATGAGATCGACAAGGTTGCCCCACGCCCGAATCTCCAACATTTCCCAATCGTCGGAAATGCCGTCGAAAGTAACTATGTTCGTATCCGCGGTAAGGGTGATGGTTTCGATTATCTGCCATGCCCCGTTTTCGCCCGCCGGCCCCGGAGGCCCCGCCGGGCCTTCGCATGCGACAAACAGAATCACAGCGAGAATCGTCAATATTAATATCTTCTCCATCTCTTCATCTCCTTCCGCCCTCCTCGGGCGATAATTAATTGTTATCCTTCTCGTCGAGAGGGGAACGCGACGCGCCACACGCACGCGCCCCCGTCCGCCGTAAATCACTTTTCAACTACCCCGTCATCGCTACGCGATGCCACCCCTTCATTCATGAAGGCGAGTTTCGGCATCCCATTCCCCTCTTTCCAAAGAGGGGTGGCGCGCCAGCGCCGGGGTGTTCCTTCCCTTTTTTATTCGTTAACAACTTGGTCGGTGATGAACTTAGCCGCTTTTTTCAATTCTTTTACAAATTCGATAAGAACATCATCGAAAATTATAATTCGTTGACTTTCATATTCGCCCTCTTTCTTAATCCTTTCGTCGATACTGAGATACAAATCCCCTTTGGATGATTCTTTTACATCGAAAAAGTAAGTTCGCTTGCCCTTAGTGATTTTGCCCTTATAACGCTCATTCTCCAACATCTTAGCTCCTTCGTTAAATTTTTTCCGTCGTTTCGACACGCCCTTCGGCCTTCTCAACAACCGCGCGCGCCCCCCGTAGGGGTTTGATTAATCAAACCCCTACGCCATTGACCATTCTTCATTCTGCATTCTACATTCTACATTCTGCATTCCTACACCGTCCCCATCGCCGGCCCGGCGAAATCGCCCTCGATCCCGTCCTTCACGCCGCAGGCCCAGTAATAGTAGTCGTTCCCCGCCTCGATGTCCGTGTCGGCATATTGCGGATCGCCGATACCGGTCTCATAGACCACCGCCGGACGCTCCGGCGCGGGGTCGCCATTCGGCACAACCGCGCGGTAGAGGCTGATACTGTCCGAGCCGCCGGGGATGCCGTAAAACACCCGCATAAACTCGCTCGGCTCGCTCATCAGCTCGACCCCAAGCATCGTCGGCGCGCTGGGCCACTCGCCCGCAGGCGGCTCGCCCTCGACCTCATGATCGAGCATGACCGACCAATCGCCGAAACCGTTGGCGTTGCGCGCGCGGACACGATACTGCCGCAGTCCCGCGGGCGGCTCGTAATCGAACCCGGCCTCCGCGCCGGAATACAGCTCCTCCCAGCTCCCGCCGCCATCGACCGAGAAGGCCAGCTGGTAGCTCGTCGCGCCCTCGACCGGCATCCATGTGAACTTCAGCGTCGGATCGAGCCATTTCAAATCGAACCCCACCGGCGCAAGCGGCACAGCCCCGCCCCCGCCGCCGCCCTGACCGCCCGGCGTCATCGGCACCATCCCGATAAGCTCGAACCGCACATCGTAACGCCCCCACATGACCTTCGCCCAGTTCAACAGCTCCGCCAAACGCGCCGAATCCGCCTCGTAAATTTCCCACAGCACACGGGTTGCGTGTTTCGACTCATACTTCTCGATATCCCGTTGCTCATAAGCGCCGCGGACATCTGCGACAACATTTCGAAGGCGATCCAGCATCTCGTGGGGAAGGACACACGGAACCCCCGCCGCTTGATGCCTCTCCGAGACCTTTACCACGCTGAGAACCTTGTCCATACGGTCTTTGGTCTTGTCAGGGAAAGCATTATCGAAATTGAAATCGTCCAGATGTCCGGGGTGATCGACATAGCGCGCGAGGAGGATGCCGCGAATGTCCGTGTAGGTCTCGCGCATGATCGTTTCTTTGATGTCCAACTCGGTGGTCGCGCCCTCTTTCTCGCCGAGTTCGGTGCTGGAGGTAACCCGAGCCTCCGTGAAGATGTCGTAGCAGGTCGTAGCCCAGTTGAACAGCGCGGGCGACACATTTAGGGAGGGCTGAAGGGCGACGATATTGTTCTGAATCTCCATAAGCCGCACCCCGCGCCTGCCGAGCGTGTCATTAGTAAAATCGTTAGCTAAGATAATCTCCATAATGTTCTCCTTTTTTTACCCTTCCGGGTTGTTTTTGATTTAGTGTTAGCACAACACTTAACTTAGTAATTCACCCAAAGACTTTGCAACTTCTTCAGGACTAACAAGAGATATCGGGCCCCTATCGGCCCCATCTTCGATAAGTTCACGAACAATACCACCCTCTGAAAAAACCTTGTAACAAAGCATTTCGTTCAGAGGTGTATCTTCGCCACCAGAGCGGAGGCAAATGTCAATTTCGTAAGCGCCAGTATGGGCGACACCACAGCACATTCTCATCCGAGATTTGCAGAACAGTATTATCCCCTCAGAGACATTAAGCAACCGCTCGCCATGCGGTAAAAGGGTAAATCTGCCGCCACCACAACCCGAAACACTTTCGAAATGAGCATATTGGGCGGCTTCCATGTTTTCAATTAGTTGATGAATGTCATTTGGTGATAATCCGGTGACATCCCTTAAGTAGCTTTCACAGATGTCTACTCCGAAAAAACCGTATTTTTTCAAATGATATAGTAAGTTTATTTCGTGTGATATTATCATTATCATCTCCTTGCCCTTCCGGGCTGTTTTGATTTTGTTCTTAAAGAGCGCGGTCTCCGCGCCCGGCGATGACGGCAAAAACTTACGTGCCTTACGGGGGATGTTGATTTGAATAGATCATTATTTATCTCCTCTTTCGGTTTGTTTTCATGATAGTCTTCAATCCCTCCTTCTTGAATCTTGTTTATCACTAAACCAAAATAAAGCGCTACGATAACCATTGAAATGAAAACCTGTATAATGGTTAATAGCTTTGCCAAGCTATCTGCCGGCGATATGTCCCCATAACCGAGCGTGGTAGCCGTAACGGCACTGAAATAGAAGAAGTCAAGCAAGACCAACGGTTTATCGGAGTAGAAGCTCATCGGCCCCTTAAAAAGGTAAATTGAGGCAAATACAAGAGCGAAAATGAAAATAAAGATGAAATAGGATATAAGGAACGAAACAAGAGCCTTCACTACCGCCCAGCTACCCAATGTCTCACGTAGATTTGACCATAAGTTAGAAAAAGAGATAAGTCCAATTGTTAACAAAAAAACTAAAAGTAGTGAAATAGCGGAGGCGAACGGAAAGGCAACTTCACCTGATAACCCTTGGTATATAAACAAAAACCATTCTAACATGAGATAAAAGGACAAACTTCCCAGAAGCAAGTTTAGTTTAGTCCTTGTGCTAACTTTAACAAAAACGAAGGCAGTAGCGAAAAAGAAAAAGATAAATACAATTGAAAATGCTTCCTCATAATCTGGTAGCTTAGAGGTTAAAATGGCAGTGAATACTGCACCAGCCAAGAGTGGTAATCCTATAATCAATTTCGTTTTAGTCTTCATCTTCTATTCTCCGCCTGCCCTTCCCGCCCTTCGGAAATCCCTTGCGAGGGAGGAATTTTTCATTCCGACTCTCCGATTATCCTTTCCGAGCGACAGGAAATCCATTCCGACGCTCCGGCTGTCCTTTCCGAGCGACAGGAAATCCATTCCGACTCTCCGATTATCCTTTCCGAGCGACAGGAAATCCATTCCGACGCTCCGATTATCCTTTCCGAGCGACAGGAAATCCATTCCGACGCTCCGGCTGTCCTTTCCGAGCGACAGGAAATTCTTTCCGACTCTCCGGCTGTCCTTTCCGAGCGACAGGAAATTCATTCCGAGACTCGAAAGGCTCTGTCGGTCGGTAGAAATGGATTTTTCGCTGGTCGGAATCTGTCCTTTTGGCGTCGGAATCTGCTTTGCACCGGTCGAAATGAGGTCTTGGGCTGTCGAAATCTGATTTGCTCCGGTCGAAAGGGGTTTCTTGTGAATCGAAGTCTTCGGCACTTGCGCTGGATGGGATTTTCGAGCCATTCCCAAGCGCGGCGGAGTGTCGAAGAGCGTCCTCGTTTCATCGAAACCGGTCGTTCCGTCGTTTTTGCGCCGTTCAATCATATCGGAAACCCACGTTTCGCGGTCGGAAACGCGGGGCGGGATGCCGGCGGGGCGGTTGGTTTGTAGGGGCAATTCATGAATTGCCCCTACGGGTTCTGCGCGCGCCCCGAACGCCCGCGAGCGCGTGGCGAGGTTTATGCCGTGGTTATGCGCCGGCATGAGGGGGGGGTTTTAGTTTCAATCATCAATACATGTCCTTATCATTTGCGAAGTAAAACTGTTTATATCGTTAAGTCTTCTGTATCGATTAAGGTTCTGATCGACATGAATCAAATAGGAATAATCCGACTCCTTTTCTAATCTTCGAATATTTTGAGAGCGGCCTAAAAGGCTATTGATAATACCCAAGCCAATGCCAAGAGCAGAAATCATTATTTGTTGTGAGGGATCGAGATTTAAACCCAAAATTGACTGTGCGACACTTGTCAGTATTGGGAACTGAACTACTTTGGAACCGGTAAGGGTTCTGGCATTGATAGCGGATAAGGAATTTCTATAGTCTTTTAAAGCGCTCTCAATTTCTTTTTTGATGTCATCGATTTGGTCTTGGTAAACGCCTTCGTCTTCGCAGTCCGAAATTCTTTGAGCTGAGCTTTGAATCGCCTTCATGAATCTTATTCGCTCATCTCTGAAATTTTCTCTGAATCTAACAATGTCTTCCGGGCGTATATCCAATATGTTTTCAGGTGTGAAATCGCGAATAGTCAGCGTTGCTAATTGTTGAACTTTTGAACTATCTGTTCTTTGTGTTAATTCGCCTTTATACTTGAAAACTGTTGCTCCTGCCCAAGCTGTTGTTTCGTCGGTTAACATCTGGAGATGGTTTCTTTGGGAAATGTTATCAGCAAGGTAAGCCATATATATGTTCCCGAAATTTTTGGGAACATGGAGCCAATCACCATCGACAATAGCTTTGCTGTTTTTTATTAGAGAATCTCTCAATTCTCGCTCGATTTTATCGAAGTGTAATCTTGTGTAACTATTTGTCCTAAAAGGCCTGTAGGTCGCATCAAACGATTTTCCAGAATCGATTAATTCAGTGAATTCCTTCGAGGTCTGTTGGAGATAGGGATCTGGTTTTATTTGAATACCCAATTCGCCTGTTTCGGTTAAAACTTGAACATTGGGTGGATCATTTGGGATTATACCATCTGGGACAATCCTATAGACCCTATCGTAGAGAAGTGAAGCACTCCATAACCACGAATAGTCTTTGAACTCAATGGATGGGTAATACAACACATAATTATTCATCTCTTCTCCTTTGCCCTATCGGGCGGTTTGGTTGCGGTTTGGTTTCATTGGTAATCTCCCCGAGTTTTCGGCTTGCTATGTTTTGCCTCGAAATAAAGGTAAAACGCCTTTTCCTCGGTGTCAAGAGTTAATTGTGAGCCAGCCCTGGTTTTTCTCCGGTTTGAATTCGTTGGTCAGGGCGATCTCGCCGTGCGGGCCGCGGAAGATGGTTTGTGTTTGTGCGGGAATACACACCCCGTCGCCCTCGGCGCCACCCCTCTTTTTAGAGGGGAATTTGCGCATTCCTCTCGCGGCGGTGCGGACGAGGGGGGCGGAGAGGTCTGAAGGCCTATTCAACGACCGGGGGGAACTGTGTTTGTCGAAGTGCTGTTATGGGATCGAATCGAATGAAAAAGGGCGCAAATGAGCGCCCTTTTCGATTACAAGTATCTTGTTTGCCTATTCCGAAGGCTGTATCGCCTTGGTCGGGCAGACCTGAAAACACATCGAACAATGCTGTCCCGCACAGAACATCGGGTCGATTCGAGATTTCTTTTTGCCCTTGTCCGTAAGGCCGTGCGTGGAGATCGCCGGACATCCGAGCTTGAAACATGTGCCGCAACCGACGCATTTGTCAGGATCGACTTTGAAGGGGGTGATCTTCAACCTTTTAATGTCTAAAAGAATGCATCGTCCGCGGTTGATAATGAGTTTCGGGCCGTCCATCTCGCGAACCTTTTTGAGAACCTCAGTAAGCCCTGCGATATCGAATGCATCGGTGAAGAAGACATGGTCGTCGGCGATACCCACAGCCGAGGCTATTTTGCCGTAATCGAGCTTAGTCGCCTCTTCGCCCATGAGTGTCGAGCCGGTGCCGGGATGTTGCTGATGGCCTGTCATTGCGGTAATCGAGTTGTCGAGGACGACGGTGGTGAAATTACCCTTGTTGTAAGCGGCTTCGGCGAGGCCGGTCATGCCGCTGTGAACGAAGGTCGAATCGCCGATAAACGCGAGGGTTTTCTTGCCGAATTCTTTACCGCGCGCCTTTTCCATTCCCATCGCATTGCCGATAGATGCGCCCATGCAGATACATGTCTCGCCGCATTCGAGCGGGGGCATCATCCCGAGTGTGTAGCAACCGATGTCGGTTGTCGATGTGAACCCGAGTTTGTGCGCAACATAGAAAATCCCGCGATGGGGGCATCCAGAGCACAACACCGGCGGACGCGGGGGAAGATCGCCAGAATCGCCGACAGTTTTGTGCTCCTCGCCGGTGAAGGCTTTGTAGATTATTGTTTGCGAAAGTTCGTTGCATAGCGGGACTTTGGCTTTGCCGACACAGGGAATTCCCGCCGAGACGAGGTGCTCTTCGATGAAAGGCTCGTTCTCCTCGACAACCCAGACCTCATCCACCGATTCGGCGAATTTGCGGGCTTTTTCGATTGGGAAGGGGAAGCTCATCCCAAGCTTGAGGAATTTTGCGGTTGGGAAAGCCTCGCGAGCATATTGGAAACTAACTCCTGAGGATATGATGCCGATTTTCTTGCCTTCGAAGGTCCAATCGCCGTCGATGATTTCGTTGAGATCTGTGGTTTCGGCAAACTCCTGAAGGTTTTCCAGACGTTTTTCGAGAGCGACGTGCAGGACACGGGCGTGCGCGGGAATGACCACGCGTTTCTTCGGATTTGGGGAATAATCCTTCACCGGCACCTCGATACGGTCGTTTAACTCGACGAGACCGAGGGAATGGCAAAGGCGAGTGCTCATACGGAGCATCACGGGCGTGTCGAACTTCTCGGAGATTTCCATTCCGCGTATAACGAGGTCTTTGGCCTCCTGGCTCGAAGTCGGTTCGAGGAGTGGGATTTTCATGAATTTGGCGTAGAGCCGGTTGTCCTGCTCGTTCTGAGAGGAGTGCATCCCGGGGTCGTCTGCAGTAACGATGATGAACCCGCCGTTAACGCCGGTATAGGCGAAACTGAACATTGGATCGGCGGCGACATTGACACCGACATGCTTCATCGCGACGATAGACCTCGCCCCGCCGAAAGATGCCCCCTGAGCAACCTCGACGGCTACCTTTTCGTTGGGTGCCCACTCGCAGTAAACATGGTCTTTGTATTTGACCACATTCTCGAGTATTTCAGTCGAGGGTGTGCCGGGGTATGCGGTTGCCACATGGACCCCAGCCTCAAAAACTCCTCTCGCGACAGCTTCGTTACCGGACAAAAGGACTTTTTCTGACATAAAAACCTCCGTTGTTTATCTAAACACAAGGTTTATATAATAAGTGAAAAAGTTAACAATCGCAACCCAAAAAGGCGTGTTCACGGAAAAAACAGAAACAAAAATATTAAAACCTGAATTCTTCCAAGGGCGATGGGCAGATCTTTTTCCTGCCGCAATTTACGCACATGTCGCCGCACCAGATAAGTTCAAAAAGCGAGTCGGCGCGATCGATGAAACGAATTTCGTCAGTGACGAAACCCAGCTCGAAATTGCGATTGCGCGGGCTTTTTGCACCGATTCCTGCGCCGGTAAGGTTCGCCGAGCCAATATATAGAAGTCTTCCGTCGCCGATAATGCTTTTCTGATGCACGCGCGGGCATCGGCGGAGAATCAGATTGCCTTTGTTTTTCAGATTTTCTTTTTTTGCGAGTTTGATAAACCATTCGGAGGGCACGGAGGCATGAAGAATGCGAATCTGCAGGCCTTCGTCGGCTTTGCGTGCGAGGCATTTAACGATTGTTTCGCCTTTGCGATTGTTGACTATAGTCAGCGCTTTGAGGGTTGCGGTTGCGATGTCCAGCCTATAGCGCGATTTCAGAATAATTTGCTCGACAACATCGCCGTAGTGGCTCTCGTTTTCGACCAAAGAAATCATCTTAGTCCACGAGATGGATAGACTTTGCCTCGGTTTTCACGGGGGGATTCGAGAGCAGAAGCCCCTGAACGGTGTATTTGCCCAAAGTTACGCCTTTCCATGATTTTGTGGTGCAGTTCCATTGCGAGGAGTATTCGAGCGTATCGGAAGGATTGAAAGTGGTTTTTGTGATAACCTGAAGGCAAGCCATGCCTTCGAGTGAGTTCCAGATAGGCTCGCCGTCGCGATAAATCACGAACTCCGCAGGGCACGAAGACGGGAAAACAAACTCGACAGGTTCTTTGGAATCGATGATCAAGCGCATTCTCAGAATGATCTGCGATCCAAGAGCGTAGGAATCTGCGAGATCAACGAATTCGAGGGTTATAGTTGGAGAGCCTTTTTTATCGACAGGGGCATGAAACTGCTTTCTTCGAACGCATCCAGCGTTCAGAAATAACAGACAAAGCACACAAGCAGTGAATATGGCCTTATTCGTCATATCTTTTTATTGCCTCGATAAGGTCTTCGGGAGACGAGGAACTTATAACCAAATCGCGCACTTCCTGAGAATGCAGTATTCGCGACAATCCAGAGAGGATACGGACATGATCTCCAGAACCGTTTCGCGGCGAGACGAGCATAAAGAAAATTTGCGCAGGTTTGCCATCAACCGAGTCGAATTCGATGCCAGAGGGGGCAATTCCGCCGACGAGTTTTGAAGTATTCACAAAGTCCAGTTTGGCATGAGGAATGGCAATTCCATAGCCTACTCCGGTGCTCATCAGTTCTTCGCGCTCGAGAACCGCTTCCATTATCTCGCTCTTTTTGTCGAGCTCGTAAACCTTGCAAAGAAGATCGACAAGCTCCTTCAGCACTGCGGGCTTTGTTTGCGATTCGAGTGGTATTTTGATAGCGCGTTTAGATAAAAAATCCGTAATCATGTATTCCGGCCTTTGATTGCGTTGTTTCTGCTAATTTTAATCTTTGTTCCGAGGAAAGTCAAGCACAACCGCCATATAATCCCTATGACGGTTTATCGGTGTCAATGCGGAACTGTTTGTCCTTTTCCTGTCTAAGATAGACTGTCTGATGCGGAAATGGGATTTCGACTCCCACCTCATCGAAGCGTTTTTTCACGAGGTATCTGAATCTCCTCGCTATTGTCCATTGTTGGCGCGGATCGGTTGTGAAAACGATTCGTATATCGACTGAACTCGAACCGAGATTATTCACTCCAAGAATGTCGAAATCCCTGATGAATGTGCCGAACTCGTCGCTATTTTTCATCTCCTCAGCAATTTTGGCGATTTCTTCCATCGCCTTATCCATGCTTGAATTGTAGCTGATGCCGACATCGATTACCGCCTTGCTTTCGAGGAATGTTCGATTATCGACAGCGCCGATTTGGCCATTCGGGATGACATGGACAACGCCTTCGACATCGCGGAGGGTTGTAGTTCTAAGACTGATACTCTCGACAAGACCTGAACGGTCGGCAATTGTAATCACATCTCCAACACGGTATTGATTTTCGAGGAGTATCAGAAATCCGTTAAAGAAATCCTTGACTATATTCTGCGCGCCGAATCCGATCGCGATGCCCACTATTCCAGCACCTGTTAGCAGTGGGGCGATATTTGCCCCTATTTCACGAAGTATCATAAAGAAAACCATCGTCCATACAAAAATCCGCGTAGATACTACAACCACGTTGAAAAGAGTGTCCGCCCGCTTTTCAACTTCATTGCGAGTCGTGGGGTCTTCATCCTCGAATCGGGAGACGATTTTTCTGCCGATGCTTTTAATCAGCCTGATGAGAATACATGCCCCCAGAATGTATAGCAGGACTCGCAAGCCGCTTGTTGAAAACCATTTAACAACTGCCGCCAATATTTCATTCCAACTAAATTCTATTCCAAACATAAAACCTCCAACTGATCAAGCAGGAATTACAAACCTGCATTGATGGTGTTTTCATAATGATAGGCGATTTTAACGATTTTTCAAGGAAACTCTTCGAGTAATCCTAACTTGACAATACCCCTGTTTTTGCTTTAATTTAGAATGTTTATGAAGTCTTTTCAAGAAGGACGATAATGAAATCTTATAAAAGGGAACTTTGGTTCGAAACCTCCTCGCGTCGCGAGTTTATAAACATTACCCCACAAATAGAAGCTTGCCTCACCGAGAGCGGGATTATCGAGGGGCTTTGCCTTGTCAACGCAATGCATATCACCGCCAGCGTTTTTATCAACGACGACGAGAGCGGTCTGCATCAGGATTTTGAGGTTTGGCTTGAAAAACTCTCACCGGAGAAGCCCTATAATCAATATCGTCATAACAGTTTCGAGGATAACGCCGATGCCCATCTTAAACGCACTGTTATGGGCCGCGAGGTTGTGGTTGCGGTTACAAAGGGCAGGCTCGATTTTGGGCCGTGGGAGCAGATTTTCTACGGCGAATTCGACGGAATGCGCAGGAAGAGGGTTTTAGTAAAGATTATCGGTGAATGATGTTCTTTCGATCGAATCGAGTCGAAAGTTATTAAACGAGGTGAAAATGCCGGAAATTGAATGGTTCCATCCAAAAACTCTATCTGAGGCTTTATGCAGTATCAAAGAGAAATCGGCAGTCCCCCATGCCGGCGGAACAGGCCTTCTCATGGGCGGCTTGAAGCGCCATGTTTTAGTGGATTTAAGAGGTTTAGGGCTTCGATATATTCAAGAGAAAGCTAATTGTTACGAAATCGGTGCTATGACAACCTATACCGATTGCTCAAAAGCCTTGCCTCGCGAAAACATACTCGCAATCGCACTGGGACAAGCCGCATCCACACCGCTTCGAAACAGAATCACAATCGGCGGAAGTGTGGCAATTGCGCCTATGTGGTCGGATTCTACAGGCCCACTAATAACATTGGGAGCGAGGTTGAAACTCGCCGGAGATGACAGCCGAGTGCCCATCGAAGAGTATTTGCGTGAATTGGAGTATCGCAAAGCGAGCATCATCGAGTTTATTGAATTGCCCAAAATTGGTGGGGCTGGCTATTACCATCGCGAAACTCGCACCAGTTTCGATTATCCGATGTTCACACTATCGGCTTTCGCCGGCGGAACCTCACCAAGAGTAGTTGTTACAGGCGTCAGGGGCAAATTCTCGAGACTCGATTTAGCAGAAAAAGCTCTTACTGGCGAATTATCCATCGATGAAGCAGTAAAAAACATAAGACTGGAATTCCCGTCGAAAATGCAGGCAAGCGCGGAATATCTTGCAGAAATTGCCGTCGTCGAAATCCGCAGATGCTTAAACAAGCTTGTTGGAGGGCAAAGATGAGAGGTATTTTCTTCATAGACGGGATAGAGCACGAAGTTGAATTTCAGGGCGATGTTACCCTGCTTGAATTACTGCGCGAAGCTGGTCACACCGATGTCAAGGCTGGTTGCCACACAGGAGAATGCGGAGCTTGTGTCGTTCTTCTCGACGGCGAGCTTGTGAATTCCTGTCAGGTGCTCGCTGGAAGCTGTATCGGCGCAAAGGTGTTAACGGTAAAGGCAATCGGCGATCTTCACAATCCCCATCCGATTCAAAAAGCGCTGGTCGATGTCGGAGCTGTTCAATGTGGATTCTGCACTCCGGGTATAGTGCTGGCGGCTTATGTTCTTCTCAAAGACAATCCGAATCCCACAGACGACGAAATCAAAACCGCTCTGGACGGTAATTTGTGCCGATGCACAGGCTATGTGAAGATTATCGAGGGTGTTCAACTTGCGGCGAAAAGGATGAATGACAATGCGTAATTTTAATAATATCGGTAAAAATGTCAGAAAGATAGACTCACTTTCTTTGGCGACTGGTGCAGAGAGATTTGTCGATGATTTTTCTATAGATAACCCATTGCATATTAAGCTGTTATATTCTCCGCACGCCCACGCGGTAATTAAATCGATAGACACATCGAAAGCCGAGGCAACCGAAGGTGTCGCTCTCGTCCTCGACTACCGCAACACGCCGGACGCCCTTCATACAACCGCTGGACAGGGTTTTCCGGAACCATCGCCCTATGACACACGAATTTTTGACAAAAAGGTCCGTTTTGTCGGCGACAGAGTGGCTCTGGTGGCGGCTGAAACTGAAGAAATTGCCGAGGAAGCTATCGCGAAAATCGAGGTTGAATACGAAATTCTCGAACCAATTTTCGACCCCGAACACGCTTTGGATGATGACGCTCCCAAACTCCACGGCGGAGACGCTTATGCGCCGATTCCAGTTGAGTATGACCCTTCCCGAAATCTTGCCGCAAAGGTTGAGATGTCTTTCGGCAACCTCGAAAAAGGCTTTACGGAAAGCGATATGAAGTTCGATATAACCGTGCGCACTCAGTATGCCTCTCATTGCGCAATCGAGCCACATGGCGCTTTTGGAGTTATCGATGAACGCGGCAGAATGGTCATCTACACCGCAACACAGGTGCCTTTTCATGCCCGGCGAATCGTCGCCCGAACTTTGGACATTCCCATTCGTGATATTCGCGTTGTGAAACCGCGTATCGGCGGGGGTTTCGGCGGCAAACAGGAGGTTTTCCTCGAACAGCTCGTTGGGCTGGTAACATGGCGAACAAAACGTTCTACAAAGATAATCCTCACCCGCGAAGAGGTTTTCGCCAACGCCCGAACACGCCATCCAATGCGCACTCGAATGCGTGTCGGGGCAAAAGCAGACGGCGAAATTACCACTATCGACCTCGACTGCCTTATGAACACCGGCGCATACGGCTCTCATGCTCTAACAGTGCTTTCAAACGCCGGCGGCAAGGTTTTGCCTCTGCTAAACAAAGTTGAAAATGTCCATTTTTTGGGACAATCGGTTTATACGAACCTGCCTGTGGGTGGCGCATATCGCGGTTATGGCGCGACACAGTCCTATTTTGCATATAATCAAGTCATCGACATGGTGGCGCGTGCCGCAAATGTCGATGTGTTGGACTTTTTTAAAAAATGGGCAATCAAGACGGGCGAAACATCGGAGGTTTTCAGAGTTCTCGGTGAAGGCAAAGAGGGGGTTGCTCAAATAATCCGCTCCTGCGGGCTTGAAGAGTGTATCGACAAGGGCGCGAAGGCCATCGGCTGGAGCGATAAACGCGGAAAGCACATTCGCAACGGCGATAAAATCAAAGGTGTCGGCGTCGCATGTGCGATGCAAGGATCCGGCATCCCAAAAATCGACATGGGCGCGGCCTCGATGAAAATGAACGAGGACGGAAGTTTCAATTTATATATCGGTGCAACCGACATCGGCACAGGATCGGATACGATAATGGCGCAGATTGCGGGCGAGGTGCTCGGGATTTCCCCCGAGAAATTTATCGTCCTGTCGAGCGACACCGACCTAACTCCTTTCGACGTTGGCGCTTACGCCAGTTCCACAACCTATATTTCCGGCGAAGCGGTTCGCAAATGCGCAATCGAGATTGCCAAACAGATTAAAGCTGTCGGAGCGGAAATGCTTGACATTCCAATCGAAGAGGCCGAGATCGAAAATGGTCGCGTTTTCCTCGCAAACACAGATAAATCAGTGAGTTACGAAGAGATTTGCTATCACGCGATGTATTCACACAATCAGCATCAAATTGCGGCATACGCATCACATTTCGCAGATGAGTCTCCTCCCCCTTTCTTTGCTCAGTTTGCCGAAGTCGATGTCGATATCGCGACCGGACGAATAATCCCAATCAAATTTGTTTCTGCGGTGGATTGTGGACAACCGCTTAACCCGCGTCTCGCCGAAGGTCAGGTCGAAGGCGCAGTCGTAAATGGCATTGCCTACGCCCTTTGGGAAGAATATATATTCTCTTCGAAAGGCAAAATGATGAATCCACGCTTCTGGGATTATAAAATTTACAATACCCGCGATTTGCCCGAAATGGTAACTATTCTTGCTGATTCTTATGAGGAAACAGGGCCTTTCGGTGCGAAATCGGTGGGTGAAATCGCGATAAATGGCCCGATTCCGGCAATAGCAAACGCCGTTTTCGATGCTGTTGGAGTGCGGTTGTTCGAGACTCCTTTCACCCCGGAACGTGTCTATAAAAGGCTTCGCGAGGAGGGGATAATCGAATAGTGTTATGCGATGCCGAAATAGTTTTGCGCGGCGGTAAAGTTGCTCTACCTGGGTGCAACCATTTCGAAGAGACCGATATCGCAGTCGAGAAGGGCGTTATTGTCGATATTGGTGGCGCTTTTTCCGGCCAAACCGAAGTCGATTTGCGCGGCCTAATCGTCCTTCCCGGCGGAATCGACCCGCATGTCCATTTTAATGATCCGGGATTCACCTCTCGCGAGAATTTTTACACGGGCAGTTGCGCGGCGGCTTCTGGCGGCATAACCACTGTGATCGACATGCCTTGCACATCGATTCCAGCCGTGACAAATGCTGATAATTTGAAGCATAAACTCGACTTAGTAAGTAAAGTATCTATTGTCGATTTTGGTTTTTTTGGCGGTGTATGTGCGCAGATGTTCGATAATGATTTCGAAGCTGATATGGAGTCCATCGCCCACGATGTTCTCGGTTTTAAAGCCTATTTCTTGTCTGGCATGAAAAGTTTCGGTCAACTCGATCACTTTCAGTATGAAAGAGTTTTAAAAAAAGCTCGTAAACTAAATCTGCCGGTTTTGCTTCACGCTGAAGACCCAAGTTACGTGAATTCGGCCACTGATTTCTATCGTAAACGAGGTTCTTCGCCTAAAGATTACTATTTTTCGCGACCGGAAATCGCCGAGGTTTTGGCAATCGAATCGGCTGTTCAGTTAGCGAAGAAAACGGCATCAAAACTACACATAGTGCACATTTCATCGTCCAAAAGCGCTAAATTAGTTCAAGACGAGCATATTTCATGCGAGACAGCGCCACATTATCTCGCCTTTGATCTCGACGATTTCATGAGAATAGGTTCTCCACTAAAAGTCAATCCACCTATAAAATCAAAGGGGAACTCAGAAGCCCTATGGGAAATGCTTTCTGGAGGTATGATCGATTTCGTGGCTTCAGACCACGCCCCGTGCACAACCGATGAAAAAAACACCGGCTCTATATGGACGGATTATTCTGGCATTCCCGGCGTTGGAACGCTTTTACCATACATGTTTTCGGAAGGTTTTACGAAAAGTCGCGTTTCGCTTTCTCAATTGACAAGATCGACTTCGCAATCCCCCGCCGAGCGCTATGGAATAAGCGACCGAAAAGGTTCGATAGAAGTCGGCAAAGATGCAGATTTCGCCGTTTTCGATCCTGTCAAGAAATGGAGGGTCATAGGCGCGGATTCTCTTTCCAAGGGTAAAATTACCCCCTTCGAGGGCATGGAGTTTGCTGGACAAGTTGTTAAAACAATTCGTCGCGGCGAATTAATCTACGACTCCCAAAAGGGGATTGTGACACAACCCGGAACTGGCGTATTTATTCGTAAGCGATTATGATTAAAGAAGATAGATATATTATCGGCAACGGTATTTTGACCGATGGCGTCGAGATTTTCTTCGATAGAGGCGCAGTTCTGATAAACGAAGGCAAAATCGTTAAAATCGGCACACTCGAGGACATATCAGAACCAGACCTCGAATGTATAGATGTCGGCGGACGCCTTATTTTACCGGGTTTACTCAACGCCCATCATCATTTCTATTCAGCCTTTTCAACCGGGATTGCGCCCCTCGAGCAACCATCCAATTTTCTTGGAATCCTCGAAAATCTCTGGTGGCCTTGGGATGAGGCTTTGGACGAGGAAACCATATATTATTCAGCTCTTGTTACGGGGATGGATTGCCTCAGAAATGGCGTAACTACGGTTTTCGACCACCATGCTTCCATGAATTGTGTTCAGGGTAGCCTCGATGCGATTGCTTCGGCATGTCGAGAGTTGGGAATTCGAGGGCTTTTGTGCTTCGAGACTTCGGATAGAATGGGCTCAGATGCTGTGGAAAAGCATATTACAGAGAATGTTGAATTTTACATGAAGCATAAAAACAATAATTACATTCAAGGCTGTTTTGGTTTACACGCAAATATTACCCTTTCAGATAATACCCTGCGAAAAATCGCAAATGCGATACCTCCTGAAATGCCTATTCATGCGCACTGCGGCGAGGATTCAACCGACCTCGAATTCTGTAAAAACATAGGCTATTGCGGCCCAATTCATCGTCTCGACTCCTTTGGCTTGCTTGATGATAGTTCGATTCTCGCCCATTGTATTCATTTGAGCGATATAGACATAGCTATAATTAAAGATCACGGCCTTATCGTCGCGAATAATTCTGAATCCAATGCGAACAACAGAGTCGGGAAGATGAAACTTAGGGAATTTTCTTATGTTCTCGGCACGGATGGCATGACAAGCGAAATGGTTAGCACCCTCCGATCCCACTATTTACTACATTCTGAAGATGAAATCGGCTTCGAGGAACTCAAAAAGGTCTTTTTCGAAAGTAGATATCTTGCTCAACAAAAGTTCTTCCCAACCACTGGAAGCCTCTCTCCCGGAGCATCTGCGGACATTGCGGTTCTTGATTATGCGCCATTGACGCCTATCAACATCGAAAACTTACTTGGACACCTCATTTTCGGTGCGAAATCCGCAAAAGCCTATATAACCGTCATCGAAGGGGACATTGTCTATCGAGAGGGCGAGTTCACGGCAATCGATGAGGAAGACATCCAAAACAAAGCTCGCGAAGCCGCAAAGAAACAAATTCGGAGATATTATGGTTGATTTAAGAACAAACATTGCTGGAATCGAGCTTCGTAATCCGGTGTTGCCTGCGGCTGGACCGAATGTTAAGGATGCCTCTGCGATGTTTTCCGCGTGGGATTCTGGCGCGGGAGGTATTGTCTCGAAAACAGTTTCGGTAAAACCTGCCGATGACAAACGACCCACTATACGCAGAACAATTTGCTCTGGCATTGTCAATTGTGAAACATGGTCGGAAACTCCGCTGGTAACTTTTCTTGGCGATTTACATAAGGTCAAATCCGCCGGATGTCCGCTTATTGCATCTATAGGTTATAAACCGAATGAAGTTCGGGAGTTAGGCCAAATCATCGAAAAGGAGATATCTCCGGATGGTTTCGAGTTCTCGGTTCATTATGTTGGACACCGCACAGAGCCTATTGTCGAAGTGGCAAGCGCATTACGCGAGACCGTCGATAAACCGATTTTCATGAAAGTTTCTCCGAATTTTCTCGACATTCCAGAGCTAATAAAGGCCGTGTTGCCCTTCGTTGACGGTTTTGCGGCAATAAATTCTTTCGGACCTGTGCTCGATTTCGATGTTGAGAATCCAATCCCACGTCTCGGCTCAGATTACGGTCAAGGCTGGATTTCCGGCCCGACAATATTGCCTATTGCTCTTAGAATAATCTATCAAATATCTACTATTACCGACAAGCCAATAATCGGTATCGGCGGAGTCGAAAAGGGGATAGATGCTGTGAAAATGCTCATGGCTGGTGCCTCTGCGGTTGGAATCTGTAGCGGCGCGATAAAATCCGGTCACCAAATTTACGGCAAAGTGTCAAATGAAATTGGAGATTGGCTTAACGAGCACGGGCAAACATCTGCTGAAGAAATTCGAGGGAGATATTCCCACGAATTGGCTCATAGAAGAACTTTCAGCAAAATACCTGTAAATTTTGTCGATAGGGAAAAATGCGTTGGATGCGGCGCATGTCTCTCAAAATGCCTTCAGTGTGCTATTTTGATGGATGACAACAAGGCCGCAGTCGAATCAAAGCGATGCATCGGTTGCGGCTACTGCACCGATTTTTGTCCAAAAGGCGCGTTAACATTGAATTTGAGGTAGAATGGAAAGAAATCGCGAAATTCTTAGTCTTGCAGAAAAATATCGAGATTACACCGCTCGCAATCTCAGCGAAATCGTCAAAATCCCATCCCTGAGCGGAGAAGAGGGCGATGTCGTATCGAAGATCGCCGAAATGTGCATCGAAGCCGGTTTCGACGAGGTGCGAATCGACGGTCTTGGAAATCTTATAGGCCGTGTCGGCTTCGGACCGCGAGTTATTGCTGTAGATGCTCATATCGACACGGTTGATACGGGGGATTTGTCCCAATGGGACTTCGACCCTTTCTGCGGGGAAATCCGCAATGGCAATGTTTTGGGGCGCGGGACAGTCGATCAATCCGGCGGTGCGGCTTCGATGATTACTGCGGGCAAAATTCTCAAAGAAATCGCCTACGACAGCGAATTCTCAGTGCTTTTCACATTTACAGTAATGGAAGAGGATTGCGACGGCCTTTGCTGGAACTACATCATCGAAAAAGAGGGCATTCGGCCGGAGGCGGTAATTATTACAGAACCCACTAATTTAGGACTTTACAGGGGTCATCGTGGCAGAATGGAAATCGAATGCTATTTTTCAGGGCTTTCCTGCCACGGAAGTGCTCCGGAACGAGGTGATAACGCTATTTATAAAGCTTCCCGCGCGGCATTACAGATCGAGAAGCTTAATGAGCGACTTTGCGTCGACGATTTTCTTGGCAAAGGCACCATCACTGCAACAATGATAGAGTCGCAAAGCCCTTCCTTATGCGCCGTTGCGGACTATGCACATTTTCATCTCGATAGACGGCTAACCTGGGGCGAAACAAAGGAGAGTGCGATCTCTGAAATTCGCGAGGCGATAGGTATCGAGGCCAAAGTCGAAGTGCCGACCTACCGCAAACCCAGTTATAGAGGCACTGTCTTCGAAATGGAAAAATATTTCCCCACATGGAAAATTCCTGAGGATAACGAATATATGCGTGCCGGAGTTGATTGCTATAAAGGACTTTACGGGGATAACCCGTATATCGATAAATGGACTTTCTCGACCAACGGTATCGCAATCTGCGGCAAACATGGAATTCCCTGTATAGGCTTTGGTCCGGGGAATGAAATTTACGCTCATGCACCTAATGAGGCTGTGCCAATCGACCATCTGGTAAGGGCTTCCGCCTTCTATGCCCTTTACCCAATAACAATAAAAGGAGAATAATGAGTAGTCTAAAGGGCAAGCATTTAATCACCTTCGATGATTGGACTAAGGAAGAGATCGACGAGGTGCTTGAGGCGAGTAGCGAGCTGAAACGTAAACGTTACGCAAAGGAGATAACTAACTATCTCATTAATCAAACGCTTTTTATGATATTCTTCGAACAATCTACTCGAACTCGCAACTCTATGGAGGCCGCTATGACTCAGTTAGGCGGTCACGCTCACGATCTCAACGCAGGGAAAATGCAGATTTCTCATGGCGAAACTCCGCGGGATACGGCCGAAGTGCTTTCTCGAATGGGGGAAGTTATCGCGATAAGAAATTGTTTTTATAATATTGGTAATAAGTATCTCAATGACATTGCGGACAATTCAAATGTTCCACTTATTTCTATGCAAGACGATGTTTATCATCCTTTGCAGGCTATTGCAGACTTGATGACAATCCAGGAACATTTCGGCACGAATCTGCGTGGATTGAAAGTTGGTATCTGTTGGGCATACGCCACCAGTCATGCAAAACCACTCTCTGTCCCTCAATCGCAGATACTTCTTTTCCCACGATACGGCATGGACATTCATTTAATTCACCCGATAGACTTTCCATTGCAGAATGACATTATGAATAAGTCCTATGTTAATGCCGAATCGAATGGCAGTAAAATAAAGGTATTCAATGACATGGAAGAAGGTCTGAAAGATGTTGACATTGTAATACCAAAAAACTGGGGCGGCTTCGGATATTTCGATAATTTCGTTGACGACGAAGAGCATCGTGCAAAAATGCAGACTAACCTCGAAAAACATCGAGACTGGATTCTTGACGAACGCCGTTACGCTCTCACTGCAAAGGGTTGCAAGATAATGCATGCACTTCCTGCCGACCGCAACAAAGAGGTTGTTGACAGCGTTCTCGATTCCGAGAATTCAATTATCTACGACGAGGCGGAAAACCGCCTGCATACAAGCAAGGGCCTGCTCTGGAAACTTCTCGGGTAGTCATGTTGAATTTTTCATACAAATGCACTGAATGCGGCCGCGAATACCCTATTTCACCGGATTTGATGGTGTGCCCTTCCTGCGAGGCTAATCAAAAAGCGAACGAGCCGCTTCGAGGCACACTTGAAATGGCCATAGAGGGACATTTGCCAGATGGCTGGGACGCTCTAGACCTTTTGCCCGTGTCACGCGAATACTATCCTGATATTCCGGTTGGAAACACGCCATTGTGGGCACCAGCGCGGCTGAGACAGTTGACAGGATATAATAATCTTTTTCTCAAAGATGATACATGCGAGCCGACATTTTCCTACAAAGACCGCGCATCCTTTCTCGTTGCGGCTTTTTGCAGGCAACATGGCATCCATGAAGTCGCGGTCGCATCGACAGGGAACGCCGCGGCTTCCATGGCCGGAGTCGGTGCGTCGGCGGGCTTGTCCATAACAATATTTGTGCCGAAAAATGCTCCTAAAGCTAAGCTGGTGCAGTGCTTACAGTATGGAAGCCGTTTGATACCGGTCGATGGAATCTACGACGATGCCTTCGATCTTTCATTGAAATACACTCGCAAAACAAAGGCACTAAGCAGAAACACGGCCTATAATCCATTGACAATTGAGGGCAAAAAGACTGCCGCTATCGAGATATTTCGTCAACTTGGTAAAGCACCCGATTATGTTTTCATCCCAACCGGCGACGGTGTCATCTTAGCCGGCATTTATAAGGGTTTCCACGATTTGATGCAATTCGGTCTTATCGACAAAATACCAATTATGGTCGCAGTGCAGTCTTCTGGAAGCCCAAACCTCTGTAAAGCTTTCGAGAAAGGTAATTTCGCGTCGCCGGTGCCGTCGAAAACTGTAGCAGATTCGATTTCGGTCGATGTGCCCCGATGCGGCTATCTCGCATTGAAAAATCTTCGTGAATATGGCGGGATGTGCATCTGTGTTCCCGATGAGGGCATTCTTCGGGCGCAACTCGAGTTATCATATAATACTGGGCTTTTCTGTGAACCGGCCGCGGCATCGGCATATGGGGGATTTCTCGAAGGAAAAGAAAAATTCGAAATCGGAAAAAATGCCTGTATAGTCCTGATGATTACAGGTAGCGGATTGAAAGATATCGATGCGGCATCGAAGATATTGCCAGAACTTCCTAAGCCAATTAAGTCATTGGATGATTTAGTATTATGAAAACTGGAGAAAACATGATTAACTTGACAATCAACGAAGAACAGCACGCGAGAACTGTCGAGAGATGTCGCGAGAGGGGTATAATCGTGCCAACTTTCGCGCAAATGAAGGACCCCGGGCAAATTCCGGGATGGATCGTTGACGAACTCGCTAAAATCGGCCTTTGGGATATTCATCCACGGAACCTCTTTCGTGTAACATGGAAAAACGAGCCAAATGTTTTCGGGGGCGGTTTTGGTGGTGTGAATTATCTGAAAATCCCATCTGAGTTGAGCGGAACACCAGCAAATATCATCGGACTCGTCGGAAAATGGTTCCCAACTGGCGCGCACAAGGTCGGCGCAAGCTTCGGATGCCTTGCACCACGGCTCATAACAGGCCAATTCGACCCAACATCACAAAAAGCGGTTTGGCCTTCGACCGGCAATTACTGCCGTGGAGGTGCTTATATAGCTAATCTACTGGCATGCGAGTCAATCGCAATTCTTCCCGAAGAGATGTCGCAGGAACGCTTCGAATGGCTTGCAAAAGTTGCCGGTGAGGTCATCGCAACACCCGGATGCGAATCGAATGTAAAGGAAATCTTCGACAAATGTTGGGAACTTCTTGCTGAGCGCAACGATATCGTGATTTTCAACCAATTCGATGAGTTCGGAAACCATATTTGGCATTACGAGATAACCGGAAGCGCTATGGAGGAAGTTATACTCTCCCAAATGCCTAATGGAGGCCGTTTTGCCGGCGTCGTGCTGACTTCCGGATCATCGGGAACAATGGGATGTGGCGATTATCTTAAAGAAGCCTTCCCCACATCGAAGATGGCCGTGGGAGAAGCTTTGCAGTGCCCGACTTTACTTCAAAACGGTTTCGGTGGACATCGAATCGAGGGCATCGGCGACAAACATGTTCCTTGGATACACAATCTTCGCAACACAGATATGGTAATCGCCATCGACGACGACCACTCTATGCGCCTAACAAGGTTATTCAACGAGCCGATCGGCCGTGAATATCTTATAGAACAGGGCTTGTCGGATGACTTCGTCTCAAAGCTCGATTTACTGGGCATTTCCGGAATCGCAAACATGTTGGGTGCAATCAAATTCGCGAAATATTATGAACTTGATGGCAATGATTTCGTGATGACCGTGTTCACCGATTCAATGGAACTTTATGGCTCACGCCTGCGTGAACTTCGCGAAAAACACGGCGAATACAATCGGGAAAAAGCCGCCCGTGATTTCGAGATACTTATGTCGCAAACGACCGACAATATGCTCGAACTTGGGCACAATGACCGCAAGCGAATCCATAACCTCAAGTATTACACATGGATAGAACAGCAACGCAAAGAACTCGACGAGCTTAACGCCCAGTGGTTCGACCGCGAATATTGGGCGCGTTACCATCAGATGGTGCCGAAAATCGACGCTCTTATCGAAGAATTCAACGACAGGGTGGGGCTTTTATGATCCATCTGAAAAATTGCTTTCGCATCGCAACTTTTAACGATAATGGCGATGAGTTTTCCAATAAAGACATCCTTATCGATAACGGCTTGATAAAGCGTATAGATTCGGGAATCGAGCTTACTACGGAGGAAGCCGCAAACGCAAGAATCATCGATTGTAGCGGTTTCCTCGTTATACCCGGATTGGTTAACTGCCATCATCATTTCTATCAGACCCTCACGCGCAATATTCCCGGTGCTCAGGACGCCAAACTATTCGACTGGTTAAGGCATTTATACCCGATCTGGGCGCGCCTCGATGAAGAGGCTGTATATTACTCGACCCTACTCGCTTGCGCCGAGCTTCTTAAAACTGGTGCGACCACAACTGCTGACCATCTTTATCTATATCCAAGAGGATTTAAGGGCGATATGACCGCGATTCAGTTCGAGGCCGCCGATAAACTCGGAATCCGTTTCTCCCCCACTCGTGGCTCTATGACGCTCAGTGAAAAGGATGGCGGGCTTCCGCCAAATCATGTCGTTCAGAACCCCGATGAGGTGATTTCCGATATGCGCCGTGTCATTGAGAGGTTCCACGACGATTCGCCCCATGCGATGCATAAAATCGCTCTCGCTCCTTGCTCACCATTCTCTGTCGATGAGGAGGTCATGGTCGAAACAGCGAAATTAGCCCGCGAATACGGTGTAGTTATGCATACTCATCTCGTTGAAACACTTGACGAAGAGAATTTTTGCATTGAAAAATATAATCGCCGACCGTTAAGACTTATGGAGGACTGGGGTTGGGTTGGCAAGGATGTCTATTTCGCGCATGGCATTTATTTCACCGATGATGAGCTTGAGATACTTCACGAAACACGCACCGGAATTTGCCACTGCCCGACCTCGAACATGCGCCTCGGCTCGGGAGTCGCAAGGATAAAGGAAATGCGAGAACTGGGCATTCGACTATGCCTCGGTGTCGATGGCTCGGCGTCGAACGACAGCTCGGACATACTTGGCGAGGCTCGAAATGCCCTTCTCCTTCAACGGGTCAAATACGGTTCTGATGCCCTCGGGGCACGCGAAGTCCTTCATATGGCAATCCGTGGTGGCGCAGATATCCTCGGTTTCGAGGGAATTGGGCAAATCGAGGCAGGTTTCGCGGCAGATTTGGCAATTTTCGATATGAACGCGCTTCAGTATGCCGGCGCGCTTTCTGACCCAGTCGCGGCTATAATATTTTCGGGCTTCTGTCATCAAACGGTATTTACGATTGTCAACGGCCAAATCGTCGTCGAAAAGGGCGTATTAAAAGGTCTCGATGAAAAAGAGATCATCGACAGTGCAAATAAAGCCTCCGCGAGAATGATCGGCATCGGTTAGTTATTGACCTCGCTTCAACCTTTAATTATAGTGCATTTCAGTGTGGAAAACCGCTATCAATCCATTGATCTCGCCTAACACGCCAATAGAGGAACTTAAAGATGTCGGCGAAGCCAGAGCTAAGATTTTGCGCAACAATGAAATAGCCACATTAGCCGATATACTTCTCGATTTCCCGAAACGCTATATTCACCGCAAAACCGCAGTGCCAATCTCCACAGTCGAAGAGGGCACTTTCACGACCATCCTCGGCTTAGTGCGTGGCGTAAGTTTCAATCGCAAAGGGCGCACAGGAACGCTTACAGTCAATGTTTGCGACGAAAGCGGCAAAGCGCGGCTCATCTTCTTCAAATCGCCAGGATGGCGAGCCGCACAGTTCGAACTTGGAAAGGAAGTTCTAATCTGGGGCGATACTATTTTTCGCGATGGGAAACTCGAGTTTCACCATCCCGATTACGAATTCAGCTCTGAGGGCGACAGTCGTGTAATACCTGTATATAGGGTCTTGGAGGATGATGAAGGCGGAAAAATCGGTCAAATACTCCACTCGAAACTTGTGAAAAACGCCCTCGACTTTGTAAAGTTCGCTCCAGATTTAATTCCTGAAGATATTCTCCGGCAAATTGGCCTCTCTGGCCTTAGAGAAACAATCGAACGGCTACATTTCCCCAAATGTTATGCTGACGTTGAAAATGCAAGATCGCGGTTGGCCTTCGACGAGATGTTTCTACTACAAACAATCTTCGCGAAACGGCGATTTGAAGCACACAACGACAAATCTACCCCAATTGTAACACCTTCGAAAAAATTTGCGGCGGTGAAGCGAAATCTTCCATTCGAACTTACGCACGGGCAAAATGAAGCTCTTTCCGCTATTGTGGAAAATCTTGCAAGCCCCGGACGCTCTTCGATCCTGCTTTCGGGCGATGTCGGTTCCGGAAAGACCGTTCTTGCAATGCTTGCGGCTGTTGCCACTGCAGATTCCGGGTGTCAGAGCGCATTGATCGTCCCAAGCCTTCTTGTGGCTCGTCAGCACGCCGACACAATCGCGAATTTGGCAAACTGTGCGGGTATCAGGGTCGGGCTATTGACCGGAGAATCGCAATCAGATGAGCTTAGAAGAGCGCTTAAATGTGGCGATATCGATATTGTGGTCGGCACTCAAGCGCTTCTATCTGAACACTTGGCCTTTAAAAAGCTCGGACTTGTTATAATTGACGAACAGCATCTTATGGGTGTTTTACAGAGACTCGAACTTCCGAAACGCGAAGGTGCGCACGTCATTATGCTCTCCGCAACCCCAATACCGCGCTCGACGGCACTCGCCCTTTTCGGCGATTTGGATTTGGTCGAGCTTCGTGAATATCCGAAAACACGAACCGGCACACGAACCTACCTTCGCGGTGAATCTGCCAGAAATGCGGTTTGGGACTTCATTGAAGGGCGTATTTCGGCAGGTGAGCGAGCCTTCGTCGTCTATCCGCGAATCGAGGGCGAGGATTTTTCAGCGCTCGAATTCGGTTTTGGAAAACTATGCGAAAGATTCGGCGATAAGGTCGGTTTCGTGCACGGCGGTCTCGACGAAAGAGATAAACACAAAGCTATCGAAGCTTTTAGAACCGGCAATACTCCCATCCTCTCCGCAACAACGGTCATAAGTGTTGGAATCGATGTCCCCGAGGCGACCGTTATGCTTGTCGAACACGCGGACAGATTTGGATTAGCCCAACTTCACCAGCTTCGTGGAAGAGTTGGGCGCGCAGAAAAGGCCGGATACTGCATTTTAATGTGCACAACTCCGCGCGAAAGCCGCTCATTAAAGCGCTTGAAATCTCTCGCTTCGACCAAAGACGGTTTTGAGATAGCCAAAATCGACCTCGAAGAACGTCGTGAAGGGGAATTATTGAATATAGCCCAATCGGGAAAAAATAACCTCTGTTTTGCGGATCCAATAAAAATGCCGGAGCTTGTGGAAACCGCTCGAAACGCGGCGCTTGAAGTAATCAAAGAAGATCCATTGCTGAAATTACATAAAAACACTGGACTAAAACGCAGTCTCGATTATATTTACTGCGCAGGGGTTGTTGTCGAATTTGGAGCTTAGCATCCACTATTATGCCTAATCTACACGAAGAAAAACCGCAAGAGCTACTCAACGAGGACAAAGGAAAATCCCTCGAAGAGTTGAGAAAACTCGCCTTTACGGACGAATTAACCGGCCTTATGAACCGGAGATTCCTCCGCAACAGGCTTCCTGTTTATATCGAAAAAGCGCTTTCAAAATCGAGCGAGATCACTCTTTCGATCCTCGATTTGGACGGCTTCAAATCGGTAAATGATACATACGGTCATCTTGCGGGCGACCATCTTCTAAAAGCCTTCGCGCGGCTTCTGAAATCTTCGATCGGCCCAAACGCAATCCCAATAAGGTTTGCGGGTGATGAGTTCGTAGCGATATTCTTTAACAAGGATAAAATCGCCACAAAATCAATTCTCGATGGTTTGCTCGACAACCTCCACGGAAACCCAATCACAGTTGCAGAAGGCGAGAGCGTAAAAATTGCAGTCAGTGCGGGGATTGCTAATTATCCCTCCGACGCCCACAATTACGAGGATCTTTTCCGTCGTGCGGACGAAGCCCTTTATTTCGCGAAAGATATAGGGAAAAATAGGGTGGTGATATATCCGGACGAGGGAAAACTCGTCGCACCCGGCAATATTTCAACCATGTTCCCTGTCAGCCGAACTATCGGTTTTGAGGATATCGAAAAGGAATTAAGCCTCCTGACATATAACCGGTTGGTTACCGATGAAATCGAACCGGAGTTTCCGATTGTTTTCGGCCCTCGCGGAAGCGGCAAGACAAGATTGCTGAACGAGCTATGCAAAATGGCCGCTACCAAAGGCCGAAGAATAATCTGCCTTCAGAGTGCGCATGGAAACGAAAAACCCTATTTCGCCCTGATAAGCGCTTTCGGCGAAGCGCTTCGAGCGGATATCAATCTCATGCGCGAAATTGCGAAAGAATTATCAAATGAGGAACTCGTCGCAATCGGTGAGGATATACCTGAGCTTAGAGACTTCGCCGGAATGTCAAACGTCGAAGAAAAGGAATCCTCGGAAAATACTATGATTTTCCGGGCACTCAATGTTGTCCTTTTCGGATTGTTAAGGGGTAACCGTTCGTTGATGGTAATCGACGACGCCAACGAAATCGATCAAGTTACGCTTGAGTTCCTCGATTCATTCTTAGCGGAATTCCCCGGAAGCCAGCTCGATCTTGTTTTTACGTTGGTTTCAGATACACCTGAACAGAAAGAACAAAACGCGTCTTATCTGCTCGGCTGTATGTCGAGATTTGCACAGATGGCCACAGTTACAAGCCTCGACATGCCTCTTTTCAGAAAGCCCGACATAGCCTCGATGATAGCCGAAATTACGGGGCTTCGCGAAATTCCCGGGAATCTTTTGGATATTCTTCTCGATAGGTCTCATGGGAATCCGCAATTCATCGAAGAGCTACTTCAATTTGTTATCGAAGCCGGTATCATCGATTACAACGGCACACGATGGGAAATGCGCGAATTTTCGGAAGAGGAGATTCCGAACTCTATCGACGGTATTCTCGAAGAGCGAGCAAAACGTCTCCTAACCGAAGAAAGAGAGATTCTCAAACAGGCATCGGTTTTAGGCCAGACCTTCGATATTCGAGTTCTTGCAACTATTTGCGACAAGAACGAAGCTGAATTACTGAAAGACCTCGAACGTCCAAGAAGAGCTCATATCATTTTTGAGGAGAAGGGGCGCGAAAACGAGTTCTCTTTTCATTCTGTTGCGATGCGCGAGGCTTTCTATTCGACTTTCGACCAGGATTCGCTTAAGGAAGCCCATATTCATGCCGCCGAAATAGAGCTCGACATAAACAAAGGCAACGAAGAGCTTGTGTTCGGTAAGGTCGCGCGGCATTTCCAACAGGCGGGAGAATGGAGAAGTGCGGCGAGAATTATCGCGGCATCCAAAGAAAGATTCGCACGTGCCAAAATCCCCGAAGCCACACGAAGAATGCTTCAAAGAAAGGCTTTCGAGGCGGATATGGCCAAAGAAAGTCCTCTCGAAAAAGAGGATATCGCCAAAGCTGTGAAAGTAGTGCGCTATGTCAAAGTTGCCGCGATGGCTTTGCGGCTGTATCCCCGAGAAAACGAGAATGTGAGTAAGGCGATCGACAAATCCTTCGAGGGCATAACTTCGTTTTTCAGCAAAACTGAAGTTCTGACCTTCTCTGTAGCGGACACCGATGTTTTAATTAATGGGCAAAACCCCGGCCCGGAAGAAAGAGACCCGCGACTCGCGCAGGAATTCCGCCAGATGATATCGCCATATATGCTTCAGGGAATGATTTTCACACGTGGCCTAACCAAAGAAGAACTGGAAAGATTCTTGGCGATTTTTTCCGAGAAGCCCGAGGATGTTGTCGATAAATGGGAAGACATCCTTACAGACAGAGCCCTGCTACATGTTCGGCCGGACAGAAAAATTTACATAGCTCTCGGACAGAGCAAGATCTCCCTCGGAAACGAAGTAATTACAGTCGATACAGCGCAAAAAGACGGCGGTGCCGATTCAAAAGTTGCGCAGGCCGCGCTGGAATCTATCCGCGAGCTTATCGAGGAATTTCATCGCGAAAGCAAGGAACTTCTTGACGCCCTCGAAGCAAAAGATGACTCCAACGAAGAAATTGAAAAGTTAATCGCGTTGCTGGAGAATATCACGGGATACTTCCCTGAAGAGCACAAGGCCGCGCGAAAGAAAGTTATCGAAAATCGTGAAGAATCTAACGTTGGATTTGAGATAGAGCCGGAAGCAAAGGAAGAACTTAAGCTTGCCGAGGCAATTCAGGAAGTTTATACCGAGGAGTTCAAAGCGGCAAGCGCTTCAGAAATTCAAGAATGGATCGCCGACCTTAAAAGTAGCGACCGAATCAGAAAGGCCCGCGCCGCGCAAAGCCTTTTGAGGCAGGGAAAAACCGCACTTAATGCCTGTGCGAATTCAGTTCTTACTGAGGAAGACCCTCAGGCGCGAAGACTTATCGCAACAATTTTGAAAAAAATCGGGAAGTCGGGCGAGCTTCATTTTGCAAGCAGTCTCGCGCATGCACAGAACGATGAAAGTTTGATAAATTTGCTTTCGGTCTCGGATGTTTTCTTTGATAGCAAATCCGTAGGAGATGCAATTGTTTCTGCAATACGTAACCCCAGCAAAGCGGTTCAAAAAGCTACTCTTCAAGCATTAAGCAAATTCCCGGAAGAAACAAAATGCGCCGCTGTCATGATTTCGCTCGCCTCGCCAGATTTTCCAACGAAGGCTCTTGGAATATATCTGATAGGCGCGTTTAAGCTTAAGCGACTTTTGCCGAGCCTTTTGGATATAATCGCTGTCGATTCGATTCGTAACGAAGATAACTTGCCGTTAGCAATAACTGCCACAAGAGCACTCGGTTCTTTCAGTTCGGATACCGTTGTCGATCGGCTCGGAGAACTGATTATCATAGAAAATTATAGTTCTATTCCGGAAAATATTCGAATCGAAAGCATCAAAGCCCTTGTAAAAATTGGTTCTTCAAGGGCAATCTCTATTTTGAAAGATGTTTCTAATGACGTGAATAACCCGCTCTCGGGTGAAGCGCTTAATGCGCTGAAAAGACCCAGCGGAGAATGAAGGTAAAACTATGAGTCTAACAAGAATGGCTTTCAAATTTCTGCCGGAAAAGAGGGCGTTGTCCGGCGACGAAATGCTACCCCATTGGGCGCTGAGAAACTTCGATATGGTCGGAGATTCAATTGTCTCCTTTGTTGGCGATTTTAAGGTTCCGCCGGAGCGATGGGTCGATATCTCCGGAATAATGCGCGGTGGGGTATTCCCAAATTCCGAGATGATGCATATTGTTGTCGAGCATTTCGGATGTGCCCTTCCGGAGGCGGTTTTGCGCCAATATGTCCTTGTGTCGATACTTCAAGAGAAGCTTCTGCACAGAATAAAAACAAACGGACATAATCTTACGAGGCTTGGCGACGACCTTTTCGACGGCGATAAAAGGCTGAGCATCACGGCTGTCGGAAGCACCTTGGTTTCCGCGAAAATTCATATCGGGGTGTTCACAGAATCTCCCGGAATGGGTTATTTCGGACTTACGGAATACGGTGTCGATCCGAAGGAACTCGCCGAGGTCGTCGTATGTCAATATTGCGCGGAGATGCGCCGTCTCGCGGAAAAGGCGTGGAAGGTCAAACCGATTATCTAAGGGGTAACTATGGATGACGAGAAAATAAAGGCAACCGAGAAAAGCATGGTCTTTTTCGATCTGCTTGTGCTTCTGAGGGAATTGGTTAGGTCACAATTAGGTATTGTCGCCGACCCGAAAACCGGCGAACTTCATAAAGACTTAGTTTCCGCGAGAAGGCTTATCGACATGATTGTAGTCCTAAAAGAAAAAACCGAAGAGAACCTTAGCGAGCAGGAGGAAAGAGTTATCGACAACCTGATTTCCGAGCTTCAGATGGCCTATGTCAAAGCGGAAAACTGAGATTGGAGACCGCAATTATGCCGACAAGGGCGATACTAATACTCTGCACGATTGCCTTCACCGCGATTTACGCAATAGGAGAAGATATGCCGGATACGACTCGTTTCGCAGAACGTGATGCGATGGTAACGAAAACCATCGAAAGGCGTGGAGTCGGGGATGAAAAGGTTCTACGCGCGATGCGTGAAGTCAGCCGACATCGCTTCGTCCCCGCTGAATTGCAGAGTTTCGCCTACGACGACAGGCCGCTCCCTATCGGTCTCGAACAGACTATCAGCCAACCCTATATAGTCGCGCTTATGACCGAGCTCGCCGGAATCGATTCCTCCTCGAAAGTGCTCGAAATAGGCACCGGAAGCGGGTATCAAGCGGCCATCCTCGCCGAGATTGTCGATTCGGTTTTTTCGATCGAAATCATCTGCGAGTTGGCGGATCGGGCAACCTCTATTCTCGATACACTTGGATATGATAACATTGCGGTCAAATGTGGGGACGGCTATCGCGGATGGCCGGAACATGCGCCTTTCGATGCTATCATAGTAACTGCCGCCCCTCCGAAAATCCCCGAGCCTCTTGTCGAACAGCTAAAAATCGGCGGAAAGATGGTTATCCCTGTCGGAAATCTATATCAGGAACTGATGACCGTAACAAAGACAGAAGACGGCTCAATAACACAAAGTGTAATTCCGGTTCGTTTCGTCCCTATGACCGGCGAAGCTCAGGAAGAATAATCCTTTGCGGATTCTGAAACTGATATATTATTTGGTTTCGTTTTTCGCGATTGCGATTCTTACGGCGGAAATTTTGTCAAAAAAACTCCCGATGGGCGGGCTAAAAATAGCTCTCGAAAGCACGATAATGATCGTAGAGTATTCAATTGAGTTTTTTGTTTACCAAAACAATACCTACATCGTCACTTTTAGCGCTATATTATTAATGGTCTTACTCTTGTTTCCGGAAAAGAGAACAAACCTTGAGGAATGGAGGCCAAGATGAAAAAACTTCTATTGATTGTTTTAATTCTTTCCACATCCTTCGCCGCAGACAGCCTTAATGTGCGACTTTTGGGTCGTTATACCCCATGTTCGCCATTGGACATAGTCGTCGATGGTTCCACCGCTTATGTCGCGAATTCCAGTGGCGGGCTTATGGTTCTCGATGTCGCGAATCCAGCGGCCATTTCATCGCCGGGGTATGTTTTTCTTCCGGGTGAGGCTACGAGCATTGCCAGAATCGGTGATAATGTCGCGATTGCCTGCTCCGACAGCACAATTCGAATCCTCGATCCATCGAACCCAGCAGACATTAGCATCGTCGGCGAGTTCTCATCGTCAAAAGTGATAGTGAAATGCTTTGTCTCGGGGGACACAATTTTTTCAACCGGAGGTTCGTTCTCGGTTTTTTCCGGGGAAAATCCTTCTTCAATTACACGTTTTGGTGAATTCACTCCTGTTTTCGGAGCTGAAGGGATTTTCGTGAAAACGCCCTACGCCTTTCTTGCCGAGGGCAACTACGGGCTTTCGATAATCGATATATCAAATCCGCATTCGTTATCGAGCTTCGGAAGGTTTTTCGGGCTCGAGGAAAATGTCCGCTCTATTTTCGTGGACAGATGGAACAGGCTTTATATTGGCACTGCCGGCGAGCTTTTAGTCTATCGCATAGAAGGCGTTGACCTAACCCTTTTGGGCAGATGGACAGCGCCATCGGCAGTGAGGGACATCGAAGTGGACGGCAATTACGCCTTCCTCGCCTGCGGAAATTCCGGTCTTCGCGTGCTCGATGTCCAAAATCCCTCGGCGATAACGGAGGTTGGCTATTATGTCCTCGGCTCAGAAATGACCGCGATTCACCTCGATTACCCAAGAGTTTGGCTCGTCGGGCTTTGGGCGAGGGTGAACTGTTTCGACATCTCCCCCTTCGCGAATATCGAGGAGGATATCGCCAAACCGGAGAAAGGTTTTCTTCGGATATTTCCATCCCCATTCAATGCCGAGTGCACTATCGACGGCCCTATTTGCAGAGCCGCCCTCTTCGACATTCACGGCAACAAGGTCGATGAAATCGAGATTCCCGGACAATGGAGACCGAGAGTAAATATTCCATCTGGTATATATTTTCTCCGCGCGATCGATTCCGAATCCATCCCCACCGCTCGAGTCCTGCTGATGAGGTAACCCGTGCGCGGCCTTTATTCAAAGGTCTTTGCGGCGATTCTTTTGGCGATTGCATTTACGACTGCATCTCCGGTGATCCTTTATGGCCCCGAACTCTGTATTTCAGAAATCCTATCCATATCCGCCAAAGACACATCCGAATCTCCCGAAATAACTTTCGATTCGCTTGAAAACTACGTTGTCTCGCACCCTTCGAGGATTAATTCAGGTGGAAAACGTGCTTTCATCTTGCTTTGTGAGGGTCAACTTCTCGAATTGCTCCCAAACTCCCAGATTATAATTTTTCCAAATGAGCGTAGGCTCGAAATCTCATTGGGGGCGGTGTTTGCACACATCGAAGAACCGCCGGCACATTTGTGTTATTTACTAAGTGTCAATTCTACTGAGCTTCGCTATTTCGGCACAGACAGCCTGTTCATTGACACGGAGGATAGTTTCGGTTGGCTTTATGCGGCGGGACAGTTCCAGAAAGGCGATTTCAATCCAACCAAAGATTCATGGGCGAAAAGACAATCGAAAGACGCTTCATATATCTTCCGGAAATACGATGACGGAGACATCCCCGACCCAAAATTCCGCTTTCGTTTCCCAAGCGAAACAGAACCGGTTTTTCGGCACACTTCGCGCGGAAAGGGCGGAATCGCGACATATAAAGAGACGACCTATTATTATGCCGGAATGATTTATCGTGCGAATTTGTGGGAACTCGAATTCGCCTATGACTTTTGGTTCGCCTTTTCCGAGAAAGGCAAATTCTACGACGAAGCTTGGAACGAGTGGAGCGACCTTATCGATCATATACACTATATCGAGCTTTTCAAACCACCCGACCCCTTTTATCTTCGTGCTGGACTGCTTCAGAACATAACTTACGGCAGAGGCCTTCTTGTGTCTAATTACGACAACGCCGTGCTTCTGCCATTCGAGAAAAAAAGCGGACTTCAGTTTAAAATCAAAACCAAGAATTTCAATGCGGATGCTTTCGTGAACGATATTGGATATCCGCGTGTAATTGGCTTGAATACATTCACTCGCAAAGATGATCGGCTTCGTTTTTCGACCACTGTTGTAGCTGACTTAGATATGTATTCGAGCATTCGCGACCGCGACGGAGATTCTTATCCAGACCTCGCCGACCCCGAGCCGGATGTATTTAATTCCCCCTCTGACAGCACGATTATTTCCTCGAATCCACCGAGCCTCGATGATGTTGGAAAGAGGACAATATTCGGTGGTGGTGCGGGATTGGGATACACTTTAATTTCCTTAGGTCGTTTTACGACCGATCTCTCCGGCGAGGGCGCTGTTCTTAGCAATCTTGGCACTGGCTTTTCCGCACCGGAACTCACATTTAGATTCGGCAATGTTTCTATCGGCGGAGGTTTAAACTTCCAAACTCCGGGCTTTTTCGACGGTTTTATAGACGGCAATTACGAAAGGGATAGGGGTTATTTGCTTCAGCATGATGACGGCACCTATGAAATCACCGGCAGAGCGATGCATTTGGCCGAGACAGAAGGCTGGCTTTATGGCTGGAGCAACTTTTTTACATTAAACTATCCTGATTATATCATATTACAAACTTCTTTTCGCGACCTTTATCGGGATGAAACGCGGAATAAACGCCTCGGTATATACTTAAAAAACAAATACCCATGGACACCGTATATTTACAGCTCGGATTTTTTTATCGAACAGAAAAATGTCGAACATCTATTCCAAAAGAAAACCGACGGCCAACAATGGGGTTTTTCGATGCAAATTCGCCCCCACACCACAATCCGAATCAATGTTAGATATCGCGAAAGATACGCCGACGAAAATCTCGACGGTGAAATCACCTCCCGCGAAATAGACCGGAATTTCAACGGCGATGTTGTTGTCCATGGGGATTATTGGCTCAGAAAATATATTGAATGGCGCCGCAAACGTCGCACAGAAAAAATTGCCGAGAAATCCGCGCGGATTCCTGAGCAATAATCCCCCACAGAATACAAAATAGGCGAAATCGCAGATGTGTATTACACCTCAAACTCTATAAATCTGCATGCGTTTCTGCCAAGATCAGTTTTAGCGATATAAAGCGCTTTGTCCGCGCTTTCTATGAGATTATCCGGGCGGATTCCATCTCGAGGGACAACCGTCGAGATTCCGACGCTGATTGTCGCGAACTCGCCGGCTTTATTCTTCTCGTGAGGTATTTCTTTTCTCTCGAACTCGATTCGCATTTCTTCGGCAATCTTGAAGGCTGTTTCACCCTCGGTTTCCGGCAGGATCACCGCGAATTCCTCGCCGCCATATCTCGCGGCGAGAAGTTCCGAGCCTTTGGTGTGCGATTCGAGCACTTCCGCAAGTTTTATCAGACACTCATCGCCGCCGAGATGGCCGTATGTGTCATTGAACAGTTTGAAACAATCGACATCGATAAGAATCAGCGAAAGCGGCTGTTGTTCTTCTGAGAGACGCTCCCACTCGCTAACAAGATACTCGTTGAAAATCCTACGGTTGGCGATTCTGGTAAGGCCGTCGAGATTCGCGAGACGCGAAAGCTCTTTATTAGCCTCACGAAGTTCTTCGGTGCGCTGTTCGACCATTTTTTCGAGATTCTGCGAATACATTTCCAGCTCACTTTTCGCGGCACGAAGTTCCTCGATTGTCCCTTCGAGCCGAAACTCTCTCGCCTCGACTTTGACGAGCATCATCCCGATAGACTCCGCTAATTCGGAAATGTCCGGCGAAATCTCTTCTGCCGATGTCAATTCAAACAGCGTTTCGGTGTCGATCTCGCCGTATTTGCCGGAGGCGATGGCCTGCGAAACGGAGTTTAGTTTTCGTATCAATTCGGTAGATTTTTCGATCAAGATTTCCTCCCGGTGCAATATTATTAAACATAAATTTATTAAAGTTATGAGTCAACGCAATCGAATTTCAGACGAAACGTGAAAACAGTTGCCAAACTCATTATCGGAGTTATCTTAGGAAGAAAGGAGCATTCGAAGGAGAAAAAGATGAAAAACATCGTTTCTGTATTGGGAAAATGGACTTTAGTAGCTCCCGAAGGGCGTATCGACGGGCACACATCGCCAGAGCTTGACTTAGCTTTGAGAGAGATTATCGACGGCGGCGCGAAAAATGTCGCCTTGGATCTCACGGGGGTTGAGTATATGAGCAGTGCGGGTTTGCGTGTGCTTCTGGCGACTTATAAAACTGTCAAAGCACTCGAAGGTGATATGGCGCTTATCTCTCCGAGGGACAATGTCGCCGAGGTTCTCGAAATATCAGGATTTTCGGGTATTTTCAGAATAATCGACAACTCGCAGGGTCTGGATTGAGAATAAGCATACGGACACAGCTTCTGGCGGCGTTAATCCCCGCTATTATTGTCCTATTCGGGCTTGTTGTTTTCATTTCGTTCAAAGACAGCGAAAAAACCGTCCTCGAGCAGATAAATCGCGAAGCTTACGAATTGGCGCGTTCGCATGCGCGCGAATTCGATGTCCTTTTCGAGTCCTCGCGCAAGATAGCCGAATCGCTTACTCTGACCTATTCGACCGCGCCCGCTCTCGATATGGGGCTTGTCGAAAGAGCAATCGTAGAAAATCTTCTAAATAATCCTCAGATTTACGGCTCTACAGCGTCGTTTATCCCCGAATCCACAGACCTTGGGTTTTACGGCCCCTATTATTACCGATCTGGGGACACTATCGCCTTCTCCGATCTCGCCGCACGTGATTACGACTACCGCAAATGGGATTGGTTTATCGGACCTGTTAAGAAACTCGAGCCGGTTTGGAGCGATCTTTATCTCGATGAGGGCGGCGGCGATATTCTAATGGTTACTTATTCGACCCCGATTTTCCGCGAAAGCCGACTTATCGGTGTTGCGACAGTTGATATCGCTCTCGATAATTTAATCCTGCGAATCAAAAAGCTTCAGGAAGAAAAACGAATCGGCGAAACCGGCTATGCCTTTATAATCAGCAGACAGGGACGTTTCATCGCCCATCCGGAGAAGGAAATTCTCTCGGACGAGACAATTTTTCAGCTAACAGAAAAAACAAATGACCCAGACCTGAAAAAACTCGCAGGGCTAATAACCTCGCTCGCACCGAATTTCACCGAAATGCGCGACCCGTTCACAGGCAAACAGGCATGGGTCATCACAACCCATATTGAATCCACCGATTGGACCTTTGTCATCGTGTATCCGCGCGATGAAATTCTCAAGCCTCTTGAAATTCTTCGCAACAAGATCATGCTTTTTGCGGGATTAGTGATTCTGCTGGTTATCACTATAATCCTCGGGCTTTCGAATAGAGTAACCATGCCGATTCGAAGGCTTGTTAAACAGGCCGATGACTACGCGAGGGGGCATTTTAGCGAAAAAATCAACGAAGATATCGGCCCCAGTGAAATACAAAATCTATCCAGCGCCCTAAACAAACTTGGCGATTCAATCACCGAGCAAATCGAAAATGTGCGCCAAACCACCGCTCAGAAAGAGGGTTATCGGCAGGAACTTCTTATCGCCGCGGATATTCAGCAAAGTATCCTCCCGCAAAAAAATCCACCCTTCCCGGAGATAATCGACAGATTAGACCTTTTTGGAATTAACCGCGCCGCGCGCGAGGTCGGCGGGGATTTCTTCGACTACTTCGATATCCCCGGCGGAAGGATTGGGTTCGTTATCGCCGATGTTTCCGATAAGGGCGCGCCATCGAGCATCTTCATGGCGATGACGAGAATTCTCATTCGTGAAATCGCCGAACGCGGGCTTCATCCGGCGGAAATCCTGCGAAGAGCGAATTACATGCTCGCTAAAGACAACAGCTCAGCGATGTTCGTTACGGCCATCTATGGCGATTATGACCCCGATAGCGGCAAACTTAGGCTCGCCAGCGCGGGACATAACCCGCCTTTAATCATTAACAGCGGAGGCATTCGCGAGATTAAACTTCCGGTTAGCCTTCCATTGGGGGCATTACAGAATATTCAGTTTGAGCAAGCTGAAATAATGCTTGCGATCGGTGAAACACTATTCCTCTACACCGACGGCATCACCGAGGCTTTCTGCGGTGAAAAGGCATATGGCATGGATCGACTCGCGGCAACTATCAGCAAACGCACATGGGATTCTGCCCAAAGTCTCGCCGAGACTATCTTAGAGGATATCGATAAATTCTGTCCCCCCGAAGAGCAAGCGGACGACATCACCATGGTCGTCCTAAGGAATATCGGCTCAGCGATGGAGCACAAAACACGGACATCCTGCATCGACAACGCGGTTCATTTGATACTTCCGGCATGCACCGAAATCCTCGCGACAGTGTCATTGGTGGCGCAGAAAACCGCATCGCGGATGGGGTTCGAGGAGAAGGAGATTCAGCACATAATCCTCGCGCTGGACGAGACGCTCAACAACGCGATAATGCATTCCTATCCCCCCGGCTCGTCGAACAAGCTTCAGGTAATACTTTCGCCACACGAAAAAGGGATTCGAGTCTGCGTGATCGACTACGGCACCCCCTTCGATTTCGAGACCTCGGTAAAACGCTACGACGGCAATGCAACAATCGATCAGCCTGTGGGCGGAATCGGCCTCTTCTTGGTTAAAACCCTCGCCGACGAGTTCTACTACGAACCGGGAACTTTCGAGGGCAACCGGGTTTCCTTCGTTAAATATCTTTCCACAAACAAGTAAAATTTGCGCGCAAATTCCATATCTCGATTGATGGATGAACCCTAATCGAATTGGATATGCCGCCATTTGCCCTTTTCGTAGATAATAAACGCCCACAAACCGGCGATGATATTGCTTATAACCATCGACCACCACAGGGCGTCGTAGGGATAGGCCGAAAGAGGTTGCGCGAGCTTTTCCAGAAGCGGTGCGACCGATGAACGCGCAATCACATCGAAATCGAGAATTCTGCCCGATAGGATGTAACAAAGCGGAATCCTGAAAAGCCATAACCTGCTGATGTTCACGCGAAGTGTTGCGGATGTGTGCCCCGCACCGTTAAAAACACCGGACAGAAGAAATTCGACCCCGAAAAAGAATGTCGCCAACGAGGTTACTTTGAACATCCTCGACCCCACCTCGACAACCGCCGGCTCGGTGATGAAGATTTTCGTTAGTTCCGCGCCGAAGAAATACAGAATCACGCAACCGATGCTGAGAATCAAATACACGAGCTGGAATGCTTTCCCGACGCTTTCATTCACACGCTCGGTTTTTCCGGCGCCGAGATTCTGCCCTACAACGGTCGAAAGGGCATTGCTGATGCCCATCGCAGGCATCATAAAAAGCCCGGTCATTCTATTGCCAATCGAAAAAGTGCTGATTACGACTGTTCCAAATGAGTTCACGAATCCCTGCAGAATGAGAAAGCCGAAAGAGGTTATCGATTGACCCACCGAAGCCGGAATAGAAATTTTCAGAATATTGCCGATTGTCTTCCATTTCGGTTTAAGGTCGGAAAGGCTCGGCAAAAGGCCTTTTGAATATTTGGCCAGATAGATAACCGCGAAAAGCGCGGCGAGAAACCTCGAGAAAAATGTCGCCAACGCCGCGCCGCGAACCCCCATCTCTGGGAAAAAACCGATTCCGAAAATCAAAAGAGGATCGAGAATAACGTTCGTAACAACCGAAACAACCTGAATCTTCATGGGCGAAACTGTGTCGCCGAGACCATGAGATATCGCCTGATAGAACATGAAAATAAACATGAACGACATGCCCGCGATGATTATCCGCATATATACGCGCGACATATCGAGAATCTCGTTCGGAATCTGAAGCCAGTGAAGGATATGCTCCAAAAAGAACATGCTGAGAAAAAGAAAGAGTGCCGTGAAAACTACCAATATCAAGGTGAATTGCCCGACGACCTCCTTAATCTTGTCCGGCCTGTCCGAGCCTTTGTATCTTGCGACAAGCGCAGTCCCGGCAATCGCGAATCCAAAGCCGAAAGAGGACAATGTCCAAACCAGCGGAAAAGCAATCCCCGCTGTGGAAACCGCCCCCGTGGCATTTTCCGCCATTTTGCCAAGCCAGAATGTGTCCGTGAGATTATAAAAGGTCTGCATGAAATTCGACAGCATTATCGGAAGCGAAAGGCGTATCAGATTGCGGACGATACTTCCCTGAGTGAGGTCTGAGCCTGTATTTTGGGGAATTATGCTCAAATCAGCTGTCAGCTTCTGCAGTATGGTCCGATTCGAGGATGCTTTCCATCGGAATTCCGAGAGAATCAAAAGCGGTCTCGAACAGATCGACGACGAATTTATCCCGTATCTGTTGCGTTGTCGCCCCGAAAACAACAGCGATAAGCCTTCGCCCGGCCCTTTCGGCAGTGGCTGTAACGCAGAATCCCGCGCCGCGAGTGTATCCTGTTTTAATACCGTCAACATCGAGGCGACGAATCGGCCTGAAATGATTATTTATCTTGTGCGGACCGAAAATTCGCGAGCTGTCGGCATCCCAGAAATCGCCGCTACCAATGTTTGTGTATCTAAGAAGCCTCGGATACTCGCAGATTGCCGCCCCGAGCTTCGCCATCTCTATCGGCGTGCTGTAGTTGGCCTCCATCGCAACGACGAGATCCCTCTGCTTGTATCTTTGAATCGCGACACCATCGCCAAGCTCTTTTGTCCATGACCTCGCCGGCGGAAGCCCGTGTGCATTATAAAATTGAGTCTTGCCAAGCCCCAATCTCGCGGCGAAAGAATTCATAAGCCGAATTCCGCCGTAAACACCGGACGAATCCTCGAGATCGCCCAAATATTGCGAGAGCAAATATGCCGCGTCGTTGGCCGAGCTTCCTGCGATGGCACTCAAAAGCTGAGAAACGGTGTAGCGCTCGCCCCTGTCGATATAAACCTGCGAACCGCCCATAAGCGGCGCCTCGTCGGAGACCGCAACGGTATCGAAAAGGCAAATAACCCCGGAATCCACGAGGGCAAAGGCCGTGTATAACAGCATCATCTTGGTCATGCTGGCAATCTGGCCCTCCTCGTGGCCGCGATAACTCCAGATTATCTTTTTGTTATCGTAATCCACGAGGCACGATTGGCCGATTGTCGGCTCGCCCTTGTGATCCTTGGGAATCTTAATCTCGATACGATCGCCGTCATAGGTGAATTTAATCGGCTCGATTTTGAGCGGCTTCGGCGTTTCTCGCGGAATATACCCGATTTCGGCGTCCCCGATAGCATTCGAGGCTTTTCGTGGAATAACAAACTCCTCCGGCTCTTCCGGCTGGACAACGAATTTCGGGACAATCCCCCCCGACGATTTCAACCCGAGAACAACAATCACAACCACAACCACCGCAAAAAGCAAAAGCACTGCCCTCCCCCAACGAAACTTATATTCGGGGCTTCTCCGCACCTTGCGGTTGTCGAGATCGTATTGTCCGGTTCGTCTAAGCATATCTCTCTCAAAAAATAGAATATCATATTAACTATTTCGCATGAGAATGCAAAGGCAAACCCAAAAAAAACGGCCCCAACAAGAGGCCGTCAAGGAAACCATATGTGAAGAGGCTACTCCAAAGGCTCTTCATCCACCGCCTCGGAGGGGGTCTCATCGTCCATCGCCTCCGAGGGCGTGTCCTCGATTGGCGGAGGAGTCTCCTCGGTAGGCGCTACCTTCTCGGCTTTGGTTTTTGAATCCTTAGACATCGTGCTAAGCTTGAAAGCTTCCTCGGCCTTCATCAGCTCCTCTCGATTCGGCTCCCAGTCCTCGGGGATGGCCTTCCATATCTCCACAACATCGCCGTTGTTCTGCTTAAGCCAAATTTCTTCGTTCCCGATACCGGAATTTAGCGACTGCAGGCGAATCCAGAACATCACACGCTCGCGGTCGGCCTCGGGAACTTTGTTGATTCCCGGAAGTGCCTCGCGAACCTCCGATTTCGTTTCCGCCACTCGGAACCCGATCGGTTTATTTGGCTCTTTGCCGCGCTCATCGCCAATCAAAGGCAACGAGAGAAGCAAAAGCGCCAAGACTGCTAAGAGAAATTCTTTCATATCGTCCTCCAGTGTTTACTATAGTTTTCACAAGCCATATTCGATGCAAATCATAGGCCAAACCCTTCGACAAGCTCAGGGACCACCCTTCGACAGGCTCAGGGACCGCCCTTCGACAAGCTCAGGGACCGTGAAGCCCCCCTTGTCAAAGGGGGGCAGGGGGGTTCTGCCTTGCACAAACAGGCAAAGGGGTTCTTCTATTTTCAAATAACATTTAGCCAGCTGTGGCATTAGTCCCTTATGTTCAGTGCGGTCGGGTTATTGACGATGTAGTAACGCAATGTTCCGAGTTCGGTTTCATTGCGAATCACATGGTCGAAGAAGGAAATATCCCATTTGAAACCGATGCCGAATTCCGAACGGATTCTGCGCGTGATTTCCGCTTTGAAAGTCTGAATCACGGTCGGTAGATTCGTCAAACGTTTGCCACCGGGGCGGGAAGGATGCCAATATTTGTAGGGCGCCGTTACAAAATCCCCGCACAATCCCGGTTCCTCGCAAATCCAAATGATAAAATGGACGTGGTTGGGTATTATCGCAATTTTATCCAGTTTGACATGATAGTATTTCGGGAGGCATTCCCATACTTCTCTGCAAATCCTCGCGCATTCATCAAACCCTATGTATTCCATGCGCTTATAGCAAGATATCGTTACGAAATAGGGGCCGGGGGTCGAATAATTGTAATCCTGAATGCGTCGATGTTTTCGTGTCGGTAATTCGCGGGTCATTTTATTTCCAAAATGCGTGAGGGCAAGTCCGTGTGACTTCCCTTCGGGTCAGGGGGGGATTCGGGATGATATTATTGTCGTGTTCGGTCATATTATTGTGGGCGGGGATTATTCCCCACCCCCATTCGGCAACTCCATCCTCTACCTTTTTTTCCCAAATATCTCAGGCACTAATCCACACCGGTCCCGTCGGCACGCTCTCCGCGCCGTTTTTCGTGCCCGTTACCCAGACATAACGCGTCTTGCCGAGTGCAAGCACATCGAGCGTTATCGAATACACGATTAACTTATCCCACATAGGCGACGCGGGTATCGCCGGTATTGGATTTCCGGTCAGAACATCCACAACATAAAGGCTACAGCCGTCGTAAACCACCCCCGGCGCGCTTTCCCACGTTACACGTGTCTTGTTGTTGCCCTCGACAAGCACGATATTCAAATTCACCGGCGGCGCGGGCGGCTCGACCACGACATCGATCGAGACCGCCTCGCAGTAAGCCCCATAACCGTCCCCGACCTTCGCGCGAACCATATAATAATGCACCCCGTTGTCGGGCAACTCGTGCAAAAACTCGGTGTTGGCGCCCTCGTAAATTTTAAGGAACAACGGCGGGAATTTCGTGTGCACCAAGAAATATCCGTCCGCGCCCTCGACCGCGTCCCACGAAATCCGCACATTCGCGCCCTCGAGCGTAACCTGCAAATTCGTCGGCACACCGATCTCGCCCGAAGGCTCGCCGCCGCCCGGCGTCCAAATCTCGCTCTTCGGCTTGAAACCGAGCAGGTTCAAGCGCGAATCGTCGTTGCCCCAAACCAGCACGGCGGCGGTGTAAATGAACTTCAACAGGTTTGTGTGACGGTTGAAAAGCTCGAGTTTTTCGGAAAAGGCCGTGTCCGACTCGTCCTTCTCGATAAAAACCGTGTTCGAAAGCGCGTCGATATTGTTTTTGTGGGCGATGAGCTGGTTCATTATCGCGTCCGGCACGACTCGCGGGTCGCCCTCGCCGACAAGAAAATCGTGGTTGCGTTTCCACGCCTCGATTGCCCCGGTGAGCTTCTTGTAGCGGCGCGGCGAGCGGACATTGAAGCCGTAAGCGTTGATAAAATCGTCGGGGCGTCCGCCGTTCTCGTAAATTATTGTCAGCAAATGGCCTTTCGCTGTGGAATAGTAGTTCGCCGCCTCCTCGACCGCCTCGTGGAAAGTCTCGTAGGCCTCGTCCTTTTGGCCGGACTCGACAACACATTTGGCACATACGTCCTCCCACTCGGAATCTGCGGCCTGCGCGGCAGTGAGCCTTGCACCCGAAACTCCGATCTCGACGGCAAAGGTGTCGATATTGTCGGACAATAGCTGAATCCGCTCGGCGCGGGTGGTGTAATCGTCTGCAGAAACGCTGTTGTTGATGATCATAATCCCCTCCTCGATAATTTTTGTTGAATCATCGACGAACAAATCGCCGACAACCATAGAAAAACTTTTTTTCTGTCGATGTTCGCGCTTGGCCTGCCGATGTCGGCGCTTTTTCTCTTGACAACGGCGCTTAGTTTTGTAGCGTTCACGCTTTTTCTGTCGATGTTCACGCTTCGGCTATGAGTGTTCGCGCTTGGCCTATCGATGTTCACGCTTCGGCTATGGCCGATGGCGGTTGGCCTATCGATGTTGACGCTTGGGCTGTGGGTGTCGGCGCTTGACCTGTCGATGTTGACGCTTCGGCTGTGGCTGTTCACGCTTGACCTGATGCAGTCGGCGCTTGGGCTATGACCGATGGAGGTTGGCCTACCGATGTTTCGCGTTAGGTTGAAGCGGGAGGGTCTAAGACCCTCCCCTACGGCGAATCCCCCTAAATCCCCCTTTAACAAGGGGGACTTCAAAACTCTTCCTCCCCCCTTGTGAAAGGGGGGCCGGGGGGGATTATTCCCGCGCAAATTGAGTTCGCCCAAGAGGAGATCAAACACCAGCCACCTCCTTCTCGATTATCTCAACGACGCCATCGAAGCGGCTCATGACATCTTCATTCGTGAACCGCAGAACTCTCAAGCCGTATTCTTCAAGAACCGTTGTTCTGTCTTCGTCATATCCTTTCCCAAACTCGTTAAAGTGGGAATCTCCGTCGATCTCGATCACCAGCTTCGCATGCGAACAGTAGAAATCGGCGATGAAGAAGGCTATCGGTTTTTGGCGTAGAAAGGTTAGCCGGTGATCTCGCAAATAATCGTTCCAGAGCTTCTTTTCCGGTGCGGTCATGTTCTTGCGAAGCTCTCGCGCCCGGTCTTTCAGGCGGGGATCGTAGGGGATATGCGCTTTGTTTTTCGAGATCAGCATGGAATCCCCTTGTTCGTTAATCCCCCTAAATCCCCCTTTGACAAGGGGGACTTGCCGCCTCTTCCTCCCCCCTTGTGAAAGGGGGGTCGGGGGGGATTAGCGATTGTGCCGCAAGTTAATCCCCCTAAATCCCCCTTTGACAAGGGGGACTTCAAGCCTCTTTCTCCCCCCTTGTGAAAGGGGGGCCGGGGGGGATTAGCGTCTGTGCCGCGAGTTAATCCCCCTAAATCCCCCTTTAACAAGGGGGACTTCAAGCCTCTTCCTCCCCCCTTGTAAAAGGGGGGCTGGGGGGGATTAGCATTCGTGAAACCACAACCGCCCCCTCTCCCAATTTCCGGGGAGGTGGAGAGGGGGCTTGCGGGGACGATATTTTCGTGGTGTTCGGTCATATTTTTGGTGGGTGGGGAAAATTCCCCGCCCCGATTAAATGATTGTTATTCCGCCGGTTCGTCGGGGGGATTTTGGCCATCGTGTCTTTCCTGATATGGCGACTCAGCCGGAATAGATAGATTAGGAAGTGGTGAATCCGCCGGACCGTTATAAGGCGGATGTTCGCGAAGTTCTCTCGCCTTATCGATTAGCTTCTGTTTGCGTATTTCCTGCGTCTGCTCGTAGGTGAACATCGGGATACCCTCGACCTTGAACTCCTCGACCCATTCGGGCGGGATTTGGACACCGTATTCGTCGAAATAGGCTTCGTTTGGTTGATTCGAAGCAATATGATGATTGTAGTCTGTTTCCGACATACCGATATCTTTGCCGTAGCTACCGAACATCGATGCCCATTCGCTGTAGGAACGTTTGCCCGGATTTTCGGAGAATTCCTCTTTGAGGGCGATGAAGTTCGGATCGGGGAGGAGCGATTCGTGGACGCCGACAACCAATTCTCCGCCTTCGAAATAAAGGCCTTCGCCGTCGGTGCGGGTGTCGCCGTCGTTGTGGAGACCGCGATAAATCTTGTCGTTGTAATCGACCGCGACGACCTCGCGCGGAAGCTGTGGCCTTTCGTGACCTTTGCGTTTTGCAATCGCAATCCAGTTGAATTGCGCAGAATTTGTTCCGGAATTGGCTTCTGCTACCGTGAATCCCTCATTGGTGGAGGTCATCAGATTAATGCCGTTGCAATCGCCAATCGGTGTAACAGTGATAATTATAGGTTCCGTTTCCGAGATAAGCTCTGCAAAGGCTTCGTCGAACCTTATCCTTGCCGAACCTCCCACTAACCTTCCAACGCCGCTACCGATAACCGTAGCATCGAGCGAGACATTTGTGTAAAGCACCGCCATCGTGTCCCTTCCGACATCCTGCAGATGGACATCGAGACCGGAGAGATATCTGTCGCCGTGGTCGTAGGAGGCGTAGCGCCCGCCGGTGGAGTAGAAGCCGTAGATGTTGCCGTCGGAGTGCATGCCGAAGAGGTCGCCGTAGCCGCCGGCGCCGATGGCAGTATGAACTCCGCCCGGATCGTAGGGCGAATCGTAGCCGCCGCGCGGGGGTGCAGGACGGCCGGAGCCGGAACCAGAGGTTGTCCAGTAACCGCCGTAGTTTGTACCCCCACTATTTCTATATCCAAACGCCCCCCACGATCCGCTTGATCCATATCCTAATATGCCAGCGCTACGGTTGTAGTCGTTGTAGCCCCATCCATAAACAGCGGCAGAATAGTTATTACCATAATAATTATAACCATAGATTCCTGCGTCTAATCCAGAATAAGAGGAACCTCCATTTGTTTCACCTGAAGTGCCACTTCTTCGTCCGTATATAGTTCCTCTGGATCCACCATAGTTTGTGGAAGGTCTGTTAGCATAAACAACCTGCGACATTGATGAGCTTGTTGTATAGAAATAAGCGGCGTATGAATGCGAACCGTTGTAATCCATTTGGACATTAGAGTTAGAGTTTGGATAGACGTAATTCCCCGAAATCGTCCAGCTTCCACCTCCGCCGCCGGTTTCGTCCGCCGCCCAATAAACGTTTCCCGAACCAGATTTTAGAACCTGAGTTCCAGATCCCCAGCTAGAGCCGTCGTAAACACCATACATCAGATAAACGTTACCATTCAGATACGAGTATCCGTTAACATATAAGCCAGGATAGGAATAGCCCGAATAGCTTTGTATTTCAGCGCCATAATATCCTGAATGATTCGTTTTTATATACGCGCCGGGGTAGCCAGTGGAATATGCATAAACGCCGTAGTTGTCACCTACGCCATATCCGCGCACACCTTCATAACCACTGCTTGCGTCACTGCAGTAGCCATAAACACCCCTGTAACCGCTCGCGCTGTATACGCCATAGCTGGGGTTCCCTCCGCTGTAATAAAAACCGTATGAGACATTGTCCTCATAGACACGAGTGTAACTGTTCTCATTGGGATAGACATAGGATCCGGCGTCTGTCCATTCGGATGAGCCGCCGGCGGGCCATGAGGTTCGATATTCACCGCCGAGGGTAATGCCGTAACCGCTTTGGACATATAGGTCGCTGTTGTAAACTCCAACCTGACCTCCGCCAGCACAGTTCCAGTTCAAATAGATATAGCCAACCTCACCGGATTCAGCGCCATCGAGATCGTCGATATTTCTTATATCCCAATAATTCATATTCAGGTTTTGTGTAGCAGTGTGGTTTCCGAGGTTGTCGCCGCCGGCGCCGGTGTTATCGGCTTGCCAAGACAGGGTTCCGGAGCCGTTGGTTTTGAGGACTTGCCCGGAAGCGCCGTCGGCGGTGGGGAGAATGTAGTTTCCAACTTGGAGGGTGCCTGTGGAGCGGACTCTACCATCGAACCATCCTGCGTATGTTCCGGGGAGAGGTTGAGTGAGAGAGTATCCACCCTTGAGATCGACACCAATTATTGCGGCACCGTTGCCTGTTCCACTCC